>CENJ01108106.1_pt1 | contig 23263 bp, 21 predicted proteins | sample 356161 | NCBI WGS metagenome assembly CENJ01 (sample SAMEA2619531, study PRJEB7988) | marine metagenome | biome: marine biome (ENVO:00000447); feature: surface water layer (ENVO:00002042); material: "saline water (ENVO:00002010), including plankton (ENVO:xxxxxxxx)" | depth 5 m
TTATTAGCAAAAATGATATAGTATAGAATGATACAAAAAAGAAACCACAGGACAATAGCAAACGCTTCTTTAATCAAAAATAGAATGTAGACTATAGCCAAATACACAATCCATTTAATCCAAGAAGGCTGTGACCATAATTTCAATAAAGAATTCATTTGAAACCTTTTAAATAATTATAATACTCCATAGAATCATTATAAATAGAATCATATTCATTCTCAATGCTAATTTCCTTTTCTTCATATTTTTGAAATCCTGTAGTTTCTATTACATTATTGTACCAATGTTGCCACCAAATACCATCATTTGGATGATTTCCTCTTTCCCAATGAAGCATAGATTCATCAAATTTAATATTGATACTTTCACACCATTCAAATAGTACTTCTTTAGGATTTTTAAGTAGATCAGCTGAATCAATAATTTTAAACCTAAGATTTGATTTTTTTAAAAAATTTGCAATTTCAACCTGTTGTGGATAGCCTAACTCTGTAACGCTATTTAATTTATTTTTAGCTGTATAAGAACTTATAACCTCTTTTGGATGTCGTATTAAAATACAATTTTCACATTTTTTTATCCATTCGATTTTACTTAACTCAATTAAATGATGAGCCATGTGCTTTTGGTACCAAATATTTTTTTGATTGGGTGTCGTATTTATTAGATGATTTACAATTTCATCATAATCTGAAAGATAATGATTAATTATCTTCTCATGCATTGGGTGATTTATTTGAGTTTCTTTTAAATAGTAAGCATAAAACGGTTCATCAGTTACATATGTATCTTTTCGGGATGACCATGATCTCATGAGCGCAGTTGAAATATTTCTAGGTCCAGACCAACAAGCTATTATCATTCTTAATTAATGTTTTCTTGTATATGTTTGTTATACAAAAGTCTTATTTGATTTACTAAAGAATCAGAATTTGTTGATTTCAAATTTCTATTTTCTATTTTTGAGACTGGAATAATTCCAGCAAAAGTTCCAGTGACAAAAGCTTCATCACAATCTATTATATCATCAAAAATGAAGTCCTGTTCTGAAATAGAAATATCATTTGAATGACAAATCATAATTGCCTTTCTTCTGGTAACACCATTCAGGCAATATTCTCCTTTGGAAGTCAACACTTTGTTTTCTCGGATAAAAAAGAGGTTAGTAGAATTGCACGTACTAATATTACCATTAGGATCATTCATAATTCCTTCATCGAAACCAAGCTTGTTAGCTTCAATGCTTGCTAATATACAATTCAGTTTACTTAAGGTATTATAATGGGTGCTTAAAATGTTATCGGATGGTCTAATGATTGGAACTCGACCTATTGTAATTCCATTTTCATAAACTTTAGGATCTGTTTTTTTATATTCAGGAATTATAATAAAATTAATTGGACCAACATTTGCATTAGGGTTTTGATATGGGGTAATTTTGTCTCCTCTTGTAATGATTAATCTTAAATGAACATGGTCTGTCATAGAGTTTTTTGATAATACTTTATTAATTTCATCAATTATGTTTTTCTTTGAATAAGGAATATTTAATGAAATTCCTGCTGCGCTTTGAAATAATCTATCTAGATGTTCATCAATAAACATAAGTTTAGATTGGTGCAGTCTAATACCTTCCCATACACCGTCGCCTAATAACAAACCGCTATCAAACACTGAGATTTTAGCTTCGCTTCTTGGATATAGCTCACCATTAATATTAATAAAAATATTTTCGTTTTTTGGATCGTATATAAACGAATGACTGCTCATGTGTGGGCCCACAGGGACTTGAACCCCGAACCTGCGGATTATGAGTCCGTTGCTCTAACCAATTGAGCTATGGGCCCTAAAAAAAATTATGATTTTTTACTATCAAAAATTTCTTCTCTAATCTTAGTTGCTGATATATCACCGATTGTTTTTGGAGGAACATGCTCAATGATGTCGTAACCAACGCCCCTACCGTAATTAACAGACTCAATATCTGGTATGATAATAACTTTAACTTTACCATTATCAATCAATTTTTTTAATTCATTTTGTAAATTATTGTAAACTTCGTTGCACGTAAATGGATTGTTATCATCTGGCTCCATATCTCTAATGCAAATTAAAACATTTTTACCTTCATTTAAGCGTTGATCAATTAACCATCTATGACCCTGATGCCATGGCTGCCATCTTCCTATAAACATTGAGTATTTCATTAGTACTTTCCTCTATTGTTAATTTTCCCGTATCTATTGATAAATGATTTTTATCAACAGGCTCTTCATAATCAGTTGCAAAAAAATGCTCTCTACCTCTTATTTCAGAGGTATATAAAAAAACCTCTAAAAAGGGGAATTCTTCTTTTAACTCATCTCTTAAAAATCTGTACGGAGCAACAATTGAAACTATACAATGATAATTTTTATTTGCTAAAAATCTAATAATTGAAATGGCTGTTGATATATTCTTAATTCTTCCTTCCTTGGAATAATCTTTATTTTTATTAATATTTCTTAAATCATCACCATCTAAGTTGATTATAAATATATCGGGATTTTCACTTTTTAGATGTTCAATAAGTGAGTTAGCTAAAGTAGTTTTTCCACTTCCTGGTTGCCCTGTAAGCCAACAAATCATTAGCTTTCAAAAATAAATAATTCTTTACGATTTATATAACATTCAAAAATAAATGATAATACAAAGACAAAAACGAAAACTAATATTATAGCTCTTAATGGAGAAATTCCTGCCTTAGATGATGACACAGAAGGTGCATCAAGCAAAAAAATTGATGAAGTACTATCTTTTGCATCAATTTTTGATATCTCTAATTGATCACTCAAATTTGCTAACAACTGTGTTTGTAAAACAATATTTCTTTGAATTCGATCTTTTTGAATCAAAAGGTTTGGCGAATCAAGATTTTTGTTCTTATTAAGAAAATAAATCATTTCATTTTCAAAATTCTCTAAATCTTTTTTTACCTGATTAACTCTTTCGTTAATAAAATTTCTTTTTTCAATTGCCTTTGTATTTGTTATTTCATTTGAATATGATATAGTGGAGCTATAAACAGCATTAGCAATTTGCTCAGGTAAAAAAGCATCACTTCTAATTGTAACAGTAATTGTATGTAAATTAGTTAGTCTCTCCTCTTTGTGCGATATACTATTTTTTAATTTTTTCTTAGTGTATGCTAGCTTTTTTTCGTCAATACTTAAATTTTTGTTTAACATATATTGACCATTAATTTTTTTTATAAAGTCTACAGGGTTTACAGAAAAGATTTTGTTGAAATCTTTAGACCAAAGCTCAACTAAAGTTTGTTCTTCACCATTAACATTATATGTTTTAAGAGATATTTCTTTAAGAAATTTATCAGAAGTAATGTAGTCTTCAATTGAAAAATTTAAACTTTCATCTCCCGTTATAACACCAATAAAAGGTGTAAATAGAGAAGATTCGGAAGCTTTTTTATAATCGGTATAAAAGGAAACCTTAGCAGAATAAGATGGAGTTTTTAAAAAAGTAAAATATAATATGAGAAGTAAAGTAGCAAATAAAGGTATTTTAATAATCTTCCTAAAGATCAGTTTTAAAAAAATAATTAAGTTTTTTAAACTAATATTTTCATTCTCTATAATTGGATTATACAATTTTTTCCTAATATTTAATTTTTATTATTGTCAATAATTATAAGGATAGCTGCAATGTTAGCAAGTGTTGTTGATAAATCAGCTATAAAAGATGTTACATCGAACTCATTTGGGTTAGGATCTAAAGGGACAAAAACTGAATCACCAGGGAAAATTCTTTTTGCTCTTCCTCTAAATAAATTGGCTTTTTCGATCTCTCCATTAGCTCTAATTACATAAGCTCTTGATTTCATGCTATAAGGTTTATAGCCACCAGCCAACTCAATTGCCTTGGACATAGTCATGCTCCCAGTGTTAGATTTAGATGCAACTAATCCAGGATTATAAACATTTCCATTTACTCTTATTACATTGGTTTTTGGTAAAATAGTTATAGAAGTTTTGTCTGAAATTTCAAAATCAAAATTGACATTTGATACAGACTCACTTTCTTGAATTGTGTTGCCTTCTTCATCAATTCTAAAAAGAGGTTTAGTAACTGAAAGACTATTAATTGATCCTAACTCTGTAATACCTCCAGCTTTATTTAAAGCTTCAGCAAGAGTTAACCCCTGTTTTAGTGGATATGTCCCCGGTTTTTTGACTTCACCATCAATTGTATAAGTAAAATTGTTGTAATAATTAGAATTTTCATAAACAAAAATTTGATCATTAATTTTAACATCAAATTTTGCAGCATCTTTATATTCTACAGAAATTTCCTCTGAATAAAATTGATTTTCATCTAACCTTAAAATAACAATAGTATCAAAAATGGATTTTCTGAAAATTGGATCATTAAATCCTCCAGCTAAATCAAGAACTTCTTTGAGTGAAAGAGCTCTACGTACATTATTAGATTTACTTGTAATATCAACTTCAAAAGCTGGATAAGCTCCTGGGGAAATGACTCTCCCAAAAATATTTACATCTGTATCATTATCAGCGATAGGTAAAACAGAAACTTTTGAACCATTACTTATCAATATACTATTATCAAAAGAAAGATTTATTATTGAACTAGTTCTTGCTATATCATCAGAAATACGATTTCGAATAGGTAAAATTTGTTTTAAAATTGCTTTTTTACTAGCAGTGGGGTTCAATCCTCCTGCATATTCAATTAAGTTTTGAATAGACTCATCTTCGAGTAGTTCGTAGAATCCAGGAGTTATTACTTCTCCATTTATTTCAACACGGTTTATTATTGTCGGTATATGAATAACATCTCCATCCAATATTCTTATGTTTGCAAAATTTTTTTTACCATCGCTAAAGAATGAATAGAAGTCTATTTTAGATATTACTTCCCCATTTCTAATCAACTCAATGTTTCTTAGAGATCCATCTAAATCCAAACCACCTGCTTGTCCAATTGCAGTAAAAACATCAGCAAATGGGTGAATTAGATTTATACCAGGATTCTTGGAATGTCCAGAAAAATATACATTTATAGACTTTAATTCTCCTAATGATAATCTTACATTAGTAGAATTATTAGGATCATTAATTGTTGCATAAATTCTAGATAATTCTTCTTTTAAAATTGACTCTGCTTCTTTAATAGTTTTATTAGATAAATTAATAAAACCAATACTATCATAATAAATTAGTCCATCTTTATTAATGAGAAGAGTTGTTTGAATATTAATTTCTCCCCAAATAGTCAAATACAACTCGTCTCCAGGACCTAACTTATAATCAGATGGGGCCGGAAGGTTGTCAAAGAAAGCTATGTCTCGATTAAAATATTCATAGCCGAAATAAACACTTTCTTCAACCTTTGTAATTGATTTTTCAATCTCTACAATTTCAGGGATATCAATTGGATCTGTGTCAGAAATACTTTTTTCAAGCTCACTAAAGGCTTTTAATTCATCTCTCATTTGATCTAATTGTTCATTTCCAAGAGATTTCAAATCAGACAAAGAGACTTGAGCAAGAATGATATTGAACATCATTATAAAAATAAGCATTATTTTTTTCATGTTTTGAATTTAGTTTTAAATAACATGTTTACAAATCTTTCTTTGATATTAAATTAAGTTAAAATTATATATGTCTATTAAAAAAATACTATTTGTTTTCGGCACTCGACCTGAGGCTATAAAAGTTGCTCCTATAATTAAAGAATTCAAGAATAATAAAAACTTCAATGTATGCGTAGTATCAACTGGTCAACATAAAGAAATGCTAAATCAAGTAATTGATTTTTTTAATATTCAAGTTGATTATGAATTAAATCTAATGACCCCAAATCAATCACTTAATCAGCTATCAGGAAAGATTCTTGATTCTTTAAAAAGTGTTTTAGATAAAGAAAAACCAGATTATGTATTTGTTCATGGTGATACAACAACAACTGCATTTGCATCAATCGCTTCTTTTTATAATCAGATTAAAATCTGCCATATTGAAGCTGGCTTAAGAACATTTAATAAATATTCTCCTTTTCCTGAAGAAATTAATAGATCTATTGCAGGAAGATTAGCAGATATACACTTTGCTCCAACAGAAAAGGCAGCTAATAATTTGCTGTTGGAAAATATTGATAAGAATTCAATTGTTGTAACTGGCAATACTGTAATTGATGCATTATTAGATGGTATTGAAATAATAAAAAATTATAAAGATGAAGAAATAGATAAACTGAAAAAAATTGTAGATAATACAAAAAAGACAATATTAATTACTGGCCACAGAAGAGAAAATTTTGGTAAAGGATTTGAAAATATCTGTAATGCAATTCTTGAATTATCTAAGAATGATAATATCAATTTAGTATATCCTGTTCATCTAAATCCTAACGTCAAAGATATTGTATTTAAAACACTTTCTAATAAAGAAAATATCCATTTAATTAATCCATTAAGCTATCCAGCATTTATATGGTTAATGAATAAATCACATATAATCCTCACAGATAGTGGTGGCGTTCAAGAAGAAGCTCCATCTTTGGGAATTCCAGTATTAGTGATGAGAGATAATACGGAGAGACCTGAGGGCGTTGCTGCCAAGACAGCTATTTTAGTTGGAACAAAAAAAGAAAAGATTATATCAAATGTGAATAATCTTTTAAATAATAAATTAGAGTATGAAAAAATAAGCATGAAAAAAAATCCATATGGAGAGGGAAATGCATCTAGGACTATTATGGAGCATTTAATAAACCATGGATAGAACAAAAATTTGTGTTATGGGTTTAGGGTATATTGGCCTTCCAACCGCAGCATTACTAGCAAGCAAGGGATTTGAAGTTGAGGGTGTGGATATTAATGAGTCAATAGTAAAAACAATAAATGACGGTAATATTCATATTATTGAACCAGGTTTAGATAAGTATGTTGAAAAAGCTGTAAAGAATAAAAGTCTTTACGCAAGCCTAAGACCTTCATTGGCAGATATTTTCATAATTGCAGTTCCAACACCCTTCCATGAAGGCTTTAAACCAAATATTGACTATATTATTGATGCCACAAAAGTAATTGCCCCTTTTATCAAAGAAAATAATATTGTTATTTTAGAATCAACATCTCCAGTAGGAACTACTGAAAAAGTGGGTCAAATTCTTCAAGATGAAGGGGTTGATATATCAAAAATTTTTATTTCTCATTGTCCAGAAAGAGTTTTGCCTGGCAATATAATGAATGAACTTGTAGAAAATGATAGAATTGTTGGAGGTATTAATAAAAAATCAACAAAAGAAACAATAAAGTTCTACGAGAAATTTGTAAATGGAAAAATTTTTGCAACAGATTCTAGAACTGCCGAAATGGCTAAATTGACAGAAAATAGTTTTAGAGATGTAAATATTGCTTTTGCGAACGAACTTTCAATTCTTTGTGATAAATTAAATATTGATAGCCATGAATTGATTAAACTTGCAAATAGACATCCTAGAGTAAATATATTAAATCCAGGTCCTGGAGTAGGAGGTCATTGCATTGCTGTAGACCCTTGGTTTATAATTCATAAAAATCCTAAAGAGGCAAAAATTATAAAAACAGCAAGAGATATAAATATTTATAAAACTGAATGGGTAATTGATAAAATCAAACTTGCTGCATTAAATTTTGAAAAAATAAATGGAAATAAACCAAAAATAGCATGTTTTGGCTTATCATTTAAACCCGATATTGATGACCTTCGAGGATCTCCTGCATTATATATTGCAAAAAAACTTAAATCATATGGATATGAAATTTTAGCAGTCGAACCCAATATCAGCGAACATGAAGATTTTGAAATTATTCATCACAACGAAGCAATTAATAATGCTGATTTAATAACAATTTTAGTTGCTCACAAAGAGTTTAAAGGATTAAATATTGAAACGGATTTTAATTTTTGTGGACTATTATAAAAGAGTCATATTTTAATGATTAATGTTTATGATTAATCTCTCGAAGGATGTTTAAATTTTATTTAGGTATTTATAATAAAATATTATTAATAATAATATTATAGAACATCCATGAATTAAAACGGTACTTAAAGCAAACAATTCTAAATTGGCATTGTTTGGGATTAGTTTTAGAACAAATAGAAGTAAAATACTAAAAAACAAACTAATCGTTAAATACTTCATTCTATTACCTAAGCTAATCCATAATATTTTTACCAATGAATCTAAACTAATAAATACAAAATAAAGTGAAAAAATAGGAAGAATTTTGGCTAATAAAATATATTCATTACTAAAAAGTATACTTACAATATCGTCAGAAAAAACAGATACAAATATTGCAAATATAAATACTGGCAAAGTAGAAAATAGAAAATAGCTTGATATTAAATTTTTTAAATGATCTCTTTTTTTATTAATTAGTGCATTGGATAGGTCACTTCTCCAAACTTTAACTACCTGTCCCTGAAAAATTGTAATTACCAATATTATTTGCCACCCAGCTGAATAAATTCCTAACTGCTCCATTCCTAATTTACTCTCAAGTATTATTCTACTAAACCCTCCATAAATAAAAGTTGATAGCTGAATTAATACGAGTGGTAAATTTGCCTTAAAAAGCATGTAAACACTTTGAAAGTTTTCTATTTCAAAGTTTTTTATCAAATTAGAAATATCTTTAATCTGAAATAATAAACTACAAATTGTTGCAATAAGCAGACATGAAAAGATTGTCAATATATCTAATGAATTTGTATATAAAAAAAATCCAACTAAAAACAAATAAAACATTCTTTCTATAAAATATATTTTGGCATATTTAATATTCTTTTTTGATATTTCGTAGAAATTCCAGAAGCTAAAACTTGCCAAAGTTAAAGCAATTAAACCAATGAGAACCTCAGGGTTCTTTGAAATAACCAATCCTAGCTCAGTGTACCTATACCACAAAAACATAGAAGCAATCCATACTAAAAGAAAAAAGAACTTTATGGTTTGAGTTATATTGAAAACACTTTGCTTGTCATCTAGTTTTACATACTGTACAGGAATTGTTGAATCAGTGGAAAATACTATAATCAACGATGCAAATCCACCCCATAGCATGATATAAGAATAGATGCCAAAATCATTTGGTCCAAGGGTATTAGCAATTACTATTGTCAATAAATATGAAAGTCCTGCTGCCAAAAGATTTAATCCTGTAAGTGAGGATAATTCATTAATGATTTTTCTATAATTATTACTAATCATAATGAGACTGTTTCTTGATCTATTGCTCTATAATTTAAATAGAATATGCTGATTAATAAGATTCCCGCAGAAGAAAAGAAAGTGCAGAGCGATAGTATTAGTAATAGCATTGCATAAAATGTTTTAAGATGATTCTTGCTAAAAATTATATTTTTTATTAAATCAAATAAAAACAAAGTTACAAATAATAGTCCAAATCTTAATCCATAGTCTGTAACAAGATCATGCATATTATAAAATATTCCACTAGTTAATTCTTGATCTGAATATGCAGTCTGCCCAAAATCTGTAAAAATTAAATATCCTTTGCTATCAAAAACCCCACTTCCAAAACCTCCTCCAAAAAAAATAGAAAATAAATCTCTATCAAACAGCAGTTGAAATTCACCAAATCTCCATGGATCAATTAATTGTAAACCTAAAAGAATATTGTCTCCATCAAATAAAATATTAAGGGTATTTAACATTTTGATTTGTGATTGTTCAATATTTTGATACTGCAATAAAAAAAAGCCTAAAAAAGCTACTAAGAAGATAGTAAAGATTTGGGTTGGTGATTTAAGATTAATTTTTTTGATATAATACATAGCCAAGGTTAAAATCAAACTTAAAATAATCATTCGAGTAGTATAACCTATCAGAACTATTAAGGTACAGAACAATAAAATCAATTTGATGAAGTAATTTTTTAAAAAAATAAGTGAATATATCAAAGGAAATACAATCAATGATTTAATGGAATGATAGTTTGAATATCCTAGCTCGAAATCAAAGTATAATAGAACGTTGATTATCTCAAAGAATCCATAAAAAGTAAGAAAGCAACATAATATCCTATGATCAAAATTGAATATCTTTTTATTCTTATTTGTTAAAAGTAGAAATGTCATTATAACAACAAAGATATCTCCACGAAGGAGGGTGGTATTTATTGAAAAGTTTGGATTAAAAGCATTATAAAAGGTTATTATCGTGGGCATAAAAAGTAAAATCACTGGAATCCAAATTTTACTAGTATTCATTCTATATCTAACGATTATTAAAAATAATATTGCAATGTATATTGAATATCTTATAATACTAGCAGATTCTTTAAAGACATGCAGTTCGTAGTCTGATCCGCTACCGCCAATATCAACAAATGTGAATAACGCAATTATCAAATAAGTATTTCCTAGTATGATATTTTTGTTTTGATAAATTAATCCTAAAATGAAAGGGACCAAGCAAATAAAGTGATAGATATCTGGCAGCAGATATCTTTGAGTTGATAAAGCTGCTATAAAAAAAAGTGGAATTATTTGAGAAAATTCATTGGACAAATATTGTATGATTTTATTCATTTAATGGTATTAATTTAAGTCATTTATATCAAAGCTACAGTTTGTATTAAGAATCTTACTTTTAATTGTGAATAACAATAATCTATCAAAATATGAAAAGTAAAAACATTATTATTGTTGATATGATTTCAGGACATGGGCATATACCATTTAATAAATGGTATTTAGAAAATAAAGTATTTAATGGAAGCTTATTTCTAACCTGCAAAGAATTATTTGATTTTTATAAAAATATTAAATTAATTGAGATAGAGTCGTCTAAAAATTATACATATGGATACAAAAGACTGATCTTTTCATTCAAAACTTTAAAAAAAATAATTTCTTTAAAAAGAAAAAAAGTCCTCTTTATATCATATGATTTGAAATTTTTTGTTATAATAGCAGTGATATTAAAAATTTTTAGAAGAGAAGTTTATACTGTTGAACACAATACAATTCCAGATAAATTTCCAAAGAAATTAATTCATTATTTCCTTTCTTTCTTAGTAAATAAAATCGTTTTCACTGATTATATAAAATCTATATATCCTAACAACAGACGAGTTCATGTTATTAATCACCCTGTAACAAATATTTACAAGGGCGTTAACAATAAAAGTCTAACAATAGAAAAGTCTAAAAATAAAAAGTTTAGGAAAGTAATATTCTGTCCAAGTTTTTCTTCTAATTTTTTAAGTATTAAGAATGCTGCAATTAATAATCCAGAATATCTTTTTATAACAAAAAAAACAAGTTTAAAAATGCCTAATAATGTTTTTCAGGAAGGATTTATTGATGATTATTATGATTGTTTGGTTCATTGTGATGGAGTATTCGTCCCATTTATTCACAATTACCGTGTAAGTAATGTTATTTATGAATCAATTGGAATTAATAAGGTGATTTTTACTGAAAAATCAAATTTTTATTCATTCTTAAAAAGCAAAAACTTTAATATTTTTTTAATAAATGAGATGAAAGATAGTTTTTTTGATAATCGAATTGAAAATGATATTACCAGATATAATAAAGATATTTCAGATAGGCTTAATGAAATATTTTCAGTCTAAATTAATAGTAGAAAATTTTGAATATGATTTTCATGATAGTTGCTCTTATTATATAAAATCTATTATTAAGATATTCTGACCATTTTAAAGCAGTATTATAAAAAATAATTTTATTAGTCATTTTAAATAGCACCCTCAATTGGACTATATGTAGTTTATGGTAAAAAATACTGGCTCTCATATATAAAGGTAAATCTGCTATTTCGTATAAAGACCAATATCCAATATCATATTTATTGATATTATCATTTATAGTTTTAATATATTTATCAAATAATTTTTTAATATTATAATCCTTTTTCATCAGCCAATAATCATAAAGTCCCCATAATCCCCATATAAAACCATTTAATATATGAGTAGGTTTACCTTTCATAATATATTCTTCAATCCAAATATTACCCTCTTCATCTTTATATGATACTCCTCCATCTCCAATAAAAGCTTGAAATGATTTATATACTTTTTCTATACTGTCTAGATATTTTTTGTCGTCTGTAATATTATAAGCTCTACAAAGCACGGATAAGCCTTGACCTTGTGCTAATCCAGAGTACCAAGGACTAATTAAATTCTCTTTATAAGCCCAGTTAAAATGGTGATGCCAAACAAAAATTTTATGATTATTTAGTTCTAAGTTTTCATGCAACCAATCGGCACCTTTAATAAACTTAATATAATTTTCATTATTTTTTGTTTTCCTCCATAAATTGAAATTACCTAGGGACCATTGTGAAATTGCGATAGGATTATAATTTATTCCAATATCACCTTGATAGTTAAGCATTGGTATTCCATTTACATCGAAAGGGCCATTATATTGAGCCTTAGCATGAAAAAGCATATAGTATTGATCTAATTCGTCATACTTAGCCAGATTATTTATCTCTGGATTACCATGCCAAAAAGTAAGGTTACTATTACCTCTTAACAAATATGTAGAAAAAATTCTTTTCCAGTATCTAAATCGATCTATCATTCAACTTTGAAGATTTTGATATTATTTCATTATTATAGCTATCAGTGATATCTAAAATATCTCCTTTAAACATTTTTTGTAATTTAATAGAAACATAAGTTGAAAAGCACATGTCATGAATTTCTTTCTCAGATGTGAATTTATTACTTTTGATTTTTTGAAAGAATGAGTTGATTGCTTCATGATGACCTTTCCCCTTTGAAATAAAGCTAAAATTTAAAGCGCTTCCAGAATTAAAGCTTTTCCAATTATTATTTATGTATGTTGATTTTTCTGTCTGAACCGTAATTTTTTCTTTTGGGATTCTTGGCGATAAATCATGTCTATATTTTAGATTACAAATTGAACCATCTTTAAATTTTAAAATATAACTACCAGTATCTTGATAATATATATCTCTCTTAATACATTCTACTGTTAATAATTCTGTATGACTTAGTAATGTAAGAGCAAGGTCAACAAAATGGCAACACTCACCCAAAATTCTTCCACCACAAACTCCTTTATCTAACAACCAGTGATTTGATGGAAGTTTACCTGCATTAATATTCATTGATATTTTAGCTTTATTAGAGTTAATTTTTTTTCTCATTGAAATGGTCCATGGAGCTTGAGATCTATTATATCCGATTGAATAAACTAATTGATTTGATAGCATTTTATTTTTTGCTTCGATTAGTTCTTCCTCAGATATTACTAAAGGTTTTTCAATCCAAATAGGAAGTGATAATTCTGTTGCTTTTTTTAAGAAATTAAAATGTGTTTGATGTGGAGTTGAAATACAAATAACATCAATATTTTTATAAAAATCTAATTCATTAGTAGTAATTGTATCTATGCTAAATCTTTTTTTTGCAACATACAATGGTAATCCTTCCCTGCCTAATAAAGAAGATAAATATGCATCTTTACTGCTATTTATTGTATGAATAAAAGTGGACATTGCAAAATTTCCAGATCCAATTAATCCAACTCTCAACTTATCTGACGTATTTTTATTTGATTCAGAAAATGTCTGAGATTGATTTAGATTTTTTGTTTCATAATTAATCAACTTAGAGAAGAATAGAGAATTCTTTGGAATAGAATATATATCTTTTGGCTTATCAAATGAAGTTTCTTCGGAAATTAAATCTAACACCTCCACCTTATTTGTAGACAAAAGTTCAAAAAAATAACTAATATTTTCGTATGAACTTCCATTTTCTCTGTGATTTTTATCTCCACTTGAATTTGAAACAACAAACTCAATTTGTTTTTGAAAAAACTTTTCTCTAACAAGATTTAAACCAACCAAACCAGATGAGACTATCTTTCCTTTTCTTTTTGTATATGAGGTTGCATCATTTACAATAGCGCTCGATAATGAAGAAGCTGCAATTATTGTGCAATCAACACCATTACCATTGGTAAGATTTAAAATTTCCTCTTTGATATCATCTGATTTTATACCAATAGCTCCATTCTTTTTAGCTATCTCAACTTTCGATGAATCAATATCAAAAGTGATACACTTATAACCTAAAGCCAAAAGTATTCTCGAAGTGATTTGGCCAAGCAAGCCTAATCCAATTATTGCAATTGTTTTTGAATCTTTTGGAATACATTTTATACTTTGCATTGCAATTCCACCAATTGCTCCAAAACTAGCAGATTTATCATCAACATTATCTGGAATTTTAACACACATATTATAGTCTATTAAAGCTTCTTCCTGGTGAAAAGAGTTGGTAAATATTCTAGTACCCTTTGGTAAATTGTATTTTTGATTGGCGTTTGATACAACTCCAACTGCAGAGTAACCCATTGGCATTGGATAATTAAGCTTAGTCCTTATGGCTTTATATGTTTGGGATATTCCACTGGACCATATTTTATTTAATACGTCTTTTACTCTATCAGGTTGTTGTCTTGCTTTATTAATCCATCCAGCTTTTCCAAAATCAACAATGTAAGATTCTGTTCCTGTGCTAATTAAAGAACAATGATTCAAAACTTTTATTTTAGTTGAATTATTTGAAGGAGAAGGAACCTCCAATATATCAGTTTTACCATTTTTTAAATTTTGAGTTAATATTTTCATGGATTCACATTTAGACCATTATTTAAAGTTCATATTTTTTTCTATCAGATTCATCTTTTCTTTTTCATCAGGATAGTTAATTAATACTGCTTTATATTTTCCTTTAAAAACAAAAATACTTCCTGCTGCTGCTCCAATAATACCATATTTAGAAATTAATTCTCCTATATGTATCAAACTACCAGCTCCACCCAACACAGTCATGGGTAATGTTGTTTTAGCCCTGACTTTATCTATAGCTTTATAGTCATATCCTTGCATGGTTCCATCCCTATCAATAGAATTTAAAACAATTTCGCCCGCTCCAAGCTCTTTTAAAGAAGGAACAAAATCATCAAGATTTATTTTAGTTTTATATTTTCCATTTTTAATTAATACATCATAATTATTTCCAAAAAATTTTTTCTTAACATCTAGAACAACGACTACACTTTGATTTCCTACTGAATCTGCGAGTTCTGAAATAATAGAAGGGTTATTAATTGCTGAAGAACTAATTGATATTTTTTCCACACCAAGATTAAAAATTCTTTTTGCTTGATTAGTATTTGTAATTCCTCCACCGTAACATAATGGCATTCTACACTCCATCGCTATTTTTTCTATTAAACTATAATCAGGCTCAATATTATTTACGGAAGCATCAATGTCAGTAACAATTAATTCATCAACGGATTTTTCATTAAAGATTTTTACTGCATTAATTGGATCGCCAACATACTTAGGATTTGCAAAATTTACTGTTTTCACAAGACCTTTTTTATGTATTAAGAGATTTGGTATAATTCTGGGATGTAACATCTATAAATTAGCAAAATTACTTAATAATTTTACTCCGTTTTGGTGACTTTTTTCTGGATGAAATTGCACTCCATAAATATTATCTAATTTAACTGCTGAAGTGTATTTTACTCCATACTCTGTTTCTGATATAATATTATCACTATCCTTACATTGAAAAAAGTATGAGTGTAAAAAATAAAATCTAGGTTGAAATTGTAAATTAGAAAATAACGGGTCATTTTTTGATCTTATATCGATTGTATTCCATCCCATATGAGGCAACTTTGTTTCATGTTTAATATTGTTAGTATCAAAAATTTTTACATCTGCTTTTATCCAGCCTAAGCCTTTTTCTTTTCCTTCGTCACTAGATTCTGCTAGTATTTGCATCCCAACACAAATACCTAACAATGGTTTTTTTTCACTTAAAACCATTTTTTCTACTTCTGTCCTCAATCCTGAATTGTTAAATTTATTCATCGCATCATCAAAGGCTCCTACACCTGGTAAAATTATCTTACTAACATCTTCGAGTTCATCTGAATGTTGAACTATTTTGTGATTAATATTTGACATCTTATAGATGTTTGAAAATGCTCTAATATTTCCTAATCCGTAATCAATAATTCCAATCATCTTTTTCCACCACGCTCTATTCCTAAAAGTCTCATAATTTTAGCACCATAGTGATAAATACTTTCTTGAGATTTATAATCTTTATATGTTTTTTTTGACATATCCATATAGCTTTGTAATTCTTCTATGGATATAGATAATTTATTAGCAATATATTCAAAGTCATTTTTAATATTACTTTGATCGTATGGAGAATTATCTAATTTTTTTAGAGCCTCATCTCTAGTCATCTGATTAGTTAAAATCAAACTTGAATACTGAACTTTTCTTGTATCATAACCAAAGCGTTTTGGTAGCCAATAAGATTCATAAAATCTAGTAAATCGTGATTCAAAATGTTTTTGAGGATATTTTTGATAACCAAATTTGTCAACCAAGAGCTGCATCGCTTGTTCTTTGTGGTATGGAACATAGTCTAAAGGCTTAATAACCTTAATGCCTTTTATATAAGGAAGGTAAATTTTATGCCATAAAATGCTGGTAATAGGATAATTTTTTAAAGGTTTACTCCCAAATTTTTTATGTATATCCATCAATTGAATAGAATCAGATTGATAATACATCCATTCTAGAGGATTTCTTATACATTCAGTAGAATAGTTTGCACCGGTTAATATGTATTTAACTTTATGTTTCGATGCAAAATTGTACATAGTTGCAAAAAAAGCATGATCTTGAGGAACATCTATGTGTGGAACTCCTGATTTAAAGAAAGATAACTGTAAATCTTTCATTTCTTCCCAATCGATAACCTCTGTAAATAAATCTAGTCCTAGGCCATCTACTAATTTTTCGATATTATTAACTGCGATCTGTGAATTCCATCCTGCGTCAACATGAAAGACAAGTGGTCTCAATCCAAACTTCTCTTTCATTACATAAAGCAAATATGAACTATCAATACCTCCACTCATTCCCATTATACAGTCAAAATCATGGTCTTTTCCTTCCTGTTTTATTTTTTGAACTAAAATATCTAACGTTGAAGTGTCAATACCTTCAGGGTTCCATTTTGTGATAATATCAGTATCAAAAGTATTACAATGGTCGCAAACTCCTTTATTATCAAAAGTTATTTTGCTGTCTGTAGTATCCATGACACATCTTGTACATATTTTTGTTTGTTTCATGACAATTTTTGAAAAAAGGTGATCATATGCTTTTACTATTTTTTGGGTAAATCAATCTTTCTAAATAGACTGTCCAGGAAGGTAAAGTACTGACTTTTCTTTTCGCTTCGATTAACTTTTTTCTAATTTCATCCTCATTAATTATTTTGTTCATACTCGACACAATGCTGGAAGCATCTAGTGGATTAAAATAGAAAGCAGCATCACCACAAACACACCTGGAAAAATCTAAGTCCGATGTAAAAATAGGTATTTTGGACTGCATCGCTTCAATGTAAGGTAGCCCATATGTCTCTAGCAAAGTAGGCATAAGAAGCGCATCACAGTCCGACATCAAAGAAAAACGTTCTGACGGTTTAACGCTCCCTAAATTTATTAGGGTGTTGCCGAGATTATACTTTTCTATGTCGTTGAGGAAAAGTTTTGCCCCTGGATGTTGCTCTGGTTCAATTGTAACAAATATTTTATGCCTTAATTTCTCCGAGATTAATATTTTTGCAGTGTCGATTAGAATTTCATAATTTTTATGTGGGTAATAATTTGACAAATAAATGAATTTTTTTCCCGTTGGGAGGTTATATTTGTGAATTTCTCCATCACTTATGTTAGACTCAGGCATTCCTAGGACTGAAACAGAATCTAAACCGTATTTTTCAATCAACCTTTGTTTAATTACTTCAGTTTGTGCATAAACGTATGAAGCTAGATGAATATTTTTTGAAATAAAATACAGCTTAATTTTTTGAAATATATATCTTAGTTTGGATAACTGATTCCATATTTGCTTATCGTCATAAACGGCATAAGCCCAATCGAAAACATAGGTTTGTTTGATATTTGTATTTATCACCAAATCGCCCAAATTTATGACTAAATCTACCTTTTTGCGCTTTAAGATTTTTGGTATCGTCATCCAGTAGGTCCAAGGTGACATGGCCCCAGTTTGATAAAATTTTGATAAGGACTCGTACTTTATATTAGACGATTGAACTAATTCTATATCTGTATTTCTAGGAACTAAAAAGACAAATTGTATTTTAGGAAATGACTTAGCTACCTTGATTATTCCCTGTAATATAGTCTTTCCACCACCTGATTTGGCATTATTACCATTGATAAATACGCTTTTTATTAAATTCTCCATTTTACCAATTCTTATTTAGTTGCATCAAGAAATCCATCTACCATATTGTCCACCGAACAATTTAATGAGTAATATTCGAATGCGTTTTTACCAAGTTCACGTGCTAAATCAATATCGCTAGCAAGGGATATCATAACTCTTTTTAAAGATTGGAGATCTGAGCAGAAAAAGCCATTTTCTCCGTGTTTTATATTACTTATTTCACCCCCGGATATCGCATTTTCCGAAGTAACGTAAGGTACACCAAAACCTAGACTTTGTAAAACAGATAAACCAGCCTGCCCATAAGACACTGAAAATATTGCCTCTTGATAGCATTTTTTTAGTGCTTCAGGTTCATTAATCCTTCCAGAGAATATTACTCTATCAGATAAATTATTTTCCTTTACCAAAGACTCTATATGCGATTTTTCATCACCATCACCAACAAAATTTAAAACTATTTCAGGAGGAATATTATTTATTATTTCCTTAAATGCCTTTATCAAAAGATCGTTTCTCTTTCGAAAATCAAAGCTTCCAACAAACAATATCGATTTTTTATGAAAGTATTCATACGACCTTACTCGTTCTCCTACGTCAAAGGTATTATTAGAGACATATAATTTACTATTTCCTAAGTCCATGTCTTGCATTTTTTTTCTAGTAAATTCGTTATAGAAAATTATTGGATGACCTATTCGCGCAATTAACACTTTTATTTTTGTTGCCAAATCACTATACCCTGTGTCTAACCCCCACCATATAAACTTAAAATTGATTTTTTTCGATAGTAACATGAGAGTACTGATCCAGCGTATATCGAACATGCCAATAACATAGGCTGGATCGAGCTTTCTAATGGTTCGAGCTATTCCAGATTGAATATAAAATGGTCCTAACTTTTGAACTTTAACGAGGACTTCACGATAACTGTCATTGGCAGTAACAGTTTTATCTCCAGAGTGAATAACAACTACGTTAAATGACTCGCTCAACTTATTATAAAAAGACTTGCGATAGTGCAGTATCTCATTTTGAACAAAAACTATTTTCTTCATAAATTATATTTTAGTTAAAAAATTCATTTTTTAATATGTTATTATTAATATAGGTATATGCGTATTGGTATAATTGGTAAAGGTTTTGTTGGCTCAGCCGTTGAATACGGCTTTTCCTGCGACAAAAAATATAAATTAGACATTTTTATTTATGATAAAAATCCAGAACTATCAAATAATTCATTAAAAGAAACTGTCAATTCCTCAGATATAATTTTTCTTTCTGTACCAACTCCTGTCAATAGCGATGGAAGCATCAACCTCAATATTTTAGATGGTGCATTAATTGAGATTAATGATTGTATAAAAAATGATCCAATTGTATTAATTAGATCTACAGTCACTCCGGGAACATCACAAATTTTTAAAGAAAGATATCCCAAAATAAATATTGTTTTTAATCCCGAATTTTTAACTGAGAACAATGCAAAACAAGACTTTGTTAATCAAACAAGAATAATTCTGGGAGGTGATGATAATCTTGCGGAGAAGGTTGCTGCTCTTTATAGATGGAGATTTGGTGAAGAAGTTGACATTATTAAAACGAATTTTGAAACTGCTGAATTTATAAAGTATATGAGCAATTGTTTCCTTGCCACAAAAGTCTCATTTATGAATGAAATGAAAATCATAGCAGACTATAATAAAATTAATTGGGATGAAGCTGTGAAAGGTTTTGCGGCAGACAAAAGAATTGGCAATTCTCATACTTCAGTACCTGGTCCAGATGGAAAGTTAGGTTTTGGTGGAAGTTGTTTTCCTAAGGATATTCAAGCTTTTATAAATTATGCTGAAAGCCTAGGTATAAATCCTAAAATACTTAAATCTGTATGGGAAACAAATTTGCATGTAAGACCTGAAAAAGATTGGGAAAAATTAATTGGCAGGGCAGTATCTGATAACACTCGTTAAATTGAAAGCCATCTATCATTTTTTAATGTCCAATTAATTGTTGATTCTAGCCTTTCATATGCAGACTTAGGCTCCCAACCCATTTTCTTCATTTTTGAACCATCCAGTGCATATCTTAAATCATGTCCAGGCCTAGATGTGTGAAAGTCAATCATTTCATACTTAAGTTCCTTTTGCTGCACTTGGGCTATAAATTTAGCTAATTGTAAATTGTCAATTTCATCTTTACCGACAATATTAAACTTTTGACATTTTGCACCTGTATCATCTGGATTCATGCTATCAATATTGAAATTGTAAAGAAATAATATTGCATCTGATACATCTTCAGCGTGTATGTAGTGCCTAGAACCAGCAATAGTTTTTTCTTTATTAGCATGAACTGTTACATTTTGACTGTCTCTTACTTTCTTAATAACCATGGGTATATATTTCTCGGGATTTTGTCTTTCGCCAAAAACATTCATCGTGTGTGTTATAAAAGATGGTAGCCCATATGTATTTTCAAAAGCAACTACCAACTCTTCTCCACCTGCTTTCGAAGCTGAATAAGGATTGGTTGAATTATACCTATCATTTTCCTTATAACTTATACCTATAGGGGCAGGACCAAATACTTCATCGGTACTAAAGTAAGCAAATCTTTCAATGCTATCTAATTTTCTGGCATAATCAAGTATATGAGCAGTTCCTACAACATTGTCCATTACAAATTCTAATGGAAAACTAATTGATCTATCAACATGAGAGCCAGCGGCTAAATGACAAATAAAATCTATATGACCAATACTAGCGCAAATCTCTGGGTTTAACTCTGCTTTTAAGTCATGGTGAATAATCTTAACTCTTTTTTGTTCAGATTTGGGATACGAAGAAACTACCTCATTTAATCTATTTAAATTACCACTAAAATCTAATCTATCTAACGTAATTATTTCCCAATCAGTTTTATTTAAAATATGATTTATTAAGTGGTGAGCTATAAACCCTGCTCCTCCAGTAATTAATATTTTTTTGCTCATTATATTCCTAAGGTTTCTCTGTATTTTAAAATCCATTCTTTTAAATCTTGTTCTGGATTCCAATTTATTAATTGTTGTGCTTTTAAATTGGAGGCTAATGATTCTTTGGGTTCTATAACAGGATCAATAAAAGTTGTTTCTCCATCTAAAAATTCAGCAATCTGATTGACAGAAAAATTAATTCCAGTTCCAATATTTATCACTTCTCCAGAGCCAACATTGGGAGACTGCATAGCAAGATAATTTGCCTTTACTACATCTCCAACATATGTAAAATCTCTTCTTTGTTTTCCATCACCTCTAATAGTCATTGGCATATTGTTCATTTTTTGATAGGCAAAAATTCCCATAACTGTTGCATAAGCTCCATCCAAATTTTGACGTTCGCCGTAAACATTAAAATATCTTAAAGATACTGTTTCCAATCCATAAACTTCATGGAACATCTTTGATTGAATTTCTCCGTAATATTTTTGTATGGCGTAAGGAGAGATTGGATTAACAGGGTCAGTTTCATTGCAAGGCATTTTTTCACGATTACCGTAAGCAGATGAGGAGGCACTATAAATGAATCTTTTAACTTTAGCATTATTGGCTGATTTTAACATATTTAGGGTGCCAAGAGTATTATTAATCTCATAATTTACTGGATCTAAAATAGATTGTTGTACTCTTGCAAGTGCAGCTGTGTGAAAAACTCCGTCTGCATCCTGCATAATATGAGAAAATTTATCAATTAAGTCTTTATTGGATATATCATAATTATGATAGTGAGCTTTAGAGTTACAATTTTCTTTTTTTCCTGTTGAGAAATTATCAATTACCTCAACAACGTGTTTTTCTGAAATTAAGAAATCAACTAAATTACTTCCAATAAATCCAGCTCCTCCAGTTACTATATACTTCATTTTTTTTGTATGCACTCCATAATTTTGTTGATATCACTTTTGGTAAGATAAGGATGCATTGGTAAACTAACAATTCTTTGTGATAAATTTTCAGATACAGGAAAATCTCCATTCTTATATTTCAAATAACCAAATCCTTTCATCAAATGAATCGGATATTTATAATATATAACATTTGGGATATTATTTTGTTTCAGCTTATCAACTAATTCTTCTCTTTTTCTATTAGAACCTAAAGTGATAGAAAATAATGCATGCGCAGAATGATAGTTTTTTGGGATATACTGCGCATTATTCAAAAACTTTCTATAATATTCATTTACTTTATTTCTCATTTCTAATTCTGCATCAAAAATTGTCAGTTTTTCTAATAATACTGCTGCTTGCATACTATCTAGACGTCCATTTAGTCCAATAACTTCACTATTATATTTGTCTGAACTTGTTCCATGAATACGTATTGCCTTACATAAATCTGCTAAACTATCATTATTTGTAAAAATAGCACCACCATCTCCGTAGCACCCTAGCGGCTTAGCAGGATAAAATGATGTAGCGGCAACATCTCCAAAAGTGCCTACTTTTTTTTCTCCGATTGACGCACCAAAACTTTGCGCTCCGTCTTCAATGACTTTTAGATTATATTTTTTTGCTATATCCTCAATTAATCGATATCGCGCAGGGACTCCAAATAAATCTACTGGTATAATTGCTTTAGGCTTAAGCTCTCCTTTTTTAATAGTCTCTTGAATAGCAAATTCAAGTTTTTCACAATCTATATTAAAAGTAGAATCATATACATCAACAAAAACAGGGGTAGCTCCAAGTAAAGCAATCACTTCTGCCGTTGCAACGTATGTAAAAGGAGTTGTAAAAACTGCGTCCCCAGGACCTATGCCCCATGCCATAAGTGGAATTAATAATGCATCAGTTCCTGATGAGC
>CENJ01049379.1_pt1 | contig 23244 bp, 18 predicted proteins | sample 356161 | NCBI WGS metagenome assembly CENJ01 (sample SAMEA2619531, study PRJEB7988) | marine metagenome | biome: marine biome (ENVO:00000447); feature: surface water layer (ENVO:00002042); material: "saline water (ENVO:00002010), including plankton (ENVO:xxxxxxxx)" | depth 5 m
CCGGCAGAACAGGCTATTGCGAACCCCACCTGGGGCAGCACAGTTTGGGTCAGGCGTACCGCCAAAGGTGGGACTAAGCGCGAAGAATATATTTCCAGCGGCGATCGCCGACGGAACTTCAGCGGGCCTAAAGAGTACGCCGGGATTACCAATGGTTGAGAATCCGCCCTGTGGATTGGTGTCAAAGGGCACCTGAGAAAAATCACGATCACGTAGGCTGAGTTCGTTGCGCCGCTCGAAGCCCACCGAGGTGACCCAATCAAAGCGCCCTAGCTGGGTGCCAAAGATGGCGCCAAACTCATTGTTGCCATCACTGTCGGCAATATTCTGATGCCCAAGAGACACCTCAAAACCCTGAAAGTCATCCCGCGTAAGGAAGTTCACCACGCCGCCAATGGCATCTGAGCCATAGGTTGCCGCCGCACCCTCCTTCAGCACCTCAACCCGGCCCAGGGCGGCGCGTGGAATGGCATTAATGTCTACAAATCGCCCGCCGGGCAAGCGTGCTGGGACGGGCGTTTGCCGCCGACCATTCATCAACACCAGGGTTCGATGGGCACCCAGACCTCGAATATTTACACTGGCCACGCCCTCGGATTGATTGGATTGAAATTGATTGGTCTCGCCATCTACGCCAGAGCTGGCGGTAATCCGTCGCACCATTTCCACCACGCTGGGCGAACCCTGACGAAGCAAACCCTCCCGATCAATCACAGTGACTGGCGATGCGGAATCGATGGGAGTGCCCTTGATAAAGGATCCGGTTACTACCACTTCTTCAATCACCGCATCAGCCGAACCAGCGCTTGCTGCGAAAACGCCACCCGAGTAAGTCGTTAGTAGCGCTGCTAGCAGCCCTAGGAGGGAAATCAACCCGAATGAAACACAATGAAAAATAGCCATGGCCGCCTAAACCTCATGTCGTTAGTGGAAAGCTCTTGGGCAGACTAACCGAGGGCATTTTTAGTCGTAACAATTTGGTAACAGTTTATTTCAGGAATGTGATGTACTTGGCATTTTGGGGGGTGAGCGAAAGGGGAAACCCACCGATTGGCCTCAAAGACAAGTTGTCCTGCATTCACCTTCTTTGCACGACCACCGTGTATGATGCCGCCGCATGCCAAGTCGCGATCTCACTCAAGGCTCTGTTACCCGGTCCCTCGCCCAACTCACCGCCCCAATGATGATGGGGGTCTCTTCAAGCATTCTCGTGCAAACCCTTGAGCTGGGCTTTATCGGACAACTGGGGACTGAGCAGGTAGCAGCCGTCAGCTTCACCTTCCCCCTGGTCATGGTGCTTTCCAGCATCGCGCTGGGCATCAGCATCGGAACCTCCTCAGTGATCGCGCGAAGCGTGGGTGTTCATCGTCAGGCAGAGCCAGATTCATCCCCCCGGGCGCCAGCAGCCAGCGACGAGGTTGCGAGATTAGGCACCCATAGTCTGATACTGGTCGCGGTGACGATGACGGTGCTGTCGCTTCTCTGCTGGCTCATGATCGACCCCCTCTTCCTGGCCATGGGTGCAGAGCCCAGTCTGCTGCCTCTCATCCACAGTTATTTGGACATCTATTTGCCCGGCAGTATTTTATTTACCCTCGCCATGGTGGCGGGCAGCATTATGCGAGCCAACGGCCGAGCGGCCATTCCGGGGGTCATCATGACGGTGGGGGCAGCATTTAATTTAGCCCTGGACCCCTTTTTGATCTTCGGCTGGGTTGGTTTTCCTGCCCTGGGACTCGCCGGAGCGGCGACCGCCATTACAGTGGCTCGGTTTTTTACCCTGTGCGCCCTCCTTTGGTACGTCTACCAAGGATCCATGATCCAGCTTGAGCGACCGTTTTGGGGATGGCTGGCTTCCGCTCAAAGAATCCTGCATGTGGGTATCCCTGCCATCGCCACCAACCTGATCGGGCCCATCACATCTGCCTACATCACGTTTTTAATCGCTGGGTACGGTGCCGCTGCCGTGGCCGGGTTTGGCGTTGCCAGCCGGATAGAGGCCGTGGCTGCCATGCTCATGTTTGCCCTATCCGGCTCCATTGGACCCTTCGTCGGGCAGAACTGGGGCGCCAAGCAGGCGGCGCGGGTAAAAGCTGGAGTGCGGGCAAGCTACCTTTTTTGCTTGATCTACGGCGTCATCGTGACCCTGCCCCTCGCCTTTTTTGGCGCCACCATCGCCGGATGGATGGAATCGTCAGTAGAGGCCGTGGCTGTAGCCGCTGCCTACCTCAGCATCGTGCCCCTCAGCTATGGCCTATGGGGCGTGTTGATGATGTCGTCCGCCTCATTTAATGCCCTGGGCAAGCCGCTACCAAGCACGGCCTTATCTTTCGGCAGAATGTTGGTCCTCTATGTACCGCTGGCCACCATGCTGAATGAGCAAATGGGCTATACTGGAATCTTTCTCGCCACCCTGATCAGCAACGTAGTCTTTGGCCTCCTGGGCTGGCGATGGTTCGCAACAAAAATAACGAGCATGACCCCCTAATATGAAACAAGTGGCCCAGGAGCGCAGTTACCGAACTTTGTTGCGCCGGTTGTTAACCATTTCCGGGTTAGCCATCGTTTCCTTACTCGCCCTCGTCATGAGCCCAGTGATCCTTATCCTGGTGGGACTAATGAGCTTTATTCCTGGCTATACGACCACGCCCCGAGCCGCCGCTTTTTTTTACGGGTACCTGACCCACGAGTGGGCTGGCCTTGCGCGCTTCTTTTGGCTCTGGCTGCGATACCGAGAACCTGAGCAGAAGCTTGAAAAGGCTCGTGAGATTCAAACCTGGTGGGCACAAAGTCTTTTTGACATGGGGTGTTGGCTTTTTCGAGTCAAAGTCGAAGTCTCCGGCCAGAAGGACGTCTTGGAGGGCGGTTGTGCGCTGCTCTTCTCGCGACACACGAGCATGGGGGATACCGTGCTACCTCTGCTGTATTTCGGTAAGGCGAGAAACGAAAACCTTCGATATGTAATCAAACAGGAACTACAGATTTCGCCCTGCTTGGACATTGGCGGTCACCTGCTGCCCAATGTCTTTGTAGACCGTTCTGGAAGCGACTCAGAGAGAGCCGTGGCGTCCATAAAGGACCTGGTCACTAGCGCTAACGCGAGCCAATCGGTCCTGATCTACCCCGAAGGCACTCGATTCACCCAGAAGAAACATGACCAGCTGAGAAACAAGCACCCAAAGCTTCACGACCAGCTAGGTCGCTGGCCAGGCCTGCTGCCACCCCGTCTCGGTGGCGTGCTGGGCATGCTGGAAGTCAACCCCGGCAAGGACATCGTCTTTCTTGCCCATGCCGGATTTGAAGGATCGGCCAATATTCACGACCTTTTAGGCGGAGGATGGCTGGACCAGAAAATTCGACTGCATTTTTGGAGAGTGCCTTTCAACGCTATCCCCAAGGATGATTGGCAAGAATTCATGTTCAGAGAATGGGACTGCATGCAGCACAAGGTGAACCAGTTGAGCGCCGAGATCACGGCCTAGCCCTGGGACACTGCTCACCCGTCCTTGGATGCGCCGCGCAGCTCAATAACCCGATAGCCTCGCACCCGCTCGAGCTGCTGCCGCACCAAGGAGCGATGCAAGTCTAAGTTCTGAGCTGTGGGCATAAGGTCATTGTTAGCGGATTCCTCTATGGCGAGGCATAAATGTCTCAGCTCATCAAAGCCAAAGCTTGCCATGATGCCGGCCATGGCATGACCGGCATTGGCCAGATTTTTGAGGTCTTTCTGGCTAACGGCCTCTTCAAGTTGTTCAAGCAGCACCTTTACTTCACTTGTGAATGCGCTTAGAGCCTCTGCAAGACCAGCGTCTCCCATAAGCTCCCGAAGCTCGATCATCCGCGTATCGGCTATCCAATCATCCTGTCGGCGTTGACCAAGCCAGCGATGGATACGTTCGATCAGACCGCGCGCATTGATCGGTTTGCACAGAAAATCGTTCATTCCGGCGTCTAGGCAGGCTCGCTCATCTTCGGAAGACGCTTTGGCCGTTAGCGCGATGATCGCCCCCTCGTAGCCCTCCCGTCGAAACCACCGAGCGGTCTCAAATCCATCCATGAGCGGCATCTGGATATCCATAAGCACTAGGTCAAACTGCCGATGCTCGGGCACCTCTTTTTTCAACAGCTTACAGGCGGACACCCCGTCATCGGCAAGCGTGACTGAAAAGCCACGCTGCTCCAGCAGCGATCTCACCACCAACTGATTTGCAACGCTGTCTTCGACGAGCAAAATTCGCCCTTCGCCGAACAGCTTAATGTCAGGCACTTCAACGCCCCCGGCGAGCGTATCCGGCTCGCAGGGCATCAGCGGTAGCGCAAGCGTAAAGCTACTGCCTTGACCCTTCTCCGAGGTGACGCTGAGCTCGCCCCCGAGCAGTTCTGCTAGCATGGAAGAAATACTTAGGCCCAAACCGGATCCGACATACCGTCGTGTATCGGAATCATCAGCCTGAACAAAGGCGCCAAAGACCGCTTCTTCCTGAGCCTTTGTCATACCAATGCCGCTGTCCTCCACCGTAATACGATAGCGGGCGGATTGCGGAACACCGGCATCCAATTCGAATCTAACGCGGACAAATCCCTGGTCGGTGAACTTGATCGCATTGCTCAAAAGGTTGGTCACAATTTGACCGATCCGATGCTCATCGCCCAGCACGCGTATATTTTCCGCTACGTCCATTTCCAGGGTCATGTCGAGGTTTTTCCGCTCGGCGCTAGGGCGAAAGAGAGCGACCAGGTCCTGCATTAATTCAGCGGGTGAAAAAGGGGAGAGTACAACTTCCGCCTGACCCGCCTCGATCTTTGAATAATCGAGTACGTTGTTCAGAAGGGACATGAGCCGCTCGCCCGCTCGTTCTGCCGTCACAATCAGCTGCTCTCGTGCAGGCGGTGATTCCTCGGTGCGAATAAGCTGCAGAATCCCCAGCAGGGCATTCATGGGCGTCCGAATTTCATGGCTCATGTTTGCAAGAAATCGGCTTTTTGCCTCATTTGCCTGATCTGCCTGTGATAGTGCCTGAGCGCGTTCTTGGTTGAGTTTTCGCGCCTCACGCAGGTCTCTTATTTCAGCCGCAAAAAGATATCCTTTCGAGGTCATTGCGGCATTCACTGTCAGCTCTACGGGGATCTCAAACCCGTCCTTATGGAGGGCATCAATTTCAACGCGGCGACCGATAATCCGACTCTCCCCTGATGCAAGGAAACGCTGGAGCCCATGGGCGTGCACCTTGCGATGCCGCTCTGGCATGATCAGCTCGCTCATCGATGCGCCAATAATTTCGGATTTGCGATAGCCAAGTAGCTCTTCAGCTGTCTGATTGAAGGCGGTCACGATACCCGCCTCATTCATGACAACTCGGGCGCACATATTGCCCTCCATCATTAGGCGCTCTAGTTCATCCTGTTGATCTGGCATGCCCGCTGGCGCGTGGGGAGCTATATCCAGGGCAGCTTCCGTAGCTCGAGGGCAGAGGACCACAACTTTCGCTCCCGGCAAACCCTGCAGTAGACCAGCTGCATCCCCTTCCTCGGGATTTGCCCAAGACACATCGACGATGCCAGACGGGTAAACGGGCAAACACCACGGCCCCTGGCCCGCCCCGCCCTCATATTGGATAAAACCATCCAAATCGCCCATATTGCCAAACACTGAGGCCAGACTTTTGCCCGTTAAGTTTCTCGCATCGAGCCAATCCCTGGCAGTTTCCGTGCTGGCTAGCACATGACCTCGCTGATCCACCAGGATGTATCCGTTGCCATCGTCCTGGCCCAGCTTTGTTAACCATCCCTCGTGAACTTTATGGACAAGGAATTGATGTCGCTGAATAAAGATAACGAAACCGGCCAGCAGGAGATTAAAAGAACCTAACCACTCCCAGGGGAAGGCGTCATCTGAAGGGTCAAGCTGAACGATCGGCACCACCCAGATGACAGAGGATATGGCGACCAGCACCCACAAATTCATCCAATCCTTGCCTCCTCTTGGCCAGAAGCCTCGCCCTTGACTCATCTCCGACTGACTCCTGGCGGTGTGAATAAATCTTCGGGCACGTTCACCCCACCCAGAAAATTCGCCACCCAGCCAATCTCTTGGGACAGCCTGGCAAACTGCGACTCATCACGAAGGACATCGCCGCTCTCCTTCATCTCCGGAAGCCTTTCTAACAACCCCGCCGCCTCAGCGTTGAGCCTCGCAAAGCCCAGATTTTCTGCAGCGTGGGCCAACATCGATAAGTTGTGCGCCAGTTCTGTACGTTTCAGCGACGGCTGTTTGAGTGCTGCTAGGCGTGCCTCAATCTCCGTTGAAAACTGCATCAACAGGAGACGGAGTTCGTCAAAGCCCATCACCCTGGCAAGGTGCTGCAGGTGCGTCCGGCTCACCCGCTCTGTCGCCGAAGCGCCTTCCTTGCCCACGGCCTCCGCCAGGGTTCGGCGGATGGCCTCATAACCTACTGGCTTTGTCAGAAAACTATCGAACCCAGCGCTCAAACACTCTCTCTCTGTGTTGTCAGATAAATGCGCCGTCAGCGCAATGAGTGGAATAGACTGCCCTCCGTCGGGGATTTTCCTAATCAATTTCGCAGCCGCCTGGCCATCCATCTGGGGCATGGCCAAGTCCATTAGAACTGCGGCATGCCGGCGCTCCCGCAATGCGGATATCGCCTCCAGCCCGTTTGTCGCTTCCCAAACCGCATACCCCAGAGAGTTAAGTACTGATTTCATGACCAAGCGGTTTGACCGAGAATCATCCACCAGCAGGATGCTCGGTCTTTCCTCAGAGGAGGGGTCCGGCTCAGGCTCAATAAGGGAGGCCCTGGAAACGGTCTGCTCCGCACTCGGGTCAGGTAAGCTCATGGGCACCGGGGAAGCAGGTTCAACACCTAGGGATTGCGTTGGGTTGGCGTCCGTCGGCGCCAGATTTACGAGGAGTACCGGTAAACGTATTTGCCAACAGGGACCGACCCCCGCCTCATTCGACGGTGTAAGGGAACCTCCAAGAAACTTGATTAGCTCCCGGGCCAAGACTAAACCGGTAAGGAGCAGCGGGTCACGTAATGCCTTGCTTGAATTCTGTTTATCGAGCTGTAGGGAGAAAAGATTCGCTAAGCCTTCTTCCTGCAAACCCAGCCCATTGTCTTCGATGGTAATCGAAAGCTCTCGTTCCCTGATGAGCTCTAACTGAACAGTTATGGAACTCGACTGGGAGGACAGCAGGGCATGTCGCAAGATATGCAGGACAGCATGATTTAGCTTTCTATGATCGAAGCGCAGGCTATGATCGAAGCGAAGGGCTGTTCCCTTCTTCGTTTCAGGCTGGGACACCACCACGATCTCAACGCCGCAATGCGCAGCCTCTTGGGCGACGCTCGCCAGAGCCTCAGACAGGCAATGACCTAAGGATATGTTGTCCTCCTGGCGGCGGGCCTCTTTGGCAACCACTAGGTCTAGTTCATTAATTGCACGCAACATTGCGTTCAGCCTTCCAACACCCACCTGAGCCTTGGAGACAAGGTGGTGCTGGGCCGGGTCAGCCAGCGTTTTTTCCAGCAAATCGAGCGTACCCTGAAGGGTCGCAAGAGTGGTGCGGATGTCCGGCGAGGCCAACTTTAAAAATTGTGATATCACGCTGGACATGGGACTAAATTTAGGGGGTAACGCTACCATTTGATTCAAAACAACCCGACCCAACGAACCAAGCAGCGGCTTTTTAGATCACCCATGTCCTGGCAAGAACACAGTGCACTTTTGCTGCTTCGCTCTCACTCGAATGAATATTCAGTGTGCCTCTCGAGTTGACGTTGTGTAGGGCAAAAACGCTTACAGGTAGTTTTTTCTAGATAAACGGAAAAATCTTATTCCTGATCGCCAGGATTGGAATGCAGCACATTCACGCCCTGGAACCCAAGGGTTGCGGGCCCACGAAACGGCACCTGACCTGGCCACCTTTTTAGAGCCAGTACAACCGAGCGAGCGTAACGATTATCATCCAGGATTGGGGTAATCTTGATGGTAAAGACAGGCGCCTTGAGCGAAGGCCAATTCCTGAGGGGGGAGACCATGGCACTTTTAAAAGATATAGAGACACTGACACAAATTCCCGCGCTGCTGCGCTTGAAGAAGGGCATGGTCCCTCGCCCCATGTCCGTCAAGGACTGCCCGGGCGCGCGCGTTGAAGAAACCGCTGCCCGATTTGGGGATTCAAGCGCCATACTTTTTGAGGGGCGTACCCTCAGCTGGGGAGAATTCAATGCCCTAGCAAACCGCTATGCCCATTGTCTCAAGGCCCAGGGGCTGCAGCGGGGTGACAGCGTAAGCATCGTTATGGAAAACAGGGTGGAATTTCTCGCGCTGCTGATCGGGCTTAACAAACTTGGCGTTGCGGCGGGACTGCTGAATACCAACCTGACCGGGCGTTCTCTGGCCCACTGCATGAGCGTCATCGACTCTAAGAAGTGTATTTTTGGCTCCGAGGTTACCCACGCTATCGAAGGTGTTCGCGAGGAGTTGGCAACGTCCCTAGGCCTTAGGGGCCCTAGCGACCTATTTTTCGTCGGCGACAAAGGTGATGACCAGGCCCCAGAGTGGGCCCAGGACCTCGACGTTTTGGCCAGTAACATAAGCGACGATAATCCCTCGGATACCGGCGACAATACCCTTGGCGAGATCGCCTTTTATATCTATACATCCGGAACCACGGGACTGCCCAAGGCTGCGGTAATGTCGAACCGTCGATATTTACAGAGCGCTAGCTTGGCGGGTGTAGCAGGCCTGAAGTGCAAGCCCTCTGATCGCATTTATCTCTGCCTGCCGCTCTACCACGGCACCGGGCTGCTCATTGGCGTTGGCTCCTCGATCACGACTGGCGCCAGCATGTTTATCAGACGAAAATTTTCCGCCAGTAACTTTTTGCGAGAGGTACGTGATCATGGCTGTACCCACATGGTCTATATCGGTGAGCTGTGTCGTTACCTGACAAATATCCCAGAACAGGCTGACGACGCCAGGAATCCCCTTCGCTCGATCATGGGCAACGGCATGCGTCCAGACATCTGGATGACGTTTAAAAAACGGTACGGGATATCTCGAATTTGCGAGTTTTATGGTGCATCCGAGGGCAATGTTGCCTTTGCAAACCTCATGAACAAAGACTGCACTGTAGGTATGACGACCTCTGAGGTGGTCTTGGTGGAGTATGACGTGGATCAGGATCAAGTTGTTCGAGATTCTGCCGGTCGATGCATCCCCGTCGCGCCGGGAGAGCCAGGACTGCTGTTGTGCAAAATTACGCCGAACACCCGATTCGAGGGCTATACCGATGCTGCTGCAACGCAGAATAAGGTCCTGGAGAATGCCCTGGAAGAAGGCGACGCCTGGTTCAATACAGGAGATTTGATGCGCACGGTGGAAGTAGGCTTCACCCTAAACTATGACCACTATCAGTTTGTCGATCGAGTTGGCGACACCTTCCGGTGGAAATCAGAAAACGTTTCCACCAATGAAGTGGGCGAGATTCTTAACAACTTCCATCAGATCAAGTTTAGTAATGTTTATGGGGTACAAATCCCTCATACCGACGGACGGGCAGGCATGGTCTCGATCACCCTAGACCCGGATCACCCAATACTGGACCTAGCCGCTTTCTCCCAGTTCGTCAGGGAAAATCTGCCAAGCTATGCGATTCCAGTCTTTATCCGTATCGACGCCGACATTGAGGTCACCGGAACATTCAAAATGCTCAAGGGCGACCTTAAAAAACAGGGCTACGATATCGGGCAGGTCGAGGGCCCGGTCTATGTTATGAGGCCTGGCGAGGAACGCTATGTTGAACTTGACGACGAATACCTCAGTCGCCTGACCCTGGGCACGGCGGGCTTTTAGCCTCACTGCTCCGACATGACTTGCCAACCACCGGCCCACGGGGTACGGGCAATAGTGCTTGACCTTGGGGGCGTCGTTCTTGGCATCAACTTCCGTCAGGTCTTCAGCCATTGGGCAGCCGCAGCGGGTGTCGAGGAGCGCATTTTTTACGATCACTGGCGACTGGACGATGCGTATCGCCAACATGAGATCGGCGCCATCGACTTCCACCGCTATACCCAACACATGACCGAGCAGCTTGGCGTTGAACTAAGCCAGGAAGCCTGGCGGGTTGGATGGAATGCGTTGTGGACGGAGCCCCATCATCGGGTGGTCGGCCTGTTTCCAGCAATAAAGCGCCGCTATGGTCTCTTCGCATTCAGTAATACCAATGCCACCCACGCGGTCAGTTTCCGACATCGATATGCAGATGCACTAGCGGGTTTTGACCAACTCTTTTTGTCCCACGAAATCGGCGCAAGGAAACCAGACCCGCAGTCTTTTTTGGACGTCTGTGAGCGCATTCAGGTGGCACCCCATCAGGTTCTTTTCTTGGATGACAGTCAGGAAAACGTCAGCGGGGCACGTTCCGTGGGGCTAATCGCCCAGCATACACGCTCAGAGCAGGAGGTGGTTCAGGCCCTCCGCGACACTCTGGACACGATTCAGGAAAGCTAACAGGCGCTCTCGATTTCCAGGCACTCAAGCCGATGCAACGCCTCCCCCGCGGAATTGCCACAAACCCAAGGCTCTGCTTTGAAGGCCGAGCACGCCTTGGGCCGTTCGGGCCGTCCGAAGAGACGACAGCGCCGAGCGTCATCCAGATGCAGACAGCGCACGCCTGCGGGCTTCCCTTGGGGCATGCCGGGGATAGGACCGTTAATTGAGGGGGCGATGCAGCAGGCGCCACACCCGCTACGGCAGATCATGCTCCCTGGCGGGCTCATCGGCGCCTACCCTGCATAGCCATGGGCTAATGCCGCATAGCGCTCGAGCAGTGGCATAACGGTATCTGCATCTGTGGGCGGCAGTGCGAATACGATTCGGTGAAAACCGATGTCGATCAGTTCCTCAACCGCTTGCTCACTGGGGCCCACGCCAAATATGGAGAAATTGGGCTCTCCCCCCCGCCCCCTGGCCTGCCACGCCGCTCGGGTATGACGGATGCCTTCGGCATAATCCACACCGCCGCCAGCATCCCGGCGCCTCTTATCCTGATAGATGGGGAACCAACCGTCGCCATACTCGGCGATGCGGTCGTAGACAAATCGCGAAGAGGCGCCAATCAAAACCGGGGGGCCATCGGCCTGAATGGGCTTGGGATAGGCCCAGAGGGGATCAAAGTCCACGAAATCCCCGTGGAACTCTGCATCTTCCTGTGTCCAGATTGCACGCATGGCCAACACTCGTTCGCGCAGAATTCTCCAGCGCTGGGTGAAGGGCGTGCCGTGATTTTCCATTTCCTCTGCATTCCATCCAGCACCGACGCCAAGCAACAGGCGTCCCGCTGAAAGATGATCCAGGCTCGCTACCTGTTTCGCCATCAAAATGGGATCGCGTTCGGTCACCAGTGAGATGCCGGTGCCGAGACGAAGTGTCTGAGTGACCGAGGCCGCCATGGACAGGGCAACGAAAGGATCATAGGTACGCCAATATTCCTCGGGGAGGTCTCCTCCGCCCGGCCAAGGGGAACGACGACTTGCAGGAATATGCGTGTGTTCAGGCAAGAACAGCGACTCGAAACCAAAGGCTTCAGCCTCTTTCGCCAGGGTGTCTGGGCGGATGGCCTTGTCCGTGGGGAAAATCACCAGTCCAAAATGAGTCATTGTTATCGTTTACCGAGGGGTGAAGCGTTACGCACGCATAGCAACATAGCAGGGTGCACGTCCTTAAAAAAGACGCTGTGCGATAGGGCAAACCGTCTTAGAGGGAGGCGGAAAGGGCTTCCATATGGCGATCTATTTTTGCGAGATATCGTTGCGCTGCCGCTCGCCTCTTGGAGTGCAGCCCAACATTATAGGCGGCCAGAGCACAGCCCATGTCGCCTTCACAACGCTCCACCAGATATCCCAGAATTTGGGCACCGCAATAGATGTTCTGCTCCGGATCTTGGAGGTCCTGTTGGCCGCAGAAGTTAGCCCAGTATCCAGGTCTGATCTGAGCGGGCCCGACGGCCCCAACATGGGAGCGAACATATTTACGGAAGGAACTCTCCGCCAGCACCAAACTCGCAAGCAGTTCAGGCTGAAGCTGCTGCCGCTCCGACGCTTCGATGATCCAACCCGAAAATTCGGTCGCTGGATGCAGGCCGATTCCGAAGCCTTGCTCCAGCTTTAGCGCAAACGTCCAGGCCTGACTGGCGAAGGTCGTGGAGGTTTGCCTGGGCAGAGGCAGTTCAACCACCTTCACCTGTGCAGAGGTGGACAGCACCGATTGGGACGACGAGCCACCAGACAGAGATACGGGAGCCTGAGGGGCAATAAGAGGGGCCGCAAGAGCAACCAGCACCGGCACCATAAACGGCCGTCGCTGCCTGGCCGACAATACCTTGACCCGACCGAGCGAGCGCCCTACCGCGTGTGCCAAGCTACCCAAGGCACGCCACGCACTCACAACCAACGGATGCCTACGCAAGTCCATTTTCCCGACCTCTCTCCTTCCCTTTACGCCAACCTCATTGTTTGGCGGACGAAAAAGGGTACTTAACTGTCTCTCGCGGGCATCTTCAGGCAAAAATTGAGAAAAATCCAATCAAAAATGGAAAAAAAATTGAGTCTCAGTTACTCCGATTGACCGACCAGAGGCTGCTCCCGAGGGGAGGCGCCCGCGCCGAGGCTCTTGGCGAGACCCAAAACGGGCTCCCCAGAATGTGCTAAACCACCGCCAGGGTGTTGTCTGTCTGCCTCGAAATAGGCGACGGAAACTCTCCCATTCTCAACGACCAAACGATAAAAAAGACGATTGGGGTGGCTGACCGTTGCGATGGTGTCCTGATCTAATCCGAGACAGCTGCCCAGGATCGCTCGCGTCATTACCCCATGGGAGACGATCCCAAGACGTTCCGGCACGGGCTGCACGTCTAACAGCGCCTGAAATCGCCGCTGCAAATCAACCAGATTTTCGCCACCGCCAGGGCGGTGAAGGAAGGGATCATCCTTTCTGCTGGCCCAGCCGGAAGGGTCGAACAATTTAATCTCAGGCATGGTCTTCCCAGACCAGGTGCCGCAGTCTCGTTCCAATAGTTGATCTGCAAAAACCATGGGTGCTGCGACAGTCTGGTTGATCAACGCCACAGTAGCCCGAGTCCTGCCCGCAGAGGACACCCAGAGTTGTTCCACGCCTCCAAGGGCTGACAGCTGCTGTCCATGTGCAAGTGCCTGGGCCTCACCCTGGGCGGTGAGCGGCGAGTCCAGGCGTCCTTGCATCCGACCCGCCACATTCCATTCCGTTTCACCGTGCCGAATGAGATAGAGCGTCTGGACGCGATGCAGAGCCGAGTCTGAGGGCAGCTCCGCCAGGGCTAGGGTTTCCATACTTTAGCTGCTCAAGCGCCGACTGAGCGAAAGCTGAAATTGCTCGCGGTAAAGGCGGCAAAGGTTCGCTCTACATCTTCCCGGCTGCCGGCCAGAGGAGCAATGATATGCGTGTGAACGCCCCCGTCTGCATCCTCCTGAATTCTCTGACGAATTTCATCCTCATCACCAATGATCGCGATTTCATCGATCATTTGGTCACTCATCGCGGCCGCAGTCATGTCCCGGTCCTTGGCTGCCCACCCAGCAGCGATTTGATTCGCAGCATCGTGGTACCCCGCCCAGGACAAAAATTTATTGTAAACCGGCGTCGCGTAATAAGGACCAAAGGCTGCTCGAAATAAATTGCGCCCATAGGCTTTGTCATCCGTGGCGAGCACCATAGCGCGATTCACAATCTCTACCTTGGCAGGATCCTTGCCAGCGGCTCTCGCCCCGATAGCGACATGCTCCATCATCTTGGGAAGGGCACCCTTCGGCCACAGGTTAAAAATGACACCGTCGCCAAACTCCGCCGCCATCTCGATCATATTCGACCGCAAGGCCGCCAGGTAAATGGGGGGCGGGTTGCTCAAGGGCGCTTGACGATAGCCCTTGCTGTAAAGGGTCTCACCGTCGAAGTCTGTTTTCGCGCCGCTGAGCATGATCTTGACCAACTGCGCGGTCTCCCGAACCCGGCTTAAGGGCTTATCCAAGGGGATACCGTTGAACTGACCCATGATGGTTTGACTTGAAGAGCCCAGCCCCATGACGAATCGGCCAGGCATGAGCTGCTCGATCACGTTCGCAGAAGCCGCTAAGACACTGGGAGATCGCGTATAAACCGGCGTTACCGCCGTACCCACTCGGATTTCGCGGGTGTGATGCGCAATGCCGGCCACCTGAGTGAGAGTATCTGGCGCCCCGGAATCACTGAACCACGCATCGGGAATACCATTATCCTCTGCCCACCGAATACGCGTTACGGTATCCTCAACGTTTGGGCCCGCGGGGAGGGTCACGGCGATACGTTTTCTTGGTTCAGATTGAGCGGTCATTCATTCCTCCGTGTTTTTGGGCCAATTTTAAAGAGTCGCATTTTGCCCTCTATGTTATCAACCCGTATCCTCCCACCAGGCTGAATTTTTACCCAAGGACTGGAGCACAATATGAGCGATGTAGAGCTCACCCAGGTACGTGAAGCACACCAATTCGACATCCAGGCGCTTGAGCAATACCTGTTGGCGCATGTGGAGGGTTTTGCAGGTCCCATGGACGTTCGCCAATTTGAGGGAGGACAGTCAAACCCCACCTTCCAGCTCGTGACGCCCACCCGAAAATACGTTATGCGGAAACAGCCACCAGGTGAGTTACTCCCCTCAGCCCATCAGGTTGACCGCGAGTACCGCGTAATGCATGCCCTTTGGGATACCGATGTCCCTGTGCCCAAAATGTATTGTCTCTGCGAGGATCCGCAGATAATCGGCACCAAGTTTTATGTGATGGAAATGGTCGAGGGGAGATTGTTTACTGAGAACTGTCTCCCAACCTTGTCCAACGAAGAGCGACGCGCCCTTTATCTGGATTTGGCTCGGGTCCTCGCCAAGCTCCATCTGGTTGACCCCCAGGCGGTCGGCCTAGAAAGCTTTGGTCGGCCGGGCAACTACTATGAGCGTCAGATCGGGCGCTGGAGCAAACAATACGTAGCCTCTCAAACAGAGGACATCCCGGCCATGAACAAGCTCATGGAGTGGCTCCCAAACAATATTCCACAGTCCGTGGGCACCATGATCGTCCATGGGGACTATCGTCTGGGCAACGTCTTAGTCCACCCCACTGAACCCCGCATCGTCGCCGTTCTCGACTGGGAACTATCCACCCTGGGCGATGGTTTGGCGGACCTTGGCTATATCTGCCAGGACTACCATGGTGACAAAGAAAACGAGGAGTCCCTAGCCGGCGCTGACCTGGAAGCCTTGGGTATCCCCGCTGAGTCAGAGCTCCTTGCAGAGTATTGCGGTCAGGCAGGTCTGGACGACATTGAAAATTGGCCCTTCTACCTGATCTACAACATGTTTCGATCTTCCGGCATCAGCCAGGGGGTGTATAAGCGCGGCCTGGATGGCAATGCCAGCTCAGCAACCGCTCTAGAATTTGCAGATGCAGCGCGCCTCCGATCCACTCGAGGTTGGCAAATGGTCTTGGATACCCAACCTAACCCCTAGGTCACGGATACCCCGGTTCTGGGTCTAAAGCATTTCCTCTGCCACGACTTGCAGCGCGGCGGGATCCTGACAGCCCAAAAGCATGCTGGATACATGTCCCTGTGCTTCGGCGCTCTTCCAACGCGCCAGTCGTTCGCGGATGCGATCAGCCGGCCCGACAAGGGCACAGGCATCCACCAGTTCTTCAGGCACGGCGGCCATGGCCTCATCTTTGCGCCCGGCCAGGTATAAGTCCTGAATCTCAACGGCAGCGTCGGGGAAACCCAGCCGCTTGCAGTAGTCGTTATAGAAGTTTTTATCGCGTGCCCCCATGCCGCCAATATAGAGCGCCATCATGCCGCGAGCTGGCATCATGCACTGCTCCACATCATCGCCCATTACCACAGTCACAAAGGGTGCAATATCAAATTGCGTTAAGTCCTTCCCCTCGGTCTTGGCAAACCCTTTTTCGATGGGGCCCTGAAAAACCGAATACTGCTCCGGGTCCATCCACACCGGGAAAAATCCGTCGGCAACTTCAGCCGCAGCAGCCACACCGTTGTCGGTAATGGTCGCAGCAAAGATCGGAATATCCTCCTCACAGTGAAGAATGCTCTTCAAGGGCTTCCCGAGTCCGGTTGCACCCTCCCCGGTATAGGGTAGCGAGTAGACCTGACCTTCGAATTCCAACGCGCCTTCTCGGGCAAAAATTTGTTTCATAATTTGCACGTACTCGCGCAGGCGACTGACGGGTTTGCCATAGGGGACCCCGTGCCAACCCTCGACCACCTGGGGCCCTGAAGCGCCCAACCCACAGATAAAGCGGCCGCCTGACAGTTCCGCCAAACTCATCGCCGTCATCGCGGCCATGGCCGGGGATCGCGCCGGCATCTGCATGATCGCCGTGCCCACGCGGATTCGATCTGTCTGAGCCAAAATCCAGGCTGCCGGCGTCACTGCATCGGAACCATAGGCTTCTGCTGTCCAAATTGAGTCGTAGCCCAGATTCTCAGCATGCTTGATCGCATCCATGGAAATGTTGAACTTACGGCCTGAGTAACCCGCTAAGATTCCAAGCTTCATAAAACCCCCTATATCCTTTCGTTGTAGCTCAGGCTCGTGATCCGACTCCCGCCCCCACCGAACCGTCTCATTTATCTAGACCTTCTTAGTCCCTGTCAACCGAGTTTAGCCGCGAAGCCAAGTACCGCATGATGTCCAGAGATTCGTACATCCAGCGGACGCCGCCGGCAGCATCCTCTATTCTCAAACAAGGCACAGTAGAACGACCACCGCCTGCCAAGAGTTCCCGAAAAGCCTCCGCGTCTGAGTGAACGTCTCGAAGGGCAAGAGCAATATTCTGACGGTCGGCAAACGCCCGAACGCGAAAACAAAACCCGCATGTCTCAGATTTAAAAAGCTGGTAAGACTCATCCGCCGCCATGAATATCCCTCGTAGGCAAAAAAAAATGCTAGGCCCATTCCGGTTCCGAATATATCCCCGGCCGGTGTCGTGCCATATTCATCTAGCATGGTGTAGGCTTTCGCCTCGCGCTTAGGCGCAAGTTAATCAAAGCGATTGTGAAGAAGAGATCAAAGTCATGGCTGGTAAACAGAAACGTCAAAGCTCAGATCGGGTCAATACCGTTCGCTCAGCTATTCTGATCGCCCTAGGCTCCCTAGGTGGGCTGTTGGTGATTGCAGGCATCTACTTTTCGACAGACCTATCGAAAAATACGGTCCCGCAAGCGGGCGTTGATTACGAAGTCATCTCAACCATCGAGCGGCCAAGGGCGCGGGGGCCTATCGTCGTGGAGGAGTTTTTCTCCTATGGCTGCATTCACTGTCGCAACTTCGAGCCAACGCTAAAAGCCTGGGCCGGCACACCTCGAGACGACGTGACCTTCTCACGCAGACCCGCATCGTTTTCACCAAGCTGGGCGTTACTCGGCCAGGCTTACCTTGCGCTGGCCGAGACCGATACCGTTGACGCCCTCCACCAAAGCCTGTTCTCGGCCGTTCATGATCGCGGAATACAGTTTCGCTCCGCAGAGCAAATCGCCGAATTTTTGGACGGCACGACGTTGACGGCGGACGAATTTTTACGGGCATTCAATAGCCCCAGCGTGAGGAGAGGTTTGAGCCGCGCAGATTCGGATATGCGACGCTTCGGCATCAACTCGGTTCCGACCATGGTGATCGCGGGCAAGTACCGAGTCACTATGGGCAACGGCAATCAGCGCGCCTTAGAGGTCACTGACTACCTCATCGAACAGGAGCGGGCAGCTCGTGCCACCCCGCTCCCAGGGGCGGACTAGAAGTCTAGCCGCAGGCTCAGGCCCACCTGTCGCGGCGCCCCCAACTGGGTAAAGCCACGCGCGGCATAGTCGTCGCGCGGGTCATTGCCGAAATAAAACCCTCGCACCTCATACTCCTGATCCGCTAGGTTTCTTGCGTAAAAACTAGCCGACCAGGCCGCACTGCGATAGCCGATGGAGGCGTTAATCAGCTCATAGCTGGCCGCACGTTCAGCGTGGCTATCGGAGAAGTAGTACTCATCCCGACCCTCTATATTAAGATTGACCGTCCACGCAGGCGCCAGCTGGTAATCTGCGGCGACATAAAACTGATAGCCAGGTGATTGGGCCTGATCACGCCCATCAAGGTCCTGGCCTGCACCGTCCACATAGTCTTCGAACTCCGTATCCAAGACACCCAATGAAGCTGCCAACTTAAGTCGATCTGTCGCCTGCAGGGATATCTCAAGCTCAACACCTTGATTGATGCCCTCGGCGCCATTGCCCACGAAGTCGATAAATTCTGCCGACCCGTCTGCTCGGACACGTGTGATCGACGTAGCAATCTGAATATCCCGACGCTGCATGCGGAACACCGAAGCGGCCAAGCGTAGCCTGTCGTCTAACAGCATGGCCTTATAGCCCGCTTCCAGATTCCAGAGTGTCTCGGGGTCATAAAGACGCAGGTCCTCGTCCAGAGTGCCGGAGGTGTTAAACCCTCCAGACTTATAGCCTCGCGTCAGGCTGGTATAGAGCATGGCGTCCTCATTGGGGCTGTACTCCAGGAGAATCCTTCCCCCCAGCAGATCATCATCGGGATTATAGGCAACGCCCTCTGAATCTCGATAGTCAGACTCGTGCTGCTCCAAACGCAGCCCAACGCTGAGGCGCAGGCCAGGTGCGGGCGCACCACTGAGTTCACCATAGAGTGCTGCTCGATTCACATCATACCGACTGGTGAAGGGGGCGCTCAGCCAGGTGTAGTCTCGCTGCAGGTCAACGGACTTATCCAGAGCGTAAACACCTAGGACCCAATCGATGACGCCACCGATGCCATAGCCCTGCTGGGAAAGTAATCGCAGATCCGCCGTTCGCGTCCTTACGTCTCGTAAATAACGATCCGTGGAGCTGTAGCCATAGGGATGGAAACCATCAAACGTCCAGTCTTCGTCGTAACCATAGTCAATGTCGCTTTCCACTCCACCCAGGGACAGTTCCACCCGCGCAGTCTGTCCCAACGTTCGCTCAAGATTGACCCCGAGATAGTCGCTCTCCTGAGCATCCTTTCCTGGCTGGTCGGAGCGAGTTCGTCGATCGTTATCCAACGAAAAAGCGTCGTATCCATTATCAACATCCACATGCCCAGCGATAACCTGCCACCGACCCTCCTGAAATTCGCCCTGGAGCTTCCCGCGCACAGATGCCTCATCGTGATTATCCGTATCCTCTCGACCCAGATAAACGTTATCGATAAAGCCATCGTCTTGATATTGGCGAAGGCTCAGGCGGAACCCGCTATTTTCGCTCAAGGGACCACTTACAATGCCGCCAACGCCGAACGCGGCGTAATCTCCTACATCAAGCACGAGCGTTGAGCTAACCTGCTCTGTGGGCTCAGGGCTGACGACATTAATCAATCCGGCCAGCGCGTTGGCGCCGTAAAGCGTTCCCTGGGGGCCACGAAAAATCTCAACCTGCTGCACGTCAAACAACGTAGCTGCAGTACCCAGACCGCTCAGGTCCACACCATCCACCAGAAGGCCGACTGAGGCATTCAGCGGCTCGGCAAATTGGCCCCGTTCTCCAATCCCACGTATTTGGTAGAAGCGAGCTCGAGATGCCCCACTGGATAGGTTGAGATTCGGAGCCTGAGCCAGAAGTTCCTCTAGGTGATTGAGCCTTTCCTGCTGGGCGGCGGGATCAAGGACCGACACGCTCGCCGGTAGCTCAGACACGCCCGCAGATCGAAATTCCGCAGTCACCAGGACTTCTTCGACCAATTCTGAGGACCAGGAGGTCATGGAGATGAGGGTTAACAGGGATAACACCCCGAGCTGGAAAAAGCGCCAGCAGGCAGCGCAGTGAAAGAACGGTCGTTTGAATGTCTGCATTGTTGCTCCTTAGGCAGTTGCCTAAGGGTGGGCTGGGCCTGCTGCAGGTTGGCTCTAGATAAGAACAAGGCCTACATGCCCATCCAATCACCTATCCCTACGCCGGTGCTGACCGGATCAGGTTCGAAGGGTCCCCGTGGTATCACATTGACGCCACGCATCTCAGGCCGAAGCCACCCCTTAGGTGACAAAACCATAGCTGGGTTCATGCCCAGATGTCCACTCACTGATGGAAAAATAGCTCACATCCACCTGGACGCAGCAAACTCCGTCGGGCTTGGTTAAACTATCTGCAATCTCGCGAATCCCCGTTGCAACCTATGCCAGCTTTGAATGCCCATCACCATGATGCCAATCCCTAGGCTAGCGGCTTCACGCTCCAAGCCCAAGAAGGGCCGCAAGCGCCCTAGCGGCAAAAAGCCGGGCCTGCTGGGAAGGTTGCTCCGCCTGCTGTTCACCCTGCTGCTCAAGATTGCTCTGTGGATATCGCTGCTGGCTATTCTGCTCTTGGCCGGTTACGCCTATTACCTGGACCGCACGATCACCAAAACGTTTGAAGGCCGCCGTTGGTCGATTCCAGCTCAGGTTTACGCACAACCGCTGGAGCTCTTCTCCGGACGGCCGCTGGGCAAGGATGCGCTAGTGAGCGAGCTTGAGCGCCTGGGTTACCGGGCCAGCGATCATCTTGACGTACCCGGACTCTATCGGACGAGCCGTACCGACCTGCAGGTTCACCTTAGGGGCTTCAGCTTCGCAGATGCCCGCCGCCCGGCTCAGCGGCTAAGTATCGCCTTTGCCGGCAATCGCATCAGCAATATCAAAAACCCGCGCGGCGGCGATATTGGCCTAATTCGCGTTGACCCAGCCACTATTGGCAGCTTCTTCCCCTCGCATGGAGAGGATAGGCTGATCCTCCGCCCGGATGAGGTGCCCCCACTCTTAGCCCAGGGATTAAAAGCCGTTGAGGATCGAGAGTTTGATACCCATCGCGGCTTCAGCATTAGCGGCATTGCGCGCGCGGCGCTGGTCAATTTCCGCAGTGGCGAAGCTCGACAGGGGGGCAGCACGCTGACTCAGCAATTAGTCAAAAGCTACTTCCTGACCAATGAACGCAGTATCCAACGCAAGCTGCGAGAACTTGCCATGTCCATCATTCTCGAGTTGAGGTTCACCAAGGAAGACCTGCTGACCGCCTACATCAACGAAATCTTTCTAGGGCAGAATGGCGCACGCGCTATTCATGGATTTGGTCTTGGTGCCCAGTACTACTTTAACAAGCCGCTAAATGAGCTGGCTGTTGACCAAATCGCAACGCTTATCAGCATCATTCGGGGACCCTCATACTACAACCCCCTCCGCCACCCCGAGAGAACCCTTCGGCGTCGCAATCGAATTCTCGATACCTTCCTAGCCGACGGACTAATCAGTAACAGCCTGCACCAGGATGCCATTGGCGCACCCCTTGGCGTCACTCGCAACTCAAGGGAGGGAGGCACTTACTACCCAGGATTCATGGATCTGGTTCGTTCAGAACTCACCGAGCGCTACTCCGCCGCAGACCTCAGAACTCAGGGCCTGCGAATCTTTACCACGCTGCGCCCGCAAATTCAGGAAGCCGCCCAGCGGGCGGTGAGCGATACCCTGGACAGACTCGAAAAAGATCGGGGCCTAGAAGACCAGAGCCTTGAGGCCGCGATGATCGTTACGGACACGCAAACAGGCGATGTACACGCTTTGATTGGCGGCAGAAAGGGGCAGGTCGACGGATTTAATCGTGTCCTCAACGCAAAGCGACCGGTGGGTTCAGTGATCAAGCCCGTCATTGCGCTCACCGCCTTGGAGCAAGGCTATGACTGGCATTCCCTGGTGAAGGACGAGGCCATCACCCTTACCTCTGACGGCAGCGCACCCTGGTCCCCGAGGAACTATGATGGCAAAACGCGCGGCGATGTGCCGCTAATCCGTGCTTTGGCGCTGTCGCTCAATTTAGCGATGATCGATTTAGGGCAACGCGTTGGCCTTTTGGAGGTTCAGCGAACCTTTACTCGCCTGCTTGGAAAAGCGCCTGGGAACCGCTACCCATCTTTTTTCCTTGGCGCAGAATCCATGTCACCCCTTCAACTTGCCGAGCTCTATGGCAATTTCGCTAGCGCTGGTTTTCGAACACCGCCCAAATCGGTGATCACCGTGCTGGATGAAGAAAACAGGCCACTTTCCCACTACCCTTTCCAGCTAGACCAGACCATAGACTCCGGCGTCGTCAACAGCTTGAATCGAGGGCTCGAAGTGGTGATGCGTCGCGGCACCGGTCGCGCCTCGTCCTACGCTCAGGCCGGGATCGCCGGCAAGACGGGAACCACCAACGACAACCGAGACAGCTGGTTCGCTGGCTTCGACAGCCGATCGCTGGCTGTGGTTTGGGTAGGACGCGATGACAATAAACCCATGGGGCTAACGGGATCATCAGGCGCGCTTAGAATCTGGGATGCGCTGCAGCAACAAATCCCGCCAGCTGCCCTGCAGCCTTCCGAGACCCAGACCTTAGTCCCCATCGAATATCTCACCGGCCTGAGAGCCAATGAAAAATGTGCAGATGTTGTTGAGTTACCCATCCGCCAGCCTGATACTTTATCCGTCAAGGCGGGCTGCGGGCTCAAGCCGGGATTCGGCCGCCGCTTACGCGCCTTGTTTGGCAATAATGACGATCCATAGGGGGTAGCACATGCGCGTTTATGGCCTGCTCATTTCTCTCATCCTGTCCCTCATCGCAGGCTGTGCCACTAGCCCACCTCCGCGACCCCAGGACGGCTCTGCTGCGCCCAGAGACAGCGCACGGCCAACGGCCCCTGCAAAGGTAGCCGTCCAGCCTCCGCGCAGCGAGGCCGCTCAGGTACTGCTCACCAGAGCAGATGCGGCGCCGTCGCCCAGTCAGGCCATCGGCCTGCTGGAACGGGCGATTCGCATTGAGCCTAGAGAACCACTGCTGTGGACGCGTCTGAGCGCCGCACACTTGGCTGAGGGTAACTTGGGCAATGCTATGCAGCATGCACGGAAAGCCATTGCCCTGGCCGCAGCCAACTCGCTCAAGGCGACCCAGGCCTGGCTCCAGCTAGCAGACGTTCTAGAAGCATCGGGAGATGTCAATGAGGCCTCATCTCTACGCCGTCGCTATGATTCGTTTTAGCCGGCAAGCCGACGCAACGCTGGACCGCTTGCGTCCTTGGAGGGCACCGCTGAGTTCAATTTGGCAGCGCGTCGCCCT
>CENJ01041002.1_pt1 | contig 23238 bp, 23 predicted proteins | sample 356161 | NCBI WGS metagenome assembly CENJ01 (sample SAMEA2619531, study PRJEB7988) | marine metagenome | biome: marine biome (ENVO:00000447); feature: surface water layer (ENVO:00002042); material: "saline water (ENVO:00002010), including plankton (ENVO:xxxxxxxx)" | depth 5 m
AGAGGAAGCTGTAAGATCAGGAAGCTATCAAGAGCTCGTTCACCAACAAGGTGTATGTCTTTATGGTGATGAATTCTTAGATTTCTTAGATGGTAATTTACCTCCAGCTGATTGTAATCAGGTTAGCGAACTTCTCGTTCGTGGATCAACAACAGATCCAATAACTGGTGCTGCCTTATCAATTGGCCCTATTGTTTCAGGTACAATGTATCCGTATAACCAAACAAAACTTGAGTTTATTGGTCATGACTCATATTTAACTTGGACAAAAGAAACAGAAAATGCTGGTGACTTTAGAGTTTCTGTAGCCTCGTCAACAATTGTTAGAGTTAATAGACAAGAGTATGCAAGTGCAGCAGAAGTTGATTTACTTGAATATTTCATCTATGAGCCAAGATCACAACAAAACGTTACTGTGAGTTGGTCTAGAGAAGATCAAAGCTTAGCTTTATTTGCTGATAGGCTCGGTCACATGAATATGTATAGAGGTGAAGTAAGTGATCCTCACATAACATATAATTTATCCTACGGTTATGATTACAGCCCAGATGTAAATTTATATCTTAGTGTAAGAAACTTGACTGATGTTATGCCTCAAAAAGATGGTGGTTTTGGATATCCATACTATTATCAAGGTGTATTTAGTGCATTTGGTAGATACGTCAGCGCTGGATTTAATTACAGATTCTAATTTAGGTTAGTAAATAAAACACCCGCTTAAAGCGGGTGTTTTTTTAGGGCTTTAAATTTTTACATTTAACACAATATATAACCAATACCAAAATAATATATACAAATCATATATAATTGCACAATGAGAACACCTTCATATTTCTATATATTTTCTGCAATCTTTTCAGTAAATCTTTATACCCAAGAGATAGTTGATGAAACTTTAAATACTCAGGTAGATGCAAACATTCCTGGAGTTGTTGCTCAAAAAGAAATAGATAACTTAGATGAGCAGGCCAAACTACTTTATTATGAATTTAAAGATACTGTAAGTGAGTATGAAGGTCTCAAAAGATATGATGATCAGCTTGAAAAAATAGTTTTTTCTCAAGAAGATGAAATTAAGGACATTCTAAGACAAATCGATTCTCTTGATAATGTAAACAAAGAGATATTACCTTTTTTAAAAGAAACTGTTGACTCCTTGAGAAAATTTATTAATTTAGACATGCCTTTTCTTAAAGAAAGCAGAATCTCAAGAATAGATGAACTTGATTCAATAATATTGCAATCAAATGTAACAACTGCAGAAAAGTTTAGAAAGGTTTTTGAAGCATATCAACTAGAAGCTGCATTTGGTAATACAATTGAAACATATCCAGGTTTTATAGATCTTGATGATCAAACTATTACTGTTGATTACTTCAGAATTGGCAGGCTTGGTTGGTATTACAGAAGTGCTAATGGAAGAGAAACAGGATATTGGGATAAGTTTAATGAGATGTGGGTTCATACTAATGGCAAATTAGATGATGAAATTAAACTTGCCCTAGATATAGCAAATCGACAAACTCCACCCAATTTTATAAACCTTCCAGTTCAACCGGTTGAGAAGTGAAATGAGTATTAGATTAATTGCAATTTTATTATCTCTACCATTTTTTATCTTAGCCCAAGAAAATGAAACAGAAGAAGTTCCAATACCTATCGAAGAACAAAGAAATAATAAAATTAAAGCTCTGCTTGATGTTGTTAAAGAAAATAAATCTATATATGTACAAAAAGATCAAGTGAGAGTAAAAAACTTTATCGATCTTGTTGATGAAAGAGAATCAATGCTCACAAAAGCTAAACAAGATTTAGCTAATGAAAAAATCAGGAATGAAAGACTTGAGGCAAGATTTGAGGCAAACGAGAAACAGTTAGCAGAGCTCGAAGAATCATTACAGATTAAAATTGGTGTTCTTGGAGAGCTTTTTGGAGTAACAAGACAATTTGCAGGAGAACTTTTATCCTCAACAGAAAGTGCTGTTACATTTACAGAATTTCCTGATAGAGGCAACATCTTAAGAGACATAGGCGAAACTCAAGTTCATAACTTAGAACAACTTCAAAATCTGTGGATTAGTTACTTAGACGAAATAGTATCTTCTGGTGAAGTAAAGACCATCGATGCAAATATTATTGATAAAAATGGAGAATCTATTACAGGTGAAGTTATAAGATATGGACATTTCAATACCACTTATAAAAGCAAATTTGTTACACCTGTTCCAGAATTAAATGGCTTTGAATTATTACAAAGACAACCTGAAAGAGAAATTTTAAGGAATATTAGAAAGCATCAAAGAAGTGATGATTACAGAATGACGTCAATTGACCCAACTCGAGGGTTTTTATTGTCACTTTACCTAGATAAACCAGGTTGGATAGACAGAATTGCTCAGGGTAAATCTATTGGATTTATAATTATTTTAATTGGAATTAGTGGTTTTATATTCTCAATTTACAAAATATACCAACTTCGCTTACAAGAAAAAGATATTGTAGCTGATGATGCAAAAGTAAAAATTGAAATGGAAAACAGCATAAGAAATACTGCCAGTTATGAATCAAAAGAAAACATATTAGATGAGTTTATAATCAACTACACAGGTAAGTTAGAATGGGGAGCAAATTGGGTCAAATTCTTTGCTGCTGTGGCGCCACTTCTTGGTCTATTAGGTACGGTTATTGGTATGATTGAAACTTTCCAAGCTATAACACTGTTTGGTACTGGCGATCCAAAGCAAATGGCTGGTGGTATATCACAAGCACTTGTAACTACAATGTTGGGTTTAATTGTTGCTGCACCTTTACTAGGTTTGTATACATATATCTCTCAAAAAGTTTCTAACTTGTCTCAAGTATTAGAAGAAAAAGCATCATATCTACTTGCTAGGGATTAGTTATGCTGGATGAACTATTTATTAGAGGCGGCCCAGTTTTATACCTGCTATTCGGATTAACTTTATTAATATTCATATTGTTAGTTGATAAATATTTATTTATATTTGTTCAAAGTAAATCTTGGGTTAATAAAAAGTTTGTTGATTTTTTAAACTCTAATCCACCTGATTCAACAAAATATAAATTTGTAGAAGCTACGTTAATCTCTAACGTAAAAAGAAAAACAGCATCTAATATTAAGTTTCTGGATGGTCTGATAGGTATGACTCCTATGATAGGATTACTTGGTACGGTCTATGGAATGATCGAAGTATTTGAGGTTTTATCATTTATGGGTACTGGTAACCCTAGAGCAATGTCATCTGGAGTGGCTAAAGCCACAATTCCAACAATGGCAGGTATGGTGATATCACTATTTGGACTCTACTTTAGACAAGATCTAAATCAACGTATGGATAAAATAGTAATTAATTTGCGAGAATCTCTGAAAACTGAAGGTTATCAACTATGAGAAGAAAAAGAAAAAATATTTCAGATGAGAATCCTTTAGATTTAACCCCAATGATGGATATAGTTTTCATCATGCTTATTTTCTTTATTGTGACTACATCATTTGTTAAAGAAACTGGAGTCGATATTAGTAGACCAAATGCAGAAACTGCAGAAAGAGATGAAAAAGGTAATATTTTAGTTGCAATTACAGAAAATAATGAAATTTGGATTGATAAGAGAAGAGTTGATCTTAAGGCAGTTAGAGCAAATATAGAAAGATTAAAAATCGAATATCCAGAAGGATCTGTGATAATTCAAGCTGACACATTATCTAAGTCAGGCTTGTTAGTTGAAACAATGGATCAGATTAGGCTTGCTGGAATTCAAAATATTTCAATTGCAGCAAAAAATGATAGCTAATATATCTGAAATTAGATCTAAATTAATAAATTTAATATCAACTGATAATAATAGAATCTTTGTTGTTTTTGTAGCCATTATAATAACAATGATTATTTTTTTAATTATTCAGTCTTTAATAAGCAGATCAGCAAATTTAGATCAAAAAGATAAAAACCCGAATTTGGTTGAATTTATTCGCATAAAACAAGATGACAATTTACAAGAAAGGACAAGACAGATTCCAGAAAAACCACCACAGCCAAAAAGACCACCTCAGCCTGAAATTGAATTAGATGACAAGACTCCACCTCCTATGCAGCAATTCGATCTAGATTTACCTGAATTTACATTACCTACAGATTTTAGTGGAGCATTTCTTGGCAACATTGATGATATGGGTAGGGGAACAAGTCAACTTATACCTTTGGTTAAAATTGCACCACGATGCCCAAGTGAAGCTGCCATGGGAGGAATTAACGGTTTAGTAGTTTTAGAGCTGCTTGTAAATGAATCTGGTCGAGTTGATACGATTAAGATTAAACAAGCTAGACCTTCAAGAATATTCAATAAAGAGGCACTCAAGGCAGTTAGGCGATGGCAATTTAAACCAAAATCAGTTGACGGAGTCACTGTTCCTCAATTAGGATTGCTAACCGTGGAGTTTGTTTGCGATGTTTAGAATAATAGTTTTACTTACATTATTACATTTTTATCAACCTGTCTTTTCAACAGAAGATACGGTTAGCCAGGGTGTTGCAAGGTATTTAACAAGAATCCATAAATATATGGAGGATGAAGATTGGATTAATGCTAAAAGAGAGCTTGAAGTTACTGCTAGAAGATATTTTAAAAATGAAGATAGTTACGAGAGAGCTCTTATTAATCAGTTATATGGTCAGTTCTATGCACTTCAAAGAGATTATAAGAATGCTACTCCTTGGTTTGAAAAAGCCATTGCAAAAGGTAGACTCCCTTTTGCAGCAGATCTTCAAGTTACATATAGTTTGGCTCAATGTTATTTTCAAACTGGAAGATATCAAGACGTAATTAAAACTCTTGAAAATTATAGAAATAAAGCAGAAAAAAGGGGCCAAAATATGGCACCAATTCAATTAATGCTTCTGGGAATTGCATACTATCAAGAACAAGATATATTAAATGCATATGCAAATATTGCTGAAGCAAATGCAACTGCTACCAAGCTAAATGAAGAGTGGTTGCAATATGAGTTTGCATTAGCTGTTAAGCTTGAAAAATATGATGATGCGGTTAGAGTGGGCCAATTTTTAATTTTTGTTAATCCTGAAAAAAAATCTTATTGGAAGCAATTGAGTGGTGTATATTACGGAAGCGAATCAGAAGAACTATCTTTAGCGGGTTTAGAACTTGCATATGAGAATGAAGTCCTAGATAAGGAAAAAGATTATATTGATCTTGCAAGATATTTTATGTACAAAGAATTACCAATAAAAGCAGTTGGTGTATTAAATGATGGAATATCTTTAGGTAAGGTAAAAAAGACTAGAAAAAATTACGAATTCTTAGCTGATGCTTATTTTTTATCAAAAGAAAAAATTCAAGGCATAGATGCCCTTGTCGTGGCAGAGTCAATTGAATCTGATGCAAATTTGTCATATAAAATTGCCAGATTTGCCTTTGAAAATGAAGATTGGCCAAAATCAATTAATTATTTCAAGCAAGCAAAAAAACAAGGTTATGAGAAATATCCAGGTAGATTAGAGCTTTTACTTGGAATATCATATTTTGAAATATCGTCATATGAAATGGCACTTGTTTATCTGAACGAGTCTTTAGAAATTAATTCATCGACTTCAGCTGCTGAAGGTTGGATTAATTACATAAAAGATATTCTTGGAACTCAGAATACTTAAGTCTGTCTAAAATTTAAATGATTATTAACGTAAAAGATATTAAAAAATCTTACATAGTAGGAACACAAGAAGTTCATGCACTTCGAGGAATAAATTTATCTGTTGAGAAAGGTGAGTTCATGTCGATAATGGGGCCATCTGGTTCAGGTAAAACAACATTGATGAATATAATTGGTTGTTTAGACACACCGACAAGTGGAGAATACGAGTTAAATGGAAACCAAGTAAGTCAGCTTAATGATGACGAACTTGCGAGAATAAGAAACAAAGAGATTGGCTTTGTTTTTCAATCTTTTAATCTATTAGCAAAAAATTCAACTTTAAATAATGTGATGTTACCTCTTAAATATGCTGGATTTGGTAAATCTGAAGCAATTGAAAAATCAAAAGAAGTAATTAATAAAGTCGGACTATCAGACAGGTTGAATCATTCACCAGCAGAACTATCGGGTGGACAGCAACAAAGAGTTGCTATTGCTAGAGCTCTTGTAAATAATCCTAGTATTATCTTCGCTGACGAACCTACTGGAAACTTAGACTCAAAAACTGGCAAAGAGGTAATGACTTTATTTAAGGAACTGAACGATACTGGACAAACAATAATATTAATTACTCATGAAGAAAGTGTAGCCAAACAGTCAAACAGAATTATAACTATTAAAGATGGTCTGATAGAATCAGACAATAGAGAAACATATGAATAAATTTTTACTACTTACTTCAACTATTTTCATTCTTGCAGCTTGCGGTGGAAGCGATAAAAGTAAAACAAATGAATTCTATAAGATGAAAGAAGTTGTACCAAGCAACTTAGAAGTTACTGTTGAGGCATCGGGTATGGTTGAAGCAATCTCTTCAGTTGAAATTAAATCTAAAGCATCTGGTGAAGTATTATTTCTTGGTGCTGAGGTTGGAGACTTTGTTGAAAAGGGCTCTATCTTAGCGCAAATTGATCAAAGAACACCAAAAAATATACTTGATCAATCTAAAAGTGACCTAGAGGCTGCTAAAGTAAGATTATCAAATGCTGAGTCACAATATGAGAGAGGCAAAGAACTTCATTTTCAAAAAAGTATTTCTGATCAAGATTTTGAAGATATTCAAGAAAGCTATGCTCAAGCTAAATCTACGCTTGTAAGGAGTGAGGTTTCATTTGAAAACGCTAAAATTGCCTTAGACGATACTGTTGTAAGATCACCTACATCGGGAACAATTGTTTCAAGACCTGTTGAAGCAGGTCAAGTTATTTCGTCACCAACATCTGCCGTGGGTGGGGGAACATTGATAATGACGCTTGCTGATCTTACAAAAGTTAGAGTAAGGGCACTTGTTGATGAGATTGATGTTGGCAAAGTAGAGATTGGTCAAAAAGTTTCTATAAAAGTTTCGGCATATAGAGATACAGAATTTTTTGGTGTTGTAGCAAAGATAGAGCCACAAGCATATGTTGTTCAAAATGTAACAACTTTTCCGGTTCTTATTGATATAAATAATGACAAAAATATGCTGTTACTTGGAATGAATACTGATGTTGAAATAGAAATTCTTAATAAAGATGTATCTATAAGTACACCAACTATGTCTTTAAGGACAAGAAAAGATATATATTCTGCAGCTTCAATTTTAAATATTGAAAAAAATGAAATTGACTATTTTTTGAAAGATAAAATAAAGGGTGAAAATTTTAATAAGTTCATTGTCATAAAAGACACTCGAGACGGACCCAAATTATCTTGGGTTGAAATTGGTAAATCTGATTTATCAAATGTTGAAGTCACTAACGGCCTCGAGAAGGGAGATGTTGTTTATATATTACCAAGTAAAGGTCTTTTAGATTATCAAGAACAATTTAGAAAACGCGTTGAAGCATCTATAAGTATTGGATAATGATCTTAAAAGAATCTTTTGAATCTGCAATAACTTCTATAAAAGCAAATGCTTTGAGATCTTTTTTAACTTCTTTAGCTATTATCATTGGAACTGCAGCAGTAATTGCTGTAATTGGAATTGGAACAAGCGCGAATAAGGCCCTTGATGCTGAAATAGATGAATTTGGTGTCAGGAACTTATCTATATTTGCAGGTCAAAAAAGAAGGGGTGGCGTTACTTCTGGTGTGAGTCCTTTAACATTAAAAGATGCCTATGCTCTTGAAAAAGTTACTGAACACAATTGGTTAGTAGCACCTGGTATACAAAGAGGTCGTCAAGTTCAATTTCAAAATAATAATATGCAAGCAAGTATTAATGGCTATTCTGTAAATAACTTTCCTGTAAGAGGTTTCACTATTGAATACGGTAGATTGTTCACCGAAAAAGAAAATCTCGCTAGAAAAAAATATGCTGTCATAGGATCTAAGGTTGCATCGGAGCTTAAAACTTTTTCACGTAATCTTCTCAATAAAGATGTTCTTATTGGAGGAGCAACCTATAAAATTATTGGTATTTTAAAAGAAGAGGGCTCACAAGGGTGGCAATCGCCAGATGATGAGTTTTACATACCAATCCTTACTGCAACATCAAGAATTGCTGGTACTGAGGATCTGGGTTGGATAAATGTAGGAATTCCAAATGAGGCAAATGTTGATCAGGTAATGATGAGTATTGAAGAGGTTCTAAGAAGACAGCATGATATTGGACCTGGTGAAAATAATGATTTTCGGATAAATGACTGGAGCCAATACGCTGATTTAAGAAGAGAGGCAACTAATATTTTTGCTTTACTAATTGCAGGAATTGCTGGAATTAGTTTAGTAGTTGGCGGAATAGGTGTAATGAATATTATGTTAGTTTCTGTTACTGAGAGAACAAGAGAAATAGGCTTAAGAAAAGCTCTTGGAGCAACTCCAAAAATAATCCTTTTTCAATTTTTAGTTGAGGCAACAATACTTTGTGCTATTGGGGGCATAATTGGTGTCATTATAGGAACATTATTGTTATATGTTTTTGCCTCATTTAATGATTGGCCTTTTGCAATGCCTTTTAGTGCGATCATTGGTTCCATTTCATTTTCAGCGCTTGTTGGTTTGATTTTTGGAATTTGGCCTGCAAATAGAGCGGCAAAGTTAGATCCAGCTGTCTCACTCAGGTATGAGTAAATTAAAAGTAATACAACTATTACCTGAATTGAATTTTGGAGGTGTTGAAAGGGGTACAAAAGACATGTCTAAAGCTCTTATATCTGAGGGTCATGAATCTATTGTAATTTCTAACGGTGGTATATTTGAAAAAGATATCATTAGTGATGGTGCAAAGCATATTAAACTACCGATTCATAAAAAAAGTTTATTTTCATTATTATTGGCAAAGAAACTTAGATCTATATATGAAAAAGAGCAGCCTGATGTCATACACGTAAGGTCTAGAATGCCTGCCTGGATAAATTACTTTGCTTTTAAGAATTTAAACAAAAAACCTTTGCTTATTTCAACTTTTCATGGATTATACAGCACACCAATTTACAGCCGAGTCATGTCCAAAGTTGATCATATGATAGCAATCTCAAACACTGTGAAAGACTACATAATCGAAACTTATAAAATAAAGAATAACAATATCACAATGATCCCAAGAGGCTGTGATATTAATCAATTTAATTTAGAGAAACTTGAAGAGGAATGGATCGAAAATTGGTATCAAGAGTTCCCCCAAACAAAAAATAAAATAATCCTTAGTCTTCCAACCCGAATATCTAAGTGGAAGGGAGTTGATAATTTTATTGAACTAATTTCAAAATTGGATGTAGAAAAATTTCATGGCCTGATAATAGGACCAACACCAAAGTCTAAAATAAGGTATCTCAAAAAACTCAATAAAAAAGTTGTTAGTCTTGGAATAACTAATAATATTACTTTTACTGGTTCGAGAAATGACATTGCTAATATTTATAAGATTTCTGATATTGTTTTTAACTTATCAATAAAACCGGAACCCTTTGGCAGGACAACAATTGAGGCTATAAGTTGTGGAACAAAAGTTATTGGTTGGAATCATGGGGGCACAAAAGAAATTCTTGATGAGTTATTTCCTAATGGACTTGTTTCGCTTGGAGATTTTGAGGCACTGCAAGATAAGGTTATAACATTATCTAGTAACGATACTTTACCAAAAGTAAATACATTTACTTCTTCAAAAATGATTTCAGAAACAATAAAGTTATATAATCAACTTGTTAATAAAGATCGATAAACTTGATTAAGTTCATTTATCTTAGAATTTATTGAAAATTCATCAGAAACATAATCAAAAATTGCATCTTGATTTACTAGCTCTATTTCATCAACATAGTTCTCTAATAATCTTTGAAGTGAACTTTGGTCGTTCTTCTGAGCAAGAAGTTCTTGGGGAAGAATAATATCCATATGTCCAACATCAGTTGATAAAACAGGTATTTTTAGAAATAGTGCTTCAAGAGCAACTCTAGGACCACCCTCATTTCGAGATGAAATTATCAACAAACTAGCGTCTTTGTAGTAGCTTTTTAGTTCCTTTTTACTTACGAAATCAATTATTTTGATTTTTTTATCAAGATTATATTTATTAATCAAAGATATTAAATTTGTTTTTTCTTTTCCGGATCCGACTATTACAAGATTTGTCTTAATGTTTTTCCAAGATTGAATTAATAAATCAAAACCTTTAACTTTTTCAAGCCTACCAATTGCTAAGGCATATTTATTGCCTTTCGATTTCTGTTTTATAAGATCTGGATGCCACCAATTGGTAATTACTTTTGTTTTATTTTTAATACCCTCAATTGCTTTATCGCTAACTCCAATGACAATGTCTGGTTTTTGAAAAAGTCTCTTATTTTTTTTTATGCCATGAACTGTTGAAACATGCATAAAATTTTTTTTATTTATAGCACAAATAAGTGAGGTTGTTTTAGTGCCGTGGGTATGAATGATATCAGGGTTTATTTTTTTTAATAATTTTTTAATTTTATATTTTCCAATAAAAGATCTTCTTCCATAATTCTTAATTTTAAAAATTTGAATTTTTTGATCAAAATTATCAGCAATTGATTCATTACAAATTAAGATTGGATCTTTTACAAGATTATTTGATAGAAGCTCATCAACATGCTGCTCAATACCAGCAAAATCATTGCTCATTACAACATGGACAACTTTCATAGCTATTTAATATATTTGTTGATTCTATATGCTAGTTTTTCAACTTCAGCATATAAAGTTCTATCATGTTGTTTTACAATTTTCATTGCTTTTAAGCCATTAGTAAGGTCACTATCATCAATATAACCAACTTTTTTATTTTTAAGCAAATTGTGGACCAATCCTACAATTTTATTCATTTTTATATAGTCCATATTAAATAATATTGTTTCACCTCTTGATGAAAGACTTTCATAGATCATATTTACGCTATCTTGAGTAACAACTTTGATTGAAGATTGTGAAATTATTTCATCGTACGAACAGATATTTGTATCATTATAATTTTCGAAACTGACATTAGTTATTTTGTTTGTCTCGATATAATCAATAATTAATTTATTAAGCTCTTTCGGTGTTCTTCTAGAATTAAATATATGCCAGGTTTTAGATGGCAATAAAGAAGTGACATATTGTATTTGTTTAAAAATATTGAGCACGTCAAATTTAAAATGCTTATTTTTCCCTCCAAGGCCAATGAAGCCAATATCTTCATTTGGTAACTGATCATAAACTTTTGCCAGTGACCCTTCATAGAAAATCTTATTATTATTATCAATTGCTTTTAAACGATGCGAGTCATGATTTGGAGCACAAATAAGATCAAAGTCTTTTAAACGAAATGATGGTGTAAGAACAGCTATTGCTTTGATATTGGTATTTTTATCATTCTCATAATGAGAGCTCATAAAATCTTTAGTAGCTATTTTTGATGCAGGAATCAATTTTAAAGATAATGCTTCTTTTAATTGAAGTATCCTTGCATATGTGCCATGACCTGCTCCAATAATGATATCTATATTTTTATCTTTATAAAGCCTTTGAATATACCAACTAAATGATTCCTCATAACCAGACCCTAGAAAATTATTGAGTGTATTGAACAAGCGGCCTAATTTGTTATTAAATGTATAAAGATAACCGACTAACTTTTCTTCAAAAGTAATTGAAATTTCATCTTCGAAGATATTAATTTCATTTGATTTTGAAAGCTCATCCAGAAGTGCCTTAACTTGTTTTTCGTGACCAATTTTTTTGTCTTTAACCCAAAGTACATTCATTATTTAGAAATTATAATATTATCAATAAATTATACATGGGATAATAAAACACATTTAAAATCAATATATGAATGATAGCGATTTAGTAAAATCCTTAGCAAATACTCTAATTTCTCAGTATGGTGATGATGCTGAAACCGTTGCTATGTTGAGAGCTTCTGAATGTGCAGCTGAACAAAATAACAAAGAATGGATTAAATGGGAGAATGTAATTACAGAAATAAACAAAATGAATGTATCTCCTGATCTAAATGGGTGAAATTTATAATTATCTATAAAATGAGTTAATCTTAATGTAATGAATAAGAATTTTTTATCAGAGAATTTTAAAAACATATTAATCTCTGCAATAGGAGCTTTCATATGTATGTTTTTGATTGCTTACTTTAATTCTATTGATAAGACTAACTTGTGGCTTATACCTCCCTTTGGAGCAAGTTTGGTTTTGGTTATGGCTGTGCATGATAGTCCACTTGCAAGCGCTCGTAATGTATTTTTTGGTCATATCCTTTCAGCCTTTTCTGGAGTAATAGTATTTTATTTTATTGGTGAGTCTCCTGTGGCAATTGCCTTAGGCCTTGCATTAGCAATCATCTTAATGATGATAAGTAAAACCGTTCATCCTCCAGCTGGAGCAAATCCAATAATTGCAATTCTTGGAGCAAAGACGTTTGATTTCGTTATAATGCCGGTAGCAATTGGAGCATCTTTTATAGTTATCTTTGCTTGGATATATAACAAAATATGGAAAAGATAGTAGAAAATAAAATTAAAGCTATCATAAATGCTAATTTAAGCCCATCGGTCTTAAATATTATTAATGAGAGCACTATGCATAATGTACCTGCAAATTCAGAAAGTCACTTTAAGATAATTATTGTTTCAGATATTTTCAAAGATGTAGCTAGTGTTAATAGGCATAAAATTATTTACAAGACCTTAGGCAGTGTGATGGATGATATACATGCGCTATCAATATATGCTTTTGATATAAATGAGTTCGACACCAATCCCATGGTGCTTGACTCACCAAATTGTGCAAACCAATAATAATGAGAATTGATATAAAGAATATAGCCTCATTACTCTTAAAAAGAAATCTTGTAGTTATCCTGTCTTTATTATTTGTTGTAATTATTTCTGCAATAGGACTGAATGATTTCAAACTTGATGCATCATCAGATGCTTTGGTCTTAGAAGGTGATGAAGCATTAAAAACATACAGAGAAGTTGAGGATGAGTTTGGTGACTCAAGCTTTTTGATAGTTACATATGAACCCGAAAAAGAATTATTTTCTGATTATTCGCTCAATAGAATTGCAAATCTTGAAAACGATTTAAAAAATATTAATGGTGTTGATTCTGTACTTTCTATTTTAGATGCACCTATTTTTTTCCAACCTAAAGTAGGTCTCGCAGATGTTGCAGATAATCTTAAAGATCTTACTGACAATACTATTGATCTTGAATTAGCTAAAGATGAAATTATCAATAATCCAATATATCAAGAATTAATTATTAGCAAAGATGGAAATACAACTGCAATGCAGGTTGTATTAAGAGGTAACAATGAATATAACTCATTAATCAAACAAAGATACATAATCCTTGAGAGTCTAAGTACAAACGAACCATTGACCAATAAAAAAAAGCTTGATCTCCAAAATGATCTTACACTTATCAATTCAAGGATAAGTGAACTCAATAATCAAGAATCAGAGTTTAATAAAGTTCTAATAAGCAACATTAGAAATACTCTTGATGACTACAAAGACGAAGCTACTATTTATCTTGGCGGCCCTTCAATGATAGCTACAGATATGATGGAATATATTGAATCAGATTTAATGATTTTTGGAACAGCAGTAGCTTTAATATTTGCTGTGATGTTATACCTTTTTTTTGGTTCAGTATGGATGGTGATACTACCATTAATGAATGCATTTTTAGCAACCTTTATAACAGCTGGTTTTTTAGGATATATGGACTGGAAAATAAGTGTAGTTTCATCTAATTTTATTGCTTTGCTTTTAATATTAACTATATCGTTAACAGTTCATTTATTAGTAAAAATTAATGAAATAAAAAAAGAAACAGATTTTAAGACAGCTATTATTAGGGGTTACGATCAAATGCTTGCTCCATGTTTTTTTGCAGCACTTACCACTGCTGTAGCATTTCTATCTTTAACATTTGGTGAATTAAAGCCTGTAATTGAATTTGGAAAAATGATGGCATTTGGAATATTTATTGCATTTGTTTTAACTTTCACATTTCTTCCTTGTGCGATTTATATAATTAATAAAAGCGAAACTAAAGATTTTTTATCTATTTACAAAGTAACCAGATTACTTCTTCAATTTTCTCAAAATAATAAAACATTTATATCATCCTCATTTCTATTAATATTTATAACCTTATGTTTTGGCATATCAAAATTACAAGTCGAAAATAGATTTATTGATTATTTTGATAAAAATACTGAAATATATAAGGGAATGTATGAAATAGACTCTAAACTTGGAGGAACTGCGACCTTAGATATTATTATTTCTCAACCTGAAGATAATTTTGAATCTATTGAAATAGAGGATGAGTTTTTTGAAGATGATTTATTTGAAGACGAGACTAGTTCAGGTGCTGGTTATTGGTGGAATATATATTCGTTACAAAAACTAGAGGATATTCATGATTATTTAGATTCTATACCAGAAATTGGAAAAGTCTTGAGTGTTGCAAGTGGACTAAAACTTGCGAGACAAATAAATAACGGTGAAGACTTAAATGATTTAGAACTAGCACTTTTACGATCAGTACTGCCTGAAGATATTAGAGAAACACTGCTTTACTCATATATTAATAAGGATGATTCTGTTGTTCGAATATCTACAAGAGTAAATGAATCGTCTTTAAATTTAAATAGGAAAGATTTATTAAATAAAATTAATTCTGACCTTCAAGAAAACTTTAATTTAAAGAAATCTGAATTTGAAATTACTGGACTTGCAGTTCTTTATAACAATATGCTTCAATCGTTGTTTCAATCACAAATAGGTTCATTGCTCATAGTTTTTGCTGTTATTTCGATAATGTTATATTTAATATTTAGGTCACTTAAAGTAATGATAATTGGTTTAATACCAAATATATTCGTTGCATCTTCTGTTATGGGTCTGCTTGGTTTGTTAAATATACCTTTAGATATTATGACTATAACTGTTGCAGCTATAAGTGTTGGTATGGCCGTAGATAATACAATTCATTATATTTATAGATATAAGAGGGAATTAAAGAAAAATGAATTTAATATAGCTCTAGAAAATGCTCATAGTACAACTGGAAGAGCAATTTTTTATACAGCATCTACAATTGCTGCAGGATTTTGTATTTTGGCTTTATCTAACTTTTTTCCAACAGTGTTATTTGGCGTTTTTACCTCTATTGCAATGATTTTAGCTTTTGTAAGCTCATTAACTCTGCTTCCTAATTTATTAGTAAAATATAAAGTGTTTAAATAGTATCTATATATGGGACCCTTAAAAGATATAAAAGTTATTGAATTTTCAGGAATTGGACCAGGCCCTTATTGTGGAATGTTATTAGCAGATATGGGTGCTGAAGTAATTAGAGTAAGTAAGAAGGGCACTGAGGGCTTAGAGAATAAATTTGATATTCATAATAGATCTAAACGCTCTATAACTGCAGATCTTAAAAATGCATCAACCGTTACTGAAATTTTAAAATTAATTGATCAAGTTGATGTAGTTATTGAGGGATTCCGACCAGGTGTTATGGAAAAGCTTGGTCTTGGACCAGATATTTGTATTGAAAGAAATCCTAAGCTAGTTTATGGAAGAATGACTGGTTGGGGTCAGAATGGACCAATGTCAAACCTTGCAGGCCATGATATTAATTACATAGGTCTATCAGGAGCTTTAAATTCAATTGGTCGAAAAGATTCAAATCCTATTGCTCCACTAAATTTAATTGGAGATTATGGCGGGGGAGGAATGCATTTAGCTTTTGGAATAGTTTCAGGTTTAATTCATTCAGTTAAAACAGGTGAGGGACAAGTAGTAGACTCGGCAATGATTGATGGGTCAATCTCATTAATGTCTTTCTTTTACTCTTTAAAAGAAATGGGACATTGGGAGGACAAAAGAGAATCTAATCTTTTAGATGGTTTTGCTCATTTTTATGATACTTATGAATGCAAGGATGGAACATTTATTGCTGTAGGTTCGATAGAGCCTCAATTTTATGAAGAACTTCTATTAAAACTTGATATCGATAATGAAAATTTTAAAGATCAATATAATAAAGAGTTATGGCCAGAGCTAAAGAATTTAATTGCAATAAAAATTAAATCTAAGACAAGATCGGAATGGGTAGAAATATTCTCAAACAGCGATGCTTGTGTATCACCAGTTTTAAATATGGAAGAGGCAAAATCTCATCCTCATAATATTTCACGAAATGCATTTATTGATGTTGATGGCTTTAATCAACCAAATGTTTCTCCACGATACTCCAAATCTAAGACTGAGATTAAACATAATGCAAAAAAAATTGGATCAGATTTAGATGATGTATGTAATGAATTTAAATTATCTAAAGAGGCATTTTAGTATCAAAAAAACGAATAGTATTCTTAAACGTTTTCTCTCTTAATATCTCTTCATCTATTTCCATAAGCTTTGAAATTTCTTTAACAATGTGATTCAAATTATTCGGCTCATTTCTATTATTCTTAGGTTTTTTATCTAGATTCTTTGGTATTAAATATGGACAGTCAGTCTCTATCATCAATCTTTCTATAGGAATATTTTTAATTGTTTTTCTGAGTTCAATATTTCTTTTTTCATCGCATACCCAGCCAGTAATTCCAATGTAACAGCCTAGTTCTAAATAAATGTCGAGTTGCTCTTGTGTTCCAGTAAAACAATGCACAACAGATTTATTTACACTAGATGAATATTTTTTAAGAATTTTTATAAACTCTTTGTGAGAATCTCTTTGATGAAGGAAAAGAGGCTTGTTTGCATCAATTGATATTTTAATTTGTTCCTCAAATGCAAATATTTGTTCCTCATATGTAGATAAATTTCTAAAAAAATCTAATCCTGTTTCACCAATGGCATGAGGATTATAAGAAGTTACTAATTCTCTAAGTTTTTTTAAATAGTCATCATTAATTTCATTGGCGTGATGAGGATGAACCCCAATTGTAAAGAACATATTCTTAGAGTATTGATTATAAATTTTTAATAATTTATCTATATCACTTAATTGACTACATATAAGTGCAAATTTAACAACTTTATTGTTAATTGCTTTATTAATAACCTCATCTATATCATTATTAAATCTATCACTTGTAAAGTTACAAGCTATGTCAGCTATCTCATGCATATCTAGGTTTATAAATTTCTATTAATATAAATTATGAACTAAAATTAACCTATCATGAATCAATTTGAAAGATTTCAGGAAGCTTTAAAATTAGACAATATTAGTAAAAATACATTCAAGGTTAATCCAGATATTAATTATTTTGTAGGAAATACTCCTCATGGCGGTTATTTAATGGCATTAATGCATAAGGCGCTTACTAATATTTTGCCTCATTCGACAGCCATAAGCTCTTCAGTTCAATATTTAAATAGAATTGATGCAATTCCATTTGAACTTGAAGTAGAGACTTTTAAGATAAGTAAGGGGAGCTCATCTGGCATAGTAAAACTAAAACAAGACGGAAGAATTTGTACCACTTTTACTGGAACATGTTCAGACTTTGAATTCATGAAGGGATATGATGATCTTAAAAAACCATTTCCTGATATTTTTACTAGCAGCGATAAAAAAGACTATATAAAGATGAATTACGATAAGATTTCTAAAGGATTTACGCCTGCATTCATTAAACAACTTGAGTGTTCAATTCATCCTGAACACGCTTGGTGGAATAGAACTTCAAGCTCTGAAAATAAAAAAAATGAAGCACGATGCAGTGCTTTTTTAGAAATGGAAGGTGGTAAACCAGACCAATTTTGTTTATCTTTTTATTCAGATATACTCCCTCCAGTTGTTTGTAACAAATATGGAGCTCTAGGATGGATTCCCACAATAACATTAACAACTCATATACGACAAATACCAATGACGTCACAAGTTTACGCTGACTTTAAAGCAACAGATATAAATAAAGGTTATTTTGAGCAAGACTGTAATATTTGGGATTTAGAAGAAAATTTAGTTGCTTCGAGCCGACAACTAACTAGAATACTAAAATCAGAAGAAAAATTATCTTAAAATATTAATTAATAGGAAGTTAAATGCAATTCAAAGGTACAAAAAACTATATTTCTACAGATGATTTAAGCATGGCTGTAAATGCTGCGAAATCACTTGAAAGACCTTTATTGGTTAAAGGGGAGCCAGGAACTGGAAAAACTCTATTGGCTATCGAGGTTGCTAATGCATTAAATATGGAATTAATTGAGTGGCACATTAAATCGACTACAAAAGCCTCTCAAGGCTTGTATGAGTATGATGCTGTAACACGTTTAAGAGATTCACAACTAGGAGATGAAAGAGTAAAAGATATTGCAAATTATATAAAAAAAGGAAAGTTATGGGACGCATTTTCATCTGAGAAACAGGTTGTTTTATTGATAGATGAAATTGATAAAGCTGATATAGAGTTTCCAAATGATTTACTGCAAGAATTAGATAGAATGGAATTCTATTGTTATGAAACAGGAGAGACAATTAAAGCAAAACACAGACCATTAATAATAATGACTTCAAATAATGAAAAAGAATTACCAGATGCTTTTTTAAGAAGATGTTTTTTTCATTATATTCAGTTTCCAGATAGAGAAACTATGAACAAAATTGTTTCGGTTCATTATCCTAAAATTAAAAAAAAGCTTGTTAATGACGCTCTTGAGATATTCTTTGATCTGAGAAAAATACCTGGATTAAAGAAAAAACCGTCAACATCAGAACTTATAGACTGGTTAAAACTTTTGCTATCAGATGACATGCCAGATGAAATACTTAAAAATGCTGATTCATCTAAAGCAATACCTCCATTATATGGTGCACTTTTAAAGAATGAACAAGATGTTCAATTATTAGAAAGGTTAGCATTTATGTCGAGAAGGGAATCTAATTCAAAATAAATGTTAATTAATTTATTTCAAACAATTAGATCTTCAGGCGTGCCTTGTACTTTGAGAGAGTTATTAGATCTCCTAGGTGCTCTTGAAAATCAATTAGTGTATGCAAATATTGACGATTTTTATTACTTATCTAGAGCAACTTTAGTCAAAGATGAAAAACATTATGATAAGTTTGATAAAGCATTTGAAATTTATTTCAAGGGCATTGAAAAAATGGAAGACATTTTTCAAGCTCTAATTCCAGAAGATTGGTTAAGAAAAGCCTTTGAAAAAGAACTTGATCCTGAGGAATTAAAAAAAATAAAATCTCTAGGCGGGCTTGAGAAGCTTCTGGAAGAGTTTAAAAAACGCCTTGAAGAACAAAAGGATCGTCATGAAGGTGGCAATAAATGGGTTGGAACTAATGGCACATCACCATTTGGTCATGGTGGACAAAATCCAGAAGGTATTAGGATAGGTGGTCCTGGTGGCCAGAAAAAAGCTGTAAAAATTTGGGAACAACGCCAATACTCAAATCTTGATGATTCTGTAATTATTGGTACTAGAGATATAAAAATGGCCTTAAGAAGGTTAAGGAAATTCGCAAGACAGGGTAATGATTTAGAGTTAGATATGGATGATACTATTAAATCAACTGCAAAGAATGCAGGTTATCTTGATATAAAAATGGTTCCTGAAAGACTTAATTCCGTTAAAGTAATTGTGTTATTTGATGTTGGAGGATCAATGGATCCATTTATAAAACTTTGTGAAGAATTATTCTCTGCAATAAAAACTGAATTTAAAAATCTAGAATATTTTTATTTTCATAATTGTATATATGAATCTGTTTGGAAAGATAACAGAAGAAGATCACAAGAAAGATTTTTAGTTCAAGATATTATTAATAAATTTTCATCTGACTATAAAATTATAGTTGTTGGTGATGCGACAATGGCCCCATACGAAATTACCAATGCTGGAGGAAGTATTGAGCATTGGAATGAGGAGGCTGGTCATGTTTGGATTAAAAGACTCTCAAATCATTTTGAAAACATGGCATGGTTGAATCCTGTGCCTGATGATCATTGGGACTACACATCATCTATATGTATATTGAAAGAGCTTTTTGATGATCGGATGTATCCATTAACACTAAAAGGTTTAGAGGAAGGTATGTCGGAGCTCTCTAAATGAATAATGAAGCATTTGAAGAAAATGGATTTAAATGGGGACCATTTAGATTAAGAATACCTTTTATTCATATGAAATTTCTAACAGGAGAATTTCTTCAAGGGTTAGTTATTGCTGGTGCGACTGCTTTAGCAGGTGCTCCAGTAGTAATGGCGCTTGGTCTTTCATTTGAACAGGCAGTTGCATGCGCTTTTGTTGCGAGTATCTTAATTACTTCTGGCCCAATTATTTTTGGTGAACCATTAGCACCTGGATGGGTTACTCCAGCCTTACCTCTAGTAATTGCATTTTTTATGTCAAAAGGATTCTTTGATGGGGTTTATAGAGAAGATGCCTTTCAGTATATGGCTGCGATGTGTATAGAATTTACTATTATAATAATTCTTCTTGGAATCACTGGTTTAGGCAAAGTTATTGTCGAAAAAATTCCAAACGCCTTAAAATCTGGAATAATTCTTGGAGCAGCTTTAGCAGCATTTTATCAAATATTTTTTAGTGATTTTGAGAGGTATATTGGCAATACTCCAGTGGCTATGATTACTATCTTAATTGTTTGCACAGTAACAACATTTTCAGAACCATTTAAAAGGATAGCCAAAAAAAATAAAATATTAGGAATTATAGGTTCTCTTGGACTTCTTCCAGGGTTCTTAATAGCAACGTTATTTGGATATTTGTTTGGTGAACTATCGTTTAACATTCAATCAGGATTTATTTTTCCTCCAGTTGATCAGGTTTACGAACTAACATCACCATTTTCAATAGGTTTTCCTCCCTTGTCCTATTACCTAGAAGTGCTTCCTTTGGTAATAATAGGTTATCTATTACTATTTGGTGATTTTGTTACAGGTATAGAAATACTAAAAGATGGTCAAAAAAATAGGCCTGACGAAATTATACAAATTGATATAAATAGAGCTCACAACAGTGTTGGAATTCGAAACTTAATTGGCGTAGTAATTAATCCATTTTTTCCAACACAAGGAGCACTGTGGACAGGCGTTCATGTAGTCATTGTTGAAAGATGGAAACAGGGACAAAATGTAATGAAGTCTTTATTTGATGGAATCGGTTCTTATTATCTTATGGGCATTCCTCTCTTATTTTTTGTATTACCATTTATTACTTTTATGAAACCTTTAATGCTTCTTGCCCTTGGCGTTACTTTGGTATTAACAGGACTTGCTTGCTCCTACGTAGCAATATCTCTTGTGAAAAAAAACAGTGAAATTGCTATATCAATCATTACTGCTCTATTTGTTGCATTTGGAGAATTCAACGGTGTTGCAGCTCCATGGATTGGATTAATAATTGGTTTATTTTTAAGCTTATTACTTGTTGAAAATACAAATCTAGAGAACTAAATTGAGTAACTTTGCACTCGAAATTTCAGACCTTAGAAAAATTTACTCAGGTGGAACTGAGGCTCTTAAAGGTATTTCATTAAAAGTTAAAGAAGGTGATTTTTATGCTCTACTTGGACCAAATGGAGCTGGAAAATCATCAACAATAGGAATAATAGGTACATTAGTTACAAAAACTAGTGGGACTGTGAAAATATTTGACTATGATATCGATAAAAATGTTTCATTAGCTAAGTCAATACTTGGAGTTGTTTCTCAAGAAATTAATTTTTCTCAATTTGAGAAAGTTATTGACATAGTATCAACTCAAGCAGGTTATTATGGAATACGTTCTTCAATAGCTAAGCCAAAAGTAAAAGAAATGCTCAAAAGGTTAGGTCTATGGGATAAAAGAAATGATCAAGCAAGAACCTTGTCAGGTGGCTACAAAAGAAGATTGATGATTGCTAAAGCACTTATTCATGAACCAAAACTCTTAATCTTAGATGAGCCAACAGCAGGTGTAGATATAGAGCTAAGAAGAGAAATGTGGGAGTTTTTAAAAGAAATCAATAACAATGGCACAACAATAATTTTAACTACTCATTATCTTGAGGAAGCAGAACAATTATGCAGAAATATTGGGATAATTGACCATGGAGAAATAATTGCCGATACATCTATGAGAGACTTGCTTAGAAAGTTAGATGTTCAAGGTTTTGTTCTAGATCTTGAGAATCCTCTTGATGAGTTACCAAATATTGATGGATTTGAGATAAGATTAGAAGATCCATATACTCTTGTAACAGCAGTTGATAAAAGTAAATCAATAAATGATTTGTTTGGCCAATTAAATACTCTTGGAATCAATGTTAAGTCTATGCGTAATGAATCCAATAGATTAGAAGAGTTATTTATTGAAATGGTAAAGAAATAATGAAAGAAGTAAAAAATATAAATATTTTCATTACCTTATGGACTCTTATTTACAAAGAAATAAGAAGATTTATGAGGATATGGATTCAAACACTGGTACCTCCTGCTGTGACAATGTCTCTATACTTTGTTATTTTTGGATCACTCATTGGCCCAAGAATTGGTGAAATGGATGGACTTGACTATGTACAATTTATGATTCCTGGTCTTATTATGATGTCTGTTATTACAAATTCATATGCTAATGTAGTCTCCTCTTTTTATGGCGTAAAGTTTCAGAAATCTATTGAAGAATTATTAATTTCTCCCATGCCTAATTGGGCAATTCTTTTAGGTTTTGTTATTGGCGGTGTTTCTAGAGGTATTCTTGTTGGAGTAATTGTTTTTTTTGTTAGCTTAATTTTTTATCCAGAGTTTGAAATTGTTAATTTAGGATTAACAATATTAGTATTATTTTTAACAGCAATTTTATTTTCTTTGATGGGATTCATTAACGCAGTTTTTGCTGATAGCTTCGATGACATATCTGTTATACCGACCTTTGTTTTAACTCCCTTAATTTATTTAGGCGGAGTATTTTACTCAATAAACATACTCCCAGATTTTTGGCGTTCCGTTTCAATGGCTAATCCTATGTTATATGTTGTAAATACTTTCCGTGAAGGAATGCTTGGAATTAG
>CENJ01035830.1_pt1 | contig 23201 bp, 21 predicted proteins | sample 356161 | NCBI WGS metagenome assembly CENJ01 (sample SAMEA2619531, study PRJEB7988) | marine metagenome | biome: marine biome (ENVO:00000447); feature: surface water layer (ENVO:00002042); material: "saline water (ENVO:00002010), including plankton (ENVO:xxxxxxxx)" | depth 5 m
GTCTTGAGTGCATCAGTTTATACTGGGCAATACCTTCCAGATTGGCGCCCTCTCAGAGATTACACAAAAACATATTCATCAAAGAAAAAACATGGAGGAGGAGTCCTTTTAGAACTAAGTCACGAATTAGATTATCTCACATTTCTTTTTGGTAAATGTATTAAAGCAATCTCATGGCAAGATAAATTAAGCAATCTTGAAATTGACTGCCATGATAGCTCAATTGGAATTATGAGCTTTCAAAAATGCAAATTTCTTTCTATACATTTAAATTTACTTGATCGGAAATCAAGGAGAGAGATAATAGTAAATACTAATGCAAATTCATATAAAGTTGATCTAGTTAGATGTATTTTGGAAAAAAATGATACTAAAGAAGTTTTAGGAAAAAATAGGAATATCTCTTATTTCCTTATGCATAAAGATATATTACGAAGTAATAAAAGAAAAGTCTCTTGCTCTTTCGATGAAGGTGTAAACATAATGAAATTAATTCATAAACTCCAAATAAATAAAAGATTTGGGTAAAATGTTGTTAAAAAATAAAAATATTATTCTTACAGGGTCATCAGGTATTTTGGGAAGTAAACTAAGCCAAAAACTTCTAGATGAAGGTGCAAATATAGCATTAATTGATATAGATAAAACTGGCCTTGTAAACTTAAAAAAAAATTTAAAAATAAAAAATGATCAAAAAGTCATAATATTTAATATAGATATTACGTATGAGGAGGATGTTAAAAGAACGATATCAGAAGTATATTCAATTTTTGGAAGCATAGATGTACTTTTTAATAATGCTGCATCAAAAGGTCCATCTATAGAAAAGTTTTTGGCGCCATTCGAAGATTATGAAATTTCAACTTGGAACAGTGTATTTAACGTCAATCTAACAGGAATGTTTCTTCTGTCTCGAGAAGTTATTAAATTTATGAAAGAACAAAAACAAGGTTCTATAATTCAAACTGGTTCAATTTATGGTGTTGTTTCACCAAAAAACGATATTTATGTAAATTCTTCTTACAACGGAAATGAAATTAATACTCCTGCAGTTTATTCAGTTTCTAAATCAGCCGTTATTGGATTAACAAAATATTTAGCTTCTTATTTAGGTCCATTTAACATCAGAGTAAATAGTATTAGTCCAGGAGGAATATTTAGCGGTCAAAATGACGAATTTGTTAAAAATTATTCAAATAAAGTACCACTAGGTAGGATGGCATCTCCACAAGATATATTTGGCATAGCAGTTTTTCTTGCTTCTGAACAATCATCTTACTTAACTGGACAAAACATTTTGGTAGATGGTGGCTTTAGTTTATAAAAATTATTTATTTAAATTATTCTTCATCAAGTCAACTAAAATCAAAAGAAACTTATTATGAAGTATTTCAACATAGTTATAATTTGAGCTATCGACCCATATATTGAAATGTCCCATAGTGGATAGGGAATTGTTTTTTTTAAACCCACTAAAAGTGATTAGACTTAGCTCATTTTCTAATGCAAATCTAGCTCCATTCAACATATTAGAAGATTCACCACTACTACTTATAAGTATTACACAATCTTTTTCTTGTGAATAACTTTTTAAGGCCTCTTTTACCCAATTTTCATAACCATAGTCATTAGCATAGCAAGTGATTAAACTACTCTCATTAAATGTCATTGACCTAATACCTAATGCTTTTAGAAAATCAACTGCAACATGACTGGCTATCGAAGCGCTGCCTCCATTTCCCACAATATAAGTTGTACCTTTTGAGTTTGAACAATCAAGAATACAGTTTGAAATTTCAATTAAATTATTAATATCTAAATCTAATGATAAATTGTTTAAATCATTTATATAATTAGTTATAAATTTTTGATTATCGTTTTTTTGCATTGAATTTTTTTAGCTTATTTGAGTAATTCTAAAAAATGTATTTTTCTTTGTTTTAATTTTTTGTTAGATACAACAAAATTATTCATCAAGCCATTTTTCACAAAACCCATCTTTGTCATTAACATAGATGATATAATATTCAAACATATTTTTTGTGCTGTAGCAGCCTTCAATCTGGTTGAACCTGCTATAATTTCATATCCTGTATCCAAAATTATACCTAAATCAGATTCTTTTAGTATTTCTCCATTTTTATTATTTGAGATAGCCACTGATAAACATTTTTTTTTTCTTGATAATTTTATACATTTTTTGGTAAAAGGCGTGTTTCCACTAGCGGCCAAACCAATAACAACATCATTTTCAGTTAAAGCTAAATTATTACATATTTCTTGAACTTGTGTAATATCGTCTTCTGCACCCTCGACGGAATTAAGAATAGCTTCAGAACCTCCGGCTATCATAAATGCTATTCTATCTCTTGGCCATCCAAAAGTAGGGTATAGCTCTACAGCGTCTTGAACAGCAATTCTTATTGATGTTCCAGCACCAGCATATATCAATCTTGACTTATTATTATGTATTAATTTTTTATATACTGTTTCGATGACTACTTTTATTTGAGGCAAAGCCTTTTGAAGAGCATATATAGCTTCTTCTTGATTGATTAACATTGTTTGTATCGCCAATTCGTCAGGCATTTTATCTATCCAAAAATTTTTTGGAGGTTGCATTTCTGTCTTTAGCACTGTTTTTGCCTTCCTAATAATAGTATGTATTTTCTTTTAAATTATGATAGTACATAAAATATGATTTTAAAAAGAATTTTGGACATTGTTTTATCTTTGTTTCTAATACCAGTCATATTATTGCCAGCAATTTTAATTGCAATTTTGATAGTAATTGAGACTAATGATCATCCAATATTTCTGAGCCAAAGAGTTGGAAAAAAAAATACATTTTTTTTAATGCCAAAATTTCGGACTATGAGAAGTTACACACCCCAAATGGCCACTCACTTATTAAAAGACAGCCATCTATATATTACAAAAATTGGAAAATTCTTAAGGAAAACTAGTTTAGATGAAATTCCACAAATTTTTAGTGTTTTAATAGGGCATATGTCTTTTGTTGGACCAAGGCCAGCACTATATAATCAATTTGATTTAATAAAGCTAAGAGAAAAAAATGGTATTAATTTGTTAACACCTGGTATTACGGGTTGGGCACAAATCAATGGAAGAGACGATTTAAGTATAAGTAAAAAAGTTGAGATAGAAATTTATTATAAAAAAAATATAAGCCTTTTATTAGATATAAAAATTTTATTCCTTACATTTTTTAAAGTATTTAATATGAAAAATATCAAACATTAAATCAGATTAACAATATATTACATATTATGGACTTATTTTGACTGAACTTAACTATTTAAAAATATATAATTTTTTACCCAAAACAATATTAGTAATTTTATTTGATCTAACTATTTGCTTTTTTTCATTGTGGATATCTTTTTTTTTAAGATTAGATAAATTTTATTACTTTTATGAAATACCGATTTATCCACTAATAATATCTTTAATTTTACTAACTGTAATTATTTTTTCTTTTAAAATTCATAAATCAATAAATCGTCATTCTGGTCTTGAGGCTTTTATAGAATTGTCGAAAGCATTAATAATTTATAGTATTATTTTTTGTTCTATTTTTACACTCAACACATTTGAAGGGGTTCCAAGAACAATTGGTATAATTCAACCAATCTTAATGTCTTTTGCTATACTTTCTTCTCGAGCAATTATTAGATACATTTTTTTATTTATTACAGATTCTGAATATAAAGATAAGACAACTAACTGCCTGATATATGGTGCTGGAAAGAGTGGTATACAACTTTCTAAAATAATCAAAGACGATAAATCACTTAATTTTATAGGATATTTAGATGATAATAAAAAATTAGTAAATACTAAGATAAATAATAAAAATATTTTTTCACCATCTAAATTAGAAAATGTTAAAGAAAAGTATAAGATAGAATTAGTTATTTTGGCAATCCCTTCCTTAGATGCAATTAAGAAAACCAAAATTTTATCTACATTACAAAATTTAAAAATAACGCTTAGAACATTACCAAATTTAAATGAAATCACATCTGGTAGGATTGATTTGTCAAATTTAAGAGACTTAAACATCAATGATCTATTGGGCAGGAGCCCAGTAAGAACAAATTCTGTTGGACTAAAAAAAAATGTTTCTAATAAAAACGTACTTATTACTGGAGGTGGAGGCTCAATAGGAAGTGAGCTTTGCAGACAAATTATTCCTCTATTGCCAAAATCGATCATGATAGTAGAAATAAACGAATATAACTTATATAAACTGCTTCAAGAAATGAAAGAAAAATTTTCTAATTCAAATGTTGTTATTATTCCAAAGTTATTATCCATTTTAGATTATAATATTCTTGAAGATGTTTTTAAAACTTTAAAACCTGATATTATTTTTCATGCTGCTGCTTATAAACACGTCAACATTGTTGAAAACAACCCGGTGGTTGGAATTAAAAATAATGTCTTGGGAACGTTAAACATAGCAAAACTTACTTTAAAATTTAAAGTTCCTAATTTTGTATTGATCAGCACTGACAAGGCAGTTAGACCCACTAACATTATGGGTGCCTCTAAAAGATTATCAGAGCTAATTATTCAATCTTTTCAAACTAGGACAAAAGACTCAATATTTTCTATAGTACGCTTCGGAAATGTTTTAGGATCCTCTGGATCAGTTGTTCCAAAATTCTTCCAACAAATCCACTCAGGTGGACCAATAACTATTACAGACAAAAAGGTAACAAGATTCTTTATGACTATTCATGAAGCTGTAAATTTAGTTATAAAATCTGCAATAATTGCGAAAGGTGGCGAGGTTTTTGTTCTTGATATGGGAGACCCAATTAGAATTGTTGATCTTGCGACAAAAATGATCTTGCTATCTGGTAAAACAATTAAAAATAAAAATAATAAAAATGGTGATATAGAAATTAAAGTTGTTGGATTACAGCCCGGCGAAAAATTATATGAAGAACTTTTAATTGGAAACAACCCTATCAAAACACAAGAAAGCAAAATTTTGATGGCTCAAGAGAATTATCTTAGTTGGAAAGAATTAAGAGAAAATTTAAAGTTGATTGAAAAATATCTACATCAACGTGATATTAAATCAATACACAATATCCTTATTCAAATGAATATTTTCATGGGTTTAAAAAAAGATAATATTTAAAAATTAAGATTTTTGTCTGTCATAAGGATCTGATAATCTAATTATGTCATCTTCGCCAAAATAAGTACCATATTGAACTTCTATCACAACTAATACATCTTTTTGTTTATTAGAAATAGAGTGTTTAGTTTTTTTTGGAATTGTAACTGAGTTACCAACGGAAAGTTTTTTTTCTATCCCTTCAATTAATACATTGGCAATTCCAGAAACTATTGTCCAATGCTCAGATCTTTTTAGGTGAAATTGATATGACAAAGATTTAAAGGGGTCTACAAATAACCTTTTAACCTTACACTCATTTGAATCTAATAATACTTCAAATTTTCCCCAGGGTCTATATTCAAAAGTATGCTCAGTTGCAATTATTTTATCTGCTTCTTTTAATTTTTTTACAACAGATCTTACATTTTCAGAATAACCTTTTTTAAAAATTAAAGTAGCATCTAATTCATCAACAATAGTAATATCGTTTAGTCCTATACCAACTATTAAACGGCTTGAAGAATGAATATTTGTGTTTTTACTTTCAACCAAAATTTGATTACTATTATCTAGGTTATATTTTTCTAATAAGAGATTCATTGAATCCCAATTGCCAATATCACTCCAATCACCATTAAAAGGAATAAGTTTTATAAATTTTTCATTTTCGAGTATTGCCTTGTCTACCGAAATATTTTGCAAAGAAATCATATCTCTTCTTTTAATTATATTTAAATTAGATAAAACTTCTCTTTTTAACCATGCATCTCTGATTGATTTTTCTAAAATTGGATTTATTTCCAAAAAACTATCTTTTACTTTATGAGCTGAAACTAAAAAAATTCCAGCATTCCAAAAATAATTTTCATTTTGAAGAAATTTTTCAGCTGTTAACAAATCTGGTTTTTCAATAAAATTTGATACCTCAAAAATATCGTTATGTTTATAATTTTCAGTTTTAATATAGCCAAATCCTGTAGAAGGATTTGTAGGTTTTATGCCAAAGGTTACCCAAAAACCCTTTTCAGCTTCAACCATACCTTTTTTAACAACTTGTCTAAATTCTACAAAGTTCTCTATCCAGTGATCTGATGGCATAATACATAAAATTGCATCTTTAGATTTTTCTAAAGCAGAAAGAGCAGCAAAATATATTCCTGGAGCAGTATTCTTAGAAATCTCTTCTAAAATTAAACAAGGCTCCTTTGGTAAATTATTTAGATTTCTTTTAATTAAATATTCATAATCTCTAGAAGAAGCAATAATAAGATTTTGACATTTATTGATGAAATCTACCCTTTTTAAAGTATGGGTAAAAAGATTACCTATGTTATGAAAATCAATAAATTGTTTAGGTAAGGATTTTCTACTCTTTGGCCATAATCGGTCACCTGATCCACCACTTAAAATAACTGGAAAGAAATTTTTCAAGTTTTACTCTCATTCAAAATATATTTTTTAAAGCCCATTCGTAAGTACTTCTTATTCCGGTTTTTAGACTTATTTCAGGCTGCCATCCATATGACAATGCCTTTGATATATCTAATTTTTTCAAAGGTGTACCATCAGGTTTTGTATTATCATAATCTATTTTACCATCATACCCAACAACTTCTGCAATCATTTCAGAAAATTCTTTTATACTTATATCTTTGCCGGTACCTATGTTTATAGGTTTACTAGAAGAGTAATATTCTAACATGTGAATTATTCCCTTTGCCAAATCAGAAACGTGCAAAAATTCTCTACGTGGTCTTCCTGTTCCCCATACTAAAACTGATTTCTGTTTGTTAATTTTAGCTTCATGAAATCTTCTTAATAATGCAGCTGGAACGTGAGAGAATTTAGGATGGAAGTTGTCATTTGGTCCATATAAATTCGTTGGAAGCAAGGATATAAAGTTACAATCATATTGTTTTGAATAAGCCTCACATAATTTTATACCCGCTAATTTAGCAATTGCATATGCTTCATTAGTAGGCTCTAAAAGCCCAGATAAGATGTATTCTTCTTTAATTGGTTGTTGACTATATTTCGGATATATACAAGAAGAACCAAGAAATACTAATTTTTCTACCCCTGTAATATGAGAAGCTCTAATTAAGTTATTCTGAATTCTTAAATTATTTTCAATAAAATCTACAGGATAAGTATTGTTTGCATATATACCACCAACTTTAGCAGCTGCAATAATTACTATTTGTGGTTTGTTATGTTGAAACCATTGTAAAACTTTTTCTTCATTTTGAAGGTCTAGTATTTTCCTATCTAAACACAATAATTCATTTGATTTTTTTTTTAATTCATTTACAGTTGCACTACCAACCATACCATTATGGCCAGCCACGAAAATTGATTTATTTTCAATATTGAAAATTTTATTCTTACTAATCATGTTTAAAAATTTTCAAATCACTCTCAACCATTTCTGAAACTAGATCTTGAAAAGATATTTTTGTTTCCCAGTTTAATAAATTTCTTGCTTTTGAGGGATTTCCTAATAGTTGATCTACCTCTGTTGGCCTAAAGTAACGTGGATCAACTTCAACAATACATTTGCCAGTTTTTTTATCAAAACCCTTTTCTTGTTCTCCTTCACCTTTCCATTCAATTCCAATATTTATTTTTTCAAATGATAAATTTACAAAATCTCTAACCGAGTGCATTTTACCACTTGCCAAAACAAAATCATCAGGAGTGTCATGTTGTAAAATTTTCCACATTCCATAAACATAATCTTTAGAGTGTCCCCAATCTCTAAAGGCACTCAAATTTCCTAAAAATAACTTTTCTTGCAATCCATAATGGATTTTAGCAACTGCCATTGTAATTTTTCGAGAAACAAATGTTTCTCCCCTGGTCGGCCCTTCATGATTAAACAATATACCATTAGAGGCGAATATATCATATGCTTCTCTATAGTTTACGGTAGTCCAATATGCATATAATTTTGCTACTGCATATGGGCTTCTAGGGTAAAATGGTGTTTTTTCAGTTTGAGGTACTTCTAAAACTTTTCCAAAAAGCTCAGATGTTGATGCTTGATAGAATTTGACTTTTTTTTCAAGTCCCAGAACTCTAATTGCTTCCAAGCATCTTAAAACGCCAATAGCATCAGCATTAGCGGTATATTCTGGTGTTTCAAAGCTCACTTTTACATGACTTTGTGCAGCTAAATTATAAATTTCATCAGGTCCAGTTTCTTTTATTATTCTGGTTAAATTCATGGAATCTGTTAAATCTCCATAATGAAGAAAAAATTTTTTATCTTCAATTTGTGGATCAACATAAAAATGGTCAATTCTATCTGTATTTATTAGGGATGATCTTCTTTTAATTCCATGAACAATATAATTTTTTTTTAACAATAATTCTGCTAAATAAGCACCATCTTGTCCGTTAACGCCTGTAATTAAAGCTGTTTTTTGATTTTTTTTCATCTGTTTTACTAAACAACCCTATTAATATATACATAAGATAGCTGTTAATTTTATATTTTAATTAAAGGTTAATGTAAATGAAAGTTTTAATAACAGGTGGCGCTGGTTACATTGGTAGTCATATGGCTTTAGCTCTTCTCGATCAAGGTAATGATGTCGTAATTTTAGATAATCTTGCCACTGGATCTAAACTGATTGTCCCTCCAAAAGCAAATTTTATTGAAGGCGATATTTCTGATCTAAACCTTGTTCAAAAAATTTTAAATGAACATAATTTTGATGCCGTTACACATTTTGCAGGTAGTGTAAAAGTGGAAGAAAGTGTTTTAAATCCTATCAAATACTATAACAACAACACTGTGAAAACACTTTATTTTCTTAATTGTTTAATAAATTCCAATGTGACAAAATTTATTTTTTCATCAACAGCAGCAATTTATAAAGAAAAGAAAAATGGATTAATTAGTGAAACGCACTCATGTAATCCTTCCAACCCTTATGGTCAATCAAAATTAATGTGTGAAAATATTATTAAAGATTTGAGTAAGAGCACAAATTTAAAATTTTTTATTCTAAGATACTTTAACGTTGCTGGCGCTGACCCACAACTAAGGTCAGGCCAAATAGATGTCAAATCAAATCATTTGATAAAATCTTGTATTGATTGTGTTATAAAAAAAAGAGAATTTATAGAAATATATGGCACAGATTATGACACACAAGATGGATCGTGTGTAAGAGATTTTATTCATGTATCTGATTTAATTTCAGGTCACTTATTAGCTATTAAACATTTGGTAAATGGTGGTGATTCTGATATTTGTAATCTTGGATACGGAAAAGGCTTAAGTGTTTTAGAAATAGTTAAAAGGGTCAAATTAATTTCAAAAATAGACTATAATACTAAAATAGTGGGAAGAAGAAAAGGTGATGTTTCACGAGTGGTTGCAAATAGTAACAAAATGATGTCTAAATACAATTGGAAACCAAAGCTTGATGATCTAAATGATATAATCTTAACCGCACTTAATTGGGAAAAACAAAAATTAAAAATTTTACATGAAACTTAAAAATGTCATAGGTTTAATGTCAGGCACAAGTATGGATGGTATTAACGCCTCGCTAGTTAAAACTAATGGTGAGATACTTGAAAAAACTGGTTATCAAACAATTTTAAATTATAGTAGAGCTACTGCAATTTTACTAAAAAAGTATGTTTTTAACTATAATACATTAAAATATGACAAAGATTATGAATATGATTTATCTAATCAAATTGTAGCTGATCATAATAATGCCATTGAAGAGATTAAAAAATTATCTGGGATTAAACCAGATTTAATAGGATTTCATGGGCAAACAGTTTTTCACAAACCTAAAAAAAATATCAGTATCCAAATTGGAAATGGGTATTTACTTTCTAAGATGTGTAAAACAAAAGTTGTATCTAATTTTAGACAAAATGATATTGACAACGGTGGAGAAGGTGCTCCCATATCTCCAATATATCATAAATACCTTATGCAAAAATTTAATTTTAATCTACCTTGTTGTTTTATAAATATTGGTGGTGTGTCTAATATCACTTATTGGGATGGGCAGGAATTAATTGGTTTTGACTTGGGACCAGGTAATGGACTAATGGATATTTATTGTCAAAAAAATTTAGGCATATTTTATGATAATCTTGGTGAAATAGCTTCTAAAGGCAAACCTGATTTTTATTTGGTAGATAAGTTTCTAAATCAAGCTTTTTTTAAAAAAAAATACCCAAAATCGATCGATAGATTAGAATTTGAAAATTTTATTAAAAAATTATCATTTAAAAATTTGAACCATTCTGACATTTTATCTACACTTCTAGAATTTACTTTAGGATCAATAAAAAAAGGTATTGAAATTCTTCCTTTTCTCCCAACAAAAATAGTTATAATGGGAGGTGGACAACATAATAAACTCCTAATACAAAAATTAAAATTATCCCTTAGAATAGATATTGTTAGAGCCAATGAAATTGGAATAGATGGGGATTATGTTGAGGCTGACATGGTTGCTTACTTGGCGATGCGAAAGTTAGCAAATATACCAATTACATTTCCAAATACAACAGGGGTGAATTTTCCATGCATAGGTGGTAAGGTTTATAATTTTCTAAATTAGTGAACTTGATATATTTTTATAATATGGCCTAATTGATATTGTAGATGGTAATAAAGATCTGAGATCTACAAATGGGAATGATGGTTCAAATCTAAAAACTTCTGCATAACTTTCTCCACCTGCATTACATTGTGCAGCTCTAAATTTATTATTTATCTCAATTGCTTTGACAAATTTTTCAGGTTTCTGGCTTTTGTGATTTAATATTGCTTTCATTTTATCCTCAAAATACTCACTTATATCAATATAAATATTAGGATTGAAATTTACTCCCATTAATGTTTCACAAAATAATACTGGGTATTTAAACCCTGCACTCGACTTAACATAATTTGATAATGATCTATGATCAGAATGATAATCTTCTGGAGGATGTGTAATAATTAAATCAGGGTTTATACGATCTATATGATTTTTCAATGTTGTTATTATGCTAACTTGAGAAGATAGTTCTCCATCTAAAAAACCAAGAAAAATGGGAGTTCCAAATCTTTGTAATGCTTTTGTAGTTTCTTGTTTTCTAGTCTCAGAAAGATTTTTATTTATTACAACATTTCCTGCGTCTCCATTAGTAGCTACAATCATCGATATGTCATCATTTCTTTTACAAAAAATTGAAAGAATACCATACATAAAGATTTCTATATCATCTGGGTGAGCACCTATTGCCAAAATTTTCATTCTATTTTGTCCCGTTTCGTTTAATATAAACATTAGAAAGTAAAGAATATTAAATCAATGAAAAGAAATAATAAAAGTTTTAATGGTTATATAGAGGGATATTATGGTCGACTTCTTAGTTGGGAAGACAGGCATAGAATAATATTAAGTTTAAATAAAAATAAAATGAATTTTTATTTCTATGCACCCAAAGAAGATGAAAAACATAGATTAAATTGGAAAAGTAAATATAAAGTTGAATGGATTAAAAACTTTAAAAAATTTTGTAATTTTGCGACTAAAAATCATGTAAAAGTAATTGTAGGTATATCTCCTGGATTTAGCTTTAATTTCTCTGAAATTCTAAACGTTAACTTACAAAATAAAATGCCCAAGGATCTAAATGTTCTATATAAGAAATTCCAATATTTTATAGAAAATGGGGCTAGCGAGGTTGCATTACTTTTTGATGATTTAACAAATAATTTTAAGGAAACTTATAATTTGTCAATTTCCGAAGGTTTTGCACACGCTAAATTAGCTAACCTTTTATCTCTCATATTAAAAAAATTTATCTTTGTTGTTCCAAGAATTTACTCTGACCAATTAATCCATGAAGATAAGGAATATCTTCCAGATTTTCACAAACAAATTAATAAAAATATAATTTGTTTTTATTCTGGAAAAAATATCGTGTCAAAATCAATAAATAGTCAAACAATAAAAAAAATCTCTAAAGTTTTCTCATTTAACTTTGTAGTTTGGGATAATTTTTACTCCAATGATTACTGTCCAAGACGAGTTTTTTTAGGACCTTATGTGGGACGTTCTAAAATACATGACATTATGATAAATCCAACAGGTTTGATAGAGACTGATTTACTAATTTTGGATATAATAAAAGCAACAAAAAACAGTTTAAAGCCATATGAGGAATGGAAAAAAATTTTAAAAAAACATAATGTACCTTCGGAATTTTTGGATATTAGCAATTATTTTTTAAAACCAGATTTTGGGGAAAATCCAATTTTAAATAAAGTGTCAATTTCAAAAAAATTTTTAGTAAGTTTAGATTTCTTGATTTGGAAATGGAAAAGTCCATTATCTAGAGAATGGTATCCTTTTCTATTAGGTTTAAAACATGATATTAAAATATTTAACAATGATTTTAATTCAGAGAGAATAATAAAAACACAAACAAAAGTATTAGCAAATTATCTAAGTAAAATATAGGCATCTAATCATTTAAGGAGAATAAAAATGAAAGAAATTGGTTTTATTGGTCTTGGAAATATGGGATCCAAAATGTCAACTCACTTAGCCAAAGCTGGCTATAATGTTTCAGGGTTTGATATTGATCACAAATTAATAGATGAACTTGCAGCTTTTGATATTAAAAAAGAGGTTTCAATTTCTGAGATTTCTAAAAATAAAGATGTGTTAATTACAATGTTACCTAATGGGGAGATTGTTAGTGAGGTTATTAAAGAAATATTGGAAAATAGTTCAAATTCTCCTACTATAATTGATTGCTCTACAATTGATGTTAACACATCAAAAAATCTGTATCATCTTGCTTTATCAAATAAAATTTCTTTGTTAGATGCCCCTGTTTCTGGTGGTACTATTGGAGCCTTAAATGGCACATTAACTTTTATGGTAGGAGGAAATAAAGAAACGTTTGATGAGATGTTACCCATTTTCAAGTTAATGGGTTCAAAATCTGTTTATTGCGGACCAGCAGGCTCTGGCCAAGCAGTTAAATTATGTAATAACATGTTACTAGCAATCACAATGATAGGAGTTGGAGAATCTTTTAATATGGCAAAAAATCTTCAGTTAGATCCAAACATTTTGTATGAGGTAATAAGTACCGCAACTGGTTCTTGTTGGTCTGTTAATAATTATTGTCCAATTGAAAATGTTGGACCCACAAGCCCTGCTGACAACGATTTTTTGCCTGGTTTTTCAGCTAAATTAATGTCTAAAGATTTAAAACTTGCTGTTAATGCTGCTAGCCAATCAAGCTCAAAAATAGAGTTTGGTAAAAAAGCAGAAGAAATGTTTACAAAAATGGCTGAAGGAATTAATGGAGAAAAGGATTTCTCTGCAATTATAAAAGAAATTTAAATTTAATTTAAATTATAAAAATCCTTATACCATTTTATAAATTCAGACAAACCATCTTTAATTGAAGTTTTAGGATTAAAATTCAGTTTTTTCTGAGCTTTTGAAATATCAGCTAATGTGAACTTCATATCTCCTGGTTGTAAATCTAAAAAAGTTTTCTTTGACTTTTTACCAATGATCGACTCAATTGTCTTTATAAATTCCTCTAATAAAATAGATTTATTATTACCTAAATTATATACTTCCCAAGGCGGTCTATTTATATACTGATTATTTTTATCATTTTGAATTGGTGGTCCATTATTTAAAATTTTCAAAATGCCGTCGATAATATCATCTACATAAGTAAAATCTCTATACATTTTTCCTTGGCCAAAAACCTCAATAGATTTCCCATCATAAATATTTTTTACAAATTTAAAATATGCCATATCAGGGCGACCCCATGGGCCATAAACTGTAAAAAATCTCAAAGCTGTGCAGGGTAATTTGAATAAACTTGAATAAGAATAAGACATAAGCTCATTACTTTTTTTTGAAGCAGCATATAGATTCTTTGGTGTATCTGTTATTTGATTTTCTTCAAAACTGGAATTTTCATTTTCTCCATAAATTGACGAAGATGAAGCGAAAATTAAATGTTTAATTTTATGATGTCTAGCTAATTCTAATATATTAAAAAAACCATTTATATTACTTTGTAAATATTCCTGAGGTTTTTCTATGGAGTACCTAACACCAGCCTGTGCTGCAAGATGTATAATTATATCAAAATTATTTTTTATAAAAAGGTTTTCTAATTTTGTTTGATCACATATATCAATCTTGTAAAAACTAAAATTTAATTTTTTTAGGTTTATTAATCTTGCTTTTTTAAGTTCCAAGTCATAATAACTATTTAAATTATCTATGCCAACTAAATCATAATCTGCATTAATTAGAGATTTAGCTAAATGATAACCTATGAAACCTGCAACACCTGTGACTAATATTTTCATGTTGTGAATTCAATCCACAGTGTAAGGTTTGTTATTCTAGTCCTAATCAACTAACAAAGGAGCAATAACAAGACTTACAATAGCCATTACATTTATAAGTATATTCATAGATGGACCTGATGTATCTTTTAATGGATCTCCAACAGTATCGCCAACAACAGCGGCTTTATGAACATCGGAGCCCTTGCCTCCAAAGTTACCCTTTTCCACAAACTTCTTAGCATTGTCCCAAGCTCCACCAGCATTAGACATCATTAGAGCCATCATAACACAGCAAATAAGTGCTCCACCTAACATTCCACCAAGAGCCTTTGGCCCTAACAGAAATCCAATAACTACTGGTGATAATACTGCCAGCGCGCCCGGTGCTATCATTTTCCGTAAAGCTGCTCTAGTTGCTATATCTACACATCTTGCAGTATCTGGTTTAGCTTTACCTTCTAAAAGACCTGGAATTTCTTTAAATTGTCTTCTAATTTCTTTTATCATATCAAAAGCCGCATCACCAACTGCAGTCATGGTAAGAGAACTTACTATAAAAGGAAAAATACCACCTAAAAACATTCCACACAAAACCAATGGATCATTAATGGCTAAAACAAAACTTTCATCTTTTATCGAAATTTTTTCAATATATGCGCTTATTAGAGCTAAAGCTGCTAACGCAGCAGCACTGATAGCAAAGCCTTTTCCAATAGCAGCAGTCGTATTTCCCACCTCGTCTAGAGAGTCGGTAATTTGCCTTGTTTCCTTACCCATTTCTGACATTTCTGCTATTCCACCGGCATTATCAGCAACTGGACCATATGCATCTATAGCCATTGTTATTCCAACTGTACTTAACATACCCACGGCAGCAATACCAACTCCATAAAGTCCTGCATAAATATTAGAAATAAAAATAATCGAAACTATTGTAAGTACAGGTATAGCAACTGACTGCATACCTGTTGCAAGACCTGAAATCAGAACTGTTGCAGAACCTGTTTCTCCATCTTTGGCTATTTTTTCAACGGGGCTTCCACCAGTATAATATTCTGTGACTAGACCAACAATAATTCCACCAACTGATCCAGTAAGAACTGCTATCCAAACACCTGAGGAAACACCCATTAATTTAATAAGAAAATAAGAAGCGAAAACAAACACTACTGCAGACCCAATAGTGCCGTATCGTAATGCAGTTTCTGCGCTTTTTGATGAAAACGCCTTAACTGTTAATATACCCATCAAAGAACAAATTATACCTAATGAGGCTAGTGCTAGTGGCATGAATTGTAACATATATTGGCTTCCACCAAGTGAATTAACTGTGGCACTAGTCATAGAAGCTGCAAGTGCAATACACGCAATCATTGATCCACAATAAGATTCAAAAATATCAGATCCCATACCAGCTACATCACCAACATTGTCACCAACATTGTCGGCTATAACACCTGGATTTCTTGGATCGTCTTCTGGAATACCTGCTTCAACCTTTCCAACAAGGTCAGCTCCTACATCAGCACTTTTAGTAAAAATACCACCACCAACTCTTGAAAACAAAGCAACTGAAGAGGCTCCCATTGCAAACCCTTCAATTGCATGAATTGTATCAATATTACTCGCAAAAAAGTAAAATAAAATTCCAATACCTACCAACCCCATAGCAGCAACCGTTAGACCCATTATTGAGCCACCAAAAAAAGCAATATTAAGAGCTTCTGATGGACCTTGGTCTCTGGCCGCTACTGCTGTTCTCACATTCGCTTTAGTAGCTGAGTACATGCCAATAAAACCAGCAATTCCTGAACAAAGAGCGCCAAGTATAAAAGATACTGCTGTTTGCCAGCCTAATGAAAAGAAAAGGGCCACGATGCAGAACAAGCAAAAAATAGCCAATCTTTTATATTCTGCAGACATAAAAACCATTGCACCGAGATGTATTTCATCACCAATTTCCTTGACTCTTCCATCACCCTCTGATGAAGATTTAACCTTTAGATACACAAAAAATGCCGATAATAAACCCAACAAACCAAGCGCAACTGGTAATAATGAATATGTCATTAAGTTCCCCATAATGAATATAAAAAAATTAACTTTTAATTCGATAATTTAAATCTGTAAAGTTTTATATTTCTAAAAACAATTTTTAATTTCTAAATAAGTTTTATTTGAAAGATTTTTAACTAAAATGGCTAAATTTTCTTTCTTTAAAGCTATGCAACCTGCTGTTTTACGGTAATCTGGAAAACTACAATGTATAAAAATCGCACTTCCTTTTCCTTTTATGATAGGTTTAGCATTATAAGATGTTTCTATCACAATATCGTAGGCTTGATCCTCTCTCCATAATTTTTCAAAATTAATATTTTTGTAAGATAAATTTTTTATGTTTATATATTTATTGTAACTGTAACTGTTTGGATCATCACACCATCCACAATTTTTAGTAATTCTATTAATATTAAATGTTTTAGTTTTTATAATAGGTCTGAACCCCTTATTACTTCTATAATATAGCGATTTCAATCTCCATTTACCTATAGGGGTTGTCTTGTCCCCTTCTCTTTTCTTTGTATGAATTTTAAGACCGGCAGCTCCTACTTGACAATTAAATTGTTTATTACCTGTTCTAAGTATATAATTTTGATTAACTTTTGTTATCACCCAGTTTTTTTTCATTTTTTATAACAAACACCTGATTAATATTTTAAATCATCATAATTTCCTTTAGGGTATCATTAAATTTTTAAAAGAGTAATCCTAAATGTCTAAGCTTTATAATTGGAAAAATTCTCTATTAATTTATTTAGATGTTAGGGTTATTAGGTTGTTGATTTTAGGTTTCTCGTCTGGATTACCTATATTACTAATTTTTTCTACTTTATCTCTTTGGCTTAAATCTGCGGGAATCGACAGAAGTACAATCACATTATTTAGTTGGGCTGGTCTAGCTTACAGCTTTAAATTTCTTTGGGCACCTGTTATTGATAAACTTCCAATAATATTTCTAAGTGATAAATTTGGTCACAGAAAAAGCTGGTTAATTTTTTCTCAATCAATGCTGATGATCCTACTTATGAGTATAGGATTTATTGACCCTAAATATAACTTATTAATTATGGCAATAATTATATTGTCTGTTGGTTTTTGTAGCGCAACCCAAGACGCCATAATCGATTCTTACAGAATAGAGTCAGCACCACCAGAATTACAAAGTGCAATGAGTGGAATATATATTGTAGGTTATAGGTTAGGCATGATAGTAGCTGGAGCAGGATCACTTTTTTTAGCATCATTTTTTGGTGGTGATGAACAGTACTATAATGAGAATGCTTGGCAAAAAACATATATGATCATGGCTATTCTTCAAAGTGTAGGTCTAATATGCACCCTAATGTCACCAGAACCTGCCTCCAAAAGAATTTTATTAGAAAATTTTAACGACCGCTTAAAATTGATAAATATTTTTTTTGTTTCAATATTAATATTCGTTTTAGTTTATAATTATTTTCCAACTATTATATTTAATGACCCGTTTTTTAAAGGAATTTTTACAGCTTTAAAATTACTGATGGCACTATCTGGAATGATCATGGTTTTTACGTTTTCAATAAAGTTAAAATATGTAAAAAATTATGTATTATTATCTACTTTTTGGGATCCAATCGGAAGCTTTGTTAAAAAATATGGATCTATGGCAATAACAATTTTAGTTATAATTGGGCTTTACAGAGTTGCAGATATAGTGATGGGAGTTGTCGCAAATCTATTTTACTCTGACATGGGTTACACACTTAATCAAATAGCAACTATTTCAAAATTTTGGGGATTAATTGCAACAATTTTTGGAGGATTGTTAGGAGGGGTTTTAGCCTCGAAATACAATAATTATTTTATATTATTAATAGGAGCTATTCTTGCATCTTCAACTAATATCTTATTTGCCATTCTTTCTATATTAGAACCTAAAATATTTTATTTAATGATCGTGATAATCGCAGATAATATAGCTTCTGGGATAGCCTCTGTTGCATTTGTAGCTTTTTTAAGCTCACTTACAAACGTAAATTTTACGACTTCTCAATATGCTTTATTCACATCTTTGATGCTTTTTTTACCAAAAATTATTGGTGGATATTCTGGCTCAATCGTCGATAATTTTGGTTATTTCAATTTTTTCTTTATTACTGCTGTTCTAGGATTACCTGTTATTATGTTATTAATTGCTTTTAAACACAAACTGTACAATAACTAATAAAATAATAAATTTTGGGCTTTTGCCCAGTTATTACTCCAAGAAAGAGATCCAAATAATTTTTTGAGCTTTTATACAAATTAATCTAAGGTTTTTATAGATGCAATTTAATTACCAAAAAAAGAAAACTTACACTAATAATTGGAATAATTTTTTTGAAAAACCAAAGAAAATAAACCCTATTACTCAATCTATAAAAAAATTAAAGTTTTTTTTTAGTCGGCTTATTAAATTTAAAATAAGTATTAGAATTAGAAGAATCGAAGCCCAAAAAGATGAAGCTTATGTTTCTTATCCAACTGAAAATTTTGTTAAAAAATTTAGGAATAATTTAATTATTGGTGAGATTCATTCTTTTTTAAAGAATTCAAAATTAAAATATAGAAAAAATCAACTAGGAAAATATGTGGAAGAATTTGAATCAGTTTTCATACAAAGTCCCATCAAAGAACATGAAAGCGGCTTTGGCTATAATGAAGGTGTTTTTTTTTATTCCATCATAAGAATTATTAATCCTGAAATAGTAATAGAATCTGGTGTAATGAAGGGATTTACTACATATTTAATAGATGCTGCAACCAATAATAATTGTAAAATTTATAGCTACGATATAAATCTTGATAATAAGGTTTTTAATTCTAAAAAAGCAAAATACATTAATTCAGATATTTCTACCCAAATTCCATTAATCAAAAATAAAAGAACTGTTGCTTTGTGGGATGATCATACATCACAACTAGGTAGACTAAAATTCTCTCAAGAACATAACATAGAATTTAATTTTTTTGATGATGATCTGAGTATTTTAAACCTGCACTCTGATGGATGGCCACCTATACCAACAATTTCAATGCTAAAAGATATTAAACATAACAATATTCAATCTGATGACTTACATTGGATCTCAAGAAATAGAAAAGGAATAGCTTATATTAAAAGTTTTCAAGATATTGATTGCATAGAAAAAATAAGATTTCACAAGATTTTTCCACAACTTTTTGAAATAACAGGTTATAGAAATCATAGTCAATGCTCTCTAGTTATTAACAAAATAACTAGATAAAATACATCTTCTGTAATTATCTAAATTTTTTGAGCTATTTTTTGAAGAGTGTTTAAAATTATTCCATGATAATTTTTGTAACATTTTAATTTTATCACAATTACTCATTAACCCTTCAAGCTCATATTTAAGTTTTTGCTCATTAATATTTTTAATTAAAATACCATTTTTTTTTATTATTTCTGGTATTCCACCAATGTCTGATGCAATTATTGCTATTCCATTACTCATTGCCTCGGCAGCTACCAGGCCAAATGGCTCTTCCCATATTGATGGAATAATAATAATAGAAGCACTTTCCATTTTTTTTTGTACAAAATTATGATTTTGGAAACCATAAAACTCCGTTTGGTCACTTATATTTTTAAATTTGTTTATAACTCTATTAACAAATGATCCTTTGTTGCTATCATCACCTAATCGATAAGATCCTATGAGATTAAATTTCCAATCAGGAAATTTATTCACTACACTCTCAATCACATCTACGTATAAATCAACCCCCTTTTCAGGGACCAACCTTCCAACAAATAAAATTTCTTTTTTCTTTTTAGGGAAATATTTAAGCTTTCTATCAACTCCATTGTGTAAGATATGGATTTTACTACTATTATGCTTAACACCCTCTAGGAATCTTTTTTTTATGTATTCACTTACACAGAATATAGCTTCACATTTTTTCAGAATTTCTTCTCTATCTTTAATCGACTTCGATCCTTTCATTGTTTGAGGATCATTGTGAAAAAATAAACTAATAGGAAATTTGTTTCCTTTTGCAATTTGATCAACAAGATATGGTCTGTTATGCATTTCTATTAACTGATTTTTATCAGTATCTTTTTCAATAATTTTTAACATATTATATGCTAAAAATTTATTTTTACTTTTGAAGGAGAAAACAGGATATTTTAATCCTATGAACTGATCTTTAAAAAGGGGTTTTTCTACATCCTGTCCAAATATTCTAATATCGTTTAAATACTTAGTATATAACAAATTGTTTTTAACAGTTATCGATACTGAAGAAGCCTTGTTTTCGTCAAATTTTTCTTTGTAAGGTAATAAAATATTTATTTTCATTTTTTCTATTATTAATAAGATACTATATCATGTTATAGATTTATTTTTGTATTTTTAATAATTTTTTACAGTTGGGTTTAAAATTGCAAAATATAATATGCATGAAATGGGGTTCAAAATACGGTCATGAGTATGTGAATAGATTACATAAATCTATAAAAAAACATACCAAACGTTCAACTCAACTTTACTGCTTTACTGATAACAATCATAATATTGACAAAGACATAATATGTAAACCTTTGCCAAAAATTTTCTTACCAGAGACTATTTCTTTTACTCCTTGGAGAAAAATGAGTTTATGGCAATACCCACTTTATGATTTAGAAGGCGATGTTCTATTTTTAGACTTAGATTTAGTAATTACAGGTGATTTAGATCGCTTTTTTGATTTCAAACCAGGAAATTATTGTGTCATTGAAAACTGGACACAAATTGGAGAAAACATTGGAAACACTAGTTGTTTTAAATTTCCCATTGGAAAATATAATTCAGTTTTCGAAAAATTTAAACGAAACCCAAAAAAATATTGGAAAAAATACCATATAGAACAGATTTATTTAAGTGCTCAAATCAAAAATCAAGTTTTTTGGCCACCTGAATGGTGCAAAAGCTTTAAACATGATCTTCTTCCTTCCTGGCCACTTAGAATTTGGCAACCAGCAAAACTCCCAGACAACACATCTATAGTAGCTTTTACTGGCAAGCCAGACCCAGATGACGTTGTAAATGGAAAGTGGCCAGTTAAAAAAAATCAAATTTATAAAAAACTTTATAAACAATTAAAAACACCTCAATGGGTTATTGATAACTGGCTATAATTTTAAGAAATTTGATTGATTGGATTTTTATTTATAAAAGCTTCAATCCCTTTTAAGTAACCATTAAAAAATTTTTCATATGCCTCTTCTGAGACATAGCCAATATGGGGCGTAAGAATTAAATTTTTTGTTGTTCTTAAAATATGGTCTCGTGGAAGAGGTTCTGGATCATAAACATCAAGAGCTGCGCATGAAATAACATCACTATTTAGTGCATTTATCAGATCATCTTCTTTTATAATAGGGCCTCTACTTGTATTCACAATAACAGATTTTTTTTTCATCAACTTAAGTTTATCTTTATCAATATAACCCCTCGTTCTATCAGATAATCTTGTGTGAATGGTTAAAATATCTGACATTTTGAATAAATCATTACTATTTACATATTCAACATCAACTTTTTCACAGTCTTCTTGCTTTAAATTATGACTCCAAGCTATCACAACCATTCCAAACGCTTTAGCATAATTAGCCACTTGTAACCCTTGTTTACCAAGGCCAAAGATACCTAGAGTGTTTCCCTTTAAACCTCTTCCAATAGTAGTTTGCCAATTACCATCTTTCATATTTTCAATTTCTGTCTGCAGTCCTCTCCATGAATTCATTATTAGAGCCCATGCTAATTCTGCTGTAGAGTGAATTTTAGTTTCAGTACCACAATAAACTATATTTTTTTCTTTTAATGTTTCTGCATCAACAGAGGCATTCCACATTCCGCTTGTAATAACTAGTTTTAAATTTGGAAGTTTGTTTATTAAGGTTCCTGGAAGTGGGGTTCTTTCTCTCATCAAACACAAAACGTCATAATCAGATAATATGTGTGATAAGTTAGTGTCACCACCTATAAACTCATTAAATATCTTAAGCTCTATTTTTTCACTTAGCTTTTCCCAATTAGCAAAATGGTGTGTAACATTTTGGTAATCGTCTAATACGGCAACCTTTATTTTTTTCATATTCTATCCTTCATGTACTGAACCATACCCCGCCATTCTTCCAAAGACTGCGCCGGATGTTAAGCCTGACCCACCGGGATATCCATTAAAAAACACACCTCCTACTAATTCACCACAAGCAAATAAGCCTTTTATAGGATTGTCTTTTATATCTAATACTGATCCATTATTATCTATTTTTAAGCCACCATATGTAAAAGTAATACCACCTGTAACAGGAAAAGCTTTAAAAGGACCTCTATCTATTCTCTGTGCCCAATTAGTTTTTTCAATTTCAAGACCATTAGTTGATTTTCCATCAAGAATTGTCGGATCAAAAGTGGTATTCAGATCTACTGAATTATTATATTGATCAATTGTTTTCTTGGTTTCAGTTTTATCAACACCTTCCATTTTTTTTATTAAATCATCAATAGTGTCGGCCTCAACAAAGTGGGCATCATGGAATGTATACTCTTCATAAAGTAAATCAAAAACCTTACTATC
>CENJ01076777.1_pt1 | contig 23182 bp, 25 predicted proteins | sample 356161 | NCBI WGS metagenome assembly CENJ01 (sample SAMEA2619531, study PRJEB7988) | marine metagenome | biome: marine biome (ENVO:00000447); feature: surface water layer (ENVO:00002042); material: "saline water (ENVO:00002010), including plankton (ENVO:xxxxxxxx)" | depth 5 m
ATATATTAATGAAAGTTAAAAACATAAAGTCTTTTATTGAGTTTTATCAAAACTTAGGCACTACCACATCAATGACTAATTCAGTTAGAGGTAATAGCACGAATCTATTATACCAAGATTTAGCTGCAAATGAATTAGAAAAAGTTCCCATTTTAAAAAAATATAATAAAAATCAGTCAAAACAAAAAAAGCTAGAAGTACTCAAATCAAGCCTAAAAGATATTAATTGTGATTTGAAGGATATTGCAACTAATTTAGTTTTTAGTGATGGTAATATTGATTCTGAGATCATGCTTATTGGAGAAGCTCCAGGTGCTGAAGAGGATAAACAAGGCAAACCATTTGTAGGAGAGGCTGGAAAGCTTTTGGATAAGATGCTTTCATTTATAGATTTAAAGAGAGAAAAAAATTTTTATGTCACAAATATCCTATATTGGAGACCGCCAGGAAATAGGACTCCGAATAACCAAGAGATTTCTCAATGCTTAGAATCTACTATAGAGCATATAAAAATTATAAAACCTAAACTTATAATTTTAGTTGGAGGAATCGCTGCAAAAACTCTACTAAAGTCTCAAGAAGGTATCACAAAAATTCGTGAAACTAGTCATTATTATTCTGATAATGATAAGACTAAAATATATACTAAAGCAATTTTTCATCCTGCATATTTATTAAAAAACCCTATTGAAAAAAAAAGAATGTGGGATGATCTTTTAGAAATTGACAAAATAATATCAAAAAACAATATAAGGAGATGAAATGTCCCAAATAAGTCTAGGAATTGTAATAATTGTTGTATCGGATAGTAGAAATGAGCAGACCGATAAATCAGGAAAGGTACTTGAAGAAAGGATTAATAAATCTGGTCATAAGTTAGTACAAAAAATTTTTCTTAAAGATAATGTTGAGGATATTAAAAGTAAACTATTAGAACTTATTAACTCTGACAATCATAATGTAGTTATTTTATCAGGTGGAACAGGATTGACAGGTAGAGACTCTACACCTGAGGCCGTGAAGGCTGTAATTAAAAAAGAAATACCTGGATTTGGAGAAATATTTAGAATGATTAGTTATGATAAGATTGCCACTTCCTCACTTCAGTCTAGAGCTATGGCTGGCTTAGCTGATGATAAATTTATATTTGCGCTGCCAGGTTCTCCTGGTGCATGTAAAGATGCTTGGGACAATATTCTTGTACACCAGCTAAATTCTGATACAAAACCTTGTAATCTTGTTGAATTAATTCCTAGATTAAGAGAAGGTTAATTATATAAGATTAAAATCTTGAATTGACTGACTTCAACCATGAGTCAATTTCATTATCTGTTTGCATACAACAAGAAGTAATTGGAAATTTATCTTTTTGCAATTTGGTTAATCTTTCATCTTCTTGGCTTGGTTGAACAAACATTACACAATTTATCTCGTGGATAACCCCATTATCAGCAGATGTGTTTTCATTCACAACCACCATATCCTTTACGTACAAACTTTCTCTTTTAAAAAGTTGAATTGATTTGTTGGTAACCGTAATTTCTTCTGTAATTTTAGAGGTTAAATCACTGCTTGATTTTTGTCCTATTAAAATATGATCCAGAATCAACATTTTTCTTAATGAAGTGTCTGATAAAATTTGATCATAGACTTTTTTTGGTAAAGCATCGAAAGCTTTATTATTGGGAACGAAAATTGTCCAATTCCATGGAAATTTTTGTTGTAAAGTTGCCTCAAGTTCGGTGTTATTAATATAAGAATAAAAACTTGATAGATTCGGATTCTCTCTAATAATTTCTACAATACCCTTAGCGTTTGCGTTGAAATAAGAAATAAAAAAGAAAAATAAAGAAAAAATTTTTAAAAACAACTTGTCTCCTTTCAATTCGTTAAACAAAACTTACCCAAAACAAATTTTTCAATATCCTTTTTTTGGATAGGTTAGTTGTTATAATAATTATAACAACTATTTTATAACCTTGGTAGTAACAAATAAAAATGACTATTACTCTGACCTTGACAACTCAATTATAGGTATAGATGAGGTTGGAAGAGGTGCTTTATGCGGGCCAGTTGTTTCTTGTGCCCTAATACTTCATAAAAATATTTCTCAAGAAAAGCTATTTGATAAAATTACAGACTCAAAAAAGTTATCAGAAAAAAAAAGATTAGAATTATCGACGATAATTAAGAAATATTCTAAATTTAATATTGGAATAAGTGATAATATGGAAATTGATAAATATAATATTCTTAATGCTACGATTTTTTCAATGAAAAGGGCATATAGGAAGTTTGAAAATACCAAATTTAAAATAAAAATAGATGGATTAAAAACTTTTGAATTAAATGACAGGACTACTTTTCATATTAAAGGGGATCAAAAATCTATAACTATTGCAGCAGCATCTATCGTAGCTAAGGTATATAGAGATGATTTGATGATAAAACATTCGAGTGATTATCCTCAATATGGTTGGGTAAGAAATAAGGGTTATGGAACTAAGGAACATATTGACGCTATTCAAAAATTTGGAATATCAAAGCACCATCGAAAGAGCTTTATAAAAAATCTAAATCTTAGCTAAGGGAAACTTTATATTCACTTCTAACCCTCCAAATTTTGATGATTTTGTCAACCAAACCTCCCCTTTAGTTGTCTCAACAATATCTTTAACTATATTTAATCCTAGACCCGTACCTGGTGTTTGTTCATCTAATCTAAATCCTCTAGCAAAAACCTTTTTCATCTTATCTTGAGGCAACCCCGGACCATCATCAGAAAATATCATTTGTATATGATTTTCGTCTGATTTTTTAATTTCTAATAAAACACTGGTGCCTGCCCACTTACAACTATTTTCAACTATGTTACCAATCACCTCTTCCATATCTTCAAAACTACTTAAAATAAATGCTTTATCTAAGCTAGAGGATAGTTTTATATCTTTGGACGGATAAAGTTTTAAAAAAATCCCAACCATCTTTTTTGATAATTCAATAATATTTATTTTTTCTTTAGCAACCTTTCCTAATGAATCTAAATGAGCTTTTTTTAAGTACCTATCAATTTGTCTTTTCATTAGTTGGATTTGGTTATCTAAAACCTTATCTTTACTGTCAATTTCATTAGAAACTACTGCAAGCGGAGTTTTAAGTACATGTGCGAGATTTCCTACATGAGTTTTTGCTCGCTCTATAATTTTTTCATTATGCTCCAACAGGTTATTTATCTCAGTTGCAAGTGGCTGAACCTCCAATGGGTAGGGGTCTTGAAGATTCTTTTCGTCTCCGTTTCTGATTTTAAAAAGAGCGGTCTTAATTTTATTTAAAGGTAATAGGCCAAAGTTGACCTGTAAAAAAACTGCAAACATTAAACCTACTCCTAAAGCTATTAAAATTGTCTGTAAGGTATTATTAAATTTCTTTATATTTCCTTGATATTCTTCTGTATCTCCTGAAACTGTAAATGTTACTGGATTTTTATATCCAGGGAAGGATATTTCTCTTTGTATTATATGTAATTTTTTCTTTTCAATTTTTTTCACTTGATTGTCATTTGTTAATGCTTGAGAGACAAATTGAGATCTCCCGCCAATAAGCCTTTTGTCAATTGTAAAAACTTGATCCCACATACTTCTTGATCTAGCTAATGTTTTTGCACCATCATTAATTTGCCAGTACCATCCAGAATATGGTTGAAAATATCTAGGGTCACCAATTGTGCTTACAACGGTAATTCCATCAGAAGAGTCAAGACGGCTTGAACCTATCAGTGTTTCTAGTAAAAGGTTAAGTCTATCGTCAAAAGCTTTAAAATTAGAGTTTTGGTTTAAATCAGAAAGGAGAAGTCCCGCTGAAACCAAAGTTAACATGATCCAGACTGTCGCACTAATAAAAAGTCTTACAGCTAAAGAGTTCATTTTATTCTTTATCTAAGGACAAACGATAACCATGACCCCTTTCAGTTTTGATTAAATTCATACCCATTTTTTTTCTCAATCTACCTATAAAAACCTCTATTGTATTAGAATCTCTGTCAAAATCTTGATCATAAATATGTTCAACTAATTCCGTTCTTGATATTACTTTGTCTTGGTGATGTAAAAAATATTCTATTATCTTATATTCGTGTGAAGTTAATTTGAGCTTAGTTCCATTTAAAAAGACTTTATTTGACTTTGTATCAATCTTTAATGGTCCGCACTCTATATCAGATGTAGCATGGCCAGCTGACCTTCTTATCAAGGCTCTAAGTCTTGCTAATAGTTCTTCCATTTGAAAAGGTTTAGTTAGATAGTCATCCGCTCCAGCATCAAATCCTGATACCTTGTCACTCCACTGATTCCTAGCCGTTAAAATAAGCACAGGAAAATTTTTTTTTTCTTTTCTCCACTTCTCGAGAATAGTGATACCATCTATTTTAGGAAGCCCAAGATCAAGAATTACAGCATCATAGGGTTCCGTATCTCCAAGAAAATGACCTTCTTCACCATCAATTGCAAAATCAACAGAATAACCACTATCTTCCAATGATGATTTAATTTGTTTGTTTAAATTAGGATCATCCTCAATAACTAAAATTCTCAATTATCTTCTCCAGAGATGACGGATAATACCGTTGCTGTACCTGCATCAACTCTTATTTGTTTAACATTATTATTATTATCAATTATCATAATATCGTAAACCCAACCAAATAAACCTTTTTCATTATCCTTTAGGTTAATAGATATAACCCTTCCAAAAAAATTTTCAGTAATATTTTTTAGAATATCGTTTAATGGAAGTATCTCCCCTTCATTTACAGCTTTAATTGCTTTTTCGTGATCATTTATAGTTTCAGAACAAAGATCTTTTTGAACAAACATTAAAAATGTGAACAAAATGAAAAATATTTTTGAAAAACTTAACAAAAAACCTCCTCTTGAATTTTTTTCATTAGTACTGAGGATGGCTTGTTTACAATATCTTTTTTCAAAACCCATTCAAAATTCGCAAACCTTTTTTTTCTTTTTAAGTTTATCTCAATTATGAATAGTTTCAAATGGAAATGACTAAAGGTATGTTTCACGAATTTACTAAAAACATGGTTATGGGTTATCGAATTTATTTTTTGCCAGTTATCTGCAATTGCTTTTAACAAAGGTTGTTCTTCTAATTCATTATTTACCTCAACGAACCTTGTTATAGGAAAACAATATAAATTTTCAAGAATTCTACCTTCAGACCTTTGTAATAAAACATAATCTTTAAATTTTATAAAATATGTAACTCCAAGCTTTCTTTTCACCAACCTTTTCTTTATTTTTGGTTCGGTATTTACTTTATAACTACATTCAATTTTCACAGGACAAGCCAGACAATCTGGTGTTTTATTTTTACATATTAAATTAGCCATATCCATTAGAGCCTGGCAATAGAATCTGTTATTTTTGATTGGTGTAAGCTTTGTTGCGATGTTCTTTATGTTTTTTTCTACATTCGGCTTGTTTTTATCCAAGTTGAAAGCTCTAGTAATTATTCTTTTAATGTTACCGTCAATTACAGTACAATTTTGGTCTACAAGTATCGCACATATTGCACTAGAGACATAATCCCCAATGCCAGGAAGTTTTTTCAGGTCTTCTAAATTAATATTTATCTTTTCTTTTTTTAAAATTTCTTTTGCTAAATAGAGGTTTTTTGCTCTCTGATAATAACCCATTCCTTGCCAAACAAGCAGAATTTCATCTAATGATGCATTAAAAAATGTCTCAAGGTTTGGCCATTTTTTCAGAAATTTATCGTAATAAGGTATTACAGTTTTGACAGTGGTTTGTTGAAGCATTACCTCGGATATCCAAATATTATAAAATTGTTGGTTTTTTTTTTGTCTCCATGGAAGATCTCTTTTATTTTTTGAATACCATTGTAAGATTTTTTTTTGCCAAGCTGTCTTGAATTCTTTTTTTATATGGTAATATTCCATGATGCGAAGAAATAATTATAACTCATCTTTATCTAAAATTTCAACTCTTCTTCCAAAGGTACTTAAAAATTTAAAAAAAACTAATAAGAATAGCTCTAAACTACTTGAGCTTAAGATGAAATGGAAAGATATAATTAACAATAAGATTTCCGAGGATATTTTCGTTGATTCGATAAAAAAATTAAATAATAAAAATGTCTTAATAATTATTTCAAAAAAACCAAACTTAATTGAAATATCATACTCTTCTGAAATGATTAAAGATAAAATTAACAAACATTTTAACGAATGTTTTATAGATAATATAAAGTTTAAAAGATCGTTACATTTTTGATTTTTTATGGTAAAAAATTGTAATGATAAATAGTCTTAAATACTCATTAATTTCCTTGATTCTTTCGTTTATTTTTTTGTCAAATGATACTAGCGCAAGAATCGTTGACACCATTGAAGCACTTGAAAATAAGTCAATTGGCGAAAAAGAGGCTCCGATAAAAATGATAGAATTTGCATCTTTAACTTGCGGTCATTGTGCTAAGTTTCACAATGAAGTGTTCCCATTAATTAAAGAAAATTATATAGATACTGGAAAAATTCACTTCACATACAACGATTTTCCACTCGATAAGTATGCTCTCAAAGCATCTGTGATTGCTAGATGTTCAGGAAATCAAAAATTCTTTAGTTTTCTAAAAGTTTTATATAACAAGCAAAAGGACTGGACTAGAACACAAGATCCTTTTAAGTCTTTACTAAAAATTGCAAAGCTAGGGGGCTTAAAAAATGACGAAATAAAAGTCTGTGTTGGAAATAAATCTATTGAAGATGGTCTTTTAAAGCAAAGATTAAAATCAACCAAAAGCTTCGATATAAAGGCAACTCCAACTATTTATCTAAATGCAAAAAAATATGATGGTGATTTAACGTATGAAGCTCTAAAACTAAAAATTGAATCATTATTGAAATAAAATAAATTGTTTACCGTTAAAAAATTAAAAATATCAGGATTTAAATCTTTCGCACACTCAACAGAAATTTTGATAGAAGATGGTGTCACAGGAATAATTGGTCCCAACGGTTGTGGGAAATCAAATATTTTTGAGGCTATTAGATGGGTAATGGGTGAATCATCGTCAAAGAGCCTTAGATCTAGTTCTCAGGATGAAATTATTTTTAATGGTACTCAAAATTTACCTGCAAAGAATTTTGCAGAGGTTAGTATAGAATTAAACGATTTTGAGGGTAACATTCCAAATCTTAGTACTAATGATGAAAAAAAAGTTGTTATTTCTAGAATTCTCGAAAGAGGTGTTGGTTCTTTTTTTAAGATTAACGATAAAGATGCAAGAGCAAAAGATGTAAGTATTATGTTCTACGATTCAGGTAGTGGAGCGAGATCAAGTTCAATAATCAGTCAAGGAAATATTGATCAAATAATAAACTTTAAGCCTATAGACAGAAAAATAATACTTGAGGATGCTGCTGGAACATCAGGATTACAGGCTAGACGTCATGAATCTGAACTTAAGCTTCAGTCAACTGAAAGTAATTTAGAGAAAATTGATTTGAATCTAAATAATCTATATGAGAACCAAAAAAGTCTTTCTAGACAAGCAAGACAGGCTGAAAGATATGAACAAATGTCAAAGGATATTAAAGATTTACAATCTAAGCTTCTATTTTTAGATTGGAAAAAAATTGAATTTAATCTTAATAAAGATGAGGAACAAAGAAAGAAAATATCAAGTGAAATTGATTTTATTAAATCTAATATCAAAGAGTTAAATAATAAAAATGATCTAAGTAAAGAAACTTTTAACAAGCTACAGAAGGAAAAAGAAGTTTTAAACCAAACGCTTTTCAAACTTGAAAAGGAAATAAGTGAGCAAAAAAATAAAATTGAAAATATTAAAAATAAAAAGAATGAAATTCAGAGATTTCTTGTAACTGTTCAAAAAGATAAAAATGATGAAAAAACCAACCTAACTGAAATCAGTGAAACCATTAAACAAACTGAAATTGATATTTCAAACTTAAATTCAAGGAACTTAGAAAAAGAAAAAATAAATGAATTATTAAAAAATGAGAAAAAAATCAAAGACCAAATAAAGCAACTTGAAACATTGTATGTTAATGAAATTCAGTTAACACTCGGGGAAGAATTCAAATCCGATAACCTAAAAGAAAATAAGGAAAATTTAGAAAAAGATATAAAAAATGTAACTAGTGAAATTGATTTGCTGAGGATCAAGGGTAAGGATGATCAACTAATTCTGTCAGATTTAAATAAAGATTTGAATAAATTAAAAAAATCAAACCAAAGTATTCATATGGAACTCATTGAAAAAAAAAAAGATCTTGGAAAGATAGAAGAAAAAAAAATTTTACTTAATAAAGAGATCAAATCTTACGTAGAACAAATTGAAACACTCTCCACACAGCATACAGAAATACAAACTGAAATCAAAACTTTAGCAGAAATCGCAGGTGATAACTTACTGTCAGAAAAATCAGTAGTGAATTTACTTAAAATCAAAAAAGGTTATGAAAATGCTGTTTATGCTGCTTTAACTCATGAACTTGATGCAACTTTAACAAATTCAAAGAAGCGGTGGGTTAAGACTGTGGTAAGTAACATCTCAAATATTGAGAGTCCTTTATCTGATTATGTTAAAAGCCCCAGTGAACTGCTTCCAATATTATCACAAATAGGGTTTATAAATGATGATAGTCATGCAATTGGTTTACAAAAAAAACTTTCAGTTGGACAAATGCTTGTAAACAGGAAGGGTACCATATGGAGATGGGATGGGTTTATATCAGAGGACAATCTGCAGAAAAAAAAAATAATTGATTCTCATTTGCGTATCACCGAATTACGTGAAGGAGAAAAAGTAATAAAAAAAAAATTATCTGATTTAGAACAATTAAAAGCTATGAAAATTAATGAGGAAGATAATAACGCAAAAAAAATATTAACAATAAATTTATTGATTGAAGATCTCTATAAACAAAGTGATAGTTTAACTCCTCAAATATCAAAACTTAATGAAAAAAATTCTATTGTTAATCTAAATATTCAAAATACAAATAGCACAATATCTCAACTTAAAAGTAGCCTCACAGAATCAAATAAAAAATTACAGGAAATGAAAGATGCTGAAATTATCTCAATTAAGAATAGTAAAAGTGATACGGATAATGTTCAGAATAAAATATCAAAGCTAGATAGTAACCTTGAAACCACAAGAAATGAGATCAATCTATTAAAACAAAAAATTATGAGAGAAGAGCTCAATAAAACTTACTTTCAAAATGATCTGATAAAAGGTAAAAAAATGTTTGAAGAGGCTTCAAAAAAAATTGTCATACTTGAAAAAAGAGAAAAGTTTTATTACGAAGAAAATGCAAAGCTTGAAAATCTCCCGACAAATTTATTGGAAAGTATTGATAACCTCCAGGGCGAAATAAATAACATTTCAAGTAAAATAAAAGTTAACTTAGAGAGTCAACAGTCAACTTCCCAAAAAATATCAATAGACGAAAAGAGTCTAGATAGAATGAATAGAGATAGAGAAGCAAAACAAAATGAAATAACTATTATTCAAACAAACCTTAACAATAACAAATCTAATGAAAAGGAGTTTAGGGAGTTAATTTTTCAAAAAACATCACGCCAACCTGAGGACTTAGAAGAATTATTTAAAGAAGAAGTAAATATAGATAATCATATTAACCTGACTAATAAATTAGAGAGGTTGATAGGACAAAGAGAACAAATGGGTCCAGTTAATCTAAGAGCTAAATTGGAAGAGGACGAAATTAAAAATATAATAGATGAACTCGAGTTAGAAAAGAACGATCTCGTTCAAGCTATTGATAAACTAAGAATCGCTATATCTAAAATTAATAATGAAGGAAAGAAAAGGTTAATTGAAGCATTTGATAAAGTTGACAAAAATTTTCGTGATTTATTTAAAAAACTTTTTGATGGTGGCGAGGCAAAATTAGAATTAATTAAATCTGAAGATCCCCTACAAACCGGAATAGAAATTTATGCAAGACCTCCAGGAAAAAAACTGTCGTCTCTTTCTTTATTATCAGGTGGTGAAAAAACATTAACAGCTATTTCTCTGATATTTTCTATATTCTTAATTAATCCATCTCCTATTTGTATTCTGGACGAAGTTGATGCTGCACTGGATGAAATTAACGTTCAAAAGTTTTGTAAACTTTTGGAAGAACTTAAAAATAACACTAAAACAAAATTCTTAATAATTACTCATAATAAAATTACAATGTCTTCGCTTGACAGAGTTTACGGTGTTACAATGGCTCAAAAAGGAATTTCTGATGTAGTTTCTGTTGATTTTAAACAAATAGACCTTAAAAAAGCTGTATGACAAAACAAAAAGTATCCGACAAATTGATTTTAAGTGGTAAAAAAAATTCACAAAAAAAAAAATCTGGATATGGGATAGGAATGAAAATGTCCTTAGACCTATTTTCCTCAATATTGGTAGGTATGATGATCGGCCTTGGAATAGATAATTTTTTTTCAACAAAACCTGTATTTTTATTAATATTTTTGGTATTAGGAATAATTGCTGGTTTTTATAGCTTATATAAATCAGCTCAAAATTTAAATAAAAAGGATTAGAGGTTAAATTGGCAAGTCCATTATCACAATTTGAAGTTAAAACAATAATTCCAATAGATGCTTTTGGCTACGATATTTCTTTTACAAACTCTTCTTTAGCTATGTTGATAACAGTGTTACTGATAGTTCTATTCATGTATATAGGTTCTAGGAATCTGTCTGTTATACCTTCACGAGGTCAAACCGTTCTAGAATCTACTTATGAATTCATTGCAGGAATGATTGGCGACAATATAGGACAAGAAGGAATGAAATATTTTTCTTTTATATTTTCACTTTTTTTGTTTATTCTGATTGGAAACCTTTTAGGTATGTTTCCATACAGTTTTACATGGACCAGTCATATTATAGTAACTTTTGCAATCGCCTTTTTCATTTTTATCGGTGTTACAATGATTGCAATATATAAGCATGGATTGTTAAAGTTTATGAGTTTTTTCGCACCTTCCGGTGTTCCTAAACCAATGCTCATACTTTTGGTTCCAATTGAAATCATCTCTTATCTTTCGAGACCTATAAGTTTATCAGTAAGACTTTTTGCAAACATGATGGCGGGTCACACACTTTTAAAAGTGATAGGAGGGTTCGTGTTTGTTCTTGGGGCAAACACGTTTATAATAGGCGGAGTTCTGCCGTTAGCTTTTTTGGTTGCATTAACAGGCTTAGAAATCGTTATAGCATTTTTACAAGCTTATGTATTTGCAATATTAACTTGTTTATACATTAATGATGCAATACATTTACATTAATTTAACTTAAGGAGAACATTAATATGGATATAGAATCTGCAAAACTATTAGGAGCCGGTATCGCTGTGCTAGGTGTAATTGGTTCTGGAATCGGTATAGGGTCAATCTTCGCTGCATTTATTTCAGCTGTAGGTAGAAATCCTGAGGCAAGAGAACACGTTTTTACTATGACAATGCTTGGCTTTGCATTAGTTGAAGCTTTAGCTCTATTCGCTTTGATCATCGCTTTACTTTTACTTTTTGTTTTCTAAAAAAATATGGTTGGAAAGATAATAATATCTTTAATTTTCTATTTTTTTTCATTTAAAGTTTTTGCAGCTGAAGAAAGTGGAGGGATGCCTCAACTTAACCCAGAGACCTTCAGCTCTCAACTCTTTTGGTTAGGAATATTCTTTGTTTTGATATTCATTATTAACCATTACCTCTTTTTACCAAAAATTGAAAAAATAAGATCATTGAGAAAAAAAACAATCGATGAATATACTTCTGAGGCCAAGGAAATAAACGATTCAATTGCGAAAGTTATTGAAAAGATAGAAACTCAGCTAAGGGTAGCAAAAGATGAGTATAACACGCAAATTAAGAAAGTTTATGAAGATAACAGAAAAATTTATGAAAATACTCTAAGAGATTTAAACGAAAAAATAGAAACAAAAAAAACAAATCATCTGAAATCTTTATCTAAGAATGAAGTATCGATTAGAAACAATTTTCCAGAAATTTGTGTTGATCTCTCTAATAAGTTATACGAGAATATAATGAATGAAAAAAGTTCTTCAAATATTGAGGAGTTTAAAAAATTTGATAAGGAAAAATAATGGACTTTAATATACTTGATGATGCAACGTTGTGGGTAGGTTTATCTTTCATATTATTTGTCCTTCTGGTTATAAAACCACTAACTTCCATGTTTTCTCAAAATATTGATGCTCAAATTAATTCTCTAAAAAAAGAAATAGATGAAGCTAAAAGGCTTAAAATAGAAGCTGAGAATCTGTTAGATGAACATAAATCTAAAGAAAAAAAAAACACGATGTATATCGATGAATTAAAGAAGCAGACAAGAAAAGAAGTAACGGAGATTGAGGAAAGAATAAAGAAAGAGATAAAGCTAGCAATTAACAGAAAAGAAGCAAATTATGAACTCATAATTAAACAGATGGAGTCTAATCTCAAAGAGAATTTACAAAAAGAAATCATGGGTAAAACACTGAAATTTACTCAATCAAGAATTGAAAAGAATATTTCTGAAAAACATAATGATAATTTTATTGATGAGTCTTTAAAGAAGCTTCCAAAACAACTATATTAGAGTTCGTATGGCAGTACATACAGTTTTATCGTCTACTGAAATAAAAAAGATTCTGAGTAACTACCAAATAGGTGATTTAAAAGACTATGTAGGAATCAAAGAAGGTATAGAAAATACAAACTACCTTGTAAATACAACACAAAATAAATTCATACTTACTATTTACGAAGAAAGAATAAGGGATGACCTAATTCCTTTTTATATGGATGTGATGTACAATTCTTGTACAAATGGAATCAAGTGTCCAACACCTATAAAAGATAGAAATGGTCAACTAATAAATATTATTAAAAAAAAAAGTTATGGATTTTTTAAATTTATAAATGGAAAGTCAAAAAAAAAATGGTCAAAGAATAATTGTTATGAAGTAGGAAAAGAACTAGCAAAATTTCATATAGTTAATAAAGATATTATAACTTTAAATAAAAATAACTTTAGCTTAGATTTTTGGAATATATCATTTAATAAGTATAAAAGTTTAATGAATAAAGAACTTCCTGGCTCTTTTGATATAGTAAACGAAGAAATAAATTTTTTAAATAAAAATTGGCCACTTAATCTACCTGAAGGTATTATTCATGCAGATTTGTTTCCAGATAATGTATTATTTAGTAGATCTCATAAAGTTTCTGGAATGATTGACTTTTACTTTGCTTGCAAGGATTTTTTTTCTTACGACATAGCTATTTTGATAAATGCGTGGTGTTTTCCAGATAATAACTTTAATAAAATATTTATGAATAACATATTAAAAGGTTACGAATCTATTAGAAAACTTCAAATAATTGAAAAAAAAAAATTGAATGTACTTTTAAGAGGCTCTTCCTTAAGATTTTTACTAACAAGAATCATAGATATACAAAAAAAAACAAAAAATAAACTTTTAGAAATTAAAAATCCTGAAGATTTTCTTAAAAGATTAATTTTTCATAGAACTATTAGTAATGAAAACTACGGTATTTGAAAATTTAAATTGTATTATTTATACAGATGGTGCTTGCCTAGGTAACCCAGGTAAGGGGGGCTGGGCAGCAGTTATAATTGAACCCTCTGGCGAAAGAGAGATTGTTGGGTGTGAAAAGTTTACCACGAATAATAGAATGGAATTAATGGCAGTTATAAGAGCTTTAAAAGAAATTAAACCTAATAGTCAAATATCACTTTTTAGTGATAGTAAATACGTAATAGATGGGATCACAAAGTGGATTAAGAATTGGAAAATGAATAACTGGCAGACAGCTAGTAAAAAACAAATTAAAAATTTAGATCTATGGAAAGATCTTGACGAACTAACATCTAAATTTGAGATTACTTGGAATTGGGTAAAAGGACATAGCACTGACGAATACAATAATAAAGTTGATAGACTTGCACGCAATGAGGCTGAAAGTATCATTTAAAGAAATTTTAGTACATTCTCAGCCTTACTCTTATCAAGCCCTCCACCCTCTTCATCAAAAATTGCATTTACCAAACCATTATCAATAATCATTGAAAACCTTGATAAACGCCTTCCTAGACCAATTACCGTTAAGTCTATCATAGCGTCAATTTCATTTAAAAAATCACCATAGCTATCGGCAATAAAACCAATATCATTCTCACCAAAGCTCTTTGACCATTCTTGCATAACAAAAGGATCATTTACAGACACAAAAAAAATCTTATCAATCCCCTTTGAAATAATATCATCCTTGTGCTTAATATAACCAGGTAAATGTTGTTCTGAACACGTAGGAGTAAAAGCACCTGGAACAGATACGAGTAGTATCTTTTTATCATTAAATAATTCAGTTGATTTAACTGAAACTGGTCCTTTATCACTCATCATGTAAAAATCTACTTGTGGGAAGCAGTCACCTTCTTTAATTTTCATTTAAAACCTTTCTTAAATCTCTTGTAAGAATATCCTGTGAAAGTATTTCTGGCAATAGAATTCCTTCATTAAATTTTTTACTAAATATTATATTAACTGGAATACCAAACCTTCCGAATTTTGAAATAAATTCTAAGATTTTAGGATCCTTCTTTGTCCAATCAGCCTGTATCAGTTTAATTTCATTATCTAAAAAAATCCTATTTATTTTTTTACTATTTATTGTCGTTATTTTGTTTATTTGACAGGTAATACACCAATCAGCAGTAACATCGAGAAAAACTATTTCATTTTTTTTTATATAATCGTATACATTGGATTCATTAAACTTTTCCCATTTCAGGTTTTCTTTACTCTTATTTAAGTAACTAACAGTAGAAGAAAGTAATATTATAGTGAAACTGATAAAGAATAATTGCTTTTTAAATTTACCTTTAATAATAGAAGCTATCAAAATAATACTCAAAAATACAAAAATAAAAATTAGGTTTAATTCCAAAAGATTAAGTAACCATCCAGTAGATAAAAGTAATAAAAATCCAAGGAAAAACCTAAATTTTATCATCCATTCACCAGGTTTGGGAATGACCTTAATAATGTTGGGAAATAAAATACATAAGATGTATGGGATAGAAAATCCTATCGATATGAAAAAAAAAATACTTATAATTATTATAGGAGACCCTAGCATTGAAAACCCTACAGCAGTTCCGAGAAATGGTGCACTGCATGGAGTAGCCAGAAGTGTAGAAAAAACTCCACCTAAGAATTCTTTGTATTTAGAATTATTGGTAATGAAATTATTAAACTTATCATTTAGTGAGCGAGGTAAGAGTAATTCAAAGTATCCCAATAGATTTAAAGTAAATAAAAAAATAATAACAGTAATAAAAATTAAAAAAGTTTTATTCTGAAAATGGAATCCCCAACCTACTTGACTTCCCAAAGTTTTTAAGAAAACAACTAATAATCCTAGAAATAAAAAAGATGAGATTATTCCTAGAACAATATTTAATGATGACAACCTAATTTTCTTTTTATTTTGTTGTATCATAGAGGAAAAAGAAAGTAATTTAATTGAAATTATAGGAAGAACGCAAGGCATAAAATTAAGTATTAAACCACCAATGAATGCAATAAAATAAAAATATATAATATTATGTTTCTGCCTTAAATTATTTTTTATGAATTGAATTTCATTGACTGAAGATCCGTTGTCAAAAACTATTTGTATCGGTTTTGTTAATGCTTCAAGCGGAGTCTCTGAACTAATTTCAATAATATTTTTTGATTTATCTAGAATATTAACAGTGAGAGAGGATTCTTCAGAGTATACAAATATACTTTCTAGTTGAAAATCTTCATTTGATCTTAAGGATGCTTTTAATTTATTTGATCCCAAAAATTTTACATTATAGATTTCATATTCACTTAAATTATTCCTTGGAACTTTCTTAAATGTGCTTATAAATTCTTCAGATATTTTTATATTTTCTTTGTTAATATTAATTTGTTTTTTTTCAGAAATTGGAATGCAGATTTCTTTGCAAACTAAGTAATTTAACGTAATGATTTGCTTTATTTTGTCTTGATTATTTTTGAACTTTATACGTACTGGAAAGTTGACTGTATTCTGATATCCAATTGTAAGTATACTATTATCAATAGAGCCTTTTGGATACGGAAATAAAATTTCATAATCATCTGGTTCTGAATTTCCCCAATCAATTTGAATCGGCAAACCAGCATCACCAGGGTTTTTCCAATATGTTTTCCACCCTTTTTCTAAAACTATTCTAATATTAAAATAGTAATCATTATTAACTTTATAGACACTATTACTTGGTAATATTTCTGATGAGGCTTTAGAGTTTGTTAAATTGTCGTTACTGTATAACAATTTAAAGTTGATAAAAAAACAGAGTATAAAGATTAAGTGTCTCATTAGATTTCTTATAATTGAAAATTAATAAAATATTTGTAATAATTTAATAATGAAAAAGTCTTTTTTAAAGGGTAATATTTTGTGCGCACTTCCACAACTAAAAGATATCTTCTTTTCTAAAAGTTTAATTTACCTTACTCACCACAGTAAAGATGGTGCAGTTGGTATTATATTAAACTACAAAATCATGAATATAAAAGGAATTGATTTATTTAATAAATTAAACATCAAAAGTAATGATAGTAATAGTAATATCTCATTTCCTTTTCATGTAGGAGGACCTATGAGTCAAAATAATGGCTTCATTTTGCATTCTAATGATTACAAAAATACTTCAACAATAAAAGTATCTAAGAAAGTTTTTTTGACTGTATCAACAGATATCTTAATTGATATTGCTCAAGGCAAAGGCCCAAAGGATTTTTTTATATCTCTTGGTTATTCTGGATGGGGTCCGGGACAACTTGAAGATGAAATTAAAAATAATAGCTGGATAAATTTAAATGAACATATGGATTTGCTATTTGATAAAAATACAGAAGAAAAATGGAACACTGCTATTAAAAGAACTGGAATAGATTTTTCAAAATTCCTAAACTTATCTGGAAACGCATGATTTCTCAGTAATATATTGAATCAGTTCTTTTAGATTATTTTCAAGAAGATCAAACTTTTCCTCTTTATTAATAATAGATGATATTCTTTCTGGTAATGTCACTTGATCATTAATTACTTTTTTTACAGTATCGATAAATTTACTGTAATGTGCAGTTGCAAGGTAAATTCTTTTCTCACTATCATCGAGAACGGTTTTACCAATCGAATAGCCAACAGCAGTATGAGGGTCGATAATTATTCTAAATCTCTTAAATATTTTGTTGATTGATGTAAGTGTTTCTTTATCATTCAAACGACCATATCTAAATGAATTCTTCATAAGATCCAGCAATTTTGTGTCTACAGAGAAATAGCCTTTCATACCCAGGTCTCTATATAGATTTTTTATAAGTTCTGTACTCTTAGAGTAATCATAAAGTAATCTCTCAAAATTACTCGATACTTGGATATCCATACTTGGACTAACGGTTTTTATTGTTTGTTTGAGTTTCATAACACCTGTTTCAAAAAAACGTGTTAAAATATCGTTTTTATTTGAACTAACAACTAGTTTATTAATTGGAAGACCCATCTTTTTACTAATGTATCCTGCGTATACATTACCAAAATTGCCAGTTGGAACAACATAATTTACTCTTCTAAGATTTTTTTCGACTTTGAAATAACTCCAAAAATAATACACAAGTTGTCCCATAATTCTAACCCAATTGATAGAGTTGACAGCTGCAAGATTTATTTGTTTTCCTTCGTAATTAAAAAAATCTTTTACTAACTTTTGACAATCATCAAAATCACCCTTAATTGCTATACAAAATACGTTCTTATTTTTAAATGTTGTCATCTGTTTTCTCTGAGTTTCACTTACTTTTCCATGAGGGAAAAGAATAAAAGTTTTTATTTTCTTAGATCTTGAGCAACCATAAATTGCAGCAGAACCAGTATCACCCGAAGTTGCACCTAATATAGTAAGTTCTATTCTTTTTTTTTTTAAAACATAGTCATAGATATTACCAAGTAATTGAAGTGCAAAATCTTTAAACGCTAATGTGGGGCCGTGATATAAATTAAGAATGTTTTCATTTTCAGATAATTTATCAATATTAATAATATTTGTTCCAAAATTTTTATCATATGTTTTGTAGCAAATTTTTTTATAATCTTTATGAGGTATATCAGATTCTGATATGAAGCCCTTAGTTACTTGATAACACAGCTCTGCATAATTCATATGGCTTAATCTTTTTAGATCTTTAGTTGAAAATTTAGGGAAAGTCTTTGGAACATACAACCCCCCATCTTTTGCTAAACCATTTAATAAAACTGAGGTAAAGCTAACTTCATCTTCGCCACCTCTTGTTGATACATATTTCATTATTTTTTTATTATCTTAAAATTAGAAAATAAAAAAACTCCTATCAATCCAAAACTTAAAAACATCCAAGTTAAAGCATATTGAAGATGGTTATTTCTTAGGTAAATTCGAGTTTGATTCCCAATTGGATAACCACCTGGTCCATTATTTGTTGCTTCTAGGTAAATTTCATTAACAAAAGGTATTTGTAAATATTTACTCATGAGACTTGGTTCTACAAAAAACCAGGTATTTTTAATTATGTCATTGTCTGGTTGAAAATAGCCTTTTCTGCCTGGTATCCTAATAACAACTTCAAACTGCTTTGACTCAATAATCAAATTATTTTTTCTTAATGATTTTTCTTTAAGCTTAAGAGGTATCCACCCGGTATCAAAAACATAAAATTTGTTATCAGAAGTTTTAAAAGGAACTAAAATGTGGAAACCATTATTACCATTTTTACTCAAAGCAGGCATAAACATTTCTTGATCATTCAGTAAAGTTCCTTTGATATTTGCTTTTCTAAACTCGTTTTTTGAAGGCTCCTTGAAAGAATCTAATTGTTCTGGCATTTTTTCAAAATTACTTACTCTCAAATTAATTAGGCTTTCTTTCCATTTTAACCTTTTGAATTGCCATGATGACATTGAAATAAGTATTCCTAATGCAAGGAAAAAAGAAACTAGAGGAATAAACCTAGGCTTAAATTCAATTAATTGTGATTTATAATTAAATCTCATTCCTTGCTAGACTGAGGCCCACCAATAAACAAAGGTGAAGAGAAAAAGCCATATTACATCAACAAAATGCCAATACCAGGCTGCAAACTCAAATCCGAGATGTTTTTCAGGACTAAAGTGACCTGTGAGGCCTCTAAAAAAACAAACAATAAGAAATAAAGTACCTATTATAACGTGTACTCCATGAAATCCAGTTGCCATGTAGAATGTAGAGGGATAAATCCCATCTTCAATTGAAAAAGTTGCATGTTTATATTCATAAGCTTGAAAACCAGTAAAAATTACACCAAGAACTATTGTTAGGAATAAGAAAATCATAAAGTTCTTCCTATCATTCTCTCTTAAAGCATGGTGCGCCCATGTTATAGTTCCACCGGATGCCAACAAAATAAAAGTATTCAATAAGGGTATCCCAAACGGGGGTATTAGTTCAATATCTTCTGGTGGAAAAGCACCACCGAGTGCATCTTGTCTTCCAATCAACTCTGGACTATCTACTCCAGGATAAAACGCTACATCAAAAAAAGCCCAGAACCATGCGGAAAAAAACATTACCTCTGATGCAATGAATAAAATCATTCCATATCTGAGTCCTATTTGCACAACTTTATTGTGAAATTTACCGCTTTTTGATTCATTCACAACATCTTTCCACCAAAGTATGCTGGTTAAAAGAACTGCTGCCCCACCAATATAAAATAAGGTAGAACTTTCTTGATGCATCATAACAACTAGCCCATAGGCTAAAACAAGCAATGCAATTGCGGTAACTAATGGCCATGGACTTGGGTCAACTAAATGATAGGGGTGCTTTTGATTTTCGCTCATAAATTTATCTCACAAACATTGTATACGAAAGAGTAATTTCCTCTAGGTTATTAATAAACTTATCATCTTTTATTGAGGGGTCAATAAAAAAAGAAACTGGCATATCGACACTCTCCCCAGGGTTTAAAACTTGTTCTTCAAAACAAAAACACTCTATTTTATTAAAATACTTTGCTGCTTGATGAGGAGTAACATTAAATACTGACATAGTTGTTATTTCCCTATCTGTCTTATTAACAGCTTTGTAAAAAGCTAAACTATTCTCACCAATATTTACACTAACTTTTTTTCTTTCTGGCTCGAAATATAGGGGGGAATTTTTTTCAACTGATGAGTCAAAACGAATATCTATTTGCTCACCTATCTGGATCAAATTTTTTTCTTTTGAAATCAGGGGGGTGCCACCATAACCAGTAACCTGACAAAATAGTTTGTATAACGGAACAGCAGCAAAACTCAACCCTAGCATAAACAAAGCAAACAGGGATAATGCAAGAGCGTGATTTTTTAAGCTTTTTCTTTCTAACATAACTTAAAATTTAATTATTGTTACAATATAAAAGATTATAGCTAAGGATAATAAAGCAAGACCTAGTGCAATATTTTTTTTTTTATTCTTGTCCATTTCTACAAAGCCATGTCAATTACAAGAAAAGAAAATATGCAATATAAATATAATATAGAAAATTTAAATAACTTGGGAGCATATGATAATTCATCATTATCAGAACTTTTAAGAAGTCTAAACGAAAGATAACAAAAATAAGTATTGAGGATTGATGCTGCAATTATGTATATTAAACCAGAAAACTCTAAAAGAAATGGTAAAGTAGTCACTGCAAATAAGATCATAGAATAAATCATTATTTGCATTTTTGTAATTTTTTTCCCCTTAACTACTGGCAGCATTGGGACTTTAGCTTTTGAGTATTCAATATCTTTATACAAAGCTAAGGCCCAAAAATGAGGTGGAGTCCACATAAAAATTATCAAAAATAAAATTAGAGGGAAAACACTTATGTCACCAGTTGAACAAGCCCAACCTATGACAGGTGGAAATGCTCCAGCAGCCCCACCTATTACAATATTTTGTGGGGTTCGTCTTTTTAACCATATGGTGTAAATGAAAATGTAAAAAAAAATTGAGAAAAATAATAAAAATGCTGCAAAATAGTTTACTGCCAATCCTAATACTAAAACTGAAATTATGGCTAAAATAGTTCCAAACCCTAGTGCATCTAGGGCTGAAATTTTACCCTGAGGGATAGGTCTGCCTTTTGTTCTAACCATAAGCCCGTCTATATCTTGGTCATACCACATATTAATTGCACCAGACGCTCCGGCACCTATAGAGATACAAAGAATAGCTACAAATATCAAGAATGGGTGAATTTGGTTAGGCGCGAGTAATAGCCCACACACAGAAGTGAAAATGGCAAGGGACATTACCCTAGGTTTTAGTAAGGATAGAAAGTCTTCTAATGAGCTTTCATTCGTATCATTTCCTAAAGCGTGATTCCTAGCAGTTTTTGATACCAATTTTAAATCCTTTTAAAAAAGGTCAGGCAAGGGTTCGTACCCTTACTTGACTTTAGGTAAATTATCGTAGGAGTGAAAAGGTGGAGGTGAACTTAGTTTCCACTCAAATGTTGTAGCACCTTTTCCCCACGGATTATTTTGAGCTTTTCTTGCCTTCATGAATGCTTCAATCAAAACAAATACAAAAAAGAAGGCTGCGAAAACAGAAATATATGCACCAATACTCGACACGTAATTCCAACCTGCGTAGGCATCAGGATAATCAGGTATCCTTCTAGGCATACCTGCAAGACCTGAAAAATGCATAGGAAAAAATGTTACATTTACCCCAATGAAAGTTAACCAGAAATGAATTTTACCAAGCATTTCACTATACTCTATTCCTGTCATTTTACTAAACCAATAATAAAATCCAGAATAAATTGAAAATAAAGCTCCCATAGACATCACATAATGAAAATGGGCTACAACGTAGTAAGTGTCATGTAGTGCTACATCAATTCCTGTGTTTGCCAATACAACACCTGTAACCCCACCTAGTGTGAATAAAAATATCATAGCTATAGCAAAAAGCATCGGTGTTTTAAATTCTATAGATCCACCCCACATAGTTGCAATCCAGCTAAAAATCTTTATACCTGTTGGAACCGCTATCACCATTGTCGCGGCCAAAAAGTAGGCTCTTGTATCAACATCTAACCCAGTAGTATACATGTGATGAGCCCAAACAACGAAACCAACAACACCGATTGCAGCCATTGCATAAGCCATACCCAGATATCCAAAAACAGGTTTCTTAGAGAATGTAGAAACCACATGGCTGATTATCCCAAATCCTGGAAGTATTAATATGTAGACTTCTGGATGACCAAAAAACCAAAAAAGATGCTGGAATAGCACAGGATCTCCACCTGCCTCAGGGTTAAAAAATGCTGTTCCAAAATTTCTATCAGTAAGCATCATTGTTATCGCTCCTGCCAAAACAGGTAAGGAAAGTAATAATAAAAATGCAGTGATTAAAATTGACCAAACGAATAACGGCATTTTGTGCATTGTCATGCCTGGTGCTCTCATATTGAATATTGTCGTTATAAAGTTAATTGCTCCTAATATTGAAGAAGCTCCTGCTAAATGCATTGACAAAATTACCATATCTACTGCTGGGCCTGCGTGTCCTGCAGTTGACAAAGGTGCGTACATTGTCCAACCTGGGCCAGCTCCTCCTTCTACAAAGCCAGAGCCGATTAACAATATAATGGATGGAACTAGAAGCCAAAAACTTAAATTATTCATTCTGGGGAATGCCATGTCTGGTGCACCAATTAACAACGGAACAAAATAATTTCCAAAACCTCCAACCATTGCTGGCATAATCATAAAGAAGATCATTAATAGACCATGTGATGTTATCCATACATTATATCTCTGATAATCGTCACCGAGAATTTGCATACCAGGATCTTGAAGTTCCATTCTGATTAGTAGAGAGAAAATACCACCAATTAAACCAGCTATTATTGCAAAAATAAGGTACAAAACCCCTATATCTTTATGATTGGTTGAAAAAAAGTATCTTGTAAAAAAAGATGG
>CENJ01026845.1_pt1 | contig 23168 bp, 26 predicted proteins | sample 356161 | NCBI WGS metagenome assembly CENJ01 (sample SAMEA2619531, study PRJEB7988) | marine metagenome | biome: marine biome (ENVO:00000447); feature: surface water layer (ENVO:00002042); material: "saline water (ENVO:00002010), including plankton (ENVO:xxxxxxxx)" | depth 5 m
GAATTAAAAATAGCTAATGTGGTCATTAAGATTACGCAGCCAAGAATACCTTGCTATAAGTTAAGCGTAAAAATGAATGTAAAAAATTTTACACAACAATTTATTGATCATGGTTATCTTGGCATTTATGCAAAAGTTATTAAGCAAGGACAAATTAAAAAAGGGGATAATTTAGAGTTAATTCATAGAGAAAATGACACAATGAGTATTTACGAGGTTTCTAAGTTAGTATTCGATAAAAATAGTAATGTAGAACAGTTAAAAAAAGCAGTTGAAATAAAATATCTCTCTGAAGAAATAAAAGAGCGGTTTATAAATAAGCTTGCTAAACTAGGGCACTACGAAGTTATTTAAGAAAAAAATATGGAAAAGATTAGAAATTTTTTTAAAGTTGATTCAAATTATCAGTTAATAATTATTAATGTTGTTTTTGCTGTAACTGGATCTTCATCTCTTTTTGCAGCAGATTATCTTTTAAATATTCTCTTAGTTACACAGGAAAATTACGGTGACTTTGTTTATTGGTTAACAAGAATCATTCTCATACTTCCGGTATATCAAATCTTATTAATTATATTTGGCTTTCTATTTGGTGAATTTTCATATTTTTGGGAAATGGAAAAGAAAACATTAAATAAACTTAAGACTCTATTTAAGAAAAATAAAAATTCATAGAAGCGTTATAACTTTGTTATAATAAGAAATTAAATTATTGGAGTTATTATGGAAAATGTAAATAGAGAAAAAGTCATTTCTTTGTTAAATAACATAATGAAATATGAATTAGCAGGAGTTGTAAGATATACACATTCGGCATTAATGGTAGTTGGACCTTATAGAGAAAGTTTAATAACTTATTTTAATGAGCAGTCGACTGAATCATTAACCCACGCGCAAAGCGCGGGCGAGCTTTTAGTTAGTCTTGGAGGACATCCATCACAAGATATATCAATTATCGACGAATCAAACGACCATTCAATATCATCGTTATTATCGGAAAGTTTAGAACATGAAAGAAAAGCGGTTTCCCTATATAAAGATTTATTAGCTGAAGTTGAAAATAAAAGCATATATTTAGAAGAGTATGCGAAAGAGATGATCAAAAATGAGGAAATACATAGCTTAACAGTAGAGAAAATGCTTAGAGACTATGAGTAATGAAGAAAAAATTATAAAAAGGGTCTTGTCCGGAGTTCAGCCCACAGGTGGGCTTCATCTTGGAAATTATCTTGGTGCTATAAAAAACTTTGTTCCTTTGCAAGATAAATACCAGTCTTTATTTTGTGTTGTGGATCTTCATGCAATAACTGTTTGGCAAGAACCAGAAGAGCTAGCTGCAAAAAAATGCGAAGTAGCAGCAGCTTTTATTGCGTCTGGGATAGATCCAAATAGAAGTATCATATTTAATCAATCGCAAGTTTCAGAACATACTCAATTAGCCTGGATATTGAACTGTGTAGCACGTATGGGGTGGTTAAATAGAATGACACAATTCAAAGATAAAGCGGGAAAAAATAAAGAAAACGTAAGTGTTGGATTATTTTCTTACCCGGTTTTGATGGCATCAGATATTATGCTATATAAGGCAACTCACGTACCTGTTGGAGAGGATCAAAAACAACATTTAGAGCTTACAAGAGATATTGCACAAAAATTTAATAATGATTTTAAAAAAGATATTTTTCCTTTACCAGAACCAATTATTATGGAAAATGCAGCAAGAATAATGAGCCTTAGGGATGGTACAAAAAAAATGAGTAAATCTGACACATCTGATTATTCAAGAATAATGCTTACTGATAGTAAAGATGAAATATGTAAAAAAATTAGAAAAGCTAAGACCAATGCAATGCCTTTGCCAAATACAATTAAAGAACTAGATACTATGCCAGAGGCTAAAAATTTACTGACAATATATTCTGCATGTTTAGATGAAAAATTTGAATCGATTTTTAATAAATATCAAGGAAAAAACTTTTCTGAATTAAAAGAGGACTTAACTGAAGTTGTAATAAATAAAATTAGTCCAATAGGAGAAGAAATGAAAAAATTAATGGGTGATAAAGTATATTTGCAGAAAATTTTAGAGAATGGATCTTTAAAAGCGAAGAAAATTGCAATTAACGTTTTGCAAGAAGTACATGAAACCACTGGTTTAAATTGATATTTTTTTAAAAATTGAAAAGTCAAAAAAAAATATTTGAAGAGTTAAAATTAAAAGATAAAAAATTAATTAAAATTTTAGATAGTAAAAAAAAATGTCCTTTTCTGTTAAAACCTATAATAAAAGAGGAATTTCTATTTTTTGAATTAGCGCAATCAATTGTTGGGCAGCAAATATCCGCAAAAGCTGCTGATGCTATTTGGAAAAGAATAATCTCATATTCAAATAATAAAAAAGACTTCTTAATCTTTATAGCAAATTCAAATTTGAGGTGGGCGCGCAAGCAAGGACTCTCACAGCGAAAACATGAATATATTAAAATAATTGCAAAAAATATAATACTAAAAAAGATTTCATTAGTGTCAGTTGAGGAATTAAATAATGAAGATGCAATAAATTTTTTAGTTGGCTTAAAAGGAGTCGGTCCATGGACAGCAGAAATGTTTCTTATGTTTGCTTATAGAAGAATGGATGTTTTTTCAATGGGTGACATAGCACTTAGAAGAGCAATATCAGAAATATATAAAGTTGACAGAAATGATTATGATCAAATTAAGTTAATCACTGATAAATGGGCACCTTACAGGTCTTTAGTTTGTTGGTATTTATGGGAATATTTGGGAGTATAGTTCTATTAGAAGTCGTAAGTAATACCTTTTCTCTCCCAATCACCAAATCTAGTTGGTTCTAGGCCTTTCGGCCCGTTTTTCTCTTTTGCCCGCAATATAGCAACTTCTTGTTTCTTCCTTTTTTTAGCTTCAGCCAAAGCATTCTTTGCGTTTTCTTTGTTTTTTTCTGCTATAGTTTTGTTCATAAATCTATATGAGTAATTTCTAATATTATAGAGTATAATACTGCAGGTTAGTTATTTCAACAATAAGGAAATTAAAATGAATAAGATTTTAAAAATTTGTAGTTTTTCAATTATTCTTTTATTAAGTAATATTTCATTTGGGTCTGAAACCCACATTGTAAAAATGCTAAATAATAGTGATCAAGGTTCTATGGTATTTGAGCCCGCGTTTATTAAAATTAACAAAGGTGACAGCATTACATTTGAGATGACAGATGCTGGTCATAATGCTGTGACGGTTGTTGGCCCTGCAGGCAGCGAGCCATTTGATACAAAATATAAGCCTTCAACAACAGTAAAATTTGATGTAAGCGGGTTATACTTGTATAAGTGCGCGCCGCACGCCATGATGGCCATGGCAGGTTTAATTCAGGTTTCTGATGCAAATAATAAAGACGAAATGATAAAGGCAATAGAAAAATTTGAAGGTACTGTGATGATGCCTAATGTCAAGACCAGAATGTCTGATCTCTTAAATGCAAACGTAAAATAGTTAGATAATATCTCAGTAGGGACTTAATTTTTTTTTATGAGTCCCTATATGCTTTTTCAATTCGTTCTTGTCTGCTCTTTTCTTCTGCACAAAATAATGCTGTAGGCCTTACAAGTAGTCTCTCAATTCCTATTGCTTCACCAGTATTAATACAGTAACCATAACTTCCATCGTCAATTCTTTTAATGGCTTCGTCAATTTTTGGAAGAAGCTTTGATTCTCTATCCAATATTCTTAGTCTTAAGTGGATTTCTTCTTCAATTTGAGCTCTATCTAAGTCATCACATTCTCTTGACTGCTGAGACAACTCAGCTCTTTCATTTTCTAGGTGTTGTCTTAGCTCAATTTTCATATTAATTAGTCGTTCTTTAAAAAAAGTGAGCTGGTCTTCGTTCATATACCTGCTAGCTGCGGCTTTTCTTATTTTTGCTTCGGTGTATTTCATTCGTCAATTATCCTATATAATTATTAAACCAATATGAATACTAAATTGTTAGGCGCGTCATTATACAACGGATTCTTCAACACTCAAGATTAATTTTAAAATTAATAAATTATTGATTTAATTTATTTTTTTCGCATAGACAATATATTTAAGCCTTTTAACAGGTTTATAGCTTCAGATAATTGATAATCATTATCAAGTTTTTTATTTCTTGTTTGAATACCTTCCGTATTATCTTCCTTGTCGATATTTTTTAAATGCCCAGTTAGATCTGACTCTTTTATTGTTTCCGTATTACTCAATGAATTTAGTTGAAGATCTTCTACTATAATATCTGGAATAATACCTTTTGCTTGTATGGACCTTCCGTCTGGTGTGTAGTATCTTGCTGTGGTTATTTTTACAGCAGTTTTAGAGGTTATTGGTAAAATAGTTTGAACTGACCCTTTTCCAAATGATTGCGTTCCCATAATTATTGCTCTTTTATGGTCCTGTAGAGCACCTGCAACAATTTCTGAAGCTGAAGCAGAGCCGCCATTTATTAGGACCACGATCGGTTTACCTTCTGTTAAATCCGTATCATTTGAAAAATATTCATATACTGCTTTTGCTTTTTTTCCCTTTGTAAAAACCAATTTTTTCTTACCTTTAATAAATGCATCACTTACATCTACAGCAGCACCTAAAACGCCACCAGGATTGTTTCTCATATCAATTACAAATCCTTTTATATTTCCTTTTGATTTTTTATTTAGATTTGATATCGCGTCATACAAATTTTTCCCGGTTTTATTTTGAAAACTTGAAATTCTTATATATCCATAGTTCTTGTCTATCAGTTCATATTTAACACTCTTGACCTTAATTTTGGCCCTAACTATTTTTATATCAATAGGCCCACTTTCACCTTCTCTTGCAATAGTGAGAAGTATTGGATTCCCAATTTTACCTCTCATAAGATCTACAGCTTCATTTAAAGATAAACCTTTAACTGACTTAGAGTCTATTTCTATTATCAAATCACCTGCTTTTATACCAGCTTTATAAGCTGGCGTGTCATCTATAGGAGTAATAACCTTTACAAAACCATTTTCCATGGTAACTTCAATTCCTAAGCCTCCAAATTCACCTTTTGTACCAATCTGTAAATCTTTAAAATCTTTTTCGTTTAAAAATGTAGAGTGTGGATCAAGTCCTTCAAGCATACCTCTAATAGCATTATCAAATAATTCTTTATCAGAAATATCCTGGACGTAATTTTGTTTAATTTTTAAATAAACCTCAGAAAAAGATTGTAATTGATTTAATGGTAAACTTGTTTTTGAAGCATTTGCATTACTACTATCTTTAAAATATGTAAGCATATTAACAAGAAACACTAATGTTAAGGCCACAATTAAAAACTTATATTTTGATATCTTCATAGCACTATAGTATTAGAATTTTATCATTGAGCCAAACTAAATTTATTCTGAATATTGCACCATTCGTGAGGATTCTGAGGAACCCCATTTTTTCTGATTTCGAAATAAATTGAATTTTTTGAATTACCACCACTAACACCACTTTTAGAAATTATTTCACCTTTTTCCACAATATCACCCTTATTTTTTAATAAAACTTTGTTGTGCGCGTAAAGAGACATGAGATTCTCTCCGTGATCGATTATTATCATGAGCCCATAGCCCCTTATCCAATTGGAAAATACAACTTTTCCTGAATAAATTGATCTGACATCTTTATTAGATAAAGTTTGTATTATTTCACCATCCCACCTGTGCAAATCTTTAAATTTATATTTATTAAAATTATGAGTAACCTTTCCAATAACGGGCCAAGGTAATTTACCCTTTATTTTAAAAATACCAATATTTTTATTTAAATCACTTTTTTTATTTAACAACGCTATTAAATCTTTCTTACGATTTAAATATTTAAAATAGATTTCTTCGCTATTTTTAATTTTCTTCTTAATTTTTTTTGACAGAAGTATATTATGTTTTTCTAACTCATTAAGCTTAAATAGTTTTGTCTCTAAATCTTTATTCAAATTATTCATTTCTGCTATTTTTTCATTATATTCACCTAATTTTACAATCTTAATATTCTCGTCAATTTGGTATAAATCACTCTTATTTTTATGTGATTTATTGATAAATTTTGAAAATTCGATATCTAAGAATATATCCTTACTATTGGAATTGAAAATTTTGTAGATAAAGTTGTTGCTATTTTTTGTATAATTTTCATAAATTATTTTTTTAAGAATTATATTTGATGCGTATTTTTTTTGTTTAATTTGTTTTATTTTATTTTCAATTTCTAAAATTTCTGAATTTAGAATTTTTTTATTTTTTTTAATAGTTATAATTTTTTTTTCAAGTTTATTAATACTTATATCAGCTTTCTTAATATCTTTATTAATTTGATTTAAAAATTTAATTAAATTATTTTTTTTTTGGTTTTCTTTTGAGAGATCTTCTTTTATTATTTCTAACTTACTTTCGATATTTGCCTGCTCTGTTGCACTTACGAATGAGCTAAATAGCGCAGAATTAGCTAGTAGAGTCAATATAATTAATTTATTAGACATATCTAATATTGATTGGTAACATAAGTTAAAATTATATTATAACTTAAGACTTTATAATAATTAAAAAAATGTAAGAGGAATGCTTAATGGCTGAAGCAGCAGGACAAACGGTAGACCACAGTAATGTAACTCAAGAAGATATAGATAGAGCGTCACGCTCTATTAAAGCTATGTCTCATCCTTTAAGATTAAAAATACTTTGTATTTTAGGAGATTCTGAATTTAGTGTGCAAGATATTGTAGACACAGTTGGGACATCACAAAGTAACATCTCCCAACATCTTGGCATTTTGAAAGATAAGGGAGTTCTAACAACAAGAAAAGAAGCGAATAAAGTTTTTTACAGAGTTAGTGATGAAAGAACTTTAAAGTTGTTAGAAATGATGAGAGAAGTATTTTGTTCTTCTGATTAGACAGGAGAATTTAATACTATGGATGTTTATCTAAATTTCATCTCAAATAACCCAATCCTTTTTCTTTTATTTTTTACAATATTAGGTTTCATAATTTTTAATGAATTTAAGTCATTTACCCAAAAATTTAAAAATATTTCACCTCAGGATGCTGTTTTTCTAATAAATAAAGATGCTTTTATTTTGGATGTAAGAGAAAGCTCAGAACTCTCACAAGGAATTATAAAAAATTCTAAACATATAAATTTTTCGTCCGTCAAAACTAGTTTAGATTCTATAAAAAAATATAAAAATAAACCGACTATCGTATATTGTAAATCCGGAGCGAGATCAGCGTCTATTTCTAATATATTAACCAAAAATGATTTTGAGGAGGTTTATTCATTAAAAGGTGGATTTGATGCCTGGATTTCAGATAACTTACCAATCTCTAAAAATTAACATGAAAGCGAAAATATACTCAACGAAAATTTGCCCTTACTGTGTAAGAGCTAAAATGCTCTTAGAAAAAAGAAATATAAAATATATTGAATATAAAGTTGATGAGGATAGCGAAAAATATATGGAAATGCTGGAACTATCTGGTGGAAGACAATCTGTCCCACAAATATTTTTGGACGAAAAACATATCGGTGGATATGATGATCTTGTTGATTTGGATATGGAAGGCGGGTTAGATATTAATGAATAATAATTTAAAATAATGCAAAGTATAAATGTCTTCTATTGATGTCACAATTATTGGTGCTGGATCTTGGGGAAAAGCCCTCGCGCATAACCTTTTAAAAAATAATAAAAAAATATTAATGTATTCGAGACAGCAAGTGAAGCAGCAGCAAGTCAATAATTCAAATATTTCTCTAACGTATGACTTAGAAAACATATTTACCTGTAAAGCCCCGTGCGTAATTGCTTCGCCAGTAAAATCATTAAATGAAATTGGATCTAAAATAAAGAAAGAAAAATTTAATGAGCCGATTATACTTACTTGTAAAGGTATAGACTCAAAATCTGGAGAATTTCCAACCCAAATTATTGGCAAGTATACATCGAGTAATAATCTTGCAGTATTATCAGGCCCTTCTTTCGCTAGTGAAGTTTTAGATGACAAACCAACTGCAGTTATTATTGCATCGAAAAATAAAAAAGTTTCTGAAGTTTTTTCAGAAATGTTTCATAATAAATTTTTTAGAGTATATGCTTCAGAAGACACTATTGGTTGTCAATTGGGGGGTGCAATGAAAAATATTCTTTCTGTAGCTGTAGGTATATCTGATGGTTTGGGTCTTGGTTCAAACGCTAAGGCAGCATTAATTTCTAGAGGTATTTTGGAAATTAAGATTATTGGGGAAATATTGGGTTGTAAAAACGATACCATATATGGATTAAGTGGTTTAGGTGATCTTGTTTTAACTGCAAACGATAATTTATCTAGAAATAGAAGATTTGGTATAGAAATTGCTCAAGGTTCGACAGTACATGAAGCTGAACAGAAAGTTGGCCAGGTAGTAGAAGGTATTAATGCTTCCAGAGGTTTAGATATCTTGATAAAAGAATATTCGTTAAATTTACCTATATCTAGTAAGGTATTTGATATAATTAACGAGAAAGTAAATCCAAAAGATGCGGTAAATGATCTATTATTAAGGGAGCAAAAAAGCGAATTTATTTAATTTTAAAAAAAAAATATGGAATTAAACACATAATATGTTATCAAAAATATTTAGATTCTATATTTATAAGACTGATCCTGAGCTAGCACATAAGCTTGCAGTTAAGTTTATAAAAACATCCTTCTTAAAACTTAATTTATTACCAAATAGTTGCTATGAAAATTTATACCAAAATGTTTTTGGTATGAATTTTAATAGTCCTATCGGTTTAGCAGCTGGATTTGATAAAAATGCAGAGATCTATAATCAAATAATTGATTTAGGTTTTAGTTTTACTGAAGTGGGAACAATAACCCCTCTTCCCCAAGAGGGTAATCCAAAACCTAGAGTTTTTAGATTAATTGAAGATAAAGCCATCATCAATAGATTAGGTTTTCCTAATGATGGTATGTCAATCATTTGTAAGAGAATTAAAAATAATCCTGCTAAGGGGATTTGCGGTGTAAACATTGGACCAAATAAAGAAAATGCAACTTCTATTGAAGATTACTTATCATGCTTTGATCAATTCTTTAATTATGCGTCTTATATAACAATAAATATATCCTCGCCAAATACACCAAATCTTCGTTCACAACATGATGATGATAAAATCAGCCAATTAATTGATTCAATTCAATGGAAAAGGAGTGAAAATAAGTCAAAAATTCCAATACTATTAAAAATATCGCCAGATATAGATGACAATAAAATAAAAAATCTATGTAATATATTTATTAAGAAAAAAATTGATGGAATAATTTTAACAAATACAACAATTAAAAATAGGGATAATTTATTTAATAAAAATAAATTCGAAAAAGGCGGTCTTTCAGGAGCACCATTGAATGATTTATCTAATGATGTAATTAAAAAGTTTTACTCTTTTTTGGGAGAAAGCATTCCAATTATTGGTGCCGGAGGAGTAAGTTGTGGAGAAACAGCCTTTGAAAAAATCAAGTCAGGTGCAACTTTGTTACAATTGTACACTTCATTAGTTTATGAAGGACCAAATGTAGCTAAAAAAATTAATAAAGAATTAAGTGAATTGGTGAAAATAAATGGCTTTAAAAACGTTTCAGATGCAATTGGTATAAATTGTAAATGAATATTTAGTCTTTTGAAGACTTCATTTTATTAGCAATAGTATTTCTTCCCCAGCCTAATATTTTTGCAGCTTCTGTTTTATTACCTTTTGAAAGTTTTAATGAAGATTTAATGAGAATAGAGTGATAAATATTGTCAATTTCTTTTGAGATATTTTTTGAATTGCCATCAAACCTATTTAGAATCCAGCTTTCTAAAATTACTCCCCAATTTTTTTCCTCGTTCAAATAGTCGTTTTCTTTTACAATATTTTCAGGTAAATCATTAATTTTAATTTTATCATTTGGAGACATTATAGAAAGGTATTTACATACATTTTGAAGTTCTCTTATATTTCCGGGCCAATCATATTTTACAAATATTTTTTTAGCGCCCTCATCTAAAATTTTATATTTAACAGAATATTCGTCACAATACTTTTTCATAAAATAGTTCGTTAATTCAGGTATATCAGTTTTTCTATCTTTTAAATTAGGTAATTCAATTTTAATAGCATTGATTCTGTGTAAAAGGTCCTCTCTGAATAAATTCTCATCTACAAGCTTTTGAAGATTTTTATGTGTTGCTGTAATAATTCTTGTTTGAACTCTAATAGATTTGGCTCCGCCAACTCTAAAAAATTCTCCATCTTGTAAAACTCTTAATAATCTTGTTTGAACGTCCATAGGCATATCACCAATCTCATCCAAAAATAATGTGCCCTCTGATGCTTGTTCAAATCTCCCAATTCTCTGGCTATATGCTCCAGTAAATGAGCCTTTCTCATGTCCAAAAAGTTCGGATTCTAAAAGTTCTGTCGGAATTGCTCCGGTATTGATTGCAATAAATGGCTCATGCTTCCTAGCACTGTTTTCGTGAATTGCTTTTGCAATTAATTCTTTACCAGTGCCTGTATCACCAAGTATCAAGACCTCAACGTTGGTTCGGGATATTTTACCAATAGATTTATAAATAAATTGCATAGACTCTGAAAATCCAATTATTTTGGGTAATTCATTTGTGTTGTTAAGAGGAGTTTTTTTATAATTTAAATTATTGTTTTCACATGCATTCTTTACAATTTTAATCACATTATCAATATCAAAAGGTTTAGTTAAGTACTCATATGCACCTTTTTGTAATGAGCTTACAGTTGTCTCAAGGTCTGAAAAAGCGGTCATAATTATTATCGGGACATGAGGATATTCCCTTTTTAGTTTATCCATTAAATCAATTCCACTGATTCCAGGCATTCTTATATCTGAAAGAATAATATCTGGATTAATTGTATCGAAATCCTTTAAAATACTTTCAGCATCAGGAAAAGAAGAAACTATGAAATTTTCTTTTTGAAAAGCTTTTTCTAAAACCCATCTTATTGATTTGTCATCATCTAATATACAAATATGCTTTTTAATACTACTCATTTTAATATTTCTCTATTGGTATAATCATTTTAAAGATAGTTTTTTTATTTTCTTCCTCAAAAGTAATTATGCCTTTATTGATTTGAATTAATTTCTGAGATATTGATAAACCAAGACCACTGCCTTTCTCTTTATCAGTAATTAAGGGCAAAAAGAGTTTATTTGCAATATCTTTATTAACACCAATCCCGTTATCTATAATACTAATAACTGCAACTAATTTATGCCTTATAGAATTAATAGTAAAACTCCTATCAATTCTTGTTTTTATTTCTATTATGCCAGTTTCTGTTATTGCTTCATTAGCATTTTTTAATAAGTTTAACAGAATTTGAATAATCATATCTTGGTCAACAAAAAGTGTGGGGATGCTCGGATCATAATTTTTCTTATAATTGATACTTTTTATTCCTAAAATTTTTATAACTTTATCAATTAATAAGTGAATATTTATATCCTTAAAATTTGGAAGGTCTAAAGGGCCGTGCATCTTATCAATATAATTTTTTAATCTATCTACTTCATCAATAATTATATTTGTAAATTCTTTATGCTCTTCTTTAATTTCTTTTTTTAGTAATTGTGCAGCACCTTTTATCCCACCTAGAGGATTTTTTATCTCGTGTGCTATAGAACGGGTTATCATTTCTGTTGCGTTATTTTGATTTATAAATTTAGCATTCTCAACAATATTTTTAATTCTTTTTTGTGCTCTCATTTCTAAAAGCACATGTTTATCTTTATTAAAAAAAATTGTTTGAACGTAACAATCAACATTATGTCTACCTCTTGCTTTGAGTGAGATTTCAATATCACGAGAAGTGGATGATTGATTTAGTGCTATAGCATCATATACCTGATTGATTATAATACTTTTATCATTTGCAAATAGATCCCTAAGTTTAGATTTCTTTAAAACTTCTTTACTGCTGCTAAAAAGGCTTTCAGCAGCTGAGTTTACATGAATTATTTCCATGAATTTATTTGTGATAATCACAGAAGTAGTAATACTCTCTAGAATATTTTGCGCATCCATATAGCTTATTTAAATTTATTTTTAGTTATATATTAAACATACATGATGCACAAATTATGTGCAAATAAAAGATTAGATAACGCCCGATATTAGGGCGTTATTTTTTAAGACTATAGAATATAGACTATAGACTATAGTATAGTTCAAACTCTAATGGATGAGTATTTGCTTGAAAAGCTTGTACCTCCTCCATTTTAAGTGCGATGTAAGCATCTATTGTATCATCATCAAATACTCCACCTTCTTTCAAGAAATCTCTGTCAGCATCTAATGCTTTTAGAGCCTCATCAAGGGATGAGCACACATGTGGGATTTTTGCTTCGTCTTCAGGGCTTAGATCATCAAAAAGATCTATATCCATATTTTCGCCTGGATCAATTTGATTTTTTATGCCGTCAAGACCAGCCATCATAAGAGCAGTGAAAGTTAAATAAGGATTACCACAAGAATCTGGGAATCTTACTTCAATTCTCCTTGCTTTATCATTTGCTTCAAAAGGAATCCTAATGCTCGCAGATCTATTTTTTGCCGAATAAGTTAATATTGTAGGTGCTTCAAATCCTGGCACTAGTCTTTTATAACTATTTGTTGCAGAATTTGAAAATGCATTTATAGCTTTTGCATGTTTTATTATGCCGCCAATATAATATAAAGCTGTTTGAGATAGCCCTCCGTATTCATTTCCTAAAAATAAATTTTCTCCATCTTTAAATAATGATTGGTGAACATGCATACCGTTACCATTATCGTTAATAATAGGTTTTGGCATGAAAGTAGCAGTTTTACCATAATTATGCGCTACATTATGGACAACATATTTGAGAATTTGATTTTGGTCAGCTCTTTTTACCATTGTGTTAAATTTAGTTCCAATCTCACATTGCCCCGCAGTAGCAACTTCATGATGATGAACCTCAACTTCAACTCCCATTTCTTCAAGTACATTGCACATTGCTGAACGTATATCTTGAAGTGAATCTACTGGTGGAACTGGAAAGTATCCTCCCTTAATACCAGGTCTATGCCCAGTATTTCCGTCCTCATATTGCTCTCCAGAACTAAAGCAACCTTCTTCTGATTCAACTCTATAAAATGATTCTCCAATTTCATTTCCAAAAGTAACAGAATCAAATATGAAAAATTCTGGCTCAGGACCAAAGTATGCTGTATCAGCAATTCCTGAATCATTTAGATATTTTTCCGCCCTTATAGCAATTGACCTAGGATCTCTAGCATATCCTTCTCCGGTTGTTTCCAGGACATTACATCTTACAACTAGTGTAGGATCGCTGAAAAAAGGATCCATTACTGCAGTTTCTGGGTCAGGCATAAGTATCATGTCTGATTCATTTATGGCTTTCCAACCAGCAATAGATGAACCATCAAACATTTTACCATTTTTGAACATTGACTCATCAACCGCGCTTGAAGGAAGTGTTACGTGTTGTTCTTTCCCTTTTGGGTCTGTAAATCGAAGATCTACATACTTTACGTCATTCTCCTTTATTGTTTTCATTATATCTGACATTATTCGCTCCTATATTTATTACATTAATAACAGTATTTCATTTAAAGCATGCATATATTATGCCATATGTCTTATAGGCATAAAAAATATGACTAAAATGTGTTAAATTGTTAGTACAATTCAATAATATATGAGATTTATATAGTAGTATATTAATAATTCAATTTTTGAACTTTGTTCTATAATTATTGCTATTTATCAGGTATTTATAAATTATGACATTTCAAGAAATTATATTTAAATTAAAATCTTTTTGGGCGGACAATGGTTGCATCTCTCTAGAACCATATGATTATCCTATTGGAGCAGCCACATTTCACCCGTCTACATTTTTGCGCGCCTTAGGGCCAGAACCTTGGCAAGCAGTATATGCGCAACCATGTAGGAGGCCAACAGATGGTCGATATGGAGAAAATCCAAATAGACTACAACATTATTTTCAATTACAAGTTATTTTAAAACCTTCGCCTGATGAGATTCAGGACTTGTATATTGAATCATTAGCAAGCATAGGAGTTCATAGGAATAAAAATGATATAAAATTCATAGATGATAACTGGGAATCACCATCTCTTGGTGCTGCAGGTGTTGGCTGGGAGGTTTGGCTTAATGGAATGGAGATTAGCCAATTCACCTATTTTCAACAGATTGGAGGTTTAGATTGTAATCCAGTAACTGGTGAGCTGACATATGGTTTAGAGAGAATAGCAATGCACCTTCAAGAAGTTGACAATTTATACGCCGTAAAATGGAATAATGAAATATCATATGGAGAAATATATTTACAAAATGAAGAAGAAAATTCCAAATATAATTTTGAGTTTGTGGAGCCAAAAATACTCATAAAATTTTTTGAGGATATGGAGGCAGAGTGTATAAGACTACTTGAAAATGGTTTGCCAATACCAGCCTATGATATTCTTTTGCAAAATTCTCATACTTTAAATTTACTTGATTCTAAACAAGCAATTTCTTCTACTGAAAGACAAGCTTATATTTTGAGGTTAAGAAAATTATCTTTTTTAATTGCAAAAAAATATCTAGAAAATAGAGAAAAGATAAATTTTCCATTGATGAAAAATAGTTAATTATGAAAAAAAATTTACTTTTTGAGATTGGTGTAGAGGACCTTCCAGCGAAAAATTTAAATATTTTTTCAGAAAAAATAAAAAAAAATATTGAAGATAGCTTTTTAAATAATAAAATAAATTTTAGGTCAATTGATAATTTTTTTACAAATATTCGCTTAACTTTCACTGTTAATGATATTGAAGAAAATATTAAAATACCAAAACAAGAAATAAAAGGGCCTCCGTATGATAAGTGTTTTGATAATGAAGGCACTCCTACAAAAACTGTTTTAGGTTTTGCAAAAAAACACAAAGTCTCAGTTGATTTACTTTCAAAAAAAGAGTTTGAAAATAAATATTACATTTTTTACGAGCAACCTGAAGAAATAACGAAAGTTAAAGATAGGCTACCGCACATCTTAGAAGAGGCTCTTAAAAATGTGGAACAGCAAAAGAGAATGAGATGGGGTGGATCTAAAATTTCTTTCATAAGACCTATAAGGTGGCTGTTACTATTTTATGGAGATGAAAATTTATCTTGTAAAATATGCGGAATTCAAACAAGAAATAATACATTTGGAAATAAATGTATATCTAATAACGAGATAACAATAAATAATATTGATGAGTATTTTATAAATATTGAAAAAAATGGTGTTGAGCTTCATCAAAGCAAAAGGAAAGAATTAATTAACAGAGAAATCAAAAATATTATTAAACAAAATAAATTTGACGACAATATAGACAGCTCACTAATTGATGAATTAACAAATATGACCGAATATCCACACATCTATCTTGGAAAATTTCCAGAAAAATATCTCGATCTTCCTGATGAAGTTCTCAGATACGTAATTCAAGATACACAAAAATATTTTTTAGTATATAGAGATAATAAAATAGCTAATTTTTTTATTGGTGTCTCTAATGTTAAAGTAAATTCAATAATTATAAAAGGTAATGAGAGAGTTATTAATCCAAGATTAGACGATGCAAATTTTTTTATAACCAAAGACCTAGCGAGCAATATTTTCGAGAAGAAAGATTTTCTTAAGAGAGTTATTTTCCACAAGAAACTTGGTAGCATGTTTGATAAAGTCCAAAGGATTATTGAAATTTCATCATATATAAATTCACAAACTTACCGTGATAATAAAATTTTATTTAAGGAAATTGCCGAAGTTTGTAAACTGGATTTAATATCTAATATGGTAGTTGAAATACCTAAATTACAAGGGTACATTGGCGCTTATTATGCTAAAGAAACTGGCCTCACAACAGTTGTAGCAAATGGTATTAAAGATCATTATTCACCTAAGAATCCAGAAGATGGTATACCTGGGACTGTTGATGCCCAAATAGTTTCAATGGCAGATAAAATTGATACTATTGTTGGTATATTTTTAATAAATGAAAAGCCTAGCGGCACTAGAGATCCTTTAGCTATTAGAAGATTAAGTTACGGTTTAATAAGAATCTTATTAAATACAAAACACAGTTTGAGCCTGACAAAATTAGTTGATGAAACTCAGAATTTAATATCGAACAAACTAACTGATCTTAAAAAAAATCATAGAGCGGTATCTGATTGTAATGAGTTTTTAACTGAAAAATTGATTTCTACTTTTAAGGAAGATTATGGCTTACCAATTGATGTAATTTCCTCCGTTGTAGGCCATGATAAAGATATTAACCCCTTTGATATGTTGAAGAAAATAGAGGCAGTAAATTTAGTTTATTTAGACAAAAGTTATCAGGGTTTATTTACTAATGCCAAGAGAGTATCGAATATATTAAAGAAATCTAATCAAGATTTTTCATCAATTATTAACGAAAATTTACTAAGAGAATCTAGTGAGAAGATATTATATAATAGTGTTAAGGATATTGATGAAAGTTTAAAGCAATTGTTGGATAAGAGATTATATGAAGATTATCTTAAAAAATTAAATGGGCTAAATTTTTATATAGAAAGTTTCTTTGATGAAGTAATGATTAATGATAAAGAAGAGCAAATAAAACTAAATAGGCTTTCACTATTAGCATTAATTAATAAAAATTATACAAAATTTGCAAACATAGCTATTTTGAGCCATTAAAAAAATATGACAATGTTAGATCGCATAAATAAATTTATTGTAAAAAGATTTTCCCCTTTTAAAGATTGGGTCTCTGAACTTCGAAATCCAAAAATATTACAAGCAGATATAATTGCAGGTATAACCGTAGCTTTAGTTATAGTCCCCCAATCAATGGCTTATGCACAACTGGCAGGTTTACCACCATATTATGGTCTATATGCATCATTTTTACCGGTTGCTATTGCTTCAATATTTGGCTCATCGAGACAGTTGGCTACTGGCCCAGTAGCCGTAGTAAGCTTACTAACGGCAGCGGCTTTAGAACCTATTGCAAGTAATGACCCTGCAGGATATGTTGCATATGCAATAATGCTTGCTTTCCTTGTAGGTGCATTTCAATTATCACTTGGGTTATTGAGAATGGGTGTTTTGGTAGATTTTTTATCGCATCCTGTTGTTACTGGTTTTACGAACGCAGCAGCGATTATAATTGCCACATCTCAGTTATCTAAATTATTTGGGGTGAGTGTATCCTCTCAGGAACATCATTATCAAACTGTTATGAATGTATTATCAGAATCTTTGATTAATACACATACACCAACTTTATTAATGGGGCTTCTAGCTATTTTTATTATCCTTCTTTTCAGAAAAATATCTAATAAGTATCCCGCTGTATTAATTTCTGTGGTAATAACTACATTTATATCTTGGTATATAAAATTTGAAATTAATTATGAAGGCAAAGTTATTGGAGTTGTTCCTGACGGTTTGCCTGCAATGCAATTACCTCAAATTGATTTTAATCAGCTTATAAATTTAGGTACTGTTGCTATCGTAATCAGCTTAATAGGATTTATGGAAGCAATATCCATTGCAAAAGCTATGGCGACTCAAACAAAACAAAGACTGGATGCTGATCAAGAGTTGATAGGGCAAGGACTCAGTAATTTAGCTGCAAGCTTCTTTCAGGGCTATCCTGTATCTGGATCATTTTCTAGATCAGCAGTCAATATATCTGCAGGAGCAGTTACAGGCTTTTCTTGTGTTGTAACAGGAGTAGTTGTTGGTATAACTTTATTATTTTTAACACCTTTGCTATACCACTTGCCACAAGCAACACTTGCGGCAGTGATCATAACCGCAGTTATTAATTTAATAAAATTCAAGCCAATAAAGTATGCATGGAGAGTTCAAAAGCAAGATGCTGTAATATCAATTATCACCTTTTTTGTAACATTACTACTTGCTCCTAAATTAGAGATTGGAATAATAGTTGGTATAATTTTATCCCTTGGAAGTTATTGTTATAGATCAATGCGCCCAAGAGTAATTTGTTTATCTAAGAATACAAATGGTATATTTAGAAATTCAGATACTAATAATATTCCAAAATGCTGCTCAATATCAGTTATGAGATTTGATGGGCCATTAATATTTACCAACGCAGGTCATTTTGAGAATGAAGTAATTGAGAGGGTGGCAACAAAGCCGGAATTAAGATATTTCATAATAGATGCTATTGCTATTAATGAAATTGATGCGACCGGGCAAGATATGTTAAATAGTTTGTCTTCGAGACTTTATGAGCAAAATATTAAGTTATTTTTTGCAAGAGTGCATAAACCGATATTAAAGATTTTTGAAGAAACTGGTTATTCAACAGGACAATGGAAAAATCATTTTCACAGAACAATTGATGGGGCAATTGAAAAAGCATGGTCAGATTTAGGTTGCACGCACGTTTCACCCCCATTCTGTACCAGTGAGGTATGCCCAATGAATAGAAATACTGCAGGCTTATCATCTATTTATGAGGCGAGTATTAAAAAAATTAAAAAGAAATAACTTACTTCAATTTATAAGTAAATTCAGTAATCCTATGCCCAAGAGAAATGCCTTTTTTTTCAAATTTAGTTAGGCATCTATTTTTAAAAATATAAATATCTCCAACTCTTTCAAATTTATCATTTGCACTAAAAACTTCTTCTATTCTATCACTATAATTTGACCAGTCAGTAACAACTTTTATAAAACCATTTGCAGAAATTTTCCTACTTATTAAATTAACAAAATTTTTATTGATGATCCTTCTTTTATAATGTTTTTTCTTGGGCCAAGGATCTGGAAAAAATAGAGTTATACCATAAAAACTATTATTTTCTGTATAATTATTCAAAAAGGTTATTGCATCAGAGCAACATATTTTAATATTAGTGAGATTATCTGAAGATATTTGTTTTAAAATATTTCCTATTCCTGACTCATAAACTTCTAGTCCAATAAAATTTAATTCAGGAAATTTTTTTGCTAAACTAGTTAATAGTTTCCCGTCACCAAAACCAACATCTAGAATACAATTATTATTATTTTTAAATAATTTTTCTAAATTTACAATTTCATTCGGGAAAAAAAAATTTATATTATTATTTTTATTATTTAAAAATATCTTTTGGGACTGTGTTAATCTTCCACTCCTCTTTACAAAGCTTTTAATATGGCCTTCTTGACTCGTCATGATATTGCATCTTTCTTATTGCTAGAAGGGATTGCAATTGGACTAATATTCATTCTTTTTGCCTTATATGCTTTTCTTCCAGAGATAATTGCGTATTTCATTGCTTCAGCCATTAGCTCTGGGTTATCTGACATGGCAATTGCGGAATTTAAAAGTACCCCGTCACAGCCCATTTCCATTGCAATAGTTGCATCGCTCGCTGTACCAATGCCAGCATCGACAATAATAGGTACATTTGCATTTTTAATTATTTTATTTATCTTCTCAGGATTAATAATACCCTGGCCTGTACCAATTGGGGATGCTAAAGGCATAACTGATATACAACCTATTTCCTCAAGACTTTTTGCTAAAGAAATATTATCTGTAGTATAAGCCATTATAGAAAATCCTAGTTTAACCAATTCTTTAGCAGCAACTAAAGTTTCTTTTTCATTAGGTAATAAAGTATCTTTGTCAGCTAATACTTCTAATTTTAGTAAATTATCTCCTAAGAGTTCTCTTGCTAATAGAGAAACTCTAATAGCATCTTCAGCAGAAAAACACCCGGCAGTGTTTGGAAGTATTTTGTAATCTTTTGGACTGATATAGTCTAGTAAATTTTTTTTAGTTTTTTCTTGTCCAATATTTGTTCTTTTTATTGCAACGGTTATAATTTCTGCTCCGCTTGCATCCAAAGCTTTTTTTGTTTGTTCGAAATCTTTATATTTGCCGCTTCCAATAATCAATCTTGAACTATATATTTTTTTATCAAGTATTAAACTCATAATTAACCACCACCGACTGCAGTAATAATTTCGATTTTGTCATTATCTTTCAACTCATAATCATGCCAAAGGCTCTTTGTAATAATATTTCTGTTAATCTCTATAACAATATTATTTTCCTTTAAATTATGCATTATTAGAAAATCATTTAAACTCAATTTTTTCTCAAGGAAGATCTTTTTTCCATTTAATATTACATTCATTTTGTATCAATATGTTGTTTCATTGTTGTTACGTAATTTTTCGACGAAAATTTAATATAATCTAATTCTTTATCTGTCAGCTCTCGAATAGGTTTTGCTGGAGAACCTTTATATAAAAAACCAGATTTCATTTTCTTGTTTGGACTTACAAGACTTCCTGCAGCAATCATTGTATTACTTTCAACCAAAGCGCCGTCTAATACTATGCTGCCTATCCCAATTAGACTCATACTTTCTACCATACATGCATGAAGGATTACTCCGTGTCCGATTGTAACATCATCCCCAATAATTAAAGGATATCCTCCAGGAGTAAAAGTATTATCACTTGTAACATGAAGTATAGAGCCGTCTTGAATATTTGTTCTTTCTCCGATGGAAACTTCCTGAACATCTCCTCTAATAACAGTTTGTGGCCAAACAGACGACTCATCGCCGATTGATACGTTACCAATTATTGTACAACTTTCATCTATATACGCATTTTCATGAATAATTGGCGAAAAGTTTTTAAATTTTCTTATTGTCATTTTTTTGTTGTATCATGGTTTCTATAGTAACTTATATTAAAATAATTTCTTAATGTTTAAAAATAAACTTTGCTTATATATTCAATTAATGAGATTAAATAATCCTATAGGTATTTTTCTCTTATTATGGCCCCCATTTTGGGTAATTGCATCTTCTAATGATGGAAGTATTTATAATTACGTAAGTCTAATTTTTCTAATTGGTGTAATTACTAGTAGATCTATTGGATGCGTTATTAATGATTTTTTTGATAGAGATTTTGATAGTAAGGTTTCAAGGACAAAAGACAGACCGTATGCGTCAAATTTAATAAATAAAAAAGAAATATTTTTAATTTTCATATTATTATCATTAATTAATTTAAGCCTTCTTGCATTTTTAAATTTGAAAACTATTTTTCTAGCTTTAATTGCGATTATGTCAATTATTTTTTATCCACTTACAAAAAGATTTTTGAAAGCACCGCAAATTTTTCTTGGCTTTACATTTGCCATATCTACGCTAATGGCATTTACTAGTATTAAAAATGAAATTCCTGATTTAATAGCATGGGTTTTCTTTTTTGCGACGTTAATATGGGTGATTATGTTTGATACGATGTATGCTATGGCAGATAAAGATGATGATTTGAAAATAGGCATAAATTCAACTGCCATTTTATTTGGAAATAACGATAAAATAATAATTGGCTTTTTACAATTCGTTTTCTTTACAATATTTATATACATTGGTTATTTAAAAGAATATGGCTCCATATTTTATCTATTTCTTATTCTTGCTATCCTCATAGGTGTGTATAATCAAGTATTAATAAATAAAAGAGTCCCGAAATTTTGTATAATGGCTTTTAAAAATAATCAATATATTGGTTTACTAATTTTTTTGGGGATTTATGGGGAGTATTTAATATGAAGAAAATTAGAAATAATTGGAAATTAAAAGAAGTTTTAAATCTTTTTAATATGCCGTTTAATGAATTGTTATTTGAAGCACATAATAGCCATATAAAAAATCATAAAAAAGACACTGTTCAGGTTTGTACTTTATTATCAATTAAAACCGGTGGTTGCCCTGAAGATTGCGGTTATTGTTCACAAAGCATACATAGCGATAATCCCATCGAAGCAACGCCTTTAATGTCGTTAGAGGAGGTTGAAAAGCAGGCTAAAATTGCTCGTGATCAGGGTTCGACAAGGTTTTGTATGGGTGCTGCTTGGAGACGACCAAGCAATAAAAATATAGATAGAGTTATAAAAATGATAGATGTGGTTCATAATCTTGGAATGGAAAGTTGCGTTACACTGGGCATGCTTTCTGAAGATCAAGCAAATAGATTATCTAGGTCTGGTCTTAATTATTATAACCATAACTTAGATACATCAAGAGAACATTATGCAAAAGTTATTAGCACACGGAATTATCAAGATAGATTAAATACTCTGAAATATGTACGAAGTTCTGGGATAAAAGTTTGTTCAGGTGGCATTTTAGGTTTGGGAGAATCTCTAGAAGATAGAGCAAAGCTTTTAATAGAGCTTGCAAATCTTGAGGAGCACCCAGAGTCAGTTCCAATTAATATGCTAGTACAGATTGAGGGTACAAGATTATATGAAAATGAAAAAATTGATGAATTAGAATTTGTTAAAACTATTGCCGTAACAAGAATTATGATGCCTAAAACTTATGTAAGATTATCCGCTGGTAGAGAATCAATGTCAGAATCAATGCAGGCGTTATGTTTTTATGCTGGAGCGAATTCAGTATTTTACGGTGAAGAACTGTTGACAACACCGAACGTAGAAGTTGAAAAAGATAGAGAATTATTTAGTAAGCTAGGCATGAATATTGAGGGTACCAATAAAAAAACTGAAAAATTTAGAAGTAGCAAAAGAAAAGATACAGAAAAAAAGCACAATATTCGTAATTTAAAATTAATTAATTAATTTTTATAGATAAATTTGAAAAATAAAATTAAAACAAAGCTTAAAGAGATTAAGCTATCTAATGGTTTTAGAGTTAGAAAAGTAAAAGATTCTGGAAACTCGCATATTTTTGTTTATAAAAATAAAGAGCTATTATCTTTTGCGAGTAATGATTATCTGTCGTTATCTAATGATAAAAGGATTATAAACTCCGCAAAAAAGGCTTTGGACAATCATGGTTATAGTACAAGCTCTTCAGCATTAATTTCAGGATATACCAAATCGCACTTTAAATTAGAAGAAGAATTATCAAATTTTTTAGGACAAGAAAAAACGTTATTATTTTCTACAGGTTATCAAGCAAATCTTGGGGTGATAAAATCACT
>CENJ01062667.1_pt1 | contig 23082 bp, 15 predicted proteins | sample 356161 | NCBI WGS metagenome assembly CENJ01 (sample SAMEA2619531, study PRJEB7988) | marine metagenome | biome: marine biome (ENVO:00000447); feature: surface water layer (ENVO:00002042); material: "saline water (ENVO:00002010), including plankton (ENVO:xxxxxxxx)" | depth 5 m
AAACACAGGACAGTGGACTGATTCCCTGCGACCAGCCACTGAAAACAACGCTTACCAAGTCCCGTTCTTCCTGACACAGTCTACTTCAGCAACAGCCAGCCAGACCATCGATGGTTGTTGGGATGTTTGGTTCGGTGAAGGCAGCGCTCAACAAGAAGGGGTGGCTAATGCGCAACTCGACTTGCGCTTCACTGGTGGCCGGTTGGAGGGTACGATGCGGACACCAACGGGGGATTACCGTTACCTCTCAGGCCAGCTTGATGGCAACGAATTAACCCTTCAAACATTTGATGGCGCCCACCTGTTTTATTTCCGCGCCACGCGGACTGATGATGCGTGGGCCGATGGTCATTTCTACAGTGGCAACCACTACCACACCACGTGGTCAGCAGCACCTGCTGAACCGTGGAATTCAAGTGTCGCGTTAGACCAATTGAAACCTCCTGTGGATTCCTTATTTGTTCGCCTCATCGATGAGGGCGGCAACCCATATGAGCGCTCCTTGTTGCCGAAAGAAGGGCGCGTCACTGTGTTGGATGTTCTCGGCACTTGGTGCCCCAATTGCATGGACGAAGTGCGTCTACTGGCAGCCCTTCCTATGCGGCAAGTAGATCAACTTTCAGTGGCATTCGAGCGACCAGATTCAGCCGCAGAAGCCTATGGTCGGTTGAATGATTTTAAGTCGGACATGGGGGTGGGGTGGGATGTGGTGCTGGGTGGAAAAGCCAATAAACAGGTGGCGGCAGATGCGTTCCCGTTTTTGGACCGCATCATCAGTTTTCCTACCACACTGTTCATCCAGCACGACGGCACCGTTCACGTCCATTCAGGGTTCAATGGTCCCGCGACCGGTACGGCTTACGAAGCTGAAGTTGCCGCATTTAAGCGGTATGCTGCACCCGTTATTTCGTTGGAAAGTCGTTGACCCGGTCGACTTCGATGCGTTTCGTTTGGTTCGCCAACTGCCAAGCCGTGTAGAAAACGAGCTGGCCAATTTCGGCCGTCTTGTCGTAGTGGATTTTCTCCGGATCGTCTCCCGGACGGTGGTAATCCTCGTGGACACCACTGAAGTAGAAAATCACCGGGATGTTGTTCTTAGCGAAGTTGTAGTGATCGGAGCGGTAGTAAAACCGATTGGGGTCATCTGGAGCATTGAAGGTGTAATCCAATGCTAAGTTGGTGTAGGTCGCGTTGGCGGTTTCGCTGATGTCGTGGAGCTCTGAGGAGAGTTTATCTGAGCCAATGAGGTAGACATAACGGTCGTCGTCCGGGTGCGCTTCGTCAACACGGCCGATCATGTCAATGTTCAAGTTGGCCACGGTTTGTTCCAACGGCCAAATCGGGTGGTCAGCATACCATTCGCTCCCCAACAATCCCTTTTCCTCACCAACAACCGTCATCAACAATACGCTGCGCTTGGGGCCATTGCCGGCTTTTACCGCTTCTTGAAAGGCCTGTGCAAGTTCCAATACCGTCACGGTACCCGAGCCATCATCGTCTGCGCCATTGTGGATATCACCGTCGATGATGCCCACGTGGTCGTAATGGGCTGTGATCACAATCAATTCTTCACGCAACAGGGAATCCGAACCTGGGATGTAGCCAAGAACATTCTGACCTACGACCGCTTCTTCGGTGCGGTCCAACGAAAAAGTCCACGACGCCTTGACCAGATTAACCGCGTCGGGTGCTTTCCCTTTCGCTAGTTTTTTGCTCCACTTCTTCCATGATTTCACGTCCGCGGCACTCCACCATCCATAAGTAGCGGCCGCATCCACCATAAAAGTGGGTATGCGAGTTCCCTCGCGCTCTTTCGGTTCTTCACGGTCCAAGCGCAACGACTTGCGCATCAACCACGGCTTCATGCGGCTGCGAAGTGTGCTGATGTCTTCGCTGACAACTACGACGGCGACAGCACCCCCGGCGTTCGACATTTCACGTACTTCACTCAATCCATCGGTTCCAGCCATCACAACCGCTTTCCCGGCAACATCGGCCGAAGCAATTGCTGATGCACTGCTCACCGCTACCATGGGTACATCTTCGAGTACCGATACCTTAAGTCCTGGGTAGAAAAGAAAGTCCTCCAGGAATACGAGTGAATTCCCATTAACAGAACCCTGACCACCAGCAATCTGCGAACGGATCAACTTAACCGGTTGGTAATAGGTTGAACCGTCGTAAGGTTCAATGCCGAGGCTATTGAAGTGGCTTGCGATGTAAGCAGCAGCTTTCTCTGCACCGCGTTCGCCAGTCTCTCGACCTTCAAACGCGTCGCTTGCCAAAACCATTAAGTGATTTTCCAAATCATCAGCCATTATCATAGCAGCATAAGGCTGTGGGTCCCCCAACTGCGCCAGCGCTTGAAGTGAAGAAACCAGCGACAACAAACAAAGGATCATAGCGCAGGCAATCTTATTGACTCGACGCTCGTGCCGGCCCCCTTCAAATTCCTCTTCCATGTAGGCTTTTAATATTTCCAAACCTTCTGATTCCGTGACAAACCGCGCGGGGATGCACAAGACATTAGCATTGTTGTGTTGCTTGACCAGTTTGGCTACCTCGCTATTCCAAGCCAATCCAGCTCGAACCGACTGGTGTTTATTGGCTGTCATCGCAACGCCGTTGGCGGAACCACAGATTAAGATGCCGAAGTCGGCCGATGCGTTCGCAACATCCTCTGAAACAGCGTGTGCGTGATCGGGGTAATCCACACTTTCCTGCGAATCAGTGCCGCGATTGATAACTTCAACTCCCTGGGATTCCAGGTGCGTGGTTAAGACTTTTTTTAAGGCGGGTCCAGCATGATCACCTCCGATTGAAACGCGCATTTTTCCGAATTTGAATGGCAAGTTAATTCACAACTTCACAGTTGATAGTGCGTTTATCATGTGAAGAACTCCACAACAACTTCACTTTCAATTTCATCGTTTTCGTCTAAGCCTAATCGTCCCCCACAATTCAAAATTTTGACCCTCGAATTTTCACCTTCATTTTTCCGGATGCTTTTGAAGGTTATCGACGATTCAAGTTGGCATAAATTATCCTAACCGTGTGCTGTACACAGAGTGTTTAAAACCATCTTTAAGCTTTGAAAATCAATGGTTCATTTTGCACCAGCCTGTTCAGAACTGAAACGTTTGTCGTGAACAAGATGGAAATCAAAGCAAAATCCATGTGGCTTACCAACAGAATCAACATCCCTATTACGATGTATTTATTTTCTAAGAAAGAGAATATTTTATTGTTGTGTCTGTGGATGACAATTTGCGGTCTTTCGCAAGAATCTGTCGGTGAATGCACTTGGACGGTGTATACCTTTCCGAATGGAAAAACAGCAAGTGAAGGATGTTTAATCAATGGTCAACCCGAAGGCATTTGGACGGCGTTCCATGAAAATGGAAATGTTAAGAGCAGGGGTAATCGCCGGGATTTCTTGCTCGATGGGACCTGGGATTTTTTTGATTCAACCGGGGTCAAGTTGCGATCGGTGGAATACGCAGCGGATTTGAAATCGGGATGGGAACGCAGTTACTACCCCAACGGAGAAGTGAAGGTTGAGCAACATTATGAAGCCAACCAACGTTCCGGTTGGACGTATGAATACGACCAGGAAGGTCAACGGCGCAAAGCGATTCCTTATCGCAGCAACTTGGAAGATGGGAAGGGCCGGGAATATGCGGCAGACGGACGCACCATCGCGCTGCTCGAATACGACAAAGGGTATTTACGCACCATCGAAAAAATTAACCGGTACGATTCATTTGGGCAAAAGATTGGGGTGTGGATGGAGTGGACGGGCAATGGAATTTTGCAGGAACAAGGACCGTGGGAAGCGGGCAAGCGGAACGGTTTGTTTCGGTTTTACGATCAATGGGGACAGCTTGAAGATGTGGTGAAGTATTTTGAAGGGGAGGTGGTTTCAGACGCGGTAGAAACCCAAGAAATAGATATTCGAACAACGACCCACGCTAACGGAACCATTGCGACGCGCTCGACCTACGAGAACGGAGTGCGGGTCGGAGTGTATACCGAGTACGACGAAGCTGGAAACATCACCACTGGCGCCCTCTTTGAACAAGGCCTGAAGATTGGCGAAGGGGTGACCAACGCCGAGGGCAAGCGCATCGGGGAGTGGAAGCAATTTTATCCGGATGGTGCGCTCAAATCAGAAGGTGCATTTACTGAAGGCAAACGTGAGGGCCGCTGGCGGTTCTACGCGGAGACGGGTCAATTGATACAGGAGGGTACGTACCGAGACGGTGCCTTTCACGGAAACTGGCGGTGGTATTACATCGATGGCTCCCTGCATCGTAATGAATCGTACCGCAAAGGCAAAGCCGATGGCAACTTTTTGGAATTGGACCGCGCCGGCAAAACACTGGTGGAGGGCCGTTATGATTACGGATTGAAACAAGGGCCTTGGATCATGGATGTGAATGATCACAGGGAAGAAGGCCAATACGTTGATGGTGAACGGAACGGAACCTGGATTCATACCTTCCCAAATGGCACAGAGCAGTTTAAAGGCGAATTTGAAATGGGCCTACCAATTGGCAAGCACGTCTACAAGGATTACAACGGCTCCACCGAACGGGTGGAACGCTACAACCTCGGACAACGCGAGGGTAAATGGCTCTATTACGGGCCAAATCAAATGCTTCAACAAACCCTGCAATACAAGCGTGGTGAGTTGGTGCGAATTGATGGCAAGCGAATCAAACCAGCTGAGGGTTAACTTAGAGGGATAGCATGGAAACCCGAGAGCAAATGGTGGCGTGGACGGATGTGTGGACAGACCCCACATTGGTCTTCAGTGAAGGAGGCGATTTGCTGCACACCAATACTGCTGCGCTCCGGGTTTTTTCGGATTCAGAACGGGAAGAGGCTGTAGGCATTTGGAACCACATTCAAACACACCCCGAGCAACACCCATTCCCTTGGTCCAATGCGGCAGGATCAACTGCCTACACCGTTCACCCGGGACAGGTCGACGGATGTTATTTTGCTGTGTTCAAAGATGCCCGTGAGCAAGGTGAGTTGGTGGCAGCATTGAATCATAATAAACTGTTATACAGTAGTTTAGCTAATGGTACAATCGAAGGTTTGGCTTTGGTATACAAGGGTAAAATCATTGATTCAAACCCGCAATTATGGCGCGTAATTGGTATTTCCAATGCAGTTGAATTAGCGGAAATGAACCTCGAAACCTTGCTTGGGATGCGCAATTGGAAGCGATTGGCAGTTCGTCTGGGTGAGGTGATTGAATTTGAATTTGTCAACCTACTGGGTCAGCAGTTGGTGGTGGAAGGAAGGATGAGCCAAGTCGGACAGGACAGTGAGAGTTTTGCTCTGGCGTTGTTGGACATCACCGAGACACGGAAAATTTCACAGGACCTCCTTCAAACCAAGGAACGGTTCCGTTTGCTCGTGGAGACCAATCCATTCGGGTTATTTTTGGTTGTGCAAGGCAACATCCGTTATGCCAATCAAGCTGGCATGGAAATCCTCGCTATTCAGGACGAGGAAGAGGTGTACAACCAGCGGCTTATGAATTTTTTTGAAGCTGGTGATCAAGTGCGGATCACAGAAGACATAGATCGCATCTTGTCGGGAGAGAAGACGGCTTACTTGGAGGTTTCCATTTTGCAAGCCAATGGTAAGGCGAGGGAAGTTGGTGTTCAGATGGTCCTGAGTTTCTTTGATAACCAACCGGCGGTGCAGGTAACAGTCAACGACTTGTCCACGCGCATGCAGTTGGTTCGGGAGCAGATGCGGCGATCCTCAGCCGAGGAAGCCAACACCCTACTCAAGCAGGAAATTAATCAACACCGCAAAACGCAGAAACAATTGATGCGGGCGGAACGCTTCAATCGCTCCATTATCGAAAGTTCCATCGACATGATCATGGCATTCGATGCGGAGGGGAACATCATTCAATTCAACCATGCAGCATCCGTGGAATTCGGAATGACAGCCGAGGATGCGATGCAACTGAAAGGGCACGATTTCCTTGAGAATCCGGCGGATTTTGAAACCATACTGAAAGATCTGCGCAAGCAACGGTATTACGCCGGAGAAGTTGCGGGACGTCGGGCAAGCGAAGAGGTGTTCCAGATGCTGATTTCCATTGCTGCCTTGCAAAATGAAGAGGGAGAGGAAACAGGATTTGTATTGGTGGGCCGGGACATCACGGACATTCGTTTGGCGGAGCAAGAATTGCGCCGAAGCGAGGAACGGTACCGGGACATCTTGGACAACGCGAGCGACCTGGTTTTCTTGGTGGATGAGGAAGGGCTGATCACGTATGCCAATCCGGCATTTTTCTCCACACTGGGGTACGACGCTAAATCACTCAAAGCGATTAAAATCCAAGAAATTGCCTCACCCCCAGAAGGCCAGAGCATCGAGGACTGGAAGGACTGGCTGGTGGGCGATCGCAACGAACGAACCTTCACAAGCAAGGACGGCTCGGAGCTGAGAATGCTCGGTGGAGGCTCAGTTCAAACCAACCCCAAAGGCCAACTCATCGGCCTGCGCTGCATCTACCTGAATGTTTCGGAAGTGCGGGCCTACCAACGTTCCGCCCTCGTGCAGTCGGCCAAGCTGGAATCGATATTCAACTCGACCCACTACCTGCTCATGTTCACCATTGATCAGAAATTCAATGTGACCTCAGTGAACCAAAACATCGTGGAGGTGCTCAACGAGCAGTTTGGTTTTGACACCATTGTGGGAACCCCCATCATTGCACTGCTGAAGGAGGTGGTTTCTGAAGAATTTTACAAGGGACAATTCCAACTGTTTGTGCGTGCTGCGCAAGGGGTGCAACAGCAGTTTGAGCTGCCGTTGGTTAATCAGCAAGGGGAGGTGGTCTGGTATCAACTGTTCATCAATCCGGTGCAGTACGACGAAGGCACCAAAGAACTCAGCTGCATCGCCTACGACATTACCGAAAGGAAAGAGATTGACAACCAAATCCGAGAGGCCCTCAAAGAGAAGGAAATCCTGCTTCAAGAGGTGCACCACCGGGTCAAAAACAACCTTCAAGTCATTTCCAGTATGTTGAATTTGCAGCGGCGGTTTGTTGATGATGCCAAGATGTTGGAGGTGTTGGATGAGAGCCAGAACCGCATCTCAACCATGAGTTTCATCCACGAGAGTCTCTACAAGAACTCGGACTTCAGTTCGATTGGTTTCTCGGACTACCTCGAGCGGCTGACGCAAAACCTGATCCACAGCTATTCAAATGTGACAACAGGGGTGGAGCTGATCACAAACCTCGATGACGTACACATCAACCTGAAGCAGGCCATCCCGTGCGGCTTGATCGTAAACGAGCTGGTTTCGAACTGCTTGAAGTATGCGTTTAAGGGCATGTCATCTGGCAAAATCTACTTGCGCGTCCAGCGTGTGGGGGCAAACCTTGAGATCCAAGTGGCCGATAATGGGGTAGGGCTTCCAGAGGATTTTGATTTTGAAACCAACGAGAGTTTGGGGGTTTACTTGGTTCAGGCGCTGACGGACCAACTCGACGGAAGCCTTACTGTGGATAACAAACACAGCGATAATGCGTTAGAATGGGCAACGGGGGCCTCATTTTTGGTTAGTTTTACCCCATTGACCGATTAAGATTCACTTGACATGCCAATCAACATTCTCGTAACCGAAGACGAAAGCATCGTTCGCAAAGACATCGAACGCTGCCTCGGCAACCTGGGCTACAACGTTGTAGCTTCTGCCGACAATGGCGAAGACGCCATCAACATGGCTATGAAGCACAAGCCGGATTTGGCGTTGATGGACATCATGATCAAAGGCGACATGAATGGCATCGCTGCTGCAGAAGAAATCAAGCGCAACATGGACATCCCTGTGGTTTTCTTGACAGCATACGCCGACGAAAGCACACTGAATGAAGCCAAAATGGCCGAGCCTCATGGCTACATCTTGAAGCCATTCAAGGACGTGGACATCCAGACCGCCATCGAAATGGCGCTGCATAAGCACGGCAAGGAACAAGAGGTTCGCCAGGAAACGGAGTTTTTGAGAAGCTTGGCAGAACACAAGGAGGACACAAACATCATCTTCGTGAAGAACCGCAGCCGCCTCATCCGTGTCAAAAACGATGACCTGTTGTTCGTTGAGGCCCTTAAAGATTATGTAGTGGTGCACACCACAACGGAGAGCTACACCATCCACTCCACCATGAAGGATGTGGAGGCCAAGTTGAGCGGCTCCGACTTCATGCGCGTGCACCGCAGCTACATCGTCAACATCGAGGCGATTGAGAGCATCAAATACTCCATGATCACCATCCGAGGCATGGAGAAGGAAATCCCCGTGGGTGGAAGCTACAAGGACGCGTTGGCACAACGCATCAATTTGCTGTAACACCACCAACCCACGACAGATTTAAACGGCGGCCAGATTGGCTGCCGTTTCTGTTGGGAATCAATTAGCACCTACGCTGGACACATTCAAATGAATCCATCACCAATCATCGCCGGCACCATGAAGTGGGGAGTGTGGGGCGCAAACTTCAACACCAACCAATTTGCCCGCGCCATCGAAGCGGCACTGGCTGCAGGGGTGACCACCTTCGATCACGCGGATATTTACGGGGGCTACACAACCGAGTCGGAGTTTGGTGCGGGTTTTGAAGCATCGGGATTGGAACGGGAAGCAGTGCAATTCATTTCAAAGTGCGGCATCAAGTACCCATCTGAAGGCAGCGCGCTCGCCGTGAAGCACTACGACTATTCTGAATCCCACATTCGGCAAGCTGTTGAGAACAGCTTGCGCAACCTGCGCACAGCGTACATTGATGTGTAACTGCTTCACCGACCGAGCCCTTTGCTCGATGCGCAGGAAGCGGTTACAACATTGGAGTTTTTGCGTGATGAAGGCAAAATCAAGGCCTGGGGCGTATCCAACTTCACCCCATCACAACTACGGTTGGTCGCAACCCAACAAATTCCGGAGTGGAACCAGATCGAGTGTTCTTTGGCCCACACCACACCCTTGACAGACGGAACATTGGATACACACCAAACACCTTGGGGTTCGGACGATGGCGTGGGCGCCGCTGGGTCAGCTATTGGACAACAATAATCCCCGCGTGGCGTCTGTGCTCAACCGCCTATCTACGGAATACGGTGTGGCGCCCGAAGTGCTGCTGTTGATGTGGTTGCAAAAGCACCCCGCGGGCATTATCCCTGTGGTGGGAACCACCAGATCCGAGCGCTACGCATCACTGATGCAGTCCGCTGCCACCGAGATGAAGCTCGAACATTGGTTTGAACTACTGGAAGCCAGTTGGGGTCAAAAAGTCCCCTGAATCACTCGGGCTTGATGACCAACTTCGCTGTTTGCGTTCCCAAGCGGTAGACGTACACGCCGGGCGTCAGTCGGGGCAGTTCGAGCGCGCCACTGTCTGTGATAACCTGGTTCATCACAGCCCGCCCTGATAGGTTGGTGAGGGTGAAATCCACAGGAGCGCTGCACTGCACAAAAACAGGCTGTCCAGCGGGCAAGATTGTGGGGTACAGCAGAGCCGTTTCTGGTGCGGCGATCCCAATGGAATTAGGGTTTCCATTGAAGGTGACGTTGTCGTAGAAATAGTCGGTGGTCCCACTCATGAAGCCCTCGTTCCCGAAGTCAAAGAAGATGGACAGTATGGTGTAGGCGGTGTTGTAGTTGATGTTGGGTGTGCCCGGGACGTTCTGGGTGAAGTCGAACGTGAGGGTTTCCCATTCGTAAGCTGTGGTTGTGTTGATCTGCGTTTCAACACTTTGGGTCATGTCGAGGTACTGCTCTGCTTTGAGGCGAACCGGTAGGCCTACAGTGGGGCTGTAAACGTCAACACTAATGGTGGTGAATCCCGGCTCGAAAGCGATGGGCGATGCGAGGCCGAGCGGGGTGCTCAGGGTGGTTCCGGCGTAGGTCAGCCCTGTCCAGTGCTTGGTGGCCTTGGTGACGGTGTTGCTCGCGTCGGTGGGGTCGGCAGCAAGATCGGCAATGTTGCCTGCGAATGATGTGGTTTGGTAGTGGACGCTTGGGTCCTCGTGCGTGATTGGCAGGTCGATCTGGATGAGGTCCCCCGCACCATCAAATAATTCGACGTCGTCAAAGTAGATGGTGCTCAGAGCGCTTCCGTCGCCGTACAACCCGAAGTCCAGCATGAAGGCTACCTGGTTGAACACGCCATCAGGAAGTCCAGTGAAATCCCATTCAAGCTCCTCCCAATCTCCTGCAACGGTGGTAATTGCGTCAAGCTCTGTGGTCGCATTGCCTTCGAGCTTCAGGCGCATCAACGACCCTTGCATCGGGGCGCGCACCTTCATGCGGAAGGCGCCAACCTCGGAAAGGGTTAGGTAATCCGGGAGGGTGACAATGGAACCAGCCCATACCTGTCCTCCTTCGCCACGCACCATTTGGGCGACGTATTCGCTGGGGTTGTTGTCGTTGGGATTGGGGTTGGGAACGACCGTGGTAACGGCGGCTTCGAAATCAACAAAAGCCGGAGTTGTGGCTTCGGTTTCGAAATCAAAAGGAAAATCAACCTGCGCAAAAGCAACAACAGGAACGAAGAGGAGGGTTAGTAAAAAACGCATTCCCCAAAATTCACCCAAAAACAAAAGCCACCCCCGGAGGAATGGCTTTTTTGATTCATATCAACAAGACTTACTGATCTATCGACCCTATGACGCGCTGCATGAAGGCGTTGAGAGCGTCTTTTCTCGGCGTCCCGTTGTCCACCATTTCTTGGACTTCGATCGCACCGTAGAGGTTGGAAATCAACTCTCCGATGACATCGAGTTCTTCGTCCTTGAGGTTTTCGCTTTCGGTGAGGTGCTCTAGCGCTTCAATGGCCTCAATCACAAAGTCGCGGTCATTCTGCTCAATAAACTCCCCAATATGCTTAATCAGTGGCAACCGCATCGACCAATTCTTTGAGGACTTCGAACTTGTTTGTTTGCACCTGACTCACAAGTGCGCCGTTGCTGAACGCCGCGAACGTGGGCAGGTTGTCTACCGTTGCCAATTGCCGCGAAGCCGGAAACTTCTCTGCATCGACCATCACGAAGACCACACCTTCGTTTTCACGGGCGAGCTTCTTGAACTTCGGTTTCATGATGCGGCAATTGCCACACCACCCAGCCGAATACTGAACGATGACCGTGGCGTTTTCCGTCACCACTAATTGCAGATTGTCTTCCTGTAACTCGACCATTTTAGTGGTTGCTCAGGTAGTCGATGACACCGCTGCGGTTTTCCTTCATTGCATCTTTCCCCTCTTCCCAGTTAGCGGGGCAAACTTCGCCTTTCTCCTGGACGTGGGTGTACGCATCAATCAAACGGAGAAACTCGTTGACATTGCGGCCGACGGGCATGTGGTTGATGCCTTCGTGGAAAACCAACCCTTCCTCGTTGATGAGGTAGGTGGCGCGGTACGTCACAAAATCACCATCAATCAACTCCAACCCTGTCTCCTCATCGTAGGTGTGGTCGTGAACCTCCAAGATTTCCAATGCGCGCGCTAGATTGCGGTTGCTGTCGGCAAGGATGTCGTACGTCACCCCCTCAATGCCGCCGTTGTCTTTGGCGGTGTTCAACCACGCAAAGTGCACTTCAGCCGTGTCGCATGAAGCGCCAATGACGATGGTGTTGCGTTTTTCAAACTCAGGCAATGCCGCTTGGAATGCGTGCAGTTCGGTTGGGCAAACAAAAGTGAAGTCTTTGGGGTACCAAAACAACAACACCTTTTTGCCTTCTTTGATCGCCTCTTCTACAACATTCAATTCAAATGCGTCGCCCATGTCGTTCATCGCTTTAACTGCAATGCTGGGAAAATTTTTACCTACGATGCTCATGATATCGGTCTTCCGTTAAAATAGGAAGCGAAAATAGGAAATTTTCCACCCGAAATAAGCCGGTTTTCACCGGCGGCGAATAAAAAAAAACACAACACAGACCTGGGACTTGAACACCCAGCATCGTCAAAAGCGAGTTGTTCAGAACCGGTGGGCCTCCACCTACCTTTATCTCATGAAGAAGACGATTCTTTTGGCCGCGCGGTTGTGGTGCGTTGATTGGCTTAATAAACCAGCGTCTGCATGGCGTGCGCCGGAATGGACGTTCGAGCCTCCTGCCCGTCCACAACCAACGTGTAATCCAACGCTGCGTCTGTTCGGTTCATAACCACCGTGACCAAGCTACCGTCGGGGTTTTGGAAAGTCGTGCTCTCGATGGTGCTGCGGCTGGCTGATGTGCTCACACGCAATGCGCCAGGCTCAATGAACCGTGAGAAATGCCCGATGTAGTAGTACGTCGGCGTGAAGATGAGCGAATCGTTTTGGGTGTCGGCGTGAATGGGGGCAAAACAGAGGTTCTGCACGTGGTTGGGCCCACCGGTTTCATCAAGGAGGATGTTCCAGTCGGTCCACCCCACAGTGCCGCTGTTGAAGTCATTGATCATCGAGTTGCCGTAGCGTTCAGCGTTCGACCAGCGTTCGTAATGCACCGCATCAAACCCCTCTTGGCACCCTTCCGTGAACAAGAGCTGCTTGTCGGGGTAGGCCTCTTTGATGAGCTTGAGATTCTCGTACTTAGGGTTGCCGCCGGTCCAGGTTTCGTACCAATGGAAGCCGGTGCCCCAGGCGTACTTCGCTGCGTCGGGGTCGTCGAAAATGGTGTTGGCGCGGTGCGTGATGAGATCGCGGTTGTGGTCCCAAACGACGATCTTCTTGTCCCCGTATCCGGCAGCTTCCATGGTCGGACCGAGGTTGTTTTTCAAGAAATCACGCTCCTGCTCAGCGGTGTAGATGCACGATTCCCAGCGCTGCGTCGCCATGGGTTCGTTCTGGATGGTAACCCCCCATACTGGGAGCCCTTCCGCCTCGTAAGCCTCGATGAATTTGACGAAGTAGTTGGCCCACGCTTGGTAGTATTCGGGCAACAAGGAGCCGCCCCGCAGCATGTTGTTGTTGGTTTTCATGAAGGCTGGCGGGCTCCAAGGGCTCGCGTAAAAGACCAGGCCATCTCCAATCATTGATGCGGCGCGTTTGATCATTGGAATGCGCTTGGCCCGGTCGGGCTCGATATCAAACGTGGTCAGCGCTGAATCACCTTCTTCGATGTAGGTGTGGCTTCCGAGACCGAAGTCGCAACTGTGGATGCTTGTCCGAAGAATGTTGTAGTTGATCCCTCCTTCACCGAAGTAGGCGTCCATGAATTGGGATTGCACGGGGGAGCTCAATTTTGAAAACACCTCGGCTGATGCGTCTGTGATGGCGCCGCCGATTCCCATGAAGGATTGGAAGGTGTTGTTGGGGTTGACAAATACAGCAATCTCGGTTTCAAGGGGTTGGGCCGCTGTCGTGAACTGCAATCTTTCGGTTTCTGTTAACCGCAATGAGGTGTTTGCTGCAGTGCATACCACAAGGATTCCACTGTTAGGGAGGCTAGTGATTAAACCATCACCTTGTGAGGCCTCTGTTACTGGGCCGCAAGTGCCTAGCGAGAGTAAAAGAGAAAAAAGTGGTACTCTGAACATTTGATTGTATTGTTTTTGGAGCGCTTCGATGTTCAATAAATGATTTGCTATCTGAAAAGCGATACATGGCCTTGGTGCAATTGTGAGTCCTCACCACCTTGAAATTTTATTTTAATTTGCCAGGTGTATAAGCCATCGGGAACGAAGTATGCCTCTGAGCCTGCAATTGACTGCCCAATCCAACCTTCTTCAGGGTCGGTTGATTCCCAAACTATTTCTCCCCAACGATTGAAAATTTGGACGCTGTACTCAGAGATGGCGGCCTTTCCGGTTATGGATGGTTTCCACGAGTCATTGAATCCGTCATTGTCTGGCGTGAAAGAGTTAGGGACGTAAAAATTCAGGTCATCTTCCAATAAGATATTGCGGTATGAGATATCCGTGCAGCCGTATTCATTCAGGGCGCTGAGGCTTACATAGTATTCTCCCGGGGCATTAAACAAATAGGATGGGTTGGTTAATGAGCTCGTGCTACCGATCGAAAACTGCCAATTGTAGCCATCAGCACCAATTGAATTATTGAGGAACTGAACTTCAACCGGAAACCCAAAATCTTGGGATATTAAATAGTTGAAGTCAGAAGTTGGTGAAGGAAAAATAGAAACGTCGAAGCTCAGAACAGAAGAGCAGGACAAAGCATTTTCGACAGTGAAGGTGACAGTATTTGTAATCACGTTCTCGGAATTGTTTTGAAACAAATGTTGAGTGTTTGCCGAATTAGAGCTATTTCCGTCTCCGAAATCCCATGAGAAGAAGTCTCCATTCGAGGTTGTATTCTCGATTGTTACCAGAAGCGGGGAACAGCCTGAAACCACGTCTGGAGAGATGTTAATGGACGGACTATCATAAACAGTGTGGGTGCTAGAGGTTTCTGAAACGCAATCGGTAAAGACAGTGGTGCCCGCCAGAGTCACCTCGTATTCACCACCGCTATCATAGATGTGAATGGGGTTAGTTGCGGTAGAGGTCAAACCATCTCCAAAATCCCAGAAGACAGAACTTATGCCATCAGATAGATTTATGAATTGAACGGGTTCGCCAGGGCAAGAGAACGGGGGCTCCGAATCGAAGCTGAGTTCGGCAGTTTCAATTACGGAAATTTGAATAGAGGTAGTATCAAAGGCACATCCGTTGCCAACAAATTGTTGAACCGTGAAGGATCCGGCACTTTCGAAAGTGTGCAACGGGCTTGCGTCAGCACTTAAAAACCCATCTCCAAAGTCATAGGACACAGCGGTTGTTCCTTCTGAGAAATCTGTGAACTGTACTTCGAGTGGAGCACATCCTTGAGCGACATCGGCGCTGAAAAACGCAGTGACATTATTTGGTAGAACCGTTATTGTTTGATTCGAGGAATCTACCCCACAATCGTTCGTTGCTAATAGGGTTAAATTGTAATAGCTTATCAGGCTATCTGTAAAAAATGTGTGGGACCCAGGCTCTTCAGAAGCTGATGTAGTTCCATCACCAAAATCCCATTGCCAACCCTCAGCATTTCCAGTGGTTAAGTTATTGATTTCAACAACAAAGGGAGAGCAAAACTCATTTAGATTCGTCGCAAAATTAGCCACTGGAACTGGGAGGGCTGTTATCATGTCTGTAGCCAAATCTGTTCCGCAGATGTTCGTGACCTCTAAGCTGATAGGGTAGATCACAATATCGTCACCCTGCAGGAAAGTAATGGTGTCAGGAGTTTGCAGCGTTGACGTGCCCACTCCAAAATCCCACAAGAAGCTCAAATAACTTCCAGAAGAAGTGTTTGCAAACCCGACTTGGACAGGCGCACAGCCATAAGAATCACTAATTTCTATAGCTGCAATTGGAGGGTCTATAATCTCATGTTCGGCGTAAGCCGTATCCAAGCAACCGAATTCGCTAGTTGCAATGAGGGTTAAATCATGGAACCCGACCTCTGGATTGAAGTATATAGGGGTAATTTCATTTGATGTTTGTCCGGCTCCGAGTTGCCATGAAAAGGAGCTGGCGTTCAAAGAATTATTGATAATGTCGATATAGTCGTTCGAACAACCAATTGGTGCGAGAGTGAATGCTGCTTGAGGAAGCTCGTTAACAATTTGAACAATTTGAGCCGTATCTGCGCAGCCTGTGGCCGGGCTTGTAAAGGTGTAAAAGACATCAAAAATTCCGGCGCCTATCGATGGGTCAAATTCCCCGCTCATAGGATCAATAATACCCTCTCCACTCCAAGTTCCACCAGCAGGAGTAGCGGCTAATTCAACAGGAGCGGCATCGTTTGGACAAACACCGGAAACGGGATTAGCTGAGATGGCTGGTAGCCCTATAACTTCTATCTGCAGATTGTCGGAAGAGTAACAGGTTCCGGCGCCGGCTTCGAGCGTAATTGTATGAATACCTTCGCCGCTTATATATGGATTAAAAAGGTTGAGCTCGGGCACACTTATTCCGGGGCCACTCCAAGTAATGTTTTCAATAGGATAGAACCCTGTTAATTCTAAGAGCCCGGCATTGAGGCAGACCGTCTGATCGGACCCAGCATCAGCGAGCTCTAATTCGTCCACGACGATGAGAATAGAATCTTGGCTCGAGCAGCCAAAAGCACTGGTGAATTGATAAACAACATCAAAACTTCCTAATTCAAAGGGTGTGAAGACCCCATCGGGCGTTACACCCACGCCACTCCAAAGACCATTTCCTTCAGTACCCGATAGCGGACTATATCCATCCAACACCTCTTGTATCTCTTGATTGCAGAGATCGAGGTCCTCACCTGCGTATACCGAGGGTAGGGGATGCACGGTCACATACAAATTATCACTGCCAATACAACCATTGAAATCAGTTACCGTAAGGACGGCTTCAAGGGATGATTCGGCAAATAGTGTATCCAAAAACACCTCGCCGTTTCCAAACAATTCGGACGGCGACCAATTAACGTTTACGTATGGGTCGGTACCGCCAATCACCTCTCCTGTGACAAAAGCCTCTTCTCCAAAACAAATTGAAATATCTTCTCCGGCACTGACAACAGGCACGCTGAACACTTCAATCAGCGCGGAGTCAGAGCTTGCGCATGAACCGCTTCCAAGAAAGTAAGTGACCTCATAAATACCCTCGTCCGTCGGAAAGAAAACACCTTCTTCGCTAATACCAATGCCGTCCCAAGATCCCCCCGGTGTTTCAGCTTGGACTTCAACAGGACTGCCATAACCGCAAAAAGATAAATCTGGACCTGCGTTTGCAGCAGTGATTTCTACAACGTCAATCGTAACACTATCTACACCCACACAAGAATTCAGGTCGGTAAAAGTATATAGCAGGCTGAAACTACCAATCTCAAAAGGCAGGAAACCCCCAGCGTCGGTTATGCCATCCCCTTCCCAAAAACCAACACCGTTTGTTATTGGGGACGGAAATAACGACTCTTCAATGGGCTGGTTACAAAATGTTAGAGCGTTACCAGCATCTACCGCAGGCAGCGGGTTCACAAATACTTCAAAATAATTCTCGCCAATGCAGCCATTTACATCCGCGACTTCTAATTGGTAAAAACTGGTGACATTCGGAAATGCCGTTGGAGCACTTAGGTTATTGTTATTTAGCGTTTCAGGAATTGGAGAACCTATGCCTAAGCAGAAGTCAATGGAGCTCGAAGCCCCATTTATGACTGTGAAGTCATCAAAAACTAATTCCCCGGTGTAGTTATTAGAAAGCGAGGCTGAAGAGCTACCCCAACCATTTCCAGCGGAGTCGAACCCTTCGAAGGAGTAACATCCATCTACCAAACAAGCTTGGCTTTCCCCCACACCTCCTTGATGAATTATCGTGCCGCCACTAGAAATTACCCATGAAATTTCGTCACTGTTCGATGAATTGGAGACACTTATATCAACCAAATGACAAGGGCTCCAATTATATCCTAGATAAGGTTCGGAGCCGCCCGTGATGCCAATGTCAATTATAACTGAATCACCGGCGCAGATTATTGGGATATCGGGCTGTGAAATTTCAGGCAACTCCCAAACCTCTAGGCTAAACTGCTCTGTACTCGGGCAGCCAGCTGAGGTATAACCGGTCACGGTAAACACAGAGGACGCAGAAGGCGATGCTATTGTAGAATTTGAACTTACGGAAGAGAGAAAGGGGCTTGAAGACCAATTGTATGAATTCGCCCCTGATGCCGTTAAAGTGGTTTCCGCACCATTACAAATTGCAGAACCAGCGGATGATTCAATTGACAGGTTCGGGGGAGATTGGACTAGAATTGACTCTGAGTCGTACACGCTACCACAAATATTGGTGGCAGTTAGTTCGACATTGAAATCACCTGCAGCAGCCCAAGTCGTATTACCGGGGTTTTGCTCCGTTGAGCTCACATTTTCACTTCCTGAAATAACCCAGTCATAACTTGTGATAGGCGTATTACAAGATTCATAATTCGCACCAACATATGCGTTTTCACCAGCACAGATATCGGGGAGGCTGTTGATATTGATCTCCGGTAAATCATATGAATCGATGATATATGAATGAGTAAAAGTGCCGCATGAGTTCGTCTGAATCAACTCTAATTCAAAGGTCCCTGCGTGGAGAACTTCTATTTCAGGGGTTTCAGACCCAGTATTGGTCCCATTAATAAATTGAAAGTGTGTGTCCCACCAATTCCAATTGGAGGGGCAATCAATATCTAAATATTGCATATTCCATGAGGTGGATAAGGCACATATTTCAGGGTTCACTGTAGTGTTGATTGCTGCAAAAGAGAAAGGAACGCAGCCATTCGATTCAGACGTGGCGCCCCAAATAAAATCCGGTGAAAGGGGCTCCTCAATGCATACTTCTTGCGTAAAAACGTTTGGGTCATCCTGATTACAGAAGTTGTATGACGTCAAGGTTACCGTATAAGTTCCTGGTGCACTGTATGTGTGAGACTGATTATCATTCGTAGCAGAGAACTGGGTAGCACCGTCCCCAAAATCCCAAAAGAAGGAGTTTAGCTCAGCGCAATTATTTCCGTAACCAACGCTAGATGTATTAATGAAATTGATGGCGCTGTTAACGCATTGGGTTGGTTGTTGTGCATAGAATGACGACGACGGGGGAATAAATATTATGATTGGATTTATTGTTGCCTGAGAAAACGAGCAAACGTTCTCGGCAGTTAAGGTCATTGTGTAAGGGTCATTCGGACACGATGTGGTTGCATATTCATGACACGCCTCACTGGGTGGAGGGTGGCTGAACTCTTCATCGGGAGTATTGTCTCCAAAATCAATCGTATAGGTTGTTGACTCGTGATTTAATTCAGCGTTGTTTATGTTGAAACAAAGCTCAATAGGAGCACATGCGGTTGTATTTCCGTTTGAGCTAGCCCCGACAGCGGGATTTGTAATATTTGCGACGACAATCATAGTGTCGTTGCTACAGCCATTAAGGCCTTCAACGATATAAGTTAAGTCCCACATTCCAAGCCCTTCATAAGTATTCTCCGCATTGAGTGGCGTTGGAGGATTTGTTGATTCATACGGGTCACTCGAGTCACCCCAGTCAATAAAATAATTTAGGTTGTTTGACGGATTTGTTCCATCTAAAACACCGATCGAGAATGACTCATTCCCATCGCATTTTATAAAATTGTATGTTGGCTCAATCAAGTTTATTTCAGGGAACTGCTGAACCGTAATAGTTTGTTGGGAGGAGTTAGCACACCCATTTTGGTCAGTGACCGTTAAAACCACATCAAAATACTCCAACGAGTTGCCGAATGCTTCGTAGAAGTGTAATTGGTTGGCGCTGTTTGTTGCTGTTGTGCCGTCACCAAAATCCCAAGCGAAGCTATTTTCTCCTCCAGCAAGATCAGCAGAGAATTCTATTGGTACGGAAGAACAAAGCCCATCGGGGGCAAATGTGAATCCAGCATCGGGTAGGTCATAGACGAATACGGTAACTTCGTCAGTATCGTAGCAGGTGCTATCACCCTCAATATAAATGGTATATGAAGTTGTTTCAATAGGGCTGACAAAAGGATTTTGAATTGTATCAAGACCGTTGTTCCAGCCCCAGGAAAAAGCTCCCTGATCAGGAGTGTTTATCAAGGCGGGACTTCCGCCGATTTGTGCGCTATCTCCTTCACAAATAAATAAATCTGGTCCAGCGTCAACAATGCACTGAGCGCTACTTGAATAAACACCAGTAGTGCAGAACAAGACTAAGGCAAATCGATATAAAGTCCTCATCTTTTGTTGTTTATAAGCCCGAGTGCAAGGCGAAAGATTAATGAAGTACAAGGGGCTGAACCTGGCTCGAGCCAATTTCAGATTCTACACTAATGAAATAGACACCAGATGGCATGGAACAACGGAAGGCAAACTCTCTCTCAGTATTTCTCAACAAGCAATCTGATTCTTCGCCGAGGGCATTGAATAATCGTACAGAGAAGGGGTGCTTAACGCCATCGACAGCAAAACCCGCCTTGCAAGGATTCGGGTAAACAACAACTCCTAATTTCGAGCTGCCGTAAACAGGCTGAGGAATAGTATTCCAATAAACAGGGACATTCACGGAAACTACACACCCATTTGAATCAATTGCCTCAACCAAGTAGCTGCCCTCAGACAGGAAATTTGGGTCAGCGACTTCGCCCGCCTCATCATACCATGTGATTTCAATATCACCGGTTCCACCGGAGGCGGTTGCGGAACCAACGCCTAATGATTCATCGGAAGCCTCTGTGGATGTGGCGAATAGTTCAATTTCGTCAGGGATTTGAGGCATAGAAACCTCGAGGGTGTCAGAGCAGAGTCCCTTAGACATTTGAACGATCACATGGAAGCTTCCAGGGCCGAGGAAAAACTCCCCGACTGAGTTGGAATATGCTACTGAATCAATACTAAATATTAAGCTTGAGGACGAGCTGGTTGTTATTTGCAAGACCCCTAATTCCCCAAAACAGAGAGCGGGAAAAACATCAAACCCTAATTCCCCCAAATAGCAGCAACTTTCATCATCAAATTCAGCGAGTTCATTATAATTATCTGCTTCGGGATCCATACACCCACCATCGCCAACAATAACACTTCCTACCATACCTGCTTGGGCATGACCAAAATTTGAGCAGTCATAATGATAGACACCGGGAATGTTGAATGAGTGATAGCCGATGCAAGCACCATCAGAATTACCTGCGACAGAGGGAAAAAAAAATTCTTCTGGGTTATTAAAGGATTCACCGGAAATAGAACTCGCATCCCCGTTAACATTGTGTAGGCCTTGAAAATTTATCCAAGACAGGGTATCTCCGGTGTCAATAAAGACAGTGGAGGGTGAGTACTGAAACATTGTTGTTTCAATTGTGACACCACTGACACCACAAGGATTTAGCCCCTGGGACATCATAAATAAAGCGTAGTGCAAAAGGGCGAAAACAAGAACTATACGCATCTTACACATTTGGTTACCATCAAATTAACTAAAAAAACATTGGAGCGACTTTAAGAAATAGGTAACAATAGCTTTTTCCTGGGACTTTCAAGTCGTGTTTAAGCCAGGAAAAAGCCTCGCTTTTGGCGAGGCTTTCAGAGCAAAGTCTTTTTGGTTCGAGATTTTTATTGCTCACTGCGGGCGGCACGTTGTGCAATGCGGGCAGCGACGTCAGGGTTTTCAGCTAGAAGCGCACCAAACGTGGCTGTCCAGTCAGCATAATGGGCGAAGTTTCTAATTTCACCTGCATCATTGAACTCCATAGTTCCATACGCCATTAATTTTTGGGTTGCATCGCCCATAGCCATATTCCACTGACCATAGTAGCGGACGCTACCATCTAGAGCCATAGTCAACGTGTCGATTCCGGGCAGATAGACTGCATTTACAAGTTCAGCATCCATGAGAGCTGTCATCATCTTCCATTGTTGCATGGATTCGTCTTTCGTTCGGTCCTCTTCCTGAAAGCCGGTTCCTACCTCGATAAAATCGTCGGCAAAAAGATCAGGGTTAATTGTTTTGCTCTGGAACCCATCGAGCATTGCTTTCATGGAAGCGAGATTAGCATCATAATTTGGGTTTTGCTCTGCTGAGCCGGAATTGCATGCGAAAATGACGCAAAGCGCGAGAGCAGCGAAAAAAAAGGGATAGTTTTTCATCGAAATTAGAGGTTGTTGAGAGTCGAAAGCTAATTCGTTTTTGCCTAAAAAAAAGACAAGTCTCAATTTTTTGAGACTTGTCTTGTTTGGCTCCCCCACCTGGACTTGAACCAGGGACCCTCTGATTAACAGTCAGATGCTCTAACCAACTGAGCTATGGAGGAATATTCGGACGGCAAAGATAATCCTTTCTTTTCGTTCGTGGACGAATTGCAAAGATTTTTTGCGTCTACAGCTTATACGGCGGCATCCGAAAGAATGTTACGCCGGACCGGTTGACTCGAAGAAGAACCGGTACCTTTGCGGCAGACTTCTGGAAATATGAGTTTAGTAACCGTTGGTACCGTGGCTTTTGATGCCATCCAAACCCCATTCGCTTCTTCAGGTAAAATCGTAGGTGGAGCCGCCTCCTACATCGGCCTCAGCGCGAGCCAATTCGCGAAGGAGCAGCACATCATCTCGGTCATCGGGGATGACTTTCCCCAGTCGTTCATCGCCGAACTCGAATCGCGCGCCGTCAACACAGAAGGCCTTGAACGCCGAAAAGGTGAGAAGAGCTTCTTCTGGGAAGGGAAGTACCACATGGACATGAATTCCCGAGACACTCTGACCACCGACTTGAACGTACTGGCGGATTTCAAGCCGGTTGTTCCGGAATCCGCAAAGCAGTCAGATTACGTCATGCTCGGGAACTTGGACCCCAACGTTCAAGCGAGCGTGTTGGACCAGATGGCCAAACGCCCCAAGCTCGTCGTGTTGGACACGATGAACTTTTGGATGGACATCGCGCTGGAGCCCCTTAAAGCGGTGTTGCAACGCATCGACGTGTTGACCATCAACGACGAGGAAGCGCGCCAGCTATCCGGCGAATACTCCTTGGTGAAGGCCGCCCAAAAAATCCTCACGATGGGCCCGTCCACCCTGGTCATCAAAAAAGGCGAGCACGGCGCGCTGCTGTTCAACCAAGACGAGGTTTTCTTCGCTCCAGCACTGCCGTTGGAGGAGGTACTAGACCCTACTGGTGCAGGCGACTCTTTTGCCGGGGGCTTCATTGGCTACTTGGCGCACACGGACGACACGTCGTTTGCGAACATGAAGCGCGCGGTGGTCTTGGGGTCAGCGCTGGCGTCATTTACGTGCGAGCAATTCGGCACCGAGCGTCTTTTGAGTTTGACCCAAGGGGAGCTGGACGAGCGCATTCAACGGTTCGTTGACCTCGTCGATTTCGACATTGTATTGAAGGGCTGATCCTCGGTTATTCGGGACGCTCAGGAGCGTATTCCGGGAGCCACTGCACCGGGTCGAGCGCGGAGCCATCCACCCACCATTCGAAGTGGGAGTGAGGACCCGTGGAATGTGTTCCTGTTCCACCTAACACCGCAATGGGATCACCGGCTTGAACCCGGT
>CENJ01168561.1_pt1 | contig 23039 bp, 27 predicted proteins | sample 356161 | NCBI WGS metagenome assembly CENJ01 (sample SAMEA2619531, study PRJEB7988) | marine metagenome | biome: marine biome (ENVO:00000447); feature: surface water layer (ENVO:00002042); material: "saline water (ENVO:00002010), including plankton (ENVO:xxxxxxxx)" | depth 5 m
GCGCCGACTTCAAGGTCCAGAATATTGCCATGATAAATGTGCAGCATGGTTTGAGAGTACGCTTTAAAAGGAGTGTATGAAAGTTAATCAGAGAAAACCATATACTCCATATGGTCTTTGTGCCGCATTCCGCGAAGTCGGTTGCTGTGAGACAGTCAGGCGGAGGCCGATATGAGATACTGGTTCTACATTGAAGTAATGCGCCGCGTTCTGCTGGTCGCGGGCGTTCTCGCGGGTGGCGCGGCCTTATTCCAAGGCCAGCACTTCGTCATCGGCGCGATCTCGATTGCGTCTGGTATTCTCGCTTACATTTTCCTGCCGAAAGAGAAGCTGCCTTCGACATCAGAGCATATGTCCTACGGCGAAGACGTGATTGGCGTCGATGTCGGGGCGAGCGTTCTGGCCCTGCCGCTTCTGGCGCTTGTCTATTCGCTGATCGGCAATGACGGCATGCCGCGTTGGTGGATGGTGTTCATCTTCACCTCGCCGATGATTGTCGCCGGGCTCGTACTTTACTGGATGGCGACGCGAAATGCCTGCCTCTGGCTGTCGCTGGATAGCGGCCACGTAAAACTGGCAGATATTAAGACCGTGCATGAATTCCATCTGTCGCAAGTCGTCGACGCGAGGCCCCACGTCTTCAAAATGCCAAACTGGGGCTGGGCGTTGCTGGCTGCATTTGACGGTCCGCGAGGCGTCGGCATGGCCATTCTGCATGGCGGACGTAAGGCGGAGTATCTGAACCTCACGCTGAAAGACGGAACAGAAATCACACTGCCGAAAGATGGCTTTCCGGCTGTCTCCGCCCTTGAAGAGCAGCTACAGCCAGTGAGCATTTAACCTGCGTCGATCATCTCCATGATCTGCGCGATCGCATCTGCATGGCCCTCAATCTGCGCGTCTTCCGGATAAATGTTGATCTCCACATCCGGCGGAATGCCGCGGCCTTCATAGACGACGCCTTCAGCCGTCTGGAAAGTTTCATTCGCGAGTTCCAGATACCAGCCATTCGGAAGCGGTTTTGCCAGCGGGGTCGAGAACGCGCCGCGCGTCGTCGTGCCGACATGCGTTACATTCGGCAGCTGTTTCATCATCATTGTCGTGATCTCGCCGCCAGACACCGTCACATCGCTGGTCATCAGATAGACCGAACCTGTGAAGCGCGGGCCGTCATAAGGCTCAATCGGGTATTCGGTTGTTGCTTCCGGCTCGCCCTCGACGGTCACGCGGTACCCCATGAACGGAGCCTCGGTGAAACGCGCCGCCAGAGCACGTGTGACAGCGTCGTATCCGCCACGATTGTTTGAGAGGTCGAAAATGATGGCTTCATGATCAGCAAAGCGGGTAAGGGTGTCATCCATGATATCCGCGAGCGCGGAGAGTTCAGCCTGAGACCATTCAATCGTGCCCGGCACCTCGCCAGAGCTGAAACCACCCATTGTGAAAATCTGGATATAACCGACGCGCTCGTCGATTTCGCCGACCACGACGCGATCAGCAATCAGTTCCATGCCCTCGTCGAGCACATCTGCCTCTAACTGGTTGACGAGACCCATCACCCAGGCGCCTTCGCCCATGCCTGCCTGCACCATTGGAAGTGTCGTGCCCATGCCGCCCTGAATGCGCGCGCGCTCACCATCCACCATGCCGATCATCTTGGTGTGGGAATCGCCAAGCGGAATAAGAAGATCGGAGAAGACCTGCCACAGAGCCGCCTCGCCCATGCCGTCGCTCACTCGCGGGCGCGCGGCTTCAACCGAGGCGTACCAATCCACGCCGCGAGGTTCAAAGAAGCCATAATGCTCGGCCATGGTGTTTGTGAAAATGTCGAACAGCACTGTTTCGGAGGTCAAGTCTTCGCTGCCGCAATGCGCGGGCAGGGCGTCCATGCGTTCGAAATAGGCCGACGCATCTCCCGGAAGATATTGAAGACGAATGGCATGTCCGTCCGATGCCGCGCGATAAAGGCGGTATTCCACCTGACCCATCATGGGCGTGGCTTCATTGGCCTCCGGTGTTCGGTAGCAATACTCGGGGCTATATTCCCAGCGCGTGACCGCGCCGTCCTTGATTTCCAGCACCCAGTCTTTTTCCGACGAGTACCAGACGCCATTCGCTTGTGCGTCCAGTGGTGCAGGTTCGCTATAGGTCACGTCCGGTACGTTCGCGCCAGTGCAGGCCGTGAGCGCGAGGATGGCGGTCAGGGTGCAGGTGGGCAGATTGAACAGGCTCGGCATAATGTCTCCGGAAAATTCGGTAGAAGAAAAATACTCATTCGCTTGTATGAAACCGCTGCGCTCAATCAACCGGAAAACCTGTCCGGACACGTCAATTGCGTTCCGTTTCGTTTGATTTGCGGCTTCCCTAGCGTGATCTTGCGTGCGCCAGCTTTCGCCTCAATCATGCTCCAAAATAATTACGGGAGAGAGACATGTCAGACAAACCGGAATCAGTCGGTCAGGAAGTGCTTTATGAGGTTGCAGACCATATCGCTGTGGTCACACTGAACCGGCCGGATAAGCGCAACGCCGTGAATGGAGCAGTCGCAACGGCGATGGACTGGATCGTGAAAGAGGTGGAGCGTGACGATGATGTGCGCGTGGCCATTCTCACCTCATCTCTGGAATCAACCTTCTGCGCAGGCGCTGACCTTTCCGAGATTTCCAAAGGCAATGCGCGGGCACTCTCTACAAAGGATGGCGGCTTTGCGGGTTTTGTGAAATCCAGTCGCTCCAAACCATGGATCGCCGCGGTGCGCGGCAACGCGCTCGCTGGCGGCTGCGAACTGCCGCTAACCTGCGATATGATCGTCGCGGCGGATAACTCACGCTTCGGCCTGCCTGAAGTGAAACGCGGTATCTTTGCAGGTGCGGGCGGTGTCTTCCGTTTGCCGCGTGCTCTGCCTCGCAATATAGCGCTTGAGATTGTCGCGACCGGCGACCCACTGCCAGCTGAACGTATGTATCAGTTGGGGTTGGTAAACCGCATGGTGCCGTCTGAAGACGTGCTGGCCGAAGCCAAAAGCCTTGCAGCGCAGATTGGTGCGAATGCGCCGCTGGCCGTTCGTAAAAGTCTTGAGGTTGCCCGTCAGGCCTATGACGGAACTGAAGAAGAGCTCTGGAAAGCCTCAAATGAAGCCTCTGCGGTCGTCTTCTCGAGTGAAGATGCCAAAGAGGGGCCGCGCGCCTTCCTTGAAAAACGCGCCCCTGTCTGGAAAGGGCGCTAAGTGAAGCAAACGGCAGAGGCGTGGGCCTCTGCCTTTTTTGATTTGTTCTACCTCTCGCGGATATCAGCGCCGAGTTGGGCCATATGGTCGAAGAATTCCGGATAGCTGGTCGCGATCATCGCCACATCATCTACCGCGACAGGGTTTTGCGCAGCGATGCCCATAACAAGCGCTGACATGGCGATGCGGTGGTCATGACGGGTCTCAACGGTGCCGCCGCCCGGAACTTCGCCGTCGCAGCCCTGAACGATGAAGCCGTCTTCCAGCTCTTCGACTTCCACGCCATTCACACGCAAGAGGTCCACAGTCGCGCGGATGCGGTCGCTTTCCTTCACTCGCAGCTCTTCTGCGCCAGTGATACGTGTTTCGCCTTTAGCGAAAGCTGCCAGCACGCCGAAGATCGGGAATTCGTCGATCATTGCAGGCACCAGCTCTTCTGGCGGGTTAGTCGCCACCAGCCGGTCTTTGCCGCGAATGCGCACATCAATCACTTCTTCGCCGCTGACAAGGCGTTGGTTGGTGATGTCGAGATCGGCCATGCCTTTGATGACTTCGAGGAAGCCCGAGCGCGTCGGGTTGGTCATGTGACCTTCAATGGTCATGTCCGCATCCGGAGAGATGAGACCTGCGGCGAGCAGGAAAGCAGCAGAGGACGGGTCGGAAGGCACGATAAAGTCACCAGCACGCAGCTTCTGGCCACCTACGATGGATACGCGCTGGCCTTCGCCTTCGTCTGCAGACTGAAGTTCAACGCCGAAGCCTTCCAGCATACGTTCGGTATGGTCCCGCGTTTTGCGCGGCTCACGAACAATTGTCGTGCCTTTGGCATTTAGGCCTGCCAGCAGAACAGCAGACTTTACCTGAGCGGACGCGACGGGTGGTGTGTAGTCGATTGCGCTCAGCTCGGACGATCCGGTGATAGCCAGCGGAAGCTGACCTTCGTGCGGTCCGATCTGTGTAACCTGCATGCCCATGTCGCGCAGCGGGTTCAAAACGCGGTTCATCGGCCGCGATGACAGGCTCTCATCACCGCACAGGCTCACGCGAATCGGATAGCCAGCCATGGCACCCATCATCAGGCGTGATCCCGTTCCGGAGTTTCCGAAGTCAATCGCATTTTCAGGTTGCTGAAAGCGGCCAAGCCCCTGAACCGTCCACGCGCCTTTGCCGGTTTTAGTGACAGTTGCCCCGAGTTGACGGCAGGCTTCACCTGTTCGCAGAACGTCATCACCTTCCAGAAGACCCGTTATATTTGAGGTGCCTTCTGCCATTGCAGCGAACATAATTGCCCTGTGTGAGCAGCTTTTATCACCGGGAGGTACAATTTGTCCCGAAATGCGTTTTACAGGGGTGGAAATCCAGACCATAAACTTGTCGACCTGTTATTGGTTACAAAACTGCTTTGACAGGGCGAGTTGATCATGGCAAGCGCTCGCCCCAAACGAAAACAAATAGATCGCCTAAGGGGGCCGCTGTGCCAAGAAAAGATTTGGGAACCAAACGTACTTGCCCGGAAACGGGAAAGAACTTTTACGACCTCAGCAAGGATCCGATCGTCTCTCCGTACACGGGTAAGGAATACCCGCTGTCTTTCTTCGAAGAAGTCGACATCACGCCGGCTAAAGCGCCACGCGGTGCAGCTAAGCCGAAAGATCCGGAAGATGATGACGAGGACGAAGACGAAGATGACATCGAGGATGTCAAAAAGTCCAAGTCTGACGATGATGACGATGACGAAGAAGATGATACACCTGAGATCGACGAGGTAGATCAGGATGCGCCAATTCCAACTGGCGACGATGATGACGACGACGACACACCAGGTGCTGTTCCGGAAGGCTTCTCAGAAGATTCAATCGACGATGATGATGATGACGTCGTGCTCGACGATGAAGAAGAAGACTTCGACCTCGATGCAAACGTAGACATCGATGATGTCGACGACGATGTTGACGACGAAGACGACGACAAAATCTAAGACTTACGGCCGGGGCTTCGCAGAATTTTTTGGTCTTGAAAACGACCGGATTTCAGCGTAAGCCTCGCCCCTCTGAAAACTGGGGCTATAGCTCAGTTGGGAGAGCGCTTGAATGGCATTCAAGAGGTCAGCGGTTCGATTCCGCTTAGCTCCACCAGTTTTCTGTTTTCCCGAAAATTGACGCTCAAATGGTCTGAATGATCGCGGTTTCATCCCGCAAATAAATGACCAAAACAGACAAGAATTCACGCAGTTTCTGTTTAAAGAAACGCTTATGATCATTTCGTGACGACTGCGTCATACTCTTTCTTTGTTAATACATTTGTGCTAATTATCACCAAATCGGGTGAGCTCCTGTATGGAGATGCACTTGATGTGTAGAGTAGTGTTGAGTGCGGGGCGGTCCTTCTGGGCCGCCCTTGTGCTATTCAGGGCATTGTTTTTGTTTGAAAAACACGCCAACTCGCCTCATGCGCGAATAATTCCCTTAAATTGTATATACTTAAAGAATCTATTCTTGAGGGAGTTGATTCGCCCCAGTTACGTTAACTATAACTCGCTCAAACTAACCAAAATTTCATGTTGCCTTACGCGGGTCGTTTTTTGGCGCTGGTGCGAGGCGCAGGACTTCTGTCTGGTAGCGTTCGTCGTCTCCGGCTACCAAGTAATTGGCCGCGCGGGCACACGCGTCCAGAAGCGCTTTCATCCACTCCTGATCGGCTTTGGGGAAGTCGGCGAGCACATAGTTCATGACGCGTGATTTGTCGCCAGGATGGCCCACGCCCATACGCGCCCGGCGCACGTCCTGACCCATGTGGCTTATAATGGAGCGCATGCCGTTATTACCTGAATGGCCGCCGCCTTGCTTCATTCGAAAGCGACCGGGTGCCAGATCGATTTCATCGTGGAAGACGACGATGTTCTCTGCGTCCACCTTGTAGAAGCGGGCGGCTTCAGAAACGGCACGGCCGGTCTCGTTATAGAAAGTCTGCGGCTTCATCAGCAGCGTTTTTACGGGACGCCCGTCGACCAGAATATTGCCTTCGGCGATCTGCGCCTGGAATTTGGATTTCCACGGGCCAAAACCATGCATGCTGGCGATCTCATCTATGGCCATGAAGCCGATATTGTGACGGTTGCCTGCGTATTTGTCGCCGGGGTTACCCTGTCCAACCAGAATAAGCATGGGTGAAAATTTCCTGTCGCCTGAGCGTTTGAAGAATCCGAACATAAGATGAGCTTATGGCGTGAAAGCAGATGAGAAAAAAGGGCCAGACGTGAGCCTGACCCTTTTTGAATTCTGATTGTGCCAGAAACCTATTCTTCGGTTTCTTCGCCTTCCGCTTCTTCTTCACCATCGTCAGACTCAACGGCGCCGCCACGGCTTGCAATTGTAGCGATTGTGAAGTCGCGGTCTGTGATGGTTGGAGACGCACCTTCTGGGAGGTTGATGTCAGAGATTTTGACATTGTCACCGATTTCCAGAGCAGACACGTCTGCTTCGAGGAACTCAGGGATTTTGCCAGCTGGAACGTTTAGTTCGACTTCGTGACGAACAACGTTGAGCGTGCCGCCTTTTTTGAGGCCCGGAGATTTCTCTTCGCCAACAAAGTGGACCGAAACTTCAACAGAGATGACCTGCTTCGCGTCAACGCGGTAAAGGTCCATGTGCTCTGGAATGTCTGTAACAGGGTGGAACTGAATGTCCTGGCAGATCACAGATTGCTTTTTGCCTTCGTGATCGAGTTCGATCATGTGACCAAGCAGTTTGCCGTTGTTGAGGCCTTTGACGACTTCGTTGTTCTTGAGGTTGATCGCAACCGGGTCCTGGCCACCACCGTACAGTACGCCCGGGATCATGCCGTTACGACGAGCTTCGCGTGCGCCGCCTTTGCCTGTGCGCTCGCGCACTTCTACTGTGAGAGTGAGATCTGCCATAATTTAAATATCCTTTGTCCTGGAATCCGCCCGGCCCATCCGAGTGATAACCTGACCGACACGCGCTTCTTAAGGCGCGGAAGCGGCGGCTATACGGGATAATGGCGGGGTTGGCAACCTGCCTACATGCCGGGAATTGGCGACACGTTGAACAGGGCTGCGTGGCCGCCCATCGTCATCCAGCCGGCAATCGCGACTCCACCGATAACGGCGATGCCGTCCCATAGCGCGCTGGGCGCTTTTGGCTCTGTCGCGGGACGCTTCTTTATGGAGATGCGCACCATGACGGCCCACGCCAGAAACGCACCGAAGAAGATGAAGCTTGTCAGGTCCCAATTCACCAGAAGGTGACCAAGCGCCCAGATTTTCACGCCGACCAGCTGCGGGTGTTTGAAAGTCTTCGCGATGAAACCGCGCGGCAGGCTGCCTGCGACGGCAAGGACGAGCGCAATCGGGATCAGGATAGAGTTGATATGCTTCATGCCCTGTGGCGGCTCACCGAAGTATATCGTCGAGGCTTGCGCGTCGGGATATCCGAGGATCATGAGCACGAAGAAGATCAGCGAGAGAAGGGCGTAAAGGCCTTTCCACGGCATCGCGCCCAGTTTGGCGATCATGTCCGCGCGCAATCCTGGCGCAAAAGCGTGTATCAAATGGACGCCCAGAAAGCCGATCAGGCCAATCAGAAACAATGTCATGTCTTTCCCCGCAAGTTTTGCGGGCAGAGAAGCACAGATAGGACGGGCCGACTAGCTCGCTCGCGCCGCTGTGACGTTCTCCCAGACATTGACCGGTTCGTCTTCATCGCCGTCAAATGCAACCGTTCGCACGATCGTCATACCGAGCGATCGGGCCACGGCTTCAGACGCGCGATGACCTTCATTGATAATGCACTGGCAGGGAAAGTCCGGGTCCTGAGAGAGCGCCCAGTCTAATGCGGCGCTCATGGCGGCTTTGGTATAGCCCTTGCCCCAATAGTCAGGATGGATACCCCAGCCGGCCTCGGGAATATTCTTTAGCGGTGGATTGATTTCCGAGCGTTTGGACAAGGTGAAGCCGCACTCGCCGATGAAGCGGTCGGTCTCTAGGTCGGCAATGGTCCAGTAGCCGAAGCCGAACAGAGCCCAGCTGCCGATGTTTTTCTGTAATTGTGACCAGAGATAGCCGGACGGGCGGGGCTTGCCGCCAATATGCTCGTAAAATGCGGGCGTCTGCCACATGTCGAACATAGGCTGGAAGTCGTCGAGCGTGTTCGCACGCAAGCGAAACCTGTCGGTCTCGATGACCGGGATAGCGTCGGGGCTGAGCGCGGGAAGCAAATACATGACCAGCCTCCCGCAATCAGATGTCTTAGTCGAACATCTTGGAGATGGACTCATCATTCGCGATACGGCGGATCGCTTCGCCGATAACGTGTGCGACGCTGAGAACGCGGACTGCTTTGGATTTCGCCGCGTTGGAGTCAGGTGCAATTGTATCTGCGATGACAATCTCTTTCAGGACGGACTTCTCGATGCGCTCAACGGCAGAACCGGAGAGAACGCCGTGTGTGACGTAAGCTGAAACAGATTTCGCACCTTGCTCCATCAGAGCAGCCGCCGCGTTGCAGAGCGTGCCGCCGGAGTCACACATGTCATCATAGAGGATACATGCGCGGTCCTGAACGTCGCCGATAATGTTCATGACTTCGGCCACACCGGCTTTCGGACGACGTTTGTCGACGATAGCAAGGTCGCAGTCGAGGCGTTTCGCCAGAGCACGCGCACGAACCACACCGCCCACGTCCGGTGATACGATCATCACTTTGTCAGCGCCGTAGTTTTCGCGAATATCGCGTTCCATAACCGGCGTTGCGATCAGGTTGTCGGTCGGGACATCGAAGAAGCCCTGAATCTGGCCAGCGTGAAGGTCCATTGTCAGGACGCGGTCAGCGCCTGAGGTCGCGACCAGATTTGCTACGAGCTTGGCAGAGATTGGCGTACGGCCATCTGTTTTGCGGTCCTGACGGGCATAGCCGAAATAAGGGACGACCGCGGTGATGCGCTTGGCAGACGCGCGCTTCAGGGCGTCCATGGCGATCAGGAGTTCCATCAGATGGTCGTTCGCCGGGTATGAGGTAGACTGGATCACGAAGACGTCTTCGCCGCGAACGTTTTCGTTGATGCGAACGAAAATCTCATTGTCTGCGAAACGTCGGAACTCCGTGTCTGTCAGAGGAATATCGAGATACTTCGCGATGTCCGCCGCGAGGTTCGGATTCGCATTACCGGTGATAAGTTTCATGATGACCCGCCATTGCCCAATACCCCTGAAAGGATTCTCTTTTTGCCTTGGGGTTTTACTGGCCTTTTAGGACATTAACGCCGTGGCGCAACCAGTGAATCAGAGATTCTTTTTCAGCATCACCACAGAGGCATTTCGTCCGTAATCGGATAGTCCGTTTTTTACTCTATAGCGGTTTGAAAAATAACGCCTTGGCTGGCTCAACGTATCCTCGCCAACACATTCGACAGATTTTACCCCTTCGCGCAGCAGAATGCCTTCGCAGAATTTCCAGATATCGAAATAGGCGCGGTCACCGTCGCCGGGCTGGAATAGCGGTTCACACCAGCTGTGTTTTTCGAGGAAGGGGGCGCGGAGATCAGGGCCAACTTCGAAAGAAGGTTGCGACAGGCTGGGCCCGATGGCTGCGATCATATTGTCAGTGTCAGCACCAAGCCGGACCATCGCCTCAACAGTGTTCTCGATCACACCGCCAAGCGCGCCCTTCCATCCTGCGTGCGCTGCGCCGACTACACCCGCCGTCTCGTCTGCGATCAGTATGGGGGTGCAATCGGCGGTGAGTACACAAAGCGCAAGGCCTTCAACATTGGTCACCATCGCATCGCCTTCCGGGCGGTCCTCCCATGAGAAGGGCTCTGTGATTTCCAGCACGTTGGGCGAATGTATCTGATATAGGGAGACCAGATGCGGTTCGGATGGCGCGCCCACAGCGTTGGCGACACGCGCGCGGTTCTCTTCGACATTTGCGCGGCTATCGTCAGAGCCCGGCCCGACATTCAGACTGTCATAGTCGCCTGACGACACGCCGCCTTCGCGCCCGAAAAAGCCATGCGATACCCGTCCGGCCGGTGAAAAATGGCTGGACTGAATGAATGGCGGGTGTGCTGTCATGATCGGGCTTTCTGATGGTTTGGGCAGGAGAGCCAGCAGAAACCATAGCAAATTTCGGGCACTGGTAAATGTGATTGGCCAACTGAAATCCGACTTTGACACTAGGTCATTCTCAGCTAGTTTACGCTGTATAAAAATATATCCATCAGGAGGAAGCCATGAAGAAAATTATCACGACACTCATTATCGGCGCAGCTCTGGGCGCAGCGTCCCCTGCGTTTGCCAATAGTCATGAAGAAGGTGAAGCAGCGCACGCCATGACAACATCCAACACAACGATTGATGCGCTGATGGCTGATGAAGCCGCACTGGCCGTTCTGAACGAGCACATCCCTGAGATCGTCAACAATCCGCAGATCAGCATGGCTGCAGGTATGACGCTGCATGACATCCAGATGTATGCGCCGGACCAGCTGACGAATGAAAAGCTGGCAGAGATTGATGCGGGTCTCGCGCACCTCGCACACTAGGCATCTGAGCTTCGGCCTAAAAGAAAAGCCCGCCAATCCGGCGGGCTTTTTGTTTATGAGGTCAGGCGCTTTTCTTTGAAGCGGTCGCCATAGTCGACGGCGATGGAATAGTCCGGATCTTCCAGAACCGAGATTTCCACCATGTCGCCAGCCTTCTCGAGCAGACGCTCGCAGTCCGGTGACAAATGGCGAAGGTGAAGGCGCTTGTTCACCGCGCGGTATTTTGCAGCGATGGACTCAATGGCTTCAATGCCGGAATGGTCGACAACGCGTGAGTTGATGAAGTCCACAACCACGTCGTCTGGGTCATTTTCAGGATTGAACAGGTCAACAAAGCCGGTAGACGAACCGAAGAAGAGCGGGCCTTCAATACGGTAAACTTTCCAGCCTTCTTTGCTGACGCCAGTACCTGCGTAGATGCGGCTGGCTGCGTTCCATGCGTAGGCGAGGGCCGACATGATGACGCCAACAACAACCGCGACGGCGAGGTCTGCAAAGACTGTGACGACTGTCACGACAATGATCACGATAGCATCGGTCAGCGGGATTTTGCGCATGATGCGGAATGAGCGCCAAGCGAATGTGCCGACGACCACCATGAACATAACGCCGACCAGTGCTGCAACCGGAATTTGCTCGATCAGGGGGGAGGCGAACAGGATGAATGACAGAAGGAAAAGCGCGGCCGCAATACCCGCGATACGGGTGCGAGCGCCAGACTTCACATTGATCATGGACTGGCCGATCATTGCGCAACCGCCCATGCCACCGAAGAAGCCAGTGACGATGTTTGCCGCGCCCTGAGCGACACATTCTTTAGACGCACCGCCTTTTGTGCCTGTCATGTCAGAGACGAGGTTATGCGTCAGAAGGCTCTCGATCAGGCCAATGGCCGACAGGATCAGAGCGTATGGGAAAATGATTTCCAGCGTTTCGAAATTCAGCGGCACCATTGGAATATGGAATTGCGGCAGGCCGCCTGAGATAGAGGCAAGGTCACCTACAGAGCGCGTCTCAACGCCGAAGCCGATCACGATAAATGAAACGACAAGAATGGCCGCGAGCGGTGCTGGAATAATTTTCGTGAATTTTGGCAGGCCCCAGATGATCAGCATGGTCAGGGCTACGAGGCCCAGCATGATGATAAGGTCCAGCGCTGGCAGCCATTCGCCGCCAAGGCCCGGGCCATGACCGCCAGAAGCGTCGCCTGTACCAATCTGAAATTGCCCCAGCTGGGCAAGGAAAATCACGATGGCGAGCCCGTTCACAAAGCCCAGCATGACGGGGTGCGGGACCATGCGGATGAACTTACCCCAGCGCATCGCGCCAAAGATCACCTGCATAATGCCCATGAGGACGACGGTCGCGAACAGATATTCAACGCCATGGTCGGCAACAAGGCTGACCATAACGACCGCAAGAGCGCCGGTCGCGCCCGAGATCATGCCTGGACGGCCGCCGAACACAGCGGTGATCAGACCGATAAAGAATGCAGCATAAAGACCGACAAGCGGGTTCACGCCCGCGACAAAGGCAAAAGCTACGGCTTCAGGAACGAGCGCCAGCGCAACCGTCAGGCCAGCCAGAAGTTCGATTTTGATGCGGTCAGGTGTCAGCTTAACCGGAATAAAAGAGGTCTTTTCCTCGGCGCGAGCGGTCAAGGGTCTCTCCACTGGATCAGTCTGTTGTGATTTTAGGACGCGCATTATCTGGCAGCGCGACTTCGATTTCCCCGCGCTCTAATACGGGCAATTTTGCAGTGCAGCAAGTCTGTGCCTAGAAAAAGGCCACCGGGGCGGGCAGTTCGCCCGATGAAAAGCAGATGACTTTAAACCGGTCACCCATATCCTTCGGGTCGACCAACCGGGCAGCTGCTTCGAAAATAGACTGCGCCGTTTCAGGGTTTGCCTGAGTGAGTTGTTGCATGCGGGCTTCAGCGCCAAGGCTCAGGAGGAACGGTCCCTGATGGACTGCGCCATGCACTGTCAGGCCTGCTTTCTCGCCCTGATGACGCAACTGCGCGAAATCGACATCCACAGTCAGATCGCATTCGCCGGGCATTGCTAACGGATCGATTTGCTCGCCTTTATAGAAGGCGCGAAGCGTGTCTTCCGGCGGCAAATGGTTGGGGCCGTAGTCTATGAGCAAGGCGCGCATGGCATGCCCGCGCTCGGCAATGCCGGCAAGCGTCAGGGCCATGGTTTCAAGGCCGGGCTGAAGCTCAAAGCCTTTGAGGCGGTTCAGGTCGGGCGTAAAAAACGGCAGGTCATCCAGAGGCTCGGCGCCCCAGATCAACTCGCCCCCAGCAACACCAACTTTGCGCTCCACCCAGCTGTTCTTCTCTGCGTCACGGATGAACTGACGGACAGGTAAACAGTCGAGCAATTCATTGGCGATCAGGATGAGCGGGCCGTCTTCGACATCATCAATCTGGGTCAGGAAATCAGGCTCAAACTCCGAGAGCGTGTCGGCCTGAACCTTTCGCAGGGCAGGGCTCGCCTCGACCAGTTTCAGCTGCATCGCTTTGAGGAATTCATCGCCTGCTTTCACGCCTGAAATAGCGCGCAGCGCATCGCGCATTAGCGTAGCGCGACCGGGGCCGACTTCCATCAGAGTGAATGGTGAGGGCATGCCCATCACCTGCCATTCGTGCAGCGCCCATAGGCCGAGAAGCTCGCCGAATATCTGGCTGATCTCCGGTGCGGTGGTGAAGTCTTCGCCAACACCGGGCCGGGTCGCGTAGTATCCGTGCTGCAGATCATGCAGACAGGTTTGCATATAGAGCGAGACGGGCATTGGCCCGTCTGTTTCGATCATGCGGATAAGGCGGTCTTTCAGCCTCACCTGACTACTCCGCCGCTGCCATGTCGGATGGATTGCCCGACTTTTTGTTCATGGCGCGCCATACAAGGTAAGCGCCGAGCAGTACCATTGGCACGGAGAGCAGCGTTCCCATGGTCAGCCAGTCTGGCAGACCTTCTACGAAGGCGTCCGGCAGGCGGAACTGTTCTGCGATTGAGCGACCGGCAGCATAGCCGAGCAGGAAGATACCTGTGACGAGGCCAGGGCGTTTCAGTGCGCCGAATGCCCATACGCCAATCGCAATGATGACGAATAGGATCAGGCCTTCCATACCGGCTTCATAAAGCTGGCTGGCATGGCGCGGCACCTCTGAAACGATCGAACCGTCAGAGAGGCGAACGCTGCAGTTTTCAACTGTGCGCTCGGCAAGCGGCACGACATCAGGGTCGCAGATGTATTGCCACTCTTTCGTTTCCCAGTCGAAGGCTTGCGGCGGACCGCCTGAACCATAGCCTTGTGGGAAGATCACGCCCCAACCGGATTCGGTTGGCCGGCCGTAGAGCTCGGCATTGATGAAATTCGCGCAGCGGCCAAGCAAAAGGCCGATTGGCGTTGCCGCTGCTGCAATGTCTGTCATGCGCAGAAGCGGAATTTTATGCGTGCGGCAGACATGCCATGTGGCAAGGCCCACGCCGATCAGCCCGCCATGGAAAGCCATGCCGCCATCCCAGACGCGCAGGATCATGAGCGGGTCTGCGGCCAGTGCATCAAACTGGTACGGAAGCTGATAGAACAGAATATAACCGAAGCGACCGCCGAGAATAACGCCGACTGTTGCCCAGAAGAGAAAGTCGTCAATAACTTCCACGCTGGCGGGTGATGTGCCGCCGAACAGCCGAGGGCGTTTGACTAGCGCCACCGCATAGCGCCAACCCAGCACAAGACCCAGCACATAGGCCATCGCGTACCAGAGAATATTGATCGGTCCGAGTGTCAGCCCGCCTATCGAAAACTGAGGAATCGATATGACGGCCGGATAAAGTTCCGGAAAATTGAAAGCGGCGGTCATTTGTCCCCTTTTCCTGACCTTGTTGAGAGGTCACATAGCCAACTCGAACAATTCGCGGTAAACCGCGTTTGCTGCCTGAAGGAGTAATCGAATGACACATGGAAATCCACTCCTAGATGACATGGCGAAAGTCATGACAGGAATGATGGATGCCGCGCAGTCTGCAGGCGAAGAAGCCAAAACAGCCATGCGCGCACAAGGCGACAAATTTGTTGCTGAAATGGATCTTGCACGCCGTGATGAGGTTGAAGCGTTGAAAGCTCTCGCACAGTCCGCGCTGGCGCGTGTCGAGGCGCTTGAAAAGCGCGTCGCCGAGCTGGAATCCGGCAAAGACTAACTGCGTCTCACGCAACACAGGTCTCAGAAAACTCACAACTTACTGCCTTACCCCTTTGGTAGGGCTGGATGACTCGTGTTAGTCGGGGCTGACAGGGGTCTTTTATATTCAAGGGGAAACATGCCTTTAAACGCTGCATCTCAAGGTGATATCGCCGAAAACTCCATGGAACAGGTGGAACGCGTTCTCGAAGACGCGGACTGGTCCTATGAGCGCGATTCACGCAACACAGTGCATTGCATTGTGCCGACGCGATGGGGTGATATGGGCGCTGTTTTCTCGATCCGTGAGCCACATCAGTCTCTCCAGTTCTCGCTGACACTGGACGTGAAGCCGACGCCATCGCGCCGTGAAGAGCTGGCTGATCTGGTCATTCTCATCAATGACAAAATGTCTCTCGGCCATTTTGACTACTGGCCGGGCGATGATCTGGTGACCTTCCGGCACGCAATCTCCATGACGGGACGTATCGGGCCGGAAGCGACTGAAATCTCTGCGGTTATCGACGCGGCCTGCGCTTCAGCCGAAAAGTTTGTGCCATCCATGAATTATGTCATCTGGGCAGGTAAGAGCGCCATTGAGGCCATGGACATGGCAATGTTCGAGACAATCGGCGAAGCCTGATCCGCGGCCGCGCGTCGCGCCCCATATAATCAGCCTCATTTTTGGTGTACCCTTCGTCCAGATTGGTGGGAGGGAAAGCCATGTCTTACGTTACGGGTTACGTAATTCCTGTGCCTGAGGGCGCTAAGGATGAGTATATGAAGGCGGCCGAAATTATGGGCGCGCTCATGCTGAAATACGGCGCGACACGGGTTGTCGAAAACTGGGGGGCCAGCGTGCCGGACGGCAAAAACACCTCATTTCCACTCGCTGTGAAGAAGGAAGACGGCGAGGTGGTTGTCTTCTCGTGGGCTGAATGGGCGTCAAAAGAAGAAGCGGACAAAGCTGAAACCCTGATGATGGAAGACCCTGAGATGGAAAACGTGCCTATGCCGTTTGACGGAACGCGTCTCATCTTCGGCGGCTTTGAGACAATCTATGACAAACGCGCCTGACGGTTCGAAAGCGACGCCACTACGAACGCGCGCTCTATATCTGATTATCTGCGCGCTTGGCGTGCTTCTGGTTGGGTATGCCTTCCTGCCGGTCGCGGCCTATTGGGAGTTTGTCTTCCTTGATACGCTGATCGCGCCGGAAGAGGTTCGCGCGGCGCTTGCTGCAATGACGCCAGGCCAGAAGGAAGTTCATATCTGGGCGAGCTGGTTGCTCGACCTGCCATACCCGCTGTTCTATTGGGGCCTGTTTGGCGGGCTGATCGTTCGCGGATTGCCTTCAAAGGCGGGGATATTGATCTGGGTACCTCGCGCGGCTTTTACATCGGACATTCTGGAAAATATCATTCAGACATTCATGCTGTTGGGAACGGATGGTCTTGTCGGCATCAAAACGGCTGTGACTTTACTGAAGTTCGGGCTCTATGCGTTGGCTGCTCTGATCGCGCTGACGGCGCTCATTGCGCTTGTCTGGCGCGGCGTTCGGGCAAAAGGGCAGGGCTGAAATAGCGCAGGGTAGAGCGCTTGATATTTCCCGTCAGGCGCGCATCTCATGGAATGTGTGATACGCTCTATCCCTCAGGAGGCCGAATATGACCCAGGACACCGCTTTTCACGATGACGCTGCAAAGGCTGTTTTGTCGCTTGCCGGAGAGATGGCGTTCTCTGACATCACGCTTCCAAAGCTTGCCGATCGTATGGACAGACCTGTCAGTGACTTTCTGAACCTGCCGAACTTCAATGCGCTGATTGTCGATTATCTGGATCGCGCCTGCGCCTCTGAATCCGTCGATGAGACCGAGAGCCTGCGCGAACGCCTGTTCGATATCGCCATGCTGCGATTCGAGGCGATGGAAGATCACCGTGACGGCGCAATGGCGTGGCAGGATAGCTGGCTGATGAACCCGCTCAAGCGCGCGAAAGCGGCTAAGCGACGGGTGAAGTCTGCTCGCTGGATACTGACGCTGGCTGGTGAGAGGCAGGATGTCTTCCTGAAGCCGAAATCGGTTGTACTGAGCGGTATTCTGTTCCGGGCCGAACAGGCCTGGCGCAAGGAAGAGGGTGAAGATTTTACGCGCACAATGGCTCAGCTTGATCGCGACCTTCGCGATATCGATAGCTGGGTGGATCGTTTCAGCTCTTTCAGCTTCGGACCTTTCGGCAAAAAGAAAGCCGCTGATTTCTCAGCGGCTGTTTAGGTAGGGAGGAAGCGCCCCCAAATCGGGACGCTGAGGAAAAGGTGTTACGAACGAGCTTCGTGCATGTCGCTCAGTTCAGTTACGCCGAGTGCAGCGACTGCTGCGTCAACGAGTTCTGAACGGCAGTTAGCAACTGTTTCAGCTGTATCCGTTGGTGCGAAAGTGTCGGAACGACGAGCAGCGTTACGGCAAACTGTGTTTGCGCGCGTCTCAATCGCTTCGTAATTGTCTTCGGTGGAGAGGTTAGACTCGAACTTGAATTCTGCACGGACTGGTGTTGCGTCTTGAGCAACAGCTACAGGTGCGAGAGCAGTAAGGGCGATAGCAACACAAGCAAGTTTCGTTTTCATGAGAACATCTCCTGAATGATTTCCGTGGTCTCGTTGGCCACAGGATCAAACTAGGCGATGCCCCATTATTCGTCTAATGAATAGATTTTATTGAGAGTATTCTCTGCTGGAATATTTAGGGTGTTCCTTGGCCACATCGCTCAACAGCTCACGCAGCCAGCGGTGAGCCGGGTTAGCAGTCAGGCGGTTATGCCAGATCATGCTCACATTGAGATCGAAGCTCGGCATTTCTTTTGGCACTTCGCGGTAGACAACATTCTGGAAGCTTGCCTGGTAGGCCGCGAGACGACGCGGCACCAGCATGACGAGGTCGGATGCCGCAACAATCGCCGGGCCCGCAATCACCTGGGTGATCGTGATGCCGATACGGCGCGGAATATTGTAGCGCTCATAATAGCTGTCGATCACGCTGTCGTCTGTATCGGCGCGTGTCACCACAACGTGGCGGGCGTCTGTGAGTCGGTCGAGGGTCAGTTCGCCCTCGCTTAGCGGATGGCCTTCGCGCATCAGCACAACGCTTTCACTCGCTTCGATCAGGACTTCCGACTCAAACGGATCGCTGAGAGGACCGTGCGTAATCAGCGCCATGTCGACTTCGTTCTTCTCGACGCGGTTGAGCGCGTTGGACACATCCGGGAAGAGGTGCAGCTCGATGTTCGGCGCGATCTTGTCGAGGCGTTCCATGACGGCAGGCATCATCAGACGGGTGATGAGGTCGTTTGTGAGAATGCGGAAGACGCGAGCATCAGTTGCCGGATCAAACACGTTAGGCTCTAGCGCGTTGGACAGTTCCTGCAGGGCCTGTTGCACCGGCATGGCCAGTTCGATGGCGCGCGGCGTTGGTTTCATGCCTTCAGCGCAGCGAATGAAAAGGTCATCTTTGCAGAGATGGCGCAGGCGGTTCAGTGCTTTGGAAACAGCTGGCTGTGACATACCAATGCGTTCACCGGCCCGTGTCGTGTTCCGCTCAACCATGAGTGCGTCAAATACGACGAGGAGATTGAGATCAACGCCTGCAAGATTCATCTGAGAGTGCTTCCAAAAAAGTATACAACTGAAAAGATTATCAGGACTCGTGCCTGTTACAAAGTTTCACAGCGTAGTCAAATCGTCACAAATAACAATTCGCGTCTTTATTTGGGGCCTGCTGCGTAAACTGGCAATGCCTCAACGTCAGGTTCGACCCAGCTTTTGCGTGCCTCTGGTGTAAACAGAACCGGTCTGGACCAGTAGCGGAAAATCCAGTCGGACCGACCGAGACCTGACTTCAGTACATAGTTCACCGCCTCATGCAGACTTAGCGCCTCGCAGCCTTTCAACGCATGAGATGCCATACGGATTGAGGCGAGGGTGATCGTCTCGTGATATCCTTCAGTGTCAGTATTTGCGACACCGCAGGCCAGATTATAGCGCCGGATCATGTCAGGCATGTCGCGCTCTGCATCATGGAGGGGAGAGCGGATCAGCCAGACCGCAGCAGCAAAATGGGCGTCATGCGTCCAATCTGGCTTGGGCAGCGTTCGATCGCGAAGGCCATGCGCAATATGAAGAATGTCTTTTTCGGATGTGTACATGTCAGTGGTCCTGTTGGGCCGACGAACCTGACAAAGACCCGCCGGAAAGGCGGGGAGGGAAGTTGGAGCTAGATCAGCTCCGCAATCACATACGCGCGCACCTTCGCAGAAGAAAGCGACTTTCCTGTCTGGGTCTGTTGTGTGGCGCGGTGCGTACTCATAACCGTGCCATACGCTATTTCAGCTCTCTCGCAAATACCCATAAAAATTAAAGGGTTGATGTTTTCCGTTTTTCGATATATCTGAACGGTATACCAACCCTTGGAGGCACACGTGAACAACTAGGAAGCACCATAATCCTTCCCACAATTGCATAGTGTTCACGCATGTCTTTCCTTACATTGCAGGCTGTTTCTTCCGTCGCGCCCGACGGTCATCACCTGTTTTCCGATCTTTCTTTTTCTCTTGGTTCCGAGCGCATTGGCATTGTCGGCCGGAATGGCTCTGGCAAGTCGACTCTGTTTCGCATGGTGTCGGGCGAGGTTGCGCCCTCGCAAGGGCATATCGCCGTGTCCGGGCGCGTTGGTATTCTGCACCAGACGCCGAAAGGGCATGCCACCAGCCTGGCCGGACTATTAGGTGTCGAAAGCGCAATCGCATGCCTCACCCGTATTGAAAGAGGTCATGGCACCGAGGATGATTTTGCCAATGCTGACTGGACCCTGCCGGCGCGACTGGACCTTGCGCTTGAACAGGTTGGTCTGAGCGATCAGCCGCTCACGCGATCAACCGGTACGCTCAGTGGAGGGGAGGCAACGCGGGTAAACCTTGCGCGGCTTATCCTCGATCAGCCCGATATCCTGTTGTTAGACGAGCCGACCAATAATCTCGATGCTGCAGGGCGCGATCTTGTTGCTACTTTCCTGATGAACTGGAAGGGCGGCGCGATTATCGCCAGTCACGACCGGCAATTGCTGGAGGGCATGGACCGTATCATCCACCTCTCACCAGTTGGCGTGAGCATACATGCGGGGGGGTGGAGTGCGTTCGAAGCTGCGCGCGCTGCAGAGTTAGAACGTGCGCACAGTGACGTCGAGCGCGCAGGTAAGAAGCTTGCCCAGACCAATCGCGGCATTCAGCAACAGGCCGAACGCAAGGCGCGCCGAGAGGCGGTTGGAAAGGCCGCCCGTCGGTCGAGGTCTCATTCCAAGCTGTTTCTGGATGCTCAGAAAGAGCGGGCAGAGGGTACGGCGGGGCGTGATGCCGGTCTGGCTGCCCGCCAGCGTGATGAGGCTGAAGCCGACCTTGAGACGGCACGAAAACAGATCGAGATACTGACCCCGCTTACGATAGACCTGCCTGATCCGAAGGTTGGGGCTGATAAGAGGCTGCTTTCGGTTGCAGAGCTTCAAGCCAGCGTGAGGGGCCGGCCTATTTCCGAACCTGTGTCCTTTGAAATGCGCGGACCAGCCAGGCTGGCCGTGCGCGGTGAAAACGGGGCGGGTAAATCAACGCTTCTGCGCACAATACTTGAGGCATTGGACGCTGAAATTCCGCCACAAATCGAACTCGGTGACATACGCGTTGCTATGCTGGACCAGCATGTATCCATACTGAAATCGGATGTGCCGCTGCTCGATCAGCTGCTTGAAGTGCATTCCGCCATAACGGTGAATGATGCGCACGCTTTGCTCGCGCGATACGCCTTCCGGAACTCCGATGCCCATCGTCTGCCGGGGAGCCTGAGTGGCGGCGAACGGATGCGGGCCGGTCTTGCAATGATGACGGGAGGCAAAGAAGTGCCTCATCTGCTTATTCTGGATGAACCCACTAATCATCTGGATATCGACTCAATCGAGATTCTCGAGCATGCTCTGGCGGGCTTCAAAGGCGGCATTCTGGCTGTGAGTCATGATGATCGCTTCCTGAAGGCCATTGGCTGTGAACAAGGTATAAATCTCAAGAAATTATCGATTGACGATAATATTGAAAAACAATAACATATCCGTATTGTTTTTAGGGGAGTGGATCTGACAATGCAGGCTGAGAGTACGCGTGACCAGCGGTTTTGGGATAAAATCGCAGACCGTTATGCCGCGAAGAAAATTGATGACGAAGCGGTGTATCAGGAAAAGGTCACACTGACGCAGGCATATCTGAACCCGGAGATGAAGGCGCTGGAGTTCGGTTGCGGTACTGGTTCGACAGCCTTATTGCACGCGCCCTTTGTTCAGCACATTCTGGCGACGGACTTATCGGTAGCCATGTTGGAACACGGTCGACTCAAAGCGGATGCTGGCGGCATTGAGAACATAACGTTCCAGCATACAAGCGTTGAGGATTTCGAAGCGGAAGACGAGTCTTTTGATGCTGTGCTCGCGCTTAACCTGCTTCATCTGTGTGAAGATCCCTGGGCGGTCATCGCTAAAATCCATGATCTGTTGAAGCCGGGTGGCGTGTTCATTCAAAGCACGCCTTGCCTTTCAGATTACGGCGCTGTGACGCAGTTCGCTATTCCAGTTATGCGCGCAATCGGTAAAGCGCCGTCTACAACCCATTTTTCAACTGACCAGCTTGAACAAAAGCTTGATGAGACTGGCTTTCGGATTGACCGCTTCTGGCAACCTGCAAAGGGCTCATGCTTCATTGTGTGTCGAAAGTCGCCCGACTAGAGCCTCAGAATTTTGCTGAAAATTCTTCTAAACATGATCAGCATTTGAAAATTGTATTCTGTCTTAACTTCGTGCGGGAAAAATTCCGTGGGGAGATGGGATGAGTCAGTTTGGTAGTGCGCAAGCGCGCTCACATTTCGGAAAGCGTACATCCGGATTTCAGGGTGGCGGGCGTCCAAAGGCGGCTCGCATGAGTCGCGAGGAAGAGCTTTCGCCGTCAGCAATGGCCTTTCTGGAAGCACAGCTAGGTATAAAGTCTGAAAGGCCATCAGGCTCGCTGGACTTAACGGGCGGCGCTTCTGCTTCAAAAGGATCTGAGAAATACGGAGAAAAGCCGGTCGCGTGGATCAGGATTGTCTCGTACCTGATCGACAGCCTCATTGTCGGTCTGCCATTTGCGATGATCGCATGGCCTGCATTCGTTGCTGAGATGGACGCACCAATGGTTGGTCCGGGTGGAAAGGTCGTCGGTCAGGTCGCCGGAAGTGCTGCGGGTGAGCTGGTGATCTGGAAATACCTGCTGATGTATTCAGTGCTGCGCGGCATCTATTCAATCGCGCTTGAATCGTCCTCGCTACAGGCGACCTTCGGGAAAATGATGTGTGGTTTGGTTGTAACTAATAAGCAGATGGGGAAGCCATCTCTTGGCGGCGTCATCATGCGCAACACATTAGGGCGCCTCGTTCTGAATGTGATCCCGTTCTCCATCGGATACTGGATGCTTGCATTCAATCCGCAGAAGAAAGGCCTTCACGATATGATGGGCGGAACGCTTGTCTGCACGAAAGGGACTGCGCCAGGCGAGACATTCTCTCAGGTTTTTGCCTGAGGCAAACTCCCGCTCTCAAAGAAAAAAGGCCTGCTCGTCTGAGCAGGCCTTTTCTTTATTCGGTTGGAAAGCCGGATCTATTCTTCTTCACCGGAAGATGGCTCTTCGCCAGCATCAGCTGCGCCATCAATCGGTTTCAGGTTCACAGCTTTCGGGCCTTTGCCACGCGCATCAGCTGCGAGGTCGAAGATCAGTTTCATACCGTCTTCAACACCCGGCAGACCGGAACGTTCGACGGAAGAAATGTGTACAAACACGTCGTCGCCGCCTTCGTCAGGTGTGATGAAGCCGAAGCCACGTTCCTGATTGAAGAACTTAACCGTGCCTGTGAGACCTTCTTTTTCGATCTGCATCGGCTGACGAGGAGGACGATCACCGCCGCCGCGGAAACCACCGCCGCCGCCTGGACGATCACCGCCGCCGCGA
>CENJ01004205.1_pt1 | contig 23036 bp, 18 predicted proteins | sample 356161 | NCBI WGS metagenome assembly CENJ01 (sample SAMEA2619531, study PRJEB7988) | marine metagenome | biome: marine biome (ENVO:00000447); feature: surface water layer (ENVO:00002042); material: "saline water (ENVO:00002010), including plankton (ENVO:xxxxxxxx)" | depth 5 m
TTATTCCCACTCAATAGTAGAATGCCTCTGAAACCCTTGTATAGATAGTGTTTCAGAATAGTGTGTCACATTTGTGTCATACGAATTCATAATCAATTGATTATCCCAAACAACCTTGCTGCATCGTCATTAAGTGTCCAACCAGATTTGTTAGAACAAAAATCCATCGTTCTCTCATACAAGAAATCTCCATCATCTTCATTTAACATTTCCATGTAGTATTCTCTTAAAGAGTCATTAATAGATTGGCAATTAATATATTGTTTTCCGTAATACGATTGATTAACTTTGTATGGGGCATGAAATAATAATTTTGAACCACCTGACATATATCTTTTATTTGCCCCTAAAAATGCCGTTGCACAAGATGATGCACACATACCTACAACTTTTGAAAATACATTATTGTTTCTGAGCAATCTTCCTATTGCAAAACCATCTTTAAGAAGACCTCCACCTGAATCCATAAAAACAATTAATGGGACTTCATTATTAAAAGAATCAAGGCATCTAGGAATCTTTGATAAAAATCTTTTGAAGACTTCTGTAGTATCTTCATCAACGGGACCACTAAATGAAATAAAGTTATATTTTCCTTCACAGTTGGAAGTTCCCTTAACTGATATAGATGTTCGTTTTATAGAAAGTTCATTTATTAAAATTCTTTCCTCTAGTCTCATATCTGCTTGACTTCTTATGAAGACATCTGCATCTACGATGTAATCTACATAATCAAGGATGGATGATGTGCAATCGATACCAACTCCTTTTTTAGACCAAATATCATATGGACTGACCCAGTATTTCATTACATTCATATTATTTTCGTAGCAAATATTTTTTAATTTTGTTTCAAGAGATTTATTATCAAATAAATTTTTCATGACTCCACTACATTTTTCATATGTACATTGTTTAGACAGTTTAGGTTTTGACAATTTATATCCGATTCTTAAAATTTCAGATTCATGGTCTTCATATCCAGAATATACATTTTCAGGATTGAAGTCCCAATTTGAAGATAATAAAAGTTCTGATCGTTCAAACTTTATATCTTTTATTTTAAAAGATTCATCAAACCCAGATTCATCGATCAAGTTCGATGATAAAATTCCTGAAAAAAATAAAATAATAAACAATAAATTTGAAATTTTCATTGTTAAATTATGCCATGAACTTATGACTTTCAATAATTTTTGAAGTGTGTCAGATTTGTGTTTTTGGGATAAGCAAAGAATGCATTCCTACGTTGAAGTGACAAATTGTGTCGCACGTAAAATACTGATATAAAGTGTTTATTTCATTCCCACTCAATAGTCGCAGGTGGTTTACTAGAGATATCGTACACAACTCTACTGACTTCTTCTATCTCATTCACTATCCTATTTGATACATGCTCTAAAAATTTATAAGGAAGGTGAGCCCATCTCGCCGTCATAAAGTCTACAGTTTCAACTGCCCTTAATCCAATTACTTCAGCATATCTCCTCTCATCTCCAACAACACCAACTGACTTAACAGGCAATAAAACAGCAAATGCTTGACTTACTTTGTCATACAAATCAGCCTTAATTAGTTCTTCAATAAATATATGATCTGCTTCTTGAAGTATTAATGTTTTTTCTTTTGTTATCTCTCCAATAATTCTTACTCCTAAACCAGGTCCTGGAAAAGGATGCCTTTCAAGCATTTCTTTTGGAATTCCTAATTTAATGCCCATTCTTCTAACCTCGTCTTTAAAGAGATCTCTCAAGGGCTCTACAAGATCAAACTCCATCTCGTCAGGTAAGCCTCCGACATTATGATGAGACTTAATAACTCTTGCCTCATTTGATTCAGAGCCAGAAGACTCAATAACATCTGGATATATTGTCCCTTGTGCTAAAAACTTAATATCTTTCAATTTGATGGCCTCTGCATCAAAAACATCTATAAAGGTTCTTCCGATTACTTTTCTTTTTTGCTCAGGATCTTCAATATTCTCAAGATGTCTTAAGAAAATTTCCTGACTTTCTGATTTAATTACATTTAGTTTCATATTATCTTTAAAAGTTTGCATTACCTGATCGCCCTCGCCTTTTCTTAATAATCCATTATCAACAAAAACACATGTCAAATTATTTCCAATAGCTTTATAAAGAAGTACAGCTGTGACAGATGAGTCTACACCTCCAGACAATCCTAAAAGTACTTTATCCTCTTTAACCTTTTGTTTAATCTCTTCAATTCTTGAAGATATCAAGTCATCCATTTTCCAATGTGGTTCTGCATTACACGATTTAAAAATAAAATTTTCTAAGATTGATTGACCGTCTTCGGTGTGCGTTACTTCAGGATGAAATTGAATTGCAAAAATTGGTAATTTTTTATGTTGCATAGCAGCAATAGGAGCTGATGAAGTTGAAGCAATAAGGTCATAATCATCCGGTAAATCTTGTACCTGATCACCATGACTCATCCATACATTAATCTTGTTATCTAAACCCTTAAAGAGAATAGACTCAGTTAAAATTTCTAATTCAGAATGACCGAACTCTTTTTGATCTGAAGATATAACATGTCCACCCATTTGTTCTGCTAAAGTCTGCATCCCATAACAAATCCCCAGTATAGGAACATTTAAATCAAATACTATTTGTGGCGCTCTTGGTGTATAACTTTTTGTAACTGAGTTAGGTCCTCCAGACAATATAATTCCTTTTGGATTCAGTTTTTTTATTTTTTCTTCATCAATATCCCATGGAAGGATTTCAGAGTAAACATCACTTTCTCTAACTCTTCTTGCAATTAATTGAGTATATTGAGATCCAAAATCTAGAACTAATATTGTGTCAATTATTTTATTGTTTACAGATAATTTGCTCATCAATTACTAGCTTCTTTGATAATTAGGAGCCTCTTTTGTAATCATCACATCATGAACATGACTTTCAGCCATACCAGCGTTGGTAATTTCAATAAATTGACTATCCAATTGCATATTCTTAATAGTCTTACATCCTACATAACCCATGCTTTGCCTTAAGCCACCCTCAAGTTGATTTATAACGCTAATCACCAATCCTTTGTAGGGAACTCTTCCTTCAATGCCCTCTGGCACTAATTTATCAGATTGTATGTCTTCTTGAAGATACCTATTTGCATCATTTCTTTCAGTCATTGCTCCTATTGATCCCATTCCTCTGTAAGTTTTAAAGCTTCTTCCTTGAAATAGCTCAACTTTACCTGGTGCTTCCTCAGTTCCTGCAAATAAGCTACCAAGCATTACTGAATCTGCTCCTGCTGCTATTGCTTTTGCTATGTCGCCTGAAAATCTTATTCCACCGTCAGCGATAATATTTACATTACCTTTTTTTAGTACTTCTTTAATTTCCATAATCGCAGTTATTTGAGGTACTCCAATTCCTGCAATTATCCTTGTTGTACAAATAGATCCAGGTCCCATCCCAATCTTTACAGCGTCAACCCCAGCTTTTTCTAATTCTAATGCAGCATCTGCAGTAGCTATATTTCCACCAATGATTTCGACATCTTTAAAAGTATTTTTAAGGCTTTTAATTGTATCAATAACATTTTTAGAGTGGCCATGAGCACTATCAACCACAAAAACGTCAACCCCTGCTTCAAAAAGAGCCTCAGCTCTTTCTAATGTATTATTTTCTGTTCCAATAGCTGCAGCAACTCTCAACCTACCAGAACTATCTTTTGTAGCATCTGGATGTTGCGCAGATTTTTCAATATCTTTCATTGTTACAAGACCAGATAAGGCTTGATGTTTATCAAGAACTAAAACTTTTTCAATTCTATTGTTATACATTAGTTGCATTACATCTTCTTGAGAAAATCCTTCATTAACAGTAACTAACTTATCAAATGGAGTCATAATTGAAGAAACATCTGCATCCATATTTTCAGCATATCTAAAATCTCTACCAGTAACGATTCCTTTTAATTTTCCATCATCTACAACTGGCATTCCTGAGATACTCAATTTACTTGTAAGATTTTTTAATTCTTCAATTGAGTTATTTGAACTTATTGTTACTGGATCTCTAACAATACCACTCTCATATTTCTTTACTGCTTTAACTTCACTAGCTTGAACTTCTATTGAGTTATTTTTATGAATTACTCCAATACCTCCTGCTTCAGCAAGAGAAATTGCCATTTTAGACTCCGTAACAGTATCCATTGCTGCTGAAAGCAATGGCATTTTTAATGTAATACTATTTGTTAGCTTAGAAGATATATCTACTTCACTTGGAAGGAAATCACTGTATCTTGGAAGTAGTAAGACGTCATCAAATGTTAACGCTTTATGTTTTAATTTTTCCATGTGAGATTATAACCAAAGAAATTAAGAAAAAAAAGGCAGGATACTAATCTAAATATCTTTTATTTTTGAAATTAGATCTTTAAGTTCAGGTTTATTCATTTCTATTTCTTCAATAGTAAGTCCATCGATTTCATGAGGAAATACTAACCATTTATCAGTTTCATGTAGATAAAAGTCTGGTCTTTTGTCTGTTTGATTTTTGCTTGGTTTGAAGTAAGGAGTAGCTATCTTAATTTCAGGAGTATTCTTCTTACATGCATTTTTCAAATCAGTTGTTATCTGTTGAATTGAATGTCCGGTATCATGAACATCATCAACAATTAGAAGTCTATCCTCAGACTCAAGCTGTCTTATAACGTAATTTAATCCATAGACCTGAACTTTATCTCCTTTCTGATCAATACCAGAGTAATAGGAAGTTCTTATTGCAACATGATCTGATTTTATTCCTAAGAAACTTAAAAATTCTTGAACGGCAATGCCTACAGGTGCTCCGCCCCTCCAGACACCTATTATATAGTTGGGCTTATAGCCACTTTCATAGATATTCCAAGCCAATTGGAACGAATCCTTCAAAAGATCATCAGACTTTATGAACAATTTATCCATTTTTAAAATTAAGTTATTTAATTTAAAGAATTATAACTTTATAAATCAATATCAGAAATCATAACTTAATCTGGTCATGAACTGTCTAGGTGGAATAAATTCCAATCCAGTAGCAGCAACACCAAAAACATCAGTCATTGATGAGTTCATGCCGGCTTCATCACCTGCATTTAGAAGCATAAAATCAATACCGAGATTATTATTAAAATCTAAGCCCACAGTAATATTAAACACATAATAACCTGGAACAACATCTACCACAGGATTATTGGAAACACGCTGCATAAATTCAGATCTTTTTATGTATTGTAATATTGTTGTAAAGGAGTTTCCTGAAGCTAAAACTGTTTCATAGGTCATGGTTAGATCTGCAGTAAAATCTGGAGTTTTGGCAAGCTCATTACCTTTAACATTTTCTCGAAGAGCATATCGAAGGTCTTCTTCACCAAAAAAATACCCAAATGCAAGAACATTATCAAGAACCTCGTAATCTGCTGAGACCTCGGAATCTATAGATGCTAAATTCATATCAAAAGTTAGATTATCTGAAATAAGTGCAGTGAACTCTAACTCAACTCCAGACATCTCTGATTCAGGTATATTTGCTACACCACCTCTATACACATCTGGATCAGAGGCTTGAAATTGGAGATTTTCATAATCATATGAGAATACAGCAATATTGGCTCTTGCTTTTCCATCATTGAAATCAGTCTTTAAGCCAAACTCCATTGAGTCAACTGTTTCAGATTCAAACTTTTGAAAAACCATTGGCGGAGCATTATCATCAAAAAATCCGTATGTTAAATTTGTTCCGCCAGGTTTGTATCCAGTCGTAAAGGATGCATATAGCATTGTGTCGTCAGCAATATCAAATTCACCTGTTGCACGACCGGTTACCTTATCACTAGAGCCTTGAGAATCAAAAACATCTGCATTAAAGAAATTTGCGACGTTAGTCTTAAAAGTATCATCAGAATACCTTAGACCTGAAACCAATCTAAAAGTATCACTAAAACTATATGTAGTTTGTATATATGCGGATTTTGATTTTCTCGATGGAAATGCATCTGTTACGAAATCAAACTCGGCTGAATAGACATCGAATCTTCCTGGAATACCATAATCATGTTCATAGCAATAACTTGGATCAGCAAATGCCTCACTGCATTCATATCTAATTACCCCATTTGCATCATTGTCGACATAACCTCTAATACGATTTTCAATTTCATGTTCCATAAAAAAAGCACCAACAGTCCAATCTAATTTACCACCAAGAGCTGGTTCATTTGAAACTAGATTGATTTCAAATGTTGTAGTTTCAACAAATGATGTTTCAGGTCGAAATTCTGCCATTGGATAATATGGTGGGCTGTATATGTAAGGTAATTGAGGTATGGATACAACAGTTTGATCATTGAAGTTATGCCTATCATTGTCTCTATCTACTAGAACATCATCCTCTTGTGTACTAGCTAATATTTTTAAGTTAGCGTACCCAAGATCAGACTCATAAATTGCTGCAAACACCTTCGAAGTTATTTGTTGTTTTGAAAGGGTATCTTGCGATAATTTTCTTTCGTTAGTTGAAGTGAAATCATCGATTCCTTTCATTGCTGCACCATTTCTATCAACATCAAAAAACTGTCCAAACACTCTTAATGATGATGATTCAGATAAATTAAAGACCCAATCACTCCTAATGCTAATATTTGAAGCATCATCTAAGTCTTGTCCATTTACTAAATTTTCGGTAAAACCATCTCTTTCAATAGTAGATATTGAAAATTTTGTTGCTACAGTATCTGAAATAGGAAAATTGGTCGTTGTGCTTGCTTTTTTTAGACTATAGTCACCAACAGTTAATGAGGCTTTTGTGTAAAATTCAGAAGTCGATGGAATTTTACTTATAACATTGATGGCACCACCTGTGGCATTTTGACCAAAAAGTGTGCCTTGAGGACCCCTAGCTACTTCAATACGCTCAACATCTACAAAATCGGACTGCAATGAAAAATTAGAAGCAATAAAAATTCCATCAAGGTGATATGCTACAGAAGCTGCTGCAATTGCATTTTGGTTAGTTTCGTTACCAACACCTCTTATTGATATAACTGTTTTGTATCCTTCATTTTTAGCGACTGTTACTCCAGGTACGATAGCAGTAAGATCAACAAAAGATGTTATGTTTTTATCTTCAATCTCAGAGTCTGTAATAGCTGTGATTGCTTGAGAAACTGTTTGGAGACTCTCATCTCTTTTTTCAGCAGTCACAATCACATCTTCAATAACTTGTTCCTGAGAATATACATTCAAATTGAATAAGAATATAAAAGTTAATATTTGAAAGTTTAGTAGATTAATCCTTTGTAAAATCATGTTAAATCCCCACAGAGAAAATATGTATTATGTTTATATATTTATGCAATATGCATGCCGAAACTAATAATTGATTATATATGTTTTTGTAATTTATTTAACTAATTATTCATAAATGACTATACACTTTCATTTCTTTTATAGTCTGATACATTAATCCTATGAAAAAAATTACAGAAAAGTTATTTAAACTTAATGAAAATAATACAACCATAAAACAAGAATTTATTGCTGGTTTTACAACATTTATAACTATGGCATATATTATTTTTGTTAATCCTCAAATAATGGCTCAAAGTGGCATGGATCTTGGTGCTATATTTGTTGGTACCTGTATTGCAGCCTCTGCTGCATGTATTTTTATGGGTCTCTATGCAAATTGGCCAATTGGACTAGCTCCTGGGATGGGTTTAAATGCCTTTTTTACCTTCACGGTTGTGGGTGAGATGGGATATTCATGGGAAACAGCTTTAGGTGCAGTTTTCTTAGCAGGAATTCTTTTTTTTATAATTAGTGTTACAAATCTTAGAAGGTGGATGATCGATAGTATTCCAATCAGTTTAAGAGTTGCTATCGGTTCTGGAGTTGGACTATTCATTGGGTTCATTGGACTAAAAAGTGGTGGAATTATAATAAGCAACGATGTCACTTATTTAAGTTTAGGTGACTTTTCAGAATATCAAACAATATTGGCAGCATTGGGTTTCTTGATAATTTCAGTGCTTGCAGTCAGAAAAATTAACGGCGCTATTATTATTGGAGTTTTAATAGTTACCCTCATAGCCCTTTTAATTGGATTAGAAGAATATAAAGGTCTATTAGCTTATCCTCCAAATATTAATCCAACCTTTATGAAACTAGACATTTTAGGTGCTCTAGATGTTGCAATGATTAGTGTGATTATGTCTTTTTTGTTTGTTAATCTGTTTGATACAACTGGAACTCTTCTCGGTGTTGCTACAAGAGCAAATTTAATTGACGAAAGTGGAAATGCAAAAAATTTAAATAAAGCCTTAGCAGTTGACAGTAGTTCTAGTATTTTTGGTACTTTTTTTGGGTGTTCACCTGTTACAAGTTATATAGAAAGTTCAGCTGGAGTTGAGTCTGGAGGAAAGACAGGCATGGTTTCCGTCATTGTTGGATTATTTTTTATTTTAGCAATTTTCTTATCGCCACTTGCTGCTATGGTACCTCCATATGCAACTTCAGGTGCGCTTGTATATGTAGCAGTTTTAATGTTAAGCAGTATGGAAAAATTAAATTGGAAAAACTCAATAGAAATACTTCCAGCATTAATAATTATTGTGATGATTCCATTCACATTTTCAATAGCTGATGGGATAGCACTAGGTTTTTTGACATATGTAGTTCTTAAAGTGGCTTCAGGAGGTATTAGAGAAATTTCATCTGGAGCTTGGTTTCTAACTTTTATATTTTTATCTAAATTTATTCTTTTATAAGATTAGGCCTAGGATGTAAATTATTGTTAATCCTGCATTTAATACTATTAGAGTTTGTTCCTTCCACAACATTCCAACAATAACCCAAAGAGTATTTGCAGAAATGAATGCCCAATGATGGTACTCAAGCTCGGGAACAAAGCTAGCTAAGATAGCAGCTATTATTAAAATTCCAGTTGCAATCCAGGCAATAAATTGAAATGGTTTTTCGTTTTGCTCCATAAAAAAGATAATCTATTATTGTGAGTTAAACAATTCGTCTGTCTTTGCAGCGCAGACAAAATCATTCATGTGAAGTCCTTTTATCTTATGAGACCACCAAAAAACAGTTACTTTGCCCCACTCTAGAATAATTTCAGGATGATGATCCTGATCCTCTGCTAACTGTGCAATTTTATTAGTAAATTCAACTGATTGTTCATAGTCAATGAAAGCGAATGAACACATTAATCTTTTGATTCCCTCATCATCAATAATTGACCAACTCGAAATATTTGGTAAAAGTTCTTTGATTTCAGATTCTGATAAAAGTGGTGCATCAATTCTGCATGCCTCACACTTACCTTCAGATAAATTTTTAATCATAATTATTTTTTAATTTTAGCTAATGTTATTGGATTAAGTAACTTTTCTAGTTTAGATCTAGGTAAATCTACTTCCTCTGATGCAACATCAATAATAGGTCTATTTTCTTTATAAGCTTTTTTTGCAATGAGTGCAGCTTTTTCATAACCAATAATAGGATTTAATGCAGTTACTAGAATTGGATTTTTTGATAATGCTATTTCTAGATTTTTATTATTAACTTTAAAGGTTTTAATAGCTTTTTTAGACAAAGCATTCATTGATCCTGATAAAAGATTTATGCTTTTTAATAAGTTATATGCAATTAAAGGTAACATAACATTTAATTGAAAGCTCCCGGATTGTGCTGCTACTGTTATTGTTACATCATTACCAATTACATCTGCAGATGCCATTGCAACTGCCTCTGGGATTACTGGATTTACTTTACCGGGCATAATGCTGCTACCAGGTTGAAGTGCTTGAAGCTCGATTTCAGATAAACCTGTCAATGGGCCACTATTCATCCATCTAAGATCGTTAGAAATTTTCATCAAAACTACTGCAAGATTTTTCAACTCTCCTGATAATTGAACTGAAGAATCTTGAGCGCTTAACTCATGATAAAAATTTTTACTGGGTATAAACTTGTATTTTTTTTTAAAAAGTTTTGAAATTTCTTCTGAGAAAAATTTAGAAAATTTTTTATGAGCATTAACTCCACTTCCAACAGCTGTACCTCCTTGAGGTAACTCAAGAAGTTTCTTTTCTAAGGTTAATAATGTCTCTTTTGAGGAAGAGAGCTGGCCTGACCATGCTTTGAGCTCTTCTGAAAAATCAATTGGCATAGCATCCATCAAATGAGTTCTTCCAGTTTTTATTGTACCTTCTATTTTTTTTGCTTTTGAATCAATTTCATCAATTAAGCTATTTAACGCAGGCAAAAGTTTTTTGGTTAAATCCATATGTGCGCTTATTTTAATTGCAGTAGGAATTACATCATTACTACTTTGGCACATATTTACATCATCATTTGGACTCACCTTTTCTTTTATATTTTTTGATGCTAGATTCGCAATAACTTCATTTACATTCATATTAGAACTTGTTCCAGAACCAGTTTGGAAAACATCAATTGGGAATTGGTCGTGATGTTTTTCTTGCCATACTTCCTTTGCTGCTTTTGATATGGCTCTTGCTTTTTTATTTGAAAGTAATTTTAGTCTTAAATTTGACTTTGCAGCAGCATCTTTTATAAGTCCTAAGGCAGAAACGAAAGATTTTGTAAAAGGAAAGTCCATTTTTATGCCACTGATTGGAAAATTGTTAACAGCTCTTTGTGTTTGTGCGCCCCAAAGAGCTTTAGCAGGAACCTTCACTTCTCCTAAACTATCTTTTTCTATTCTATATTTCATATTTGTTTATTAATTTGATAAGCTATTTTAACATTAAAGAGCAGTGGAGAATAAAAACTATGTCAAATGTTGCACCAATTAAAATTGATACTACTGATGGTAGATTGCCCCTGAAAGAAAAAGGTTTAGTTTTTCAAGAATTTGCGAATCCAGCTGAGGAAAGACGAAATCAATTAGAAAAACTAGCAGCTGGATTTAGATTATTTGATTATTTTGGATTTAATGAGGGAGTAGCTGGTCACATAACCTACAGAGATCCTGAATTCAAAGACCATTTCTGGGTAAATCCACTAGGTGTTCATTTTTCACAAATATCAGTTTCAGATCTTTTACTTGTAAATCATGACGGTAAAGTAATTCAAGGTGATAAAGATGTAAATGTTGCTGCTTTTGCCATTCATTCTAGACTTCATAAAGCAAGGCCTGATGTAAATGCAGCTGCTCATTCTCATTCGATATACGGAAGAACTTTTTCAACGCTCGGTAAACTGCTTGATCCAATATCTCAGGATGCTTGTGCTTTTTATGAAAATCAGGGAATTTATAAAGATTTTTCAGGTGTCGTAGAGGAAGTTAATGAGGGTGATGAGATCGCTAAAGCTTTAGGCGACAAAAAAGTAGCTATCCTTCAAAATCATGGTATTTTGACTACAGGTCCATCCGTAGATATTGCACTTTGGTTTTACATGTCTATGGAAAGATGTTGCCAAGCTCAATTAATGGCAGACTCTGCAGGAGAGCCGGTTATTATTCCTCATGAAACAGCTGTGAAGACCAGAGAATTTATTGCAAACGACATTGCCGCATGGGCTAGTTATCAACCTGCATTTGATAAGATAATTAAAATGCAGCCAGATTTACTTGATTAATTAGGGAGCGATTACCGCCTTGGTTTCAAGACATTCTTCAAGGCCGTGAAGTCCATGCTCTCTTCCGTTTCCTGAGGATTTATAGCCACCAAAAGGTGCTCCTGTTCCTCTTGCACCTCCATTAATAATTATTTGTCCTGCCCTTATTTTTCTTGCAACTTCCTTTGCGTGATCTGGTTCCCCTTGAACATATCCGGCAAGACCATATTCTGTATCATTTGCCAACTCAATAGCTTCATCTTCATTTTCATATTTGATTATTGATAACACCGGGCCAAAGATTTCTTCTTTTGCAATTGTCATATCATTTGTCACATTTGCAAAAACTGTTGGTTTGACAAAATATCCTTTTTCACATCCATCAGGTTTTTCAATACCACCAGCAACCAAAGTAGCTCCTTCTTCTATGCCAATTTCTATCATTCTTAGAATCTTTTCGTATTGTGCTTTATTTGCAATTGGGCCTATTCTAAACTCACCGAGAGGATCTCCAACTGAAGTGTTGTTTGCTGTTTGTACTGCAACTTCAACAGCTTTATCATAATTTTTAGCAGAAACTAACATTTTTGTTGGTGCATTGCAGGATTGTCCTGAATTAAGGAAACAGTGGCCAGCTCCACCCTTTACTGATTTCTCTAAATCAGCAACATCGTCAAGAATTATGTTTGAGGATTTTCCACCCAACTCTTGATGAACACGTTTTACTGAAACAGCAGATGCTTGCGCAACTGCGATGCCAGCTTTAGTTGAGCCTGTGAATGACATCATGGCTATATCTGGATGTTCGGATAAAGCAGCTCCAACAATTGGACCGTAACCGTTAACAACATTAAATACTCCATCTGGAACACCTGCTTTATCAAATACTTCTGCTAAAAGCATTGCGCAGTATGGAGATATTTCACTTGGTTTTAGAACCATGGTGCAACCAGCTGCCAGAGCTGCAGAAACTTTTGTTGTTATTTGATTCATAGGCCAATTCCATGGAGTAATCATTCCGATGACTCCTATAGGTTCCTTTATTAAAGTGTAATCACCTTCAGGTTTTTCAAATTGATAATCTCTTAAAGCATCTAAAGTTTCTTGTATATTTTTAATTCCTGTTGATGCTTGAGCCCTTTCAGAAAGCCATATTGGAGCTCCCATTTCTTTTGTAATGATTTGTACAAAATCATCATATCTGTTTTTATATTCAGTAATGATATTATTAAGTAATTCTATTCTTTGTTCTTTTGAAGTACATTGATAAGAGTCAAAAGCTTCTAATGCTGCAGCTACAGCTTTATCAATATCTTTTTTTGTTCCAGCAGTGACTTGTCCAACAACTTCTTCATTAGCAGGATTAATTACATCAATTAACTCATTTGAATCAGATTTTACCCAATCACCATTGATATAAAAATTTAAATCATTACTCATTACATTCTCCTTTGAACTTACGTTTAAAATTATAACTAAATACTTATTGTTGAACTAGATTATCTAAAATAAACCCTTTATCTCATTATCTTCATCAAGGCCTATAGCCTCAGCTGCAGGAACACGAGGAAGTCCAGGCATTGTCATAATTTCGCCACAAACGACGACAATAAATTCAGCTCCTGCAGAAAGTCTGACCTCTCTTATTGGTACCTCATGACCTGTTGGAGCTCCCATAAGAAGAGGATCAGTTGAAAAACTATATTGAGTTTTTGCCATACAAATTGGATAGCTGCCAAATCCATCTAGCTCAAATTTTTTAAACTGATTTCTGACTTTTTTATCAGCAATGATATCTTCTGCTCCATAAATGTTTTGTGCAATACATCGTGTCTTATCCCAGAGTGTCATATCATCATCATATAAAGTTTTGAATTCTGATAAATTTGAATCGGCTATTTTAGAAACTTCTAGAGCAAGATCTGCAGCACCCTCGCCTCCTTTTTCCCAATGCGACGATATCTTGCACTGAACACCAAGATTTTTACAATAACTAATAATTGCACTATGTTCTTTTTCAGTATCAGATACGTAATCATTTATTCCCACAATCACTGGTACTCCAAATTTAGTTATGTTTTGAATATGTTTTTCAAGGTTCTTACATCCCAGTATTACTGCATCTACATTTTCTGACCCAAGATCTTCTTTTTTTACACCACCATGCATCTTCAAAGCTTTTGTTGTTGCAACTAAAACAACTACATCTGGCTTCAGGTTAGATTTTCTGCACTTAATATTAAAAAACTTTTCGGCACCTAGATCAGCACCAAATCCAGCTTCTGTAATTACATAATCAGAAAGTTTAAGAGCGGTTTTTGTAGAAATTACTGTATTGCAACCATGTGCAATATTTGCGAATGGGCCTCCATGCATAAATGCAGGATTATTTTCCAAAGTTTGAACTAAGTTTGGTTGGAAAGCATCTTTAAGTAAAGCTGTAACAGCACCATCCGCATTTAGTTGTTTTGCCCTAACCGGTTCGTTAGATTTAGTAAATCCAATAACTATATTTCCGATTCTATTTTGTAAGTCTTCAATGTCAGAAGCCAAACAAAAAACGGCCATAATTTCAGAGGCAACTGTAATATCAAAGCCACTTTGTCTTGGAATGCCGTTTCCAGTACCCCCTAAGCCACATGTTATATCTCTTAGTGATCTGTCATTCATATCGACAACACGCTTCCAAGTAATTCTTCTCGGATCAATATTTAATTTATTATCCCAATGAATATGATTGTCTATCAATGCCGATAATAGATTATGAGCTGCTCCAATTGCATGAAAATCTCCAGTAAAATGTAGATTAATATCGGTCATTGGAACTACTTGAGCGTTACCACCTCCTGCAGCACCACCTTTCATTCCAAAACAGGGTCCTAAACTTGGTTCTCTGAGACAAATCATTGCTTTCTTACCAATATGGCACAAACCATCAACAAGACCAACACTGGTAGTAGTTTTTCCCTCACCTGCAGGAGTTGGTGAGATTGCAGTTACTAGAATCAGTTTACCATTTTCTTTTTTTGATAATGAATTTACGAAATTTGATTTCAATTTAGCCTTATCATCTCCAAACTTTATTAGAGCATTCTCATCAACGTCTAGTAATTTTGCTATCTCATGTATAGGTTTTTTGTTTGCAGCGTTAGCAATTTCTAAATCGCTAAGATAATTGGCCATAATTTCTCCATGATGTTCAAAAATATCCTCCAGTATACATATAAGATATTATGATAACTATAGAATTCTTTTTAATTTTTTGCGGCATTAAAAGCATCAACTGCTCTTAATCTAGATTCTTTTAAATCAAGGATCTGTGTTGGATAATTTAAATGATTTCTTATTGCAGTTGTTGGATCATGTATTTCTTTTTTGTCTAAATCTTTAAGTTCAAATACATGTTTCTTAATAAATTTACCCTGCCCATCAAAGTTTTTTGATTGAGTAATAGGATTAAAAATCCTAAAGTAAGGTGCAGCATCTGTTCCAGTTGAGCTACTCCATTGCCACCCACCATTATTTGAAGAAAAATCTCCATCTAAAAGATTTTCCATAAAAAATGCTTCGCCCAATCTCCAATCATGAAGCATATTTTTAGTAAAAAACATTGCAACAACCATCCTAAGTCTATTATGCATCCATCCTTCTGACTTAAGCTGTCTCATTGCAGAGTCAATTATAGGAAAACCAGTCATTCCATTTCTCCAAGCATCAAATTCTGCTTGATTAAAGCGCCACTTAATATTCTTGGTGTAATCCTGAAATGGCTGACCTTTGCTTACTTTTGGAAAACAAAACATAATATTTTTATAAAACTCTCTCCAAACAATTTCATCAATCCATTTAATTATGCCTTTCTCACCAGAATCTAATTCAAAATTATTTATCTTGAGCGCTTCTAAAATACATCTTTTTGGTGAAATTATTCCCAATGCCAGATAAGGAGATAATCTACTGGTACCCTCTAAAATTGGGTCATTTCTATTGATGGAATATTGAAGAACTTTTTTATCTAAATATTCTTCCAATATTGATAGCGCATTAGTTTCACCAATCTTCCATATAGACATATCAACAGAATGAGTTTTATTGAACTTAAAATTAAACTCATTTACATTTGAATTAATATCAGCATTATCTTTAAGAGTATATTTAAATTCGATATCTAAAAAATCTAAATTGAAGTTTTCAATCCATCTTCTCTTAAAGGGAGTAAATACTGAGTAGGGTTTTTCTTCCTTTGTTCTAATTGTCCCAGGAGCAAATACTACCTGATCATTAAATGATATATTTTTGATATTTTCTTTATCTAAGAGATCTTTTACTTTTTTATCTCTTTCACTTTCGTCAGTTCCAAACATATTATTCCAATAGACATTAGATATTGATCTTTCTTTTACAATATCAAGAATTTTTTTTGGATTATCACTAAAGCCTTTCGAATCAACAATAGTGAGTGGAATATTAAGTTTTTTTAGATTTTCATTTAAGTTTATTAAATTATTAATAATAAATTCAATCTTACAATTTGCTTGATTATGAAGTTTCATTTGTTCTGATGAATAAATATAAATACAATGAACTTCATTTGTATCAATGCAAGCTTGTCTTAATGCTGGATTGTCATCAATCCGAAGGTCATTTCTTAACCAGACTAAACCTCTCATAATTTTTATTTAACTTTTGAATTTGAAAAAATTATATCAACTTGGAAATTTTCTCTTTGATTAAAAATTTCAGCCGAGCCACCTGCTGACTCAACTATAGCAGCGCCAGCGATTATATCCCACAAATAAATACCATTCTCTTGATATTTTTCAGCTTTGCCAGATGCTATGTAGCATGCTGCCATTGCAGCAGAGCCAATCATTCTTATTTTTTGCCATTGCTGCATATCTTGAATCATATTATTCAATGAGTTATTTGAATAATCTGTATTATATGGAAGGCCAGTAATTAAAATGCTTTCTTTTTTATCTAATTTTTGAGAAACATTAATTGGTATATCGTTCATATTTGCCGAATTTGTAAATATATCCCCTGAGTACATTTGGTTATTGTTAAAATCATATATAACTCCAAGCAGAGGCTTCATTCCTTTTACTAAACCAATTGATACACAGCATATAGGAATATCTCTACTGTAATTAGCTGTTCCATCAAGCGGATCAATAACCCAATAAATTTCTCCTAAATCTTCAGTGGATTTGCCACTTTCTTCAGCCAAGATAGGATATTTAGATTCTGAAGAAATAACAGATTTAATTAAATTTTCAGATTCAATATCAGCCTTTAATTTCACATCTTTTGAATCAGAATTTAATCTTTTATTAATTTGATCTTTCTTGTTTAATAAAAATTTACCGGACTCTAAAGCAGCTTTTTTTGCAAGAACAATATCTTTTGATAAATCTTGAATTGTCATCTAACCTTTATATGAAACTCTATAGATAACGTTGTATTTATCATCCGATATTAACATTGACCCATCTTTCATAATAAATGGTGATACTGGTCTTCCCCAGGCTGACTCATTTGATAACCATCCAGTAATAAAATCTTCTTGATAAAGGTAATTACCATCATTATCAAGTTTTACAAAAACGATGGTGTATCCAGATTTTTTAGTTCTGTTCCAAGAGCCATGAAGCGCAACAAAAATACTATTTTTGTATTTATCTGGAAAAACATGACCATCATAAAAAGTAATTCCTAATGGAGCAACATGTGGACCCAGTTCAACAATTGGATCTACAAATTTCTTGTCAACAGAAGGAATAAGATATCCAAACTCAGGATCAATAACGTCTTTTGCATGTTTGTATGGATATCCATAAAAACTTCCCTCCTCATTTACGACATTTAACTCACATGAAGGGGAGTCGTCGCCCAGCCAGTCTCGCCCATTATCAGAAAAATACATTTTTTTTGAGACAGGATGCCAATCAAATCCAACACTATTTCTTACTCCATCAGCAACCGTTATTAGCTCTCCATCAATATACTTATGAATAGCTGCAAACCTTTTGTCTTTAGCTTGAGGCTCTATGCAAATATTACATGGAACACCAACTGGTATATATAAATTACCATCTGGACCAAAATCAATATATTTAAATCCATGCCAGGTTTCAGATGGCAGATTATTCATATAAATTGTTTTTTTTGGTAATGATTTAGAGTTTTTACTCAACCAATCATCAATATTCTTTACAATCCAAATTGTATCGATTTCAGCAAAATATAAATCACCATTATGAACACTTACACCGGTAGGATTTTGCAGACCATCAGCTATTAATATTTTCTTTTCTGCGTATCCATCGAAATCTTTATCATAAAGTGCATAAATTTTATCTCCTTTTTTTGTGCCAACAATCACATAACCTTTATCAGTTTCAGAGATTTGTCTTGGTGTATTTAATTCATCAGCGAAAATACTAATTTCAAAGCCGTCTGGCAGAATTAAATTATCTAGATTTGAGCAATTAGCTGAAAGTGAAGCACACAAAATTAAAATGCCTAGAACTAAATTATTTTTTTTCACTTGATACCTCGCTAAAACCCTCAACATTTTCTTTCAATATATTTCTGATTGTTATTACATCGTTAGATATTGAGGCATTATATAAATCATCAAGAACTTTAGTCAAAATTTCTTTATTTGGATAATCTTCAATTGATCTAAAAATTTTACTATTTGAAGTTTTAAGTTTATCACCTGATATTAGTAACTCTTCAAATAATTTTTCACCAGGTCTCAAACCAACTTCTTTAATTTCAATACCATCACTCTCACCATCATGACTAATATTTCTACCAGATAAATAAATTAGTTTTTCAGCTAAATCAAATATTTTTACTTGTTCTCCCATATCTAATAAAAAAACATCGCCTCCATTCGCGAACTCCCCAGCTTGGATTACAAGACTAGATGCTTCTGTGATTGTCATGAAATATCTTGTTACCTTTTTATGTGTAATTGTAATAGGTCCACCTTGAGCGATTTGTTTTCTAAAAAGAGGAATAACGGATCCAGATGAATTTATGACATTCCCAAACCTAACAATACAGTATTTAGTTTTGTTAGTTTCTGCATCAATACATTGCACTACCATTTCAGCAATTCTCTTTGAAGCTCCCATAATATTAGTAGGTCTTACAGCCTTATCTGTAGAAATTACTACAACTTTTTTTACACCACAACTGGATGCTACTTCGCATAAAGCTTTTGTTCCAAAGATGTTATTTTTGAGTCCTTCTGAAATATTTTCATAATACTCAACGATAGGAACATGTTTGTATGCAGCAGCATGATATATATAGTCAATAGAATGGTTAGAAATAATCTCATTTAATCTATCTTTATCTTTAACATCGCCTAAAACGCATATAATTTGAGTGGATGTCTCTTTTATTTTTGAGATAGATTCGATTTCTTCTTGAATTGAATATAAATTAATTTCAGATATCTCAAATAAAACAATTTTGTTAGGATTCCCCAATAAGGCTTGTCTTACTATTTCAGAACCAATAGAACCACCCGCTCCGGTAACCATTATATTCATTCCAAAAAAAGATGTTGCAGAATTTTTTACAGAATCTCTTGGAAGAAGATCGTCGATTGATAAATCTTGCATTTCTACCATTTTTTTTTGATTTGCAACAATTTCATGAAGAGCTGGAATTGTTCTAACTGCAACTTTATATTTTTCCAGACCAGATATTATTAATCTTCTGTCATGCTGATTCAAGCTTGGAATTGCTAAATAAACTTCTAAATTTGTATATTTTTCAGATAGTTTTTTTAAATGTTTCTTCTTTCCAAAAATTTTTATGCTGTTTATTTCAGCTCCACTTAATGCTCTTGAGTCATCAAAAAAACCTACAATATTTACCTCATTATCATATTTTAAAGACTGATATAGCTCGTTACCTGCAGCGCCTGCCCCATATATTAAGACGGGTTTTCCAATTTTTTTATTTTTAGAATAATTTAAAATCAATCTTGCAAAATCTCTAGAGATTTGTAAGAAGGCATAAAAAACATATGCTAAAAATAAAGATTTAAGAATTGTTGCAAATAAATATTGGTTTCTTACAATCTCATACTCTGTTGCATAAACAATACCCCATGATACTCCAAATACTATTGAACCTTTTAACGATCTTAAAATTAAATCTCTTGATTCAGAATATCTTATTGAAGACCTGTAAAAACCAGAATATATAAAGTAAATAAATGTAATTAGTGCTGGAATAAAAAAATTATATATATTTTGAATAATTACTCCGTATAAACTTATTTGAAAATTTGAAGCAACTAAAGCAGTAAAAGGAGGCCCAAATATCAACCAACACGTAAATGCTGTAATTAAGTCAACTATAGAAAGTATAAGTAACTTGTATCTTCTTGATAAACTTCTTAAAATTGGTAGAAGTAATTTCATTAGTTAATTTTACTTCAAAAAAGATTTGTATACATAAATATAGTAATAGGATTAAAATTAATTTAGGCTCACATAGATAGTGCTCAAAAAAATTATGTTCAACTTTTTTAAAAAAAATATTAATAAAAAAACAGAAAATGCTGTTATGCCATCATTTGAAATCGAGCTAACTGCATCTGTTTTAGCCTACGAAATTGCAAGATCAGATGGAGATGTTTCTGAAGATGAATTGTCAGTATTAATGATGGAAATTAAAAAAATTGCAAATAAAGTAAATAAAGATACATCTGAAATATATAGTATTGTTAAAGCCTACAGCGCTGATAGCGTTTCTTTTCATGAATTTATTGAAGATATAAATCAGAATTATTCAAAAAATGATAAATTGTTGCTTTTGGAGTTTCTCTGGAAAATTGCATATGCTGACGGAAAACTTGAAGTTGACGAAGAGCGTCTTGTAAGAAGAGTTGCTGACTTAATTAGAATAAAAGATATAGAAGTTCTAAAGTTAAAAGATTTGATGAAAAGTGCATTTAATCATAATCTATAATACTTGCATTTTCTTTTATGAATTGCTCTGAGCTGTTCCTATTACAATTTCCAGGATAGTTTTTAATATTTTCATCATATAAATCATTACCAACAAAAGTAAACATCTGATATAAAATAACGCATTTTTCTTCTTTATTTAATCTTTCATCATAAAATAATTCTTTTGTAAGTATTTTAAGGTTTGTGTTGCTTGAAGACATTCTTAGATTTTTTTTATTATCCAAAATAATAAAGGATGTAATATCTGATTTTTCATCAATATAAGGTCTCCACTTTATATTGTTTGAAGAAGATCCTGGATCACCATTTCTTGCAAAGTTTGTCCAGAATCTCATCATATTTCTTGAAATATAAAAACGTGAAATTCCTCTTGGATAAATAAAGTTAGAAACTGGTCTGCCTCCAACAAGAGAGTTGTCACCTGCTAACAGAGGAACTTCAAGAGCATGCGTTGCGCCAAAAATCTGCTTGAAATTAGCAATTACAAATCTTCTTTGATCATCCCAATCAAACCTATAGGAGTACAAATTTTTATTGCCAGTCATTGCTAGTGAATTCAGTGGCTCATCAACTCCTCTTATTTTCCAAGCGGTGCTTCTATAATAGTTAAATGCCTCATAAGCACCTTCATCTTTTAAGCTAATTTTTGGAAGGCCTAGTATTGAACCACCTATGGAATAATCAAGCTCAACAAAATATTCGGAAAATGCTAACCAGAATTTTACTTCGTCTCTATTGGAACCTATCATTGTAGGTACATTGTTAACATACTCTGTTTTCGACAGAGCATTTCTTAGTCCGTTCTTAGGTATTACAATACCATCATTGGTAAGAAGGGGTATTTCCTCGTAAGATTTTCTATCTGAATAATATTTATAAAATTCTTTACCAGACATGCTTAACAAAATTTTTCTTATTTCTTTATTTTCATATTCACTTTGTTTTTTCTCTTGAGAAACATCATTAACAATTTTATTTACAATTTTCCAACTTGTGTGATCAGAGCTAAAAGACTGAATATCCTGTCTATATGCATTTTCAGTTGAGAAAGATGTTGTATAACCAGACATTGATATTGCTTTATGAAAAAGTCCCTTTGCTCTTTTAGACACCAGTAAAGATAAAACATTATGGCCGCCTGCAGACTCTCCAAATATGGTAATGTTATTTGAATCACCTCCAAACAAAGTTATATTTTCATTTACCCACTCTAGGGCGGAAATAATATCTAAAGTTCCAAAATTTGAAGTTTTATCAACATCATTTTGAAAACCTTGTATTGCTGGATGAGTGAACCAACCAAATGGACCTAGTCTATAATTAATTCTTACAACAATAACATCATGTTTCTTAACTAATTTTCGAAAATCATACAGATCTTTTAGGCCTGAGGTATTTCCACCACCATGGATCCAAAACATTACAGGAAGCAATTTTTTGGATTTATTTAATGGAGCAAAAACATCAAGATACAAACAGTCTTCGCTGCCAGATAATAAATCATCTTCATCAGCATATTCAGCGGAACCACCAAAGTTTGAGGTTCTTTGTATGCAAAAGTTTTTAGTCTTTGGTAATATTAGTTCTGAACTAAACTCTATCTTTCGAGGTGCCTTCCATCTAAGTTCTCCAACTGGTGGTAAAGCATACGGGATGTCTTCCCAAATATAGACACCTCGATGAAATTCTCCCTTTACCACTCCAGACGATGTGTATATAGGGTTTTTATTTCTTGATTTATTCAAACCAAAATCTTGTTGTATTGGTTCAATATATGGAACTTCCTCCCAATTGTTAATACCATTCTTAACATTTATCTGGGCATCACGAGATGACAGAAGAACAGGAAACATAAAAATGGTTATATAAAAAATTCTTAAAGTTATTGAGTAAATTTTTTTCATTTTTATATAATTAGCTAACAAATAACACCAGATTAATGAATCACTATATTATATATAATTTCGGGATGTAGCGCAGTCTGGTAGCGCACTACACTGGGGGTGTAGTGGTCGTCGGTTCAAATCCGGCCATCCCGACCAATTAATTTATTTTATTTTTTATAAATGTAGATGGTTTAAAAACTAACTTTTTTCTTTCAGGAATTATAAATTCTTGTTTAGTCTTTGGGTTTCGTCCAATTCTTTGAGGAGATTTATGAATATAGAATGTACCAAATTTTGAAATCTTAACTATATTGGACTTATTTTTTTTTATAATTCTTATGAACGACTCAAGGAAACTTCTGCTTGTAGATTTATTTAAAAAAGTCTCGGAAGAGATATTATTTATAATATCTTTTTTTCCGAGACTCAATTGTTATCTATATTTTAGGAGCCTGTTCCAGTTGCTGTGCCAGTTCCTGTTCCAGTGCCAGTTCCTGTTCCAGTACCAGTTCCTGTTCCTGTTCCTGTTCC
>CENJ01104790.1_pt1 | contig 23029 bp, 20 predicted proteins | sample 356161 | NCBI WGS metagenome assembly CENJ01 (sample SAMEA2619531, study PRJEB7988) | marine metagenome | biome: marine biome (ENVO:00000447); feature: surface water layer (ENVO:00002042); material: "saline water (ENVO:00002010), including plankton (ENVO:xxxxxxxx)" | depth 5 m
TGGTCACTTTGACAATGAAATAGATATGAGTTGGTTGAATTCAAAATTTGGAAATACTAAAGAAGAAATCAAACCTCAGGTTGATAAGTATGATATAAACGGAAATGAAGTTATAATATTAGCTGAGGGCAGACTAGTCAATCTAGGTTGTGCAACTGGCCACCCAAGTTTTGTTATGAGTAATTCATTTACTAATCAAGTTTTAGCACAACTGGAATTGTGGAAAAACCATAGAAGTTACGAAAACAAGGTTTATGTTCTTCCAAAATATTTGGATGAAAAAGTGGCAAAGTTACACTTAGATAAGCTTGGTGTAGAAATTGAGGAACTCAATTTAGAACAAGCCAATTATATTGGAGTCAATATAAAAGGCCCTTTCAAAAACGATTCTTATAAATATTGATATGAAAAAATTTGATGTTGGAATAATTGGTAATGGTTTTGTTGGAGAGGCTCAAGCTTTCGCTTTTTCTCCAACTTCAAATGTTAAGATATATGATATTGATCCAAAAAAATCTACTCATGATCTAAATGAAGTTCATCAATGTGATTTTGTTTTTATTTGTGTGCCAACTCCAATGTATAAAAATGGTTCACAAGATCAATCATATATAAATGATGTTTTAGAACTATCAACAAAAAAGCCTATATACATATTGAAATCTACAGTAATACCTGGAACTACTAATCAACTAATTAAAAAATATAGGTCTAAAAAAATTGTATTTTCACCGGAATTTTTAACCGAAAGGACAGCAAAATTAGACATGTTAACTCAATCCCGAATAATAATTGGTGGGGAAAAAAAATTAACATCCCTAGTTAGAAAATTATTCTCAAACAGATTCATGAATAAAAATATAATTGAAACTGATGCAATTACATCAGAATTAATAAAGTATATGAATAATACTTTTTTAGCTACAAAAGTTTCGATTATGAACGAATTTAAGTTATTATCACAAAAAATAGGTGCAAACTGGAATGATGCAATAAATGGATTTGCAGCTGATGGTAGAATTGGAGATAGCCACTTGCATGTACCAGGCCCAGACGGAAAATTAGGTTACGGAGGAACCTGTTTCCCTAAAGATGTTAATGCATTTATACTATTTGCAAAAAATAACGATGTAGATTTAAATACAATAATTGGAGGTTGGAAAACAAACCTTTATGTTAGGCCCGAAAAAGACTGGGAAAAAAAATTGGGTAGATCTGTAAGCATAAGACCGAAAACAAAATAAAGCACATAATCTAAATTTTGAGTTCATCATTTAATCTATTAAAATATTCTACTAAAGTCAAGTACTGCAAAATTTATTGAGAAAATTAATAGATAGTTTTTTAACCAATGAATCTGATATTATTAATTTTTAATTACTACATACCCACCCACATTATCTACTAATTTGATCAAAACAGTCAAAGTAGTATTATGGACTTTTTTTTTATATTTGCCATCCAAATAAGAAATATGCGGTATTTTTTTTTATTAATATTTTTTTCACTTGCTAATTATTCTCAAACTAATCAGGCTGTTATAAATAAAGCAGTTAATGCAGCAAAATCGCAGAATATTACATCTAAATCGCAAGTTGTTGAAGCATTGCGGTCTAGAGGTATTAGCGAAGCTCAAGCACGTGAAATTGCAAGACAAAAAGGTATTGATTATCAACAATTATTAAATCAATACTTTGCCGAAGATCTTACTGGAAATAAGAATGATATTAATGATCCCGACACATCTCTTCTACAAAACCAAAAAGAAATAAATTTATCTGATGGTGAATCATCATTAAAAAACACTGATGAAACAAAAAATAGTATAAAAAATCAAGATACTATACTATCTCTTGAGAAAAAGTACTTTGGTTATGAGATTTTCAAGAACAATCCATATCTAAATAAAGAATATCTCTTAGGAAATATTGATGAAGGTTATTTAATAAGTCCAGGAGATGAAATTAGAATCATAATATATGGTGATAATTCATTAGAGTTAAAAGTGAAAGTTGACAGGAACGGAAATATAAATATAAATGATTTTGGAATATTTTTTGCCGCTGGAATGACATTTAAGACATTAAAATCAAGATTAAAAATATATCTTGGGAAATATATCTCTGGTTTAGTAACTGACCCTCAGAAGACATTTATGGATGTATCCCTAACTGAACTCAAACCAACTAAAGTTGTTGTGTTGGGTCAAGTGGAATCACCTGGCCCCCATATACTAACAACATCAGGCTCTGCCCTTTCTGCCCTTTATGCTGCAGGAGGCGTTAAAAATAATGGCTCTCTTAGAGAGATAATTATATACAGAAACAATAAGGTTTTGAAAAAAATTGACTTGTATGACTACATTACGACTGGGGAATTGAAAGATGACATTAAACTAACCAATAATGATATTGTATTTGTTCCTAATAGAAAAAATTCTATCGAACTAAAGGGTGAGGTACAAACCTCTGCAATATATGAACTGTTAAAAAATGAGGATTTAAAGAGCTTAATAAGTTTTTCGGGAGGTCTATTATCAACAACTCAAACAAAAAAAGTAAATATTCGAAGAATCATTCCACCTAAAGAAAGAACCACTAACAATCCATTTGACAGAAAATTAATTACTATTGATTACCAAACACTTCTAAATAAAAATGAAAAAATAGAATTGTTTGATGGTGATCAAGTAACATTTTTTAGAATTCTAGATTTGGAGTCAGATCAAGTTACTATTTCAGGACATGTTTTCGAACCTGGAACATACTCTTTAACAGCTTTTCCAACCCTTAACGACCTAATATTTAATGCCGCCAAAGGGTTTATGCCTGATGTTTATTTCGAAAAAGTTGATGTATATTCCAAATTTGATGATACTAGATATCTAAACTCATACTCGCTTACAGAAATAATTTCTGAAAATTCCCAAGTTAATCTTTCTGATGGAGATATAGTTATACTTTATGACAAATCTAAAATTGAGGGTGAAAGATCTGTCTCCATTTCTGGCTTTGGTACTCGTTCATCAACAATTGAGTGGAAAGAAAATTTTAGTCTTTATGATATAATTTTTGACTACACAGAAATTGAAAATCCCGAATTCACAAATAAAGTTTTAGACTCAAGAATTGATTTAAAAAGGTACAATATTGAAACTGGCAGTTATTTTACAATTAAATTTAATTTTAATAACATCGTTAACTTAAAAGAAACAAAATTACTTCCAAAAGATAAAGTTAGATTGTATGGTCTTAATGCAATTAATAATATGGATAAGAAAGTTGTTATTAGCGGATTTGTCAAAAAGCCCTTTTTTTACGAGCTGGAGGAAAATATGTATGTGGAGGATTTGATCTTATTATCCGGAGGATTTCAAATCGAAGCTGACCAAAATCAAGTTACCCTAAACAGACCAGTAACCAACTTTGAAAATGAAAGAATTGTAACAAAATTTGAAATTGAAGTTGACAAAGAATATTTATTGGGTAATAAAGCTCAACCCAAAAATAAATTTAAGTTGGAGGACCAAGATATAATTGTAGTAAAAAAGAAGAAAGGTTTCGAAAAACCATCGATTATATTTGTAAGCGGTGAGGTAAATAATGAACAAAGCGTAATCTTAGAGTACTCAAGAAGTAATTTTTCTGAAATATTAAACTCAGTCAATGGGTTAACTAAATATGCAAATCTGGAAGCATCAGTTCTGAAAAGAAAGGGAGAAATAATTTCAATAGATTTTAATAAAATTAATAGAAATGAGAGGATTTTTTTAGATGGAGATGAGATATTTATTGCGTCTGATAAAGGATTTGTAAGGACACTAGGTGCAGTTCAAAATGAATCAAACTTCATTTGGAAAAAAAATTACAGGGCAAAAAAATATATTAATTTTTCTGGTGGTAAGCTTAGTGATGGAAGAAAATCCTATTTGTTATATCCAAATGGCAAATCAAAATCTATAGGTTTCTTAAAAAATCCAAAAGTTCTCCCAAACTCTACAATTATCGTAAATAAAAAAGTTAAAATAGAAAGAGAAAGAGGACAGTTTTTACAGGATTTTAATACCACATTTGGAATTATAGCATCGACACTCACAGCTATATTAATAACAACAAAATTATAATTTTTGCAAAAAAACACATCACATAAATTAACTTCAGAAAAATCTATAGACCTTATAGAAATTTTAAAAATAATCTGGGTGAATAGAAAACCAATTGTAAAAAGCAGTTCGTTATTTCTATTATTTGGAATTATATTAGCCACATTAAGCCCAGTAATTTATATTTCAGAAACATCATTTATCCCCCAAGTTTCTGAAAAATCAATTTCCGATAATAGCGGGTTAGGTACTTTAGCCTCAATTGCAGGAATTAATATCAATCAGGTGGGACAATCCAATGATCTTTATATTAGTCCCTATTTGTATCCAAAAATAGTAGAGTCTGAAGAGTTTTTAATTAAAATAATTAATGAAGAATTAGTTTTAGAGGACGGTAAAAGAAATACATTAAAAGAATATTTAAAAAGTGAAAACAATGGACTTAGTGTCTCCAGCATATTTACTGAAAAGAGTTTACAAAACGACAAAAAAAGTGAATTTTTAGAAAAATACAATTTTATTTCTCAAGATGAATATAGTGCAATGTCTTTAATTAAGCAGAAATTCTCCATCGAGTTAAATGAACGAGTGGGTTTTATAAAAGTAAGTGGTATGGATAAAAACCCTTTAATTAGTACACAAATCGCTGAGTTAGTAACTAAAAATCTTCAGTCGATGATAATCTCTCTTAGGACTAACAAAATCAAAGATCAAGTTAACTATACCAAAAAAGAATATCTGAAACAAAAAGAGGTATTTGAAAAAATTCAAAATGATTTAGCCAAGTTTACAGACTCAAATAAAAACATTTCAACTGCACTTTTTTTAGCTGAAAAACAAAAACTTGAGTCAGAGTATCAATTACAGCAGAATTTACTGATAAATTTAGCAACTGAGTATAGTAATAATAAAATTAAACTTAATAAAGATACTCCTATATTTTCTGTAATTGATGAGGTAACAGTACCAAACTCAAAATCTCAACCCAAAAGAATATTGATGATTTTACTTTCCTTATTTGTTGGTCTTTTCATTTCCATATCTTATGTTTTTCTTAAAACACCATTTCGAAAAGTAATTAATTATATAAAAGTTAAATAATCTTTATTGAGGGGGTATTTATCTTCTACTATCAAATATTCTTTTAAAAAACCAAACTCTACAATCTTTATAACGAAGGACATTGTATAAAATTTCTATTCTATATGTAATAAATAAATAGCAAGAAATTAGTTTATGATGTAGTTTGGTCAATCTTAAATAATATAGCTGAAAATTAAAGATTTTGATATACGACAAAGTTTTTTTATTTTTTTGATAATTCAAGCTTTTCACATTAAATAATTCATAGCAAGATGCAAGAAAGCAATTTGAATGATGAAAAAGTAAATCTAACTTACTAATTGCTTTTTTTGCATTAGTTTTTTGCGATATTAAATAAACATCATAAGCATTTCTTAAACTAATTGATTTATAATATTGTCCTTTATCATTTATTTGCCAACTGAGAATTGACAAGTTTAATTTATCAGCATAGCTCAAAACTCTAAATCCATTGATAGTTTCAGAATTTTTATTTACAAAATTAAAATCAAACACATTCTTATACTTACCAACTAAAATTTCTTTGTGAATTTCAATAGCTGCAATATTTGATTTTTTTACCATACTTTTATAATGATTTGACATTGGATAAAAATAATCGTAATCATCAATATACCCATAATTATCATCCTTAAGCACGGAGATAGCTTTGATATAGTCATCTTGTGAGAAAATAAAATCAATATCACCAACCATCCTTTCAGCAATGTCATCATAAAGATTCGCTAAGAGGTTGCCTGTACCCTTCAAAAAAATTGGAGTAATGTTTTTAGAAAGAAGCAGTTTATTTAATTGTTTTGCTTGCAGCATTATTTCTTTGTTACGCTCCCTGTTCAAATCAGTTATATATTTCATGTATGAAATTAGATTTTCAGGTAAATAAGGTAATAGGTCTACCTTTTTTAAATTACAATAAAGAGCAGGTAAAACTAAATGTGCGGAACTAGTTTTAATAACTGAATCCCAATCAATATTGTTTTTTTGCAAATACTCTTTAATGTAGATTTTATTCTTCTTATCAAAATTAATTGTTAAACATTTAGAGATGAAAGTTAGTACTTCCTTGTAATTCATTATAAAAAATCCTAGTTATGATTAACTAGAATAAACAACATCTTTAATAATAGATTTTAAGTCTTCTAACTTTATGGTTCCCCCCTTTTTTAATTTAAAATTTGAAACCAAATAACCAATTCCATTATGTTCACCATTCTTGATTGCAACAAAGGATAAATATGACTTGAAATTATCAAGTATAAAACCACTAGTCTTTGAGTAGATTGAATCATTTTTATTAATATCATTTGGATAGACTAATTCGACAAATAGGCTTTTTCCTCTGTTATCTACATTAAAAATTTTTATTTTATCTTTTGAGAAGAAAAAACTATTTAATAGTTTTTCAGCTTCAGAAGCATGGTTTGTTTTACTGAAATTAATAAGAAAATCTCTTGACATTCTTGGATTAATTTCAATAATTTTTTTTAAACCAATTTTATTTAGAAACTCACTATGTTTTTTTATTCGCCAATAAAAAGTAACTTTTTCATGAGGCTCTTGATGAAGACCAGTGGCTACAATTAAATTTAAATTTTTAATATTTAGAATTTTTCCTATAATCACATCGTACTGATTAAGAATTTTAATTAATGGATCATAATATTTTGGGCAATACCACTCAGGATTTTTATTATCTCCTTTATATGCCTCAGAGTTGAATAGATAATGATGCTGGATATGAGCACCCGAATTCAAAAATAAATTAGAAAAATCAGGTTTATTTTTATTCCACAATGTTAAGAAAACATCTGCTAGTAGACTATCCAAAATTATGGCTTTAAATCCTGGTTTTTTTATGTTGGAAATATTTTTTAGGTAAAAAAACCATCTTGAAACAGGAACGTATAAAAATAATCCCAATGCCAGTGAAAAAATAGATTTTAAATTTAGTTTTTCTTCAGCATTATCATTTACTGACTGATGTATAGCATTATATAATGATCTCAGAACATAATTTCCTGATGGTTTTGTTTTGGTCCATGGATCAGGTATAAAAAAGTCTGGGTTTTTAAGTCTATTTTCTGCATTGAAAGGAGATACTGCACCAACAGAGAAACCTTCATTTTCCAATTCTTCAAATATTTGAGAAATTTTCGGTTTATTAACTATGTCACCTAAACGAAATATTTTATGTTGATCGTATTTTTTTCCAGTGTGTACTGTAACCCACTGAATCCAAGGTTCCAATAATTCATATCTAGATTCAGAAATAGTTTTAATTGGTGGTTGTATTTCTAGTAATTTTTTAAAATTAGATAGATATCCACGACTGATATAGTAATTTATAAATTCAAAATTCATTTCATTCAAACCAAGTAAGATAGTCTTTTTTGCCATTTTATTAATTTTCATACAATTTAAATATCTTTAGATAATCTTTTGCCAATTTATCAAAGTTTCTGTTTGTGATTATAAATTCACGTGCTTTACTCCCCATCAATTTCAATTTTGAGTTTGATAAATTTTTGTAGTTTAGAATTTCTTTAGATAGTTTGTTGACATTCCCATACTCAACAAAAGAACCTGATTCTGATTCGTTTAGCATAGATCTATATCCACTATATGAACATATAATTGGCTTTCCAGCATACATATAATCTATCCATTTGTTTCTTGAAATTCCATACTTGGCAAGATTTGATGAAAAACTGTCAATGCAAACATCAGAAAATGATAATAAATGATTTACCATGTTTTGTGGAACTGCAGGTGGAAAGATCACATTTTTTAAATATTTATATTTTTTCAATAAATATTCTTTTCTGTTACCTTCACCAACAATCAAAAATGAAACCTTCTCGTTTTGTAGTTCTATTGCAGATTTCAAAAAAACCTCAATAGGATTATTCCTACTAATTCTTCCAGCATACATAACAATAAATCTATCTGAGGGAATATATTTTTTTATGTAACTAATATCTAATTTAGTTTGATTTTTATAAAAGTTTGGTGAAAATCCCTGAGGAACAGTGTAGCATTTGTTGGTCTTTCCAATTAACTCCTCGACATGTTCAATTAGATTAGGCATTGTTCCAACAATTGCATCAGCTTTTTTATAACCAATTTTTTCAATAATAGATAAAAATAAAACTACAGGATTCCATTTACTTAAATTCGATAATTCAATTAATGATTTGGGCCAAATGTCTCTAACCTCAAAAATAAATTTAGCCTTATATTTCCAAGAGAAATATAAACCACTTATTACAGATAATAGTGATAAAGATGATATTAAAATTACATCAGGTTTAGTAATGTTTTTTTTATTCTTTAACAGAATCAAAAATTCAAAATGTATCCAACTTAGCATTCTTAAAAATGAAGAATAATTTCCTTTTTTTATTAAAAGCGTATTCAGCCAATAAGTTTTAACACCATTAATTTCCTCATAAAAATATTTACCTTTAAACTTAGGAAGTTTATCAGTTAAATGATTTGAGTTTGAAGTAAAAACATAGACTTCATTATTTAATTTTACCCATTTTTCAGCCAGATAAAAATGTCTAGAACCAAAATAATATTTTTGAGGCATTGCTAGTTTTGAAATGACCCAAAATATTTTTTTTGATTTAGTCATTTTTAAAAAAAGACATTATCAATTTGGATATATAAATAATTTGCTCTTCTGTCAGCTCAGGAAACATTGGTAACGATAAAATTTTCTTTTCATTTGAGGTGGAAATGGAGAAATCTGAGTCAGATCCTTTGAGATATTTGTATGCATTCATATTGGGTAGGGCAACAGGGTAATGAATGGCAGTGTTCACCCCATTTTGTTTTAGGTAGTCAGCTAATTCATCTCTTTTTCGAGTTTTAATAACATACAAATGGTACGAGTGTAAAACATCATTTCTCCTCTTGGGAATTTCTATATGTGTTATATCTTTCAAATTATGATTATATAATTCAGCATTTTTAATTCTACATTTTGTCCAATTTAAAATATGAGGAAGCTTTACGTTGAGTATTGCAGCTTGAATCCCATCTAACCTACTATTAATTCCTTCCATCTCATGTTGGTGCTTAATTAGGGCTCCGTGTCTAGCGTACATTTTACACTTTATTGCAAAATCATCGTTATCAGTAATGAGACATCCTGCATCTCCATAAGCCCCAAGATTTTTTCCAGGATAAAAGCTGAAAGTACCAACCAACCCTATTGTTCCTGCTCTTTTGCTTTTAAATTCTGAAAAATGCGATTGTGCACAATCCTCTATTACGGGAATGTTATATTTATTAGCAATCCGCATTATACTATCCATATCGCACATTTGTCCGTGAATATGAACAGGTATAATGGCCTTAGTTTTTGAATTTATTTTTTTTTCTATTTTGGAGGAGTCAATTGTAAAATATTCATCAATATCAATAAAAATAGGTTTAGCTCCTGTTTGGGAAATAGTTTCTGAGCTTGATATCCAAGAATATGCACTAGTGATTACTTCATCACCTTTTCCAATATTTAGCATTTTCATTGAAACATATAGTGCATCAGTTCCATTTGCTAAAGAAACACAATGTTTAATGCCGTATAATTTAGCAAATTCTTTTTCAAATTCTTCAACATGTTTACCTCCGATGAATGAACTTTCATTAATAACATCATTTATAGCTTTATCAATTTCAGTTTTAATTTGTTTATACTGAGATTTTAAATCAACAAATGGTATTTTCATTTTATGGATCTTAATTTATTTTTTTTAAAAACCTTGCTGGATTTCCTGCATATACACCAGATTTTTTTATGTCTTTGGTTACAACTGAGCCCGCACCAATAACTACATTTTTACAAATAGTTACGGGTAAAATAGTCGAGTTGGAACCAATAGAAACATTATCTGAGATAATCGTTTTTCCCCACAGAGATTTGTCACCATGGGCTGGTCCACCTCTAATAAATTTATCGTTAACAAACATAACCCCATGACCAATGAAACAATTATTACCAATAGTAACTAATTCGCAGACAAAAGAGTGAGATTGAATTTTACAATTTGAGCCAATAGTTACATTTTTCTGAATTTCAACAAAAGGCCCTATTGAGCAATCATCACCAATTTTACAATCATAAATATTTGAAGGATGGATTATTTTTACATTTTTACCTAATATGACATTTTTTATTTCTGCTTGAAATTTTAAATTTTCACTCATTTTATTATTTAATTACTGAATTATAAATCTTCTCTATAATTTCGACTGTTTTTAATCCTTCAAATGAATTTGTTGAAATAGTACCCCCATTACATATAACATCAATGAGGTTATCATAAACTAAACCGTGATTACTCATAGAACCGTAATATGTCCCATAATTATTTGCTTTATTCCCTGGTGATAAGTTCTCAATCTTATAATCTTTAATGTTTTGATATTCCAATTCATTAAGATATTGACCACCAACTTTAACTGTTCCACTTTCTCCAAAAACAGTTAATGAGCCCTCCATGTTTTTTTCAAATGAGTTTACAGTATAATTTATTGTTCCAATTGCACCATTCTGAAACTTTAATATAACTACACCTGTATCCTCAAATTCAATTATACCCTTATGATCATAGTTGTTTGTATATGCTTTCACTTCCTCAATATCTCCAATAATCCAATATAGTAGATCTACAAAATGACTAAACTGAGTAAAAAGAGTTCCTCCATCCATTTCTAGTGAACCCTTCCAAGTATTTTCATAGTATTCGTTATTTCTATTCCAAAAACAACTTAACTGAACACTATTAATTTTTCCAAGTTTACCTTCGTCAATAGCATGTTTCAATGCTGCGACAGGTGGGTTAAAACGATTCTGTTTAATTACGAATAATCTTTTATTAGATCTTTCAGCTGCTAAAATCATGCTTTCACAATCTTTTATGCTAGTAGCTAGGGGTTTTTCACATAACGTATTGAATCCGGCTTCAAGTGATCTAATACTGTGCTCGGCATGAAGGCCATTTGGGCTACATATTGAGATTACATCTATTTTATCTTTTTCAATTTCTAACATTTTTTGAAAGGAATTATAATGCCTTGCATTAAATTCTTTACCCATTTTTTTTGCCCTTTCATCAATAATATCACAAACAGCTACTAATACACCCTTTTCAGAAATGTGTTTTGCATGTCTTTGTGCTATCCTACCACACCCAATTATGCCAAATTTAACTTTTTCCCTCATTGTCAATTATAATTTTTTAATATAAAATCTGCAATAGATAATGATGCTGTTGCACCTGGTGAAGGTGCATTTAATACATGTATTTGGTTATTATATCTTAATATTTCAAAATCCATTGATAGTGTTCCATTATTTTGAATTGCTTGAGCTCTTACACCTGAAATTCCCTTTTCAAACATATTTGAATTAACCTCTGGCATCATTTTTTGAACCTTCCTTATAAAAGTCTTTTTTGAAATGGAACTCTTAAATTCGTTAATTGAAAATAATAGATTATTTAAAACAAATTTAACAAATCCTTCGTAAGTTATGGTTTCAAATAGATCAAATAAATTTATATCATAATTTGAATATCCTTCTCTTTTCATTGCTAAAACCGCATTGGGACCAACTTCTTTACTACCGTCAATCATTCGCGTAAAATGTACACCAAGAAACGGAAATTTTGAGTTAGGAACTGGATAAACTAAGTGATTAACATATTTTTGATAATCTTTTTTAAATTTAAAATACTCTCCTCGAAAAGGAACAATTTTAGTTTTGGGTTTTAATTGGGTCAGTTTTGTATATATTCTATCACTATGTAAGCCAGCACAATTAAATAAAATATCAAAAAAATGTTTATTACTTGTTGTTTTAACAACATTTTGATTTGAATTACTCAAGCCAATTACTTTTTCATTTTTGTAAACATTTCCACCATTCTCAATAATTTTTTCTTTTAATTTTTCTTGAACAGCTTTAAAATCAACTATACCCTCCTCGGGAACCAAAAGGGATTTATAAGCTTTCACATATGGCTCCCTTTCATACAGTTCTCTTTCGCTTAAAAACTTTAAACCTTTTAAACCGTTAATTTTACCTCTTTTGGCTAATTCATCAAGAGTTGATGATTCGTTATTGTTTGTTGCAACAACAACTTTACCACAAATTTCGTGTTGAATTTTATTCTCTTCACAAAACTTTGTCATTTGTCTTATTCCAGAAACGGCAAGTTTTGCTTTTAGTGAGTTTGGCTTATAATAAAGACCACAATGTAAAACACCACTATTTCTTCCAGATTGATGTATTCCTATTTTTTTTTCTTTTTCAAGAACTGTTACATTGTGTTCAGGATATTTTAATTGGTATTTGTAAGCAATAGATAAGCCTATAATTCCTCCACCTATAATTACCGCACTTTTTTTCATTTTGAATATAAGTTTTTCCTCCTTAAAAAATTTAAACATTTCTTTAAAAAATCAACAATTTTATGATTGTTGGGATAATCTAAAAAGCTTTTTTTACTCATTTCCATAATGTTATTAAAATCTAAACTTGAGAGCTCAAATTTTTTCAAAACATACTCTAAATCTTCAGCTTTCAAAGATTCATCTGGATAAGGGTCTTTCTTTATTAGCTTAATAGCTTCCTTTCGAGTCATTTGTTTAGATCTTATCAAATCAGAAAAATGGCCTCTTCTTTTGTCAATTCCAAATTTATTAGGCAAGAAGTAACCCTGATAAAATCTTGTGTATATCGATTCATAGTGTTTTCCCCCGTAGTAAACCCAATTAAGTTTATTTTTTATTAGTTCCATTGCATTTTCTTTGTTATAATCGATGTAATTCAAAATTGAAACAACTTTAATTCTGTAAAATAGTACATTCAAAATTAATTGAAGTAAAGAGAAGTGGGGATAATTTTTAAATTTATTTATATTAGAAAATCTTTTAATAATGTGCTTTATGTATTTCCAGTCAGAGTGACCATAGGACCACCTTCTTACATTCATTGATTCAGTAGCAAAATTCATCCCATTAATAATAAATTTTAAACCTCTTTTTTTTGCCTCATTAAATAATAAAGCATTTATTGCATGGTCAGTTGGTATTTCACCGTCTGGGGTTGAAGAATAAAGAAAAGCCTTCTGAATTTCCTTATAATAATCCCATTCAATTACGTATGTAACCAGATCAATATTTAAAAAATCTAAACAGTTTTCAATATTTTTTACAGAAAGTTCTGAATTCCAACCATTATCAAAATGAATTGCTAATGGTTTTAAACCTAATTCTTTACACAAGTAGGCTACATAGGTACTATCTACTCCACCACTTACACCAATTATGCAATCATACTCAGAAGCGGAAGAGGACTTTTTAATTTTATCAACTAATTTTTTTACTTTTTTATCTTTATCGTAGATATTAATTCTTGAGCTGATAACTTCATCATATCTCATACAATGATTACAAATTCCATTTTTGTTAAAAGTGATTTCCGGATCAGAACTGTCCATAATACATTTTTTACAAATTTTATACTTCATAAATTTTAAATTTTTTTAAATACGTTTTCAATCAATATTTTTCTTTCGGGGTAATTGATTAATACTGCTCTATGCTTTCCTTTGAAAACAAAAATACTTCCTGCAGCAACTGCTGAAGCACCAGCCTCAACAGCTTTCAAAAAATCCAAAATATCAGATGCGCCTCCAGCTGAGATAACTGGAATTTTTAGTTTGGAGGTTATTGTATTTAATAGTTCAATATCATAGCCTGTGTACATGCCATCTCTATCAACTGATTGAAGGATTAATTCACCTGCTCCTTCGTTTTCTAAAAATCGACAATAGTCTATGATATTATTTTTATACTTATTATAACCTAAATTATTTTGAACGGAGTGACCACCAAAAAATTTTTTTTTGTAGTCAACACAAACAGCAGTACTGGATGACCCAAATTTTTTAGAAATGTTATTAACTAATCCATCTTTTAAAGCATAAGAATTTAAAATTACTTTCTCATAGCCAAGTTTTAACACTTTTGATGCATCTTCTAAATTTTTAATACCACCACCATAGCTGAGCGGTATAAAACATTCAGTTGTTAATTCTAATAATTTATCAAAGTTTGGTCCTAAATTGTTTTTTGAAGCATTTATGTCAAGTATAACTAACTCATCAACACCCTTAGTGTTAAAAATTTTAATTGTATTAATCGAGTCTCCTAAATAAACAGGATCTTTAAATTTCTTTGTTTTTACAAAACCATTTCCAGAAAGTAATAGTATTGGTATAACTCTGAATTCTTTCATGTTTTATTAAAAAGATTACTTAAAAGTTCCATTCCATATTTATGACTTTTTTCAGGATGAAACTGAAAACCATAAATATTATTCTCACAAATGGCTGAAGAAAACTTTTGATCACCATAGTTGGTTTGTGCTATTGTATAATTTTTATTGATAGGTACAAAGTATGAGTGTACAAAATAAAATCTCTGCTCCTCAAAAGAATTATTAAAAATTTTATTACTTGATTTTACGTAATTCCAACCCATATGTGGAACTTTCATAGAATTGTCAGAGAAATTAAATTTAATAACTTTATCTTTAAACCAGCCTAATCCAGCCAACCCCCCTTCTTCACTTGAATTCATCATGAGCTGCATTCCTAGGCAAATTCCAATTGTCAGTTTCTTTTCTATAACCGCATGATTTGTCATAGGCTCTATTAAATTTAGATCATTGAGTTTTTCCATTCCGTAATCAAAAGAACCAACCCCCGGTAAAATTAGAGTTTCTATATTTAAAAAATCATCTTGATTATTTAGTATTATACTTTTATATCCAAGCTTTTTTAAAATATTTTGAATTGCACCAATATTGCCAAGACCATAATTTACAATACCTATCATATTTTTAAAAATTTAAGATTATTTGAGTTAATTGAAACCGATTTTAACATTAGAAAAACTAGAATGCCTAATAGATAAAATCTTGCTGCATGTATTCCATATGATACCATACTAGGTACAATAAAAACTAATATCATATATTTTAAGACTTTATTTTTATCAGAAAAAAATATGCTGGTGGTTATAAGAAATAAGGTTAAAACAATTATACCCCCCAACAAAAGACCCTTAACATATAAAGTTTCCAAAAAAAAATTATGTGGTTCTAAAAAATATGGGTCATTATTGTAGGAAAAACCATTAGGCATAAGTGAAAAGTTATTAATTAATGTTTTTGCACTCTGTATTCTATAAATATTTGATGAACTATCAATTTGGCTGTTAGATATTAAACGATTTATTGTTTCAAACTGAAAAAATAAATTTTGAATAAATTCAACTTTTGACAAAATGAATATTATAAATCCAGAGACTGTTGATGTTATAAAAGCCTTGAATGGTTTAGTTCTAAATTTATCAATAAGAATAATCAAAGTTAATACAATGAAGCCAAGTAAAGATTGTCTTGATCCAACACTTATAATTATTACAAATAAAAATATTTGAAGCAAAATTCTAATTATGTTATTTGATTGAAATATTTCTTTGCTACTTAAAATAATAAATGAAAGCAATGAAATGTTACCTATTATCTGATACTTAAAAAACTCAATTATGCCTATATACCATAGGAAAAAGAGGCTAAAAGATACAGTAGCTGAAATGAAAGCAAATATGATATATGATTTAGGATTTAGATAAAAATAAGTGAAAACGTATGCCAGAAAAGGTAATTGAAAAAAAATTAAAAACAAATTTCCAAGTGCAAAACTATTTAAACCTATATCATTAAAATCAGAAATTAAAATTAATAAATCAGTTGAAACCCAAAAAATCAAAAAAATATGTAAGGGTACTAATCTTCTTACCGAAAAATTTGAATTTAACCTAACTAGTGTCGCAACAGAAACTAGAATTACAATATTAATTATCCAAACATAGATATCGCTTAAGACGTTAACCCCCAAAATTTGAAAATAGAAAAATACTGAAAGTAATATGTCAAATATTCCTCTGCTTGTGATATTCATATATATAAGATTTTAAAAAGAAAAATATTGAAAATAATGACAATCCAGTAAGAAATGCCTCACTTCTAATTTGGGTTGGGAAAAAATAAGCCAATGCATAGCTGATAAACATAATAATTATGGCACTCCTATTAAACCCTTTTGACTTTTTGAAAAAAATAAAATACAAAAATAAAGGCAATAACAATAGAAAGTATTTAAAAGAATTTAAGGCCACTGAAATAAAAATATTTAAATTTTCATTAAAGTTAACAACCAAATTTGGGACAATGAGCATGTTTAATAATGATAAAAAACCAATTGAAATAAAAAAACACAAAATATATATTGGTTTAATAGAAAAATTATATTTAAACTTTGAGTATTCAAAAAATCTCTCAATGAGTAATAGTGGTGCATTGGCAATTATCAATGAATAATTAAGTACAATAATATCAGTATTAGTTTCGAATAATGTTCTTGTTAAAATAACAGATATTAGTATAATTGTAGATCCAAAAATACTTGTTAAAGATTTAATGGAATCTAAAATTTTGAAATTAGGAACAATTAAAAAATTACTTTTTCTAAGTCTTATGAAAACAATGGATGAAATTACAAACTGTGATAAAATTAAAATTAATGTATAGACAACAAAATCATCTTGTATACTAAAAACTATAAAAGTTAAAATAACTAGCAGTAAAAAATAATTTTCAAATCCATTTGCAAAAAAATTAATTTTTATGTCTCCCGACTCTTTTGCTAAAACAACAACAAAGTTTGTAAACACACTAATCAGAGATCCAAAAAAAACAAGAAAGAAAATTGGATAGTTATTACCAATAATAAAGTTGTAATTAATTATAAAAAGAGACACAATAATAGAAAATATGATTGGAAATATTGGAAAATTAATCTTCCTATCTTTGTAACAAGATTCATAAAAAAAAACACTTGAAGAAAAAATTAAGAAAAAATCCATATTTGCCTTTAGACTAATGAATAAACTTAAATCTTCACTTTTTTCAAAAACATTTAAATAATAAGTTTCTTTAAAAATCTGAATAATCCTTAGAGAGATTCCCGAGATAACAATAAACTGAGCTAAAGAAATCTTTTTTAAAATAGAAGTCAACGACATTAATCAGAATATTTTTTAAATAATGTCCTTTGAATTTTAAATGGAATTATTTTTAAGATAATTGATCGAATAAATAGATAAAGTTTTTGAAAAATAGTTGATGTTATACTGATTCTCTCTCTTTTAGAATCTATCAATATATTTCTTCTCTTAAATTCTCTTATAGCGGGATAAGTCCATTTATTTTTAATTACCGCATTAATCCAAATTATTTCATCTTTATAAACTGAATAAAAATCTGAGAAAACATCACTTCTTACAGAACCCTTTTTTTCAAATGCCCAAGCTGACTCACCAGGCTTTAAAAGCTTAATTAATACGTTTTTTTTCCACAAAGTAGCAGTCGCAGTAGATCTGTAGAGGGCTTTTTTTTCAAGAATTCCAAAATTATCATTAAACGATTTTGTTGGTTTAGGCTCATTTAATAATGATAAAAAATTACCATCAAGTTTAAAAAAATCTGAAAATAAGCTAAAAATTCTTTCGTTTTCAACTTTACGGTTTAAGAGCATATCCTCCAAAAAAAGTAAAACATAATCATACTCACCCATAAACTCTAAACCTTTAATCAAATTATCTGACCATGATTTGTCATCCCCAACTTTTATTACTTCCAAATCCATATAATCTGATTCAAATTCCAGATGATTTGTAAGAAGATGAATTTTATACGGGCAATCATGCCATGCTAAGTGAAAAAATTTAAAAAAAGGATCCCATAAATCACTGTAATTATCACAGGAAATGACCAATAATCCAATTTTATTTTTATCCATTTTTTTATTAAACAAATTATATAACCTCAAAATTATTTAAAACCTCATATAGATATTTAATTTCTTTTGTAAGTTCCTCATGAGAATTACCAACAAAAAAACCACACTTATCTAATTTATCAGCATTTTCTAATTTAGAAAATACTTCAAAATCAAAAAATCTCATTACTTTATTTTTAACAAAGTTTCCTGTGACAATCGGTCTATATTCAATATTAGCTTTCTCAAGAGATTCAATAACTTTTATCCTATCTATGTCATTTAATAATATAGAAAAACCAAACCAGCTACTTTCGCCAACTTCTTTTTGAATAATAAATCTATTGTCGTTCCTAAATAGTTCTGTGAATAGTTTCGCATTATTTCGTCTTTGCTTAATGAATGATGGTAATTTTTTTAACTGCTCAGTTCCAATTGCCCCACTCATTTCTAAAGGTCTAACATTATAACCGGGCAAAATAAAATTAAAGGATTCTTCAAACCAATTTTCAGATTTTTTAGATATTAAATTATTTTTTGGCAGGTTCCTAGTCCATCCATGAGCCCTTAATGATAATAAAATATGAAATGCTTCTTCATCATCAGTTAATACTACCCCACCTTCCATTGTTGCTATATGATGAGAGAAGAAACTACTAAAGGTGCCCATAAGGCCAAAAGTTCCACAGTATTTTCCATCAAATTTTGCTCCCATAGATTCACAGTTATCTTCAATCAAAATAATATTTTTGTCCTTTATAGTTTTTTTTAGAGAGTTAAAATCATTAGGGTTACCCAGTAGATTTACTACCATTATTGCCTTGGTTTTTTCAGTTATAGCATTTGACAAATCACTCAAGTTGTAATTGAGAGTATTTATATCTATATCTATAAACTTGAGTTTTAAACCATATTGTTGTAATGGGAAATATGTTGTAGACCATGATACTGCAGGAACAATTATTTCATCTCCTCTTCTTAAATTATACTTGCTATGGTAAAATAGTGTAGCAATCATAATTAAATTAGCAGTACTACCTGAACTAGTCATGACCGCATATTTTGATCCAAAAAAACTTGAAAAGTTTTTTTCATAATTTAAAACTTCATCTGACATTGAATATTTATCAGACTTAATCACTCTTTTAATAGCACTAATCTCTTTTTTATCCCAAGTTGATGTTGCTAAATTATATTTCATAATTATCTATGTAAAATTTATATGTTTTTTTTAATCCTTCTTTGAGGTCGTGCTTAGGTGACCAACCCAGTTTGTTTTGTTTTTCCACTGAACATAATTTGTTCCTCATCCCTTGTGGCTTGGATTTGTCAAATATAAACTCTCCATTATAACCTACAATATTAGATATTTCTTTATAATAATCTAAAATACTATAATCATAACCTAAACCAATATTAGTTAAATTGTCCAATAACTCATAATTTCTTAATGACCACTCAATAAAATCTGTTAAATCTTCTACATACATAAATTCTCTTCTAGCAGTCCCGTCACCCCAAATTATGGGCTTACCTTTACCTAGTTTTGCCAAATGTAATTTTCTGATTGCAGCAGGAATTAAGTGAGAATTTGAGGGATCAAACTTGTCATACTTCCCGTAAAGATTACAGGGTATTATTGTTTTGTAGTTCAAATTGTGTTGTTTTCCAGCAAACTCACATAATTTGGCTGTAGCAATTTTTGATATAGCGTATCCCTCATTCGTAGGTTCTAATAAGCCCGTTAGTATCATTTCCTCTGTTAGAAAACCATTGCTTTCTTTTGGATACATACAGGAACTTCCAAGATTAATAAATTTTTTAATGTTATTATTAACACAAGCGTTTACTAAATTAAATCCTATTTGAGTATTAATAAATAGAAATGAATATGGGTTTTTTATATTTGCTTGAATTCCACCAACAAGACCTGCACAATGGATGACAGAATCTGGTTTATTTTTTTTAATAAATTCATTTACTGAGTTAGATTCTAGTAAGTTTAAATCCTTTTTTTTTGGTTTGATTAATGAGTAATTCTTGTCTTCAAGTTGATTAATCAAGTTTTTACCAACCATTCCTGTTCCTCCAGTTACTAGAATTTTCATCATTCGTTATAATAATTATTATTTTCGGTTCTATTATTCTTTAATAAGAGTTCCTTTTCCATTAATATTAGGTCTGAGATCATCATGTCCTTAACTAACTCAGGAAGCTCTATTTCAGATTTCCATCCTAATTCTCTTTTGGCCTTCGATGGGTCACCAATCAATAAGTCCACTTCTGTTGGTCTAAAATATTTTGGGTCTATACTAAGGACCTGTTTTCCTATTTCTAAATCATATTTAGGATTTGAGCAACTTTTAATGAAAGCTTTTTCATTTATTCCTTGTCCTATGAAATCTAACACTACACCAATATGATTAAATGCCAATTTTACAAATTCACGAATTGTATTTGTTTTGCCCGTTGCTATAACCCAATCATCAGCTTTATCTGCCTGAAGAATCATCCACATCATTTTGACATAATCTTTTGCATGACCCCAATCTCTTTTCGCATCTAAATTTCCTAAATAAAAATTTTCTTGTAATCCTAACGCAATTCTTGAAACAGCCCGTGTAATTTTTCTTGTCACAAAGGTTTCACCTCTAATTGGAGACTCGTGATTGAAGAGTATTCCATTGCATGCAAAAATGTCATAAGCTTCACGATAGTTGACAGTAATCCAGTACGCATACATTTTTGCTACACCATAGGGTGACCTTGGGTAAAATGGAGTTTTTTCTGTTTGTGGTATTTCTTGAACTTTTCCAAACAATTCAGATGTAGATGCTTGATAAATTCTAGTTTTTTTCTCAAGTCCCAAAATTCTTATAGCTTCCAATAGTCTCAGAGTTCCAATAGCATCAGTATCAGCAACATATTCTGGAATATCAAATGATACACGAACATGACTCATAGCAGCCAGATTATAAATTTCATCTGGCTTAATTTTTTTTATAATCTTAATTAGATTTGTGCTATCTGTCATGTCACCATAGTGCAATATGAAATTTGGGTTCTCAACATGTGGATCCTGAAACAAATGATCTATTCGATGTGTGTTAATAAGCGAAGTTCTTCTCTTAATACCGTGAACTACATAATTTTTATTAAGTAAAAATTCAGATAGATAAGCTCCGTCTTGTCCTGTAATACCTGTTATAAGTGCCGTCTTACTCATATATTATTTTTTTTGTTTCTTAAATTATTTACATTTTGAATATTAATGATTTGCTTTTTATAAAGAACAATTGTATTTGAGTCAAGCCTTTGATTTAATAAAAAACTTACAGTCCTTCCAATTTTCTTCTTTATTTTTGGTTTGATACTTTCCAAATAATCTTTATTGACATTTGAACCATTAATGATTATTTCAACATTTCCGCTATCAGTTCCCCTGGCGTATTCACCAGTAAGTGCAATCTGATCCACATCTCCAATTCTTTCAATAACGGTTTCAACAATTTGTTCAAGGCCAAGATGTTGTCTAACAATTGTTTGTAAAACAGAAAACATTGGGTGTGCAGGATTGGCACTGTACATAATCTTATTATTTTTTTTTGATTTTAAAAGATACCCAGCGCCCGAAAGGTTATTTAATTCTTTTCTAATGGAGTTAGTTGATTCATTAAATTCGTTAGCCAGTCCATTTAAATATCCATTATTTGCTGCATTAACAAAAAACTTTATCAACATTCTTAATCTTGTTTTAGAAGTAATTAGCGAATTTAACATATTCAAGTCATAAAAGTACTTAAATTCAAGTCATAAAAGTACTTATTTAGATTTTTTTTTAATTGTCATTAGTTTTGATTCTTTAATATTTTAATAATTTAGCTCAAAAAACAGAGTTTGTTATTATTCTTTTTTTTTATTGGGCTCATAGTTTCGCTATTCCTTAATGGCTATCTTTTTGAATTTTTTTCTAAAAGAAAGTTATTTGATCCGATTAATTCTAGGTCCTCTCACCTCGAAAAAGCTACTAGATCTGGTGGAGCTGCAATTTTTTTAACCCTATGTTTTGGTTATGGTGTTGGACGAGCATTTCTTGACTTAGATATTAATCTATTTTCTTTAATTGCATGTTGTTTCGTGGCCTTAATAGGATTTTTTGATGATTTATTTGATGTTTATTATGTGGAAAAGTTTGCTTTGCAAATTTTTGCAGGAATAATTTTGATTCAAAGTGATGTATATATTAATAATTTTCATGGGGTTTTCGGTATATATGAAATCTCAGAATTAAACGCATACATGATCTCCCTTTTTGTTTTTTTGGTTATTACAAATTCCTTAAATCTTATTGATGGAATTGATGGTTTGACTGGACTTATATCCTCAAATTTCTTTATTGCTTTTTCATTCGTTATATTTTTTTCAGATTCTAGTTTATATTCTTTCTCTGTTAATAAAGAGTCTATGTTATCTTACTCATTAATCTTGATTGGGTCTTTAATTGGATTTTTAGTATTCAATTTTAAATCTGATAAAAAAGTTTTTCTTGGTGATTTTGGATCGCTTTTGATTGGATCTATTATCACTTATTTTATATTTTCACTTCTTCATTCAGGTAATCAATTAATAACGGATAATTGGATTAATAGGTCACTACTTTGTGTATTATTGCTCATATACCCCCTTTCTGATACATTAAGGGTTTATATTTTAAGAGCTAGGTCTGGAACATCACCATTTTTACCAGACAGAAGACACCTACATCACAAGTTAATTGATAAAGGTTATAGTCATGTCAAGGCATCTGTTACAATAGCTCTTTTATCAATTTCAGTTCTTGTTGTTGGTTTTGTAGTTTCTTTTTTTATTTGGGAAATTGATTTGTCTTCAATTTTATTTG
>CENJ01171495.1_pt1 | contig 22956 bp, 21 predicted proteins | sample 356161 | NCBI WGS metagenome assembly CENJ01 (sample SAMEA2619531, study PRJEB7988) | marine metagenome | biome: marine biome (ENVO:00000447); feature: surface water layer (ENVO:00002042); material: "saline water (ENVO:00002010), including plankton (ENVO:xxxxxxxx)" | depth 5 m
TTGGGCTTTTGGTTGGGCTTTTGATTAGACAAGGGGACCTCTTTCCCAGCGCATCGCCGACACAGTCTAACCCCTGGCTGGCCTGGGGAGAAACGCGCGTTAGAATAGTGGTCCGAGCTTGTCACCGACTATGCTAGTTTAGCCAGAACTCTGTGGAGATGCCTCGATCTATGCAATGGTGGCAACGGTTTCGCCCAAATCGAGCAGCCCTTCCGGCTGCGGTTCTGGCGACGGCGCTCACGGCTCTGTCGCTGCTCCTTATCTGGAGTGGTCAGGGCCGCATGCAGCAAGAAATGGATCGGTTCGGCATCAAGCTGGCGGGCTCCCTCGCCCACTCCAATGCCGGCGAACTGCTGGACGCCCGCCGCATTAATCTGGCGGTGATAGCAAATCGCGTCGCTGCAGAACCCGAGGTGGCGGGCATCTCTTTTTTCAACAGCGCCAACGAACTGGTCGCTATGAGCGGGAGCCAGCAGCGGGAATATCGCTACAGCGCCGCAGCAACGCTAAACAATACTCTAACTGGCTATGTCTATATCGTGCTCGAACCCAGGGCCTTTGCCGTTGAAATGCCCTGGGCGCGCTGGCTGCTGTCTATCCTCGCGGTGCTCGCCACGCCGCTGCTCACGCTGGTGTTGATTCAGCTAGGCACTCAGGGTAACCGCTCCCTTCCCATTGTCTCTGTCCCGAGTGAACCAGAACGAGAGGAGCCCGCCTATCTGCTCGTGGTGAACCTTTACAACCAACCTGCCCTGGGAAAGGAGAGCCTGCGGCGCGCATTGCAGGATGCGATCAATATGGGTCAAGAGGTCTGCGCCCTGCATCCCGGCATGCCCATTCAACTGCGAGACCGCGGCGTTGCGCTGTTGCTGACGCGAGACCAAATTGGCGCTGCCAATGTCTTCAGAGCAGCGCTCCTTCTGCAGCGACTGCTCACAGAGTACGAGACCGAAGGCAACTTTAGATTTTATCTCAGCACTACCCGCAGTCCTGGCGACCCAAGCGAGATCACAAATCTCGATTACGCTTATCTAGAAGAGCAGGTTGATCTGGACAATGCGCTCACCCTGGCATCCCTGTCTGGCAATGAGCGAATTTTGTTGAGCCAGCAGGTCTTTTCAGAACTCAGTCCAGACCAACAGGCCTGGTGCGCGCCTTTTGAGCATCCGATTATCGAGGACATCGCACCGGAGGCAACCTGCTTTAACACCGTTAGCCTTGACCCGGATGAAAGCCAGCGCATCGGCGAGCAAGCGCGGATGATCCTTGGCTTTAACCTACAGGATGCCTAGGGGTCATTGACGGACAGCCGGTCAACCTTTTGAAAGCCACGAGGCAGTTTTCGGCCACGCCGTGCTCGTTCACCGACGTAGGGCTCAAGGTCCTTTGCTTTCAACCTCAGATGTCGCTGGCCAGCATGCACCAGCAGCTCATCCTGCTCACCGAATACCGCCGCACCAATCATATGCTCTTCTCCAGCCTTGAGCGCAGCACTGGGAATGTTGATGAGCTTGTTACCCTTGCCTCGCGTTAGCTCCGGTAGCTCCTCAAGCGCAAACACCAGCAAACGTCCCTGATTGGTTACCGCGGCAACCATGGACGCCGGCCCATCCATGAGGTCATCAGCGATCAGCATCGGGGCCATGGCCACGCTATTCTGAGGCACGCTTAGGCAAGCCCGACCCGCCTTGTTCTTGGTTACCATGTCTTCCAGGCGACCAATAAATCCATAACCCGCACTGGAGGTCAGCAGCGCTGCGCTGCGTGGGCCGCCCAAGATGACCCCCACGAAGGCTGCGTCATGCTTTTGTTTAAAACGACCTGACAGCGGCTCACCCTGGCCTCTCGCGGAGGGCAGGGAGTGTGCCGGGGTGCTGTAGGTTTTTCCCTGGGAGTCCATGAAGACTAGCTGGTCGCTGGTGCGTCCACGAGCGGCCTGGCCAAAGTCATCCCCGCTGCGATAGTTCAGCTCCCGGGGAACCACATCATGCCCCTTGGCCGATCGCACCCAGCCCTGAGTCGAGAGTACAACGGTGATGGGCTCGTTGGTGAGCAAATCTTCGTCGCTGAAGGCACGAGCCTCCACCACAGCCTCCAAGGGTGAGCGTCGATCGTCGCCGTATTCCTCGGCAACAGCGAGCAGCTCCTTTTTGACGAGGGTTTGCATGCGAGCCTTGGAGCCCAGAATTTTCTCCAGTTCGGCTCGCTCTGCGGACAACTCCGACTGTTCGGCGGTTAGTTTAATTTCCTCAAGCTTTGCCAGGCTGCGTAAGCGTATGTCGAGAATTGCATTGGCCTGGATCTCCGACAGTTTAAATCTCGCCATCAGTGCCTCTCGGGGCCGATCTTCCTCCCGAATAATCCGAATCACCTCATCGATATTGAGGTAGGCCACCAGCAAACCGTCCAGAATGTGCAAACGATCATTGATCTTGGCGAGCCGGAAGTTGAGCCGGCGAGTAACGACGTCTATTCGATAGGTCAGCCATTCACCAAGAATGTCGGCCAGACTTTTCACTGCTGGGCGCTGGTCTAAGCCAATCATATTGAGATTGACCCGATGACTGCGCTCCAGGTCCGTGGTTGCGAACAAGTGACTCATTAACCGCTCATGGTCTACCCGATTCGATCTTGGCACCAACACCAGGCGAGTAGGATGTTCATGATCAGACTCATCACGAAGGTCTGCCAACATGGGCAGCTTCTTGGCGTTCATCTGCTGGGCAATTTGCTCCAAAACCTTAGCCGGGGATGTTTGATGCGGCAGAGCCGTGATAACAAGATCGGTGCCCTCGCGATGATATACCGCTCGACTTTTGATGCTGCCCCGGCCGGTCTCGTACATCTGCTTAATATCTTGCTGAGGCGTAATGATCTGAGCAGAGGTGGGGAAATCCGGTCCCTTGATGTGCGTTAACAAGTCTGCCGTGGTTGCCTTGGGTCGCTCGAGCAAATGGATACAGGCGCTGATCACCTCATTCAGGTTATGCGGCGGAATATCGGTGGCCATCCCGACAGCAATGCCGGTCGCGCCATTCAGCAGCACGAAGGGCGCTCGCGCTGGCAACAGCCTGGGCTCATCTACCGACCCATCAAAGTTTGGCGTGTAGTCCACCGTCCCCAGGCGCGCCTCAGAAAGCAGTAGATCCGCGTACCGTGAAAGCCTGGATTCGGTATAGCGCATGGCCGCGAAGGACTTAGGATCGTCGGGTGCGCCCCAGTTACCCTGGCCATCAACCATGGGATAGCGGAAGGAAAAAGACTGGGCCATCAGCACCATGGCCTCATAACACGCGCTGTCCCCATGCGGATGGAACTTGCCCAGGACGTCGCCCACCGTTCGCGCGGATTTGGCGAATTTGGCCTGATTATTGAGCCCTAGCTCGCTCATGGCGTAAATGATGCGTCGTTGTACGGGTTTGAGGCCATCAGCAATATGCGGCAGAGCGCGATCATTGATGACATACATCGAATAATCTAGGTAGGCCCTTTCCGTATATTCAGCAAGCGCGAGCCGCTCCTGATCTCCACCGCCAGCATTCGTCGTCGTGTTGTCACTCATATTGCCTTACCTCTCAAACAGCTCCGGCAGTAGATTTTCATGGTTCAATCTAGGGTCGCCTGATGACCATTTTTTTCCAGCCAATTCCGGCGGTCTGGGGCACGCTTTTTAGCCAACAGCATATCCATCATCTCATCGGTAGCCTGATCTTCATCCAGGGTGAGCTGAACTAATCGGCGCGTTTCCGGAACCATGGTGGTTTCACGGAGCTGCATGGGGTTCATTTCTCCAAGGCCCTTGAAGCGCTGTACGCTGGGCGTGGTGCGTTTCTTTTCCGCCGCCATACGCTCAAGAATTGCGTTTTTCTCGGATTCATCCAGCGCGTAGAAGACCTCCTTACCCACGTCAATGCGGTACAGAGGAGGCATGGCGACAAAAACATGTCCGGCCCTGACCAGGGCACGAAAGTGCCTCACGAATAGAGCGCACAGCAGGGTCGCAATATGCAAACCATCAGAATCTGCGTCCGCAAGAATGCAAACCTTGTTATAGCGCAGGCCGCTCAGGTCAGATGCGCCCGGGTCGACGCCGATAGCCAGGGCGATATCGTGCACCTCTTGCGAGCCCAGAACCTCGCCAGCCTCCACTTCCCAGGTATTCAAAATTTTGCCTCGTAGCGGCATCACCGCCTGAAAATCCCGGTCCCTGGCCTGCTTTGCTGAACCACCAGCGGAATCTCCCTCCACCAGAAACAGTTCGGCACGGTCCGCATCCTGTCCGGAACAGTCTGCCAGTTTGCCCGGCAGCGCGGGGCCGTTGGTGACGCGCTTGCGCGTTACTTTTTTTGCGGCTTGAAGTCGGCGCTGGGCGTTGCTGATCGCCATCTCCGCAATCTTTTCGCCCTCTGCCGCATGCCCGTTAAGCCACAGACTTAGTGCATCCTTGGCGACGCCGGCCACATAAACGGCGGGCTGACGGGAAGAGAGGCGCTCCTTGGTTTGACCGGCAAATTGTGGATCTCGGAGCTTCACGCTGAGGACGTAGTTGCACTGGTCCCAAATATCGTCGGCGGTAAGCTTTACGCCCCGGGGCAGTAGGTCGCGAAACTCGCAAAATTCCCGAAGCGCTTCCAGCAGGCCCGATCGCAGTCCGTTAACGTGGGTGCCGCCCTGGGCGGTAGGAATGAGATTCACATAACTCTCGTTAACCTGAGCCGCTCCCTCCTGGCACCATTGAATCGCATAGTCCACGGCTTCAGAGCTAGTCTGCTGGGTGTGTCGAATAATCTGTCCGGGAAGACAGGCAACGTCGCCGATGGCCTGGGCAAGATATTCCTGGAGGCCGTCCTCATAACACCAGCTTTCGTTTTGCTCGGGCTTACCCTCTACCGAGAGGCTCATGCGCAATCCGGGGCACAGAACGGCCTTGGCGCGCAGCAGGTGCCGGAGGCGTCCCATAGCCAAGGCGGGCGAGTCGAAGTAACCCGCCTCGGGAAGAAAGCTCACCTTTGTGCCCGTATTTCGCCGTCCGACAGAGTCCACGGCCTCTAGCTGAGTGACGGGATCGCCTCTTTCGAAACGTTGGCGATAGAGACAGCCGTCTCGCTTAACCTCAACCACCAGCCAGTCGGATAGCGCGTTGACCACAGAGACGCCTACGCCGTGCAGGCCCCCAGAAAAATTATAGCTTTCGTTATCGAACTTACCGCCGGCGTGCAGCCGGGTAAGAATCAGCTCCACCCCAGACACCTTGTGCTCGGGATGAATGTCTACGGGCATACCGCGGCCGTCATCAATCACCTCGATGGATCCGTCCTCAGCGAGACTGACCTCGATCTCATGCGCGAACCCAGCGATGGCCTCATCCACACTGTTGTCGACCACCTCTTGAACAAGGTGGTTGGGTCTCGTGGTATCGGTATACATCCCTGGCCGGCGTCGCACGGGCTCAAGGCCCGACAGCACCTGGAGAGATTCAGCCGAATAATTTTTTTCTGCCATGGCTTTGCGTTTACCTTAAATTGCGGGCGCTTCCGAACCTGTTAACCAGACCGCCTCACTGGAGATACTGCCATCGTCTGCTAACTTCAACCAACGATACCCTGGACCGAGATCGTCCAGTTCAAACGTCGCGCTCTGGGGTTTGAATTGGAAACAGGTGGAGGGCGTACCGAGCAGCGGGATGTCCTCGAACCAAGCCTCCACAGCCTGATGGGCATGCCCAAATATGGCGCCTCTCAGCCTGGGCCCGGGCATCCTAGCAATTTCGTCGAGTACTCCGTGAGGATCTTGAATGCGATCCTTGTCCAACCAAGGCGCACCCACCTCCGTTAACGGATGATGGGTGGCGAGCAAGCCATGGCGGGCAGCACTGCCCGCCTTCGCCGCAGCCACAACGGCCATCTTCATGGGGCTGATGGAAGCCTCAGGCAGCAGGTCTTCATGGGAATCCAGAGCAACAATCTGCCATGACCCCAGCTCCAGGGGCTCGAGCGGCAACTCAGCGGCCTCCATCGCCGCCAGCACATCGTGATTGCCCGGCAAACATAGCGTCGGCGCATCAACATAGTCAGTCAGCATTTTATGAAAAAGACGGTAATCCGCCTCCGCACATTCGTGACCGACGTCGCCGCTCACCACGACAGCATCCGGCACCCCCTCCGCCAGAGCCTGGGCAAGGACCGAGGTCAGTGAGGCAGCGGTTCCCACCCCCAACACTTCTTGCTCAGGCCGCACGAAGTGACAGTCGGTGATTTGCAGGACCTTCAGTGTCAAGGCAAGAGACTCCACCGAAGTTTGAGGTGGTTACCCAATCGGTAGCTCGACGGGATCTGACGTCATACCGATGGCGAGGCAGAGAGACAGGTACTCGCTCAAAAAACGATTGAGCTGAACCTTCTCATCTGGCTGATGCATTCTGCGATTAGGATACTCGTAGGTACTGTGGAAGCGATTTTGCTGCTGGTAGGCTACGACCTCTGCACTCTTTGCATCGTGATATAGGCGAATTCGCATATTGGGGCTGCTGCCCCATTTTTGCGTCGGTCGTTGGGTCAACTGCAAGAGTGTCGTATACGGACCGCGCTCAACCACCTCAAGCTCTACCGACGTTTTGGGGTTCGAGGGAAGCAGCGCGATACATCTCGAATCCTCTTCTCGAATCGTGGGAAAAAGCTGAAGCAGCCGTCGATAGTTTTTGTCGCACTCGGCCATATGCCCGGCCAAGTCCAGGCTATAGCGCCGCCCCTGCCGCCAGCCAGCCGTGGAAAATCCTTGGCGAAGGGAGGTGGCGCGGCTCAGGATATCTGCGTCTGTTTCCGGTCGTTTATCCGACACAATTACTCTCGGCTGGTTTGTCATCAATATACCGAGCCTAAACCACTCGGTCACCGGTTGAGCCACTTTTAATTCAAAAACGCTCGCTGCGATTTTGGATCGCAATTTGACTAAACAGGCCTTGCCACCCAGTTGGCTGGCTCTCTAACATTCCCCCTCTAGGTTCTTCACATGTCTTGGACCTGGGGAAAGCGCATAATACCGAGATTTTATTACCGCCGCGTCCGCAGCACTCCACGCTGACTGCCACGGCCCCAAAGGTGCTCAATGCATGACTTCAACTTAGTTCATTCCTTCCGGTCACGGTGCCGCTTTTTCTCAGGGCGCCTCACCCGAGGAATGATTGTCTTTATCGCAACGATCACACAGCCCGCCTGGGCTGAGGACCTGATCGCGGTATATCAAACTGCGGTTGAAAATGATCCGGTCATCGGGGCGGCGACAGCCTCTTTTCAGGCGGACCAGGAACGCGTGCCTCAGGCTCGGGCCCTGCTGCTACCCTCCATCACCGCTCGGCTCACCACAACCAAGAATGAGCAAACTTACCCCGGTGCTGCGGATGCATTCCCGGACCAGTACTACAACGATCATTCTTGGAGTGCCCAGCTGCGCCAACCGGTCATCAACCTGTCGAGCTGGTTCACTCTGGGTAGTGCGAGATCCTCGGTTCGTGCTTCAGAACATCGACTTGAAGCCCAACGCCAAGACCTCATCGTCCGAGTGCTTGAAGCCTACCTGAATATCCTAAGAACTCGGGACCGCCTGGATACGACCAATTCTGAAGTAATCGCCGTGGGGCGACAGCTTGAGCAGGTACAGCAGCGTTTTGATGTCGGCCTGGTCGCCATTACCGATGTGCTTGAGGCACAGGCGGCTTATGACAGTGCGGTGGTGCGTCAAATTCAGGCCGAAAGCGATCACGACATCAGCTTTGAGACGCTGAGCACGCTGACCGGCAGAAGCTACGACAACCTGGCAAGGTTGTCCGACGACCTACCCATTGTTGACCCCAACCCCAGAGAGGAAGAGGCCTGGGTGACCAGTGCGTTGCAGTCTAATAGCGGCGTCCAGGCAGCGATGGACCAGCTGGAGTCAGCTCGCAAAAACCGAAGGTCGAGAATAGCTACTCGCGTCCCGACGGTGGAAGCGGTCATTACCCACTCCGACAACACCACCGGCGGCATCAACTTCTTCGGCGTGGACAACACCGAAACCACGCTATATGCGCTGGAGGTCTCCGTTCCCCTCATACAGGGTGGCGCCATCAGATCGCAGGTGAAGGAAAGCAGTGCCAGAATAGAAGAGGCCCGACAACAACTGCTGAACCAACAGCTCACGGTGACCCGCAACACAAGAAGTTTGTTCAAGTCGGTGGTCACCGACGTAGCGCGTGTCCAGGCTCGGCTCAAAGCCATAAAATCGTCGCAGTCCGCTCTAGAGGCGACCCAAACGGGTTATGAGGTCGGCACGCGGAATATTGTGGATGTGCTCCAAGCACAGCAAAGGCTCTATGGCTCGCAATTTGATTATGCGGACTCACGCTACAACTATCTGCTCAACCTGATTCGCCTTAAGCAGACTTCAGGCGGCCTCTCCGAAACAGATTTAGCTGAACTCAATCAATTCACGGATCCCACTAATCCGGTGGAGCGAGTGGTCTCCCTGCGCAACAGCCTTTCGCAATAGCGTGACGACTCGCGCAGTAGCGTGACGCCTACCGCCGCGGCGTTTCTGAGAGCGCGGTGGTTAACAGCGTGAGGTAGCGCTCGACCGCGCCTCGATTCTCCTCCACTACTTGGACCCCCGCAGCCCCCATCTCCTGTTGCCTCACGCCGTCTGAAAAGATGTCACCCAACGCTTGGGCCAATTCCTGGGCATCGTTGACAACCTTGATTGCACCGGCAGTTTCCAGCGCATCGTGAACTTGGGCAAAGTTGAAGTTATGCGGCCCGGTAACAATGGGCGTACCTAGCGCAGCAGGCTCTATCGGGTTGTGTCCGCCGTGGGGCACCAGAGAGCCGCCGACAAAGGCAATATGAGCCAGGCGATAGCAGGGCAGCAGCACGCCCATTTGGTCGATGATCAGGATATCTGCCTTTGGCTGCCCCGGATCAGACGCTGGCACCTGGATTTGACTAAAACGGCTTACGGCAAACCCGTCGGAGGTCAGCAGGGTAGTCAGTTCAGTAACGCGGTGGGGATGCCGAGGGGCCAAAATCATGTAGAGGTTAGGCATAGATTCCGTTAACGCCCGATAAGCCTCGATGACCTGGCGCTCCTCCCCGGGGTGCGTCGATGCAGCCATTAAGATGGGACGATCGAGCGCATGACACAGACGACCCATTTCTTGGGCTTTGTGGTCGATGGATTCCGCTAGGGCGAGATCGAACTTAATGTTGCCCAGGGTGGTAATGCAGGCGGGATCTGCGCCCAGATCTATAAACCGCTGACGATGCGCCTCACTCTGACAGCCAATGGCGGTAAAGGCGGGAAGCACCCGTCGCACCAGCCAACTGACTCGACGATAGCCCCGCGCCGAACGCTCGGAGAGCCGGGCGTTTAGCAGCATCACGGGAATTTTGCGACGACGCGCAGCCAAGACCAGGTTGGGCCAAATTTCGGTCTCCATAAGGATCACGGCCCGTGGCCTCGTGCGGTCGAGAAACCGCTCCACGGCGAAGCCAAAATCGTATGGGGCATAACAGTGTTGGACCCGGCCACCAAGCAGCCGGTGCACCTGCTCGCTGCCCGTAGGGGTCATGGTCGTCACCAATACCGGCGTGTCGTCGCGCTGCAGCAGCGCCTCCACAAGGGGGGCCGTGGCAATGGTTTCGCCGGCTGACACGCTGTGGACCCAGATGCCTCCCGCGCTGACTTCTTGGGGAACCTGCCCAAAGCGTTCAAGACGGCGTGACGCGTAGGCTGGCTCCTGCAGCCCACGCCAAAATAAGCGCAGCACGACCCAGGGCAGTGCCAGCCAAAGCAAAAGCCGATAGGCGAGCATAGCCATCGCGACTAAGGTCCGCCTGGGCCGCTCTCGGAGGGATGACCTCCTCCCTGGGCCTCCCCGGCCAGGGTCAGCAGCCGCTGCTCCAGGACGTCCGAGTCAGGCGCCACCAGAACATCCCATTGCTCACTCTGAGCCTGGTCATCGGGGTGGGCTGCGGAATCCAAAATCGCCATCGTGCGACAGCCAAGGGTACGGCCACAAAAAGACAGCGCCCGAGATTCATTGACGCTCCCCATAGCCAAATCCACCACCACCAGAAGCGACGCATTAGCCATGTACTTTTCGCATCGATTCTGAAAATGAGCCTGATATTCGCTCAGGCCGGTTAACGGCAGCACCTGTTCTTCCGAATGTTGGCGTCGCGGCACCCCTTCGGCAGTCGTCGCGCCCTGACCCTCGACGAACCCCAGTTCGGGATAGAAGGTGGGCCATTGGCTCACGGCCAACAGATCAACCTCAACGCCAGCTTCGCGCACCCACTGCTGGACTGCTGACCCGAGCGCGTCGTCGCCGACAAAACCAAGGAGCGATACGGTAAACCCCCTGGACGCCAGGCGAACGGCGATGCTGGCCGCACCCAGGCTCAAGGCCCCTGATAGTGCATCAGGCGAGGCAAACGAGTGGGTGGCAGTGGGTGCAAAAACATCACCAGCAACCAGGATATGCCGTTCCTGTGGCATGAGGGAGGGAATAGACTGCGGCAGCAAGGATCACGCTTCCGAATGGACCGGCTGCGATGCTATCACAAGCTGCCCTTTCGCGAAGATGCGCGATCCTGGCCGCTGGCCTGTGCGTCGTCTCGCGGCTAACATGAGACAGATATGAGCCAACATCCACACTCCAGCCTGGGCGCCTATGCGCCCCGCTACTGGCCTACCTGGCTCTTAGTCGGCGGGATGTGGCTTATCGCCAGATTGCCCATCCCTGCGCTCTTCCAAATCGGCAAAGTCTTTGGCCTTCTCGCCCTGCGCTTCGCGGGCAAACGTCGGCATATCACCCAGGTAAATATCGAGCATTGTTTTCCTAGCCTCACTGCTGAGGAGAAAAAGAAGCTCGTTACCGACAACTTCATCCACACCGGCATTGGTGCAGTGGAAATGGCCCTGCCCTGGCTCAACCCCAAACGAAACATTCGAGATCGACTGAGCGTTTCAGGGGAAGAGCATCTCCAGCGAGCACACGCAATGGGTAAGGGGGTGATTTTAGTGGGTGGTCACTATACGACCATCGATGTCACCAGCCAGGCGCTGGGCGATACAGGCGTCATTGACGTCATGTACCGTGCGAATAAGAACCCGGTTTGGGAAAGGTTGCAGGTTGGCGGGCGAGACCACTTTTTTGATGGGGTGATCGAGCGGGGAGACATGCGGCAAATCCTCAAGCGTCTCAATCAGGGGCGCGCTATCTGGTATGCGGCGGATCAGGATTACGGCAGACGACATTCAGTCTTCGCCCCCTTTTTTGGCATTCAGGCAGCCACCATCACCGTGGCCGCACGGCTGGCCCAGCGCCAGGCGTGCCCAGTAATAATGCTCCACCAATATCGAGACCTAAAGAGCCACCGTTGGAAACTGGTCTTCAGCCCTATCCTGGAACACTTCCCCAGCGGTGATCCACATGAGGACGCCTCGCGACTCAATGCGCTGCTAGAGGCCTCGCTGAAAGATGCCCCGGAACAATATCTTTGGATGCACCGACGCTTCAAAACACGCCCTGAGGGTGAACCCGGATTCTATTAACGCCGCCGCCAACCTGCAGGTGCAGCGGCTAAGACTTGGGACTACACTAGGCTTCCCTTTATTGCCCGTACTTCGAGCCGGGTTTGATAGATATGAAAGTCATTCCGGATTTTTCAGAAATGCTAAGCCGACTGGTTGGCGAACCCTCGATCAGCTCCACCTCTTCAGAGATTGATCGCAGCAACCTGGGCGTGATAGAGCAACTGGCGACATGGCTGGAGGATCTTGGATTCGATGCCGAGATCATGCCCCTCCCTGGCCGTCCGGATAAGGCCAATCTCATTGCGACCCTCGGCACGCCCCCTCAAGATAACGAAGGTGGCTTGGTGCTCGCCGGCCATACCGATACGGTGCCCTTTGACGACTCCCTGTGGCAGAGCGACCCTTTCCGCCTGAAAGATGCAGAGGATCGCTTTTACGGCCTCGGCTGCTGCGATATGAAAGGCTTTTTTCCCGTAGCCCTCATGGCCGCACGATCCCTAGACGCAGACACGTTAACCGCCCCGCTAACCCTAATCGCGACGGCGGACGAGGAGTCCTCAATGGCGGGCGGGCGCCAACTTTTGGCCAGCGGTCGGCCTCGCGCGAAGTATGCGGTCATTGGCGAACCCACAGGGATGCGACCCATCTTCGCGCATAAAGGTATCAGCATGATGTCCATCAAGATCGAGGGAGCCTCGGGTCACTCTTCGGACCCAAGCCTTGGGGCTAATGCCCTGGATGCCATGCACGAGGTCATAACCGCACTCATTGCTCTGCGGACTCGACTCGCTCAGCAATATCGTGATGACGCCTTTGAGGTCAGTATCCCGACCATGAATTTAGGTTGCCTGCATGGAGGGGATAACCCCAATCGAATTTGCGGGTCCGCCGAGCTGCAGATTGATCTGCGCCTGCTGCCCGGCATGAATTCGGACTCACTGCACGATGAACTGGAAGCGCTGATTCACCAGGCAGTTGCACAGCATGACGTTACCCTTAACCTGCACAAAGCCTATCCGCCGATACTGCCCTTCGCCTCCCCTGCAGATGGGGAGTTGGTGACTACTCTGGGCCAGCTCTCCCGACAGGAACCCGGCACCGTCGCCTTTGGTACCGAAGCACATTTTTTGCAGAGCCTTGGCATGGAGACTGTCGTCTGGGGCCCAGGACACATAGACCAGGCACACCAGCCCAATGAATACCTGCATAAGGGTCAAATTGAGCCCGCCATCGATACCCTTGAGCATATTATTCACCGTTACTGCGTAGCATAAGAAATGAAAGAGACGGACTACGCCGGTTGGTTTCGCCGGTCCACACCCTATATCAGCGCCCATCGCGGGAAGACCTTCGTTGTCTTTCTAGGAGGCGATGCGCTAGCGCACCCTAACCTCATTCATATCGTGCACGATCTCGCGCTACTTCACGTGCTCGGTGTTCGCCTGGTGTTGGTTCATGGTGCGAGGCCGCAGCTGGACGCACGACTGCCCGCCATCGAGAAAAAAAATGGGCGAAGAATCACCCAGGCCACGGAAATGAGTGTTATCGGTGGGGTGCTTGGAGAACTTCGCATGCAGCTCGAAGCGTTGTTCTCCACCGGCTTGCCCAATACGCCACTGCACAACGTCGACATCTGCGTCAGCAGCGGCAACTTTGTGATGGCCCGGCCATTGGGCATTGTTGACGGCATTGACCACCTCTGTACCGGCGTTTTTCGCAGCCTGAAACTCCAGCGCGTCACTCGGCTGTTGGACACCGAAAGCATCGTCCTCATTTCGCCCCACGGCTACTCACCGTCAGGGCAGGCGTTTAACCTGGTCGCCGAGGATTTGGCCGCCGAGGTCAGCGTGGCGCTTCAGGCCGACAAGCTCATCATCCTGGATGATCGAGCCTGTTTGGAAAATGCCGAGGGCGAGCGTTTAAGCTCGGTTACACCTACCTATCTCGAGAAAGAGCTAGAGACGTTTGGAGAGGCCGGGCGCACCCGGCTCAAGGCGCTGGCCTTCGCGGTTCGGGAGGGCGTGACAAAGGGTCACCTGCTTTCTTTTGAAGAAGATGGTGCCCTACTGAAGGAGCTGTTCAAGGCCGATGGCGTCGGCACTCAGGTGGTAAAAGAACAAACGAACTCTATTCGCGAGGCCAACCTGGCAGACGTTTCTGGCATCGTCGAGATTATTCGCCCCTTGGAAGAATCCGGCGTCTTAGTTAGACGCTCCCGCGATCGCCTTGAACGTGAGATTTCTAACTTCCTGGTTGCCGAAATCGACGGCGTCGTCGTGGGCTGCTGCGCGGTCTACGCGGGTGAGGACATGGCAGAGCTGGCGTGTGTTGTCGTGCACCAACACTTCCGCAATGGCGGCTCTGGCATTGGCAGCGGACTGCTGCTTGCCGCCGAGCGCAGTGCCAAGACAATGGGTGCCACGGCGCTCTTTGCACTTACTACCGGGGCCCAGGACTGGTTTTTAGACCAGGGATTTTTGGAGGCCGACGTGGACAGCCTCCCGAAATCAAAACAATCACTTTACAACTGGCAGCGCGGCTCTAAAGTGATGACCAAGGCGCTGCACTAGCGCGGCCCACGGCAACGCCGCTCTACCCAAGCAACCTAAGAAGGCGAAACACCAATCTCATGAGTAACGAACGTCCCTATAGTTCTGTCATCGTCGATGGCGTAGAACAAGCACCTAGTCGAGCCATGCTTTACCCTACCGGCTTCAAGCCAGAGGACTTTAGTAAACCCCAGGTCGGCATCGCCTCAACCTGGAGTATGGTCACGCCCTGCAATATGCACATCAACGAGCTGGCAGACGCGGCGGCCATGGGCGCTGACGAGGCGGGAGCGAAGTCGGTGCTCTTCAACACCATTACCGTTTCGGACGGCATCTCCATGGGCACCCCCGGCATGCGTTACTCCCTGGTCTCTCGGGAGGTCATCGCTGACTCCATTGAGACCGTTGTCGGGGCTCAGGGATTCGACGGTTTCGTCGCCATTGGCGGCTGTGACAAAAACATGCCCGCATGCGGCATCGCCATGGCGCGGCTGAATCGACCCAGCGTCTTTGTTTATGGTGGGACGATTTTGCCGGGTGCGGAGCGTCGCGACGTGGTTTCCGTATTCGAAGCCGTCGGCGGCCATGCGGCGGGGAAGGTCAGCGACATTGAACTCCAGGAGGTCGAATCAACGGCCATTCCGGGACCTGGATCCTGCGGCGGCATGTATACCGCCAATACCATGGCCTCAGCCCTAGAGGCACTAGGGCTTTCGTTACCCGGCAGTTCGGCGCAAAACGCGATCAGTCAGGAGAAAAAACAGGATAGCTACAACGCCGGTGCTGCCGTCCGCCACCTCATCAAGCGCGGCATCAAACCAAGCGACATCCTTTCTCCCGAGGCGTTTGAGAATGCCATCACGCTGACCATTGCCCTTGAGGGGTCAACCAATGCGGTGCTGCACCTGTTGGCCATTGCCCATGCAGCCAACATTCCGCTCTCCATAGATGACTTTAGCCGCATTGGTGAACGGGTGCCGGTACTGGCAGATATGCGGCCCGCCGGGGCCTATGCCATGAGTGAGTTAGTGGAAATTGGCGGCATTCAACCGTTGATGAAGCGCCTGCTGGACGCCGGCCTGTTACACGGTGACTGTCTAACGGTTACGGGCCATACCCTGGCGGAAAATTTGGCAAATATTCCCGACTATCCCGCAGATCAGAGGATCATTCGCCCCTTCGACGATCCCATCAAATCGGACAGTCACCTGGTCATCCTTCGCGGCAATTTGGCACCTGAGGGCGCTGTCGCCAAAATTACCGGCCACGAAGGACTCAGCTTTAGCGGTGCGGCCCGCTGTTTTCATGGTGAAGAAGCGGCTATGAAGGCCATCATGCAAGGCACCGTGGTCAAGGGTGATGTTGTTATCGTTCGCTATGAAGGTCCCCAAGGCGGCCCGGGCATGAGAGAAATGCTCAGCCCAACCAGCGCTATAAATGGTCGCGGGCTGTCCCAGGATGTTGCCCTATTGACGGACGGTCGCTTTTCAGGAGGCTCCCATGGCTTCGTCATTGGCCATGTCACGCCCGAAGCCTTCCTGGGCGGACCCATTGCCCTCGTTGAAGACGGAGATCGCATCACCATCGATGCGGAGAGCAAGGAAATTTCCCTCCACGTGGATGCTCAGGAACTTGAACGCAGGCGGCAGGCGTGGTCGGCACCCGACGCCTACACCGAAAGAGGCACGCTGGCGAAGTACGCCCGCTTGGTCAGCTCGGCGAGCGAGGGCGCCGTGACCGACAAATATCTGGGGGGTTAATGCTGTGCAGCCTTTGTCCATGCGAAGCGACGCGGGAAGCGCCTGGCTACCGACTCTGGGTCTGTGAGAACTGTTGGCAGGAGGCTGAGGGTGGCTGGTCGCGGGTCCACGAGACGGTGCTGTTTAGCCGGCTAGCCAAGGAAGGCCTGCTCATTCCGGACCGTAATGAGGCAAATCTCCTCCCCAGACTCTACGCACCCCCTGCTGATTTCGCACTTTAGCGACGGCGGCCCCTACTCGGCACCGACCGGCACAATCCGCAATACCACGGCGCTTGCGCGATCGTTCCCGATGGCGCTGATGAAACGATCCCCCCAACCGTACTTTTCTGCCATCAGGTCATTGATGGCCTCCGTGTGTTCGGGTTCGTAATCGACAAAGACAACGTAGGTCTTGGCAGCACGGGTTAGGAGGGAAGGCTGACCCTGTCGCTGTTGGGCAGCCAGCCTTTTATACCACGCAGAATTCTGATCTCCGCGAAGCCACATGCTCGCGTCATGATCCACCACCCAGAGACGGGTCACCCTGTTATCACCCGCTTCACTTTGGGTTTCCAAGACCACCACTTCGCCGCTCTCGGAGGCAATCACCACCGCCAGCGCGAAGCTTGCCGCCGCAAAGGCAAACAGCATAATCACGCGAAACAGGCCATTTCCCAACCCCGCTAGGACCGACATAGAGCGTGCCTAACGAGCGGTTTGTGCGTGGACATGGTCCACCAGGAACTTGACGTTATCGACGGGCGTTTGGGGCACGATCCCATGCCCCAAATTAAAGATATGACCAGCACGACCGGCCACCTCGTCAAGCAATCGCTGACTCTGAGCGGCAACGGTGGGTCGATCGGCGCATAGGACGATAGGGTCTAAATTACCCTGAACGGCGGTAAGACCCAGGTTATCCCATGTGGGTACGAGGGGCGTCCGCCAATCAAAGGCCAACACATCGATATTCATCTTCGCCACTTCAGGGAGTAAGTGAACGTTCCCCGTACCGAAGTAAATGATAGGCACTGACCCTGACAAGGCATTGACCAGCGTCTGCAGGTAGGGCGCAACAAAGGTACGAAAATCTGATACCGACAAATTACCCACCCAGGTATCGAATAACTGGATAGCATCGACGCCAGCACTGATCTGAAGCCGGAGATAGCTGGCCAGCTGCCAGACCAATTTTCCCATCAGCTCAGCCCAAAGCTGGGGAGCCTCGTACATCATCTTTTTTACATGGATATAGTTGCGCGAGCCTCGACCCTCAATGCCATAAGACGCCAGCGTAAAGGGTGCGCCAGCAAAGCCGATTAACGCGATCTCTCCGGGCAGGCCACCAATAATATTTTTTACCGTATGCTCAATGTAGGGGGTCGCCTCAACCGCTTCAGCACAACGCAGGTTCGCCACATCCGCCTCACTGCGAATGGGATTATGGAAAACCGGACCTTCGCCGGGCAGATATTCAAGCTGCAGCCCCATGGGTTCGAGAATCGGCAGCAGGTCTGCAAACATGATCGCCGCATCGACGCCAAGAATACGTTGGGCATCCAGAGTAGCCTGAGCAGCCTTTTCTGGATTTTTGAAAAAATCGAGGCTCGGCATGGTCCCCTTGACCTGATGGTATTCAGGCATATATCTACCTGCCTGCCGATTCAGCCAGATTGGTGTATGTGCGGTGGGCTCTCCACGGCACGCCTGAAGAAAGACTTTTTCCATTTGGCTATCCTATTCCGTACCCAGGCGCATGGGGTCCACTTCAGCATCGTAGTCAACGCCTTCTAGCCCAAAGCCAAAGATTTTTAGAAAATCCAGACGAAAACCAGCCAGATCACCCAGCTCAGATAAGTTTTCTGTGGTCACTACGGGCCAGCGCTCCTTGACCTCCTGCTGCACGGCATCCGCCAACTCCAGGTCATCAAGCCTAATACGACCGCTTTCATCCAGGCGCATTTCACAGCCCGCCTCCAGCTGAGTCGCAAACAGACGGTGAATATGCTCAATGCATTGTTCGTGGGTGCCCTGGTCCTTCATCACACGAAACAACAGCGCAGCGTAGAGGGGCACGACGGGAATAGCGGCACTGGCTTGACTGACGATGGCTTTGAGTACGGCAACCCGAGCGTCGCCCTCGAGAGGAGTTAGTTTTTCCGCGATCGCTTGGCTTGCTCTATCCAAATCGGCCTTGGCCAGGCCCAGCGTACCCTCCCAATAAATGGGCCAGGTCAGCTCGCTGCCAATGTAGGTATAGGCGACGGTTTTGACCCCTGGCGAAAGCACTTCGGCCTCTAACAGAGCATCTATCCAAATTTCCCAATCTTCCCCGCCCATAACTTTGACGGTATCCGATGCCTCTTGCTGAGTTGCCGGCTCCAGGGAAACGTTTGAGACCTCGCCCTTCTCTACGTGAACGGTCTTGATATCAAGCACCTCACCCAAGGGCTTGATGCTTGAGCGATGCACTTCTCCGGTCACGGGATTCGTTCTCACGGGTGACGCCAGGCTGTAGACGATCAGGTCGATCTCGCCCAAATCCTGGCGAATGGTTTCAATGACCTCTTCTCGAACCGCGTCGGAGAAAGCGTCGCCATCGATGGTCTTAGCGTAGAGACCTTGCTGAGCCGCTTCGGTTTCGAGCGCTTTATTGTTATACCAACCCGCCGACGCCGTCTTGGTCTCGGACGGGGCCTTTTCAAAGGACACGCCCAAGGTATTTGCACCGGCACCAAAGGCTGCCACGATTCTGCTAGACAGCCCGTATCCGCCAGAGCATCCCAGCACCAGCACGTTTTTGAATCCCTCTTTAGCCAAATCAGGCGACCCTTTGACCCAGTCTATTTGCTCGGCAACGTGGGCCGCGCAACCAGTGGGATGCGCTGTGGTGCAAATGAATCCGCGGATTCGTGGTTTAACGATCATATGGAACCCCAAATTAGAAATACCTGGTGAATAGGGCTAATCCGGAGCGCCTAATCTCGGTTCCGCATCATACCCTGGCTGGCTACCCAGCGCATGGCGCCATCAACGTCCAGCACCCTTGGACCATCACGTTGAACATGGACCTGGGCGACTTCGCCGGGCAAAAGCTTATGGTCCCGGTCGCCATCAAGGGCAATCACCCCGGGCCCCTGAAGGGTTACTCCATCGCCCAGGGACAGACGCGTAGCGTCCTTCACATACACCGTCTGGAACCAACCCGGCGACAACGGCGCGACCACCGCCTGGCCCTGGTCAGCGGGCCCCAGGTGCACAACCAAACCTTGGTCCTCGGCGGCATAAACTGGATCCACAAAGCCGCCAATAGGCGACATGCCAATGGCATTCGGTTCAGCCCGGGTCAACACGATGGTTTCGATTTTTTGGGCTTCGAAGGGCAGCATGTTTCCTACGCGATCGTTACGCATCATGACGGCATCCACCAAGGCCAGGTCTTGGCCCCGTGGCGTGACGAGACGCAGGACCTTAGCCACCTTGCTCAGGGCCAGCTCAGAGGGCGCTTGCTGCAGGCGGCCCAGGGCATTCAGGCCAGCAATCATTCCTGCTAGCGTTGGTTCCACCCTGTCCGGAAAAACGTTGTTAGTGCCTGTCGATAAGGGCACCAAGTCCAGATTCGCATCCTGCCTAACAATGGCACGATTGGTCCCATCGCCGCCGAGGGAAACCACGGTATCGCACCCAGCCGCCTTGAACGCCGCAATGGCGGCTTCGGTATCCTGGGCGGTATTGGTTAGCGGTATGTCCAGCACGTGGACCTTGGCTTTGAGCGGCATCCACTCAAGCGCCATAGACGCGATGCGGTAGGGCTCGCGGGTAATATAGATATCCGAAACGCCCATAGCGTCGGCACCAGCGGCAACGCGAGCCACAATATCTCGCTTCGCTTCGTGGGTCATGTTGGTGGCCCTGGCCGCCAGTCTTCGCACATCCCGCCCCGACATTGGATTCACGCACAGGGCGATTTTTCCGTTATGGCGTCGTTCGCTCACAGGCGACGATAGCTTGCGATGCTGAAGGCACTGGAGTGTCTGTCATCTGCGGGATAATCCTTACGCTCAAGCTCGTGCCACGCGGCCATATCGAAGGCTGGGAAGTAACAGTCTCCTTGGGGCCGATCATGCACCCATGTGATGTAAAGCCGGTGGGCCAGGGGTAAGGCCAGAGCATAAATTTCTGCCCCTCCGATCACCATCAGCTCGTCGACCCCATCAATCAGAGCCTGCTGTGAAGCGGCCTCTATCGCCTGCTGGATGTCGGCTACAACCCTCACCCCGGGATGCGACCAAGCCGCATCTCGCGTCAAGACGATATTCGTGCGACCGGGGAGCGGGGCCTTCATGGACTCAAAGGTTTTGCGACCCATCACCACCGGCTTGCCCAGCGTGGTTTGCATGAAGTGACGCATATCATTAGGCAAACGCCAGGGCAGGCTGTTATTCCGCCCGATTACCCGATTCTCCGCCATCGCCCAAATGAGTGAGATTTCGATATCCATCTAAACGGCTATTGGCGCCTTTATGCCCGCGTGGCACTGGTAGTCGACCAGCTCGAAATCATCGTACTGAAAGCCGAAAATATCCTTAACCATTGGATTAACACGTATCTGAGGGAGGGCGTGGGGTTCGCGCGCGAGCTGTCGGTCCGCCTGCTCCAGGTGGTTCACATAGAGGTGCGCATCGCCCATGGTGTGGACGAAATCACCCAGCTCAAGATCACAGACCTGGGCAATCATGATGGTCAGCAGGGCGTAGGATGCGATGTTGAAGGGTACGCCGAGAAAAATATCCGCGCTGCGCTGGTAGAGCTGACAGGACAGCTTCCCATCCGCCACATAAAACTGAAAAAGAGTATGGCAGGGCGGTAGCGCCATGTTGTTGACCTCAGCGACATTCCAGGCGCTGACAATATGGCGTCGGCTATCGGGATTGTCTCGTATACCCGCCACCAGGGCGTCGATCTGATCTATGGTGCTGCCGTCTGGGCCAGGCCACGATCGCCACTGAGATCCGTATACCGGCCCGAGTTCACCATGCTCGTCTGCCCACTCATCCCAGATATGCACATCATGGTCGGTGAGATAACTGATATTCGTGGACCCCGACAGAAACCAAAGCAGCTCGTGGATGATGCCCTTGAGGAACATTTTCTTGGTGGTCACCAAGGGAAATCCTTCCTGGAGGGGGAATCGCATTTGATAACCAAAAACACTGTAGGTTCCGGTTCCGGTTCGATCCTCTTTAAAGGTTCCGCTTTGGCGCACATGACGCATCAAATCTAAGTACTGGCGCATGGTGTCACTTTTTCATTCATCTCTATCACAACCCCGAAAGCTTACCAGCGAAGCCTACGCGGAGCGATCAGCCACCTGATCGCGCGCGCGCAAGATTAGCCAAAGTCCCACAAAGATCATGGGTAAGGACAGCAATTGCCCCATGCTCAAAAAGTCAAAAACGATAAAACCAAGATGCGGATCAGGTGAGCGCAAAAACTCCGTCATGAACCGAAAACCGCCGTAACACATTAGGAAGGCTCCCGAGATCAGTCCTCGCGGCTGTGATCTAGCAGAAAGCCACCACAGGATGACAAAGAGCAGCAGACCCTCACTTAAAGCTTGATACAGAGAAGAAGGGTGCCTCATCACACCCTCCCAGGTCCCCACGCACAGGGGGTTTAACCCGCGAACCGCATCACAGGGGTAGATCAACCCCAGACTGCTCTCGGTCACCCGCCCGGGAAGTTCCATATTGATAAAATTACCCAGGCGACCAAACCCGAGCCCTAGTGGGCAGAGTGGCGCCAGGAAATCGGTCACCGCTAAGAATGATTTTCCGGTGCTACGGCAGAAGTACACCATGGCGCCAAGCACCCCAAGGAACCCCCCATGAAAAGACATGCCGCCCTCCCATATTCTGATTAGGTAAAGAGGGTTGTCCAAAAAAACGTCGAGGTTATAGAACAGCACGTAACCGATGCGGCCACCGAGTACGGCACCAAGCGCACCGTAGAAGACCAAATCCGAGAGTTGCTCCTGGGTCCATCCGCCTGGCCGAGCGCGCATCCTCATTGACCCGAGCCAGAAAACCGCGGCAAAACCCAGCACGTACATCAGCCCATACCATCTGAGCGCGACCGGACCTACGGAAAAGATAACTGGATCTATTGCGGGGTAGTACACATCAAGAGGCCTCAGATTTGATGCAGGGCAGGATACCCCAAAGTCCTGTTAGACTGCGCTCCCCTCACCAACCAATTTATCCGTCGCATGTGCCTGATTCTGCTGCAGTACCAACCTGACGCTCCAGAGCCGCTCATCGTCGCTGCCAACCGCGACGAGTTTCACCAACGAGCCAGCGCACCCGCCCATTTTTGGCAGGACCGTCCAGACCTTCTGGCCGGTAGAGATTTGGTTGCTGGTGGCACCTGGCTAGGCTGCACTCGGGAGGGTCGATTCGCCGCCTTAACCAACTTTAACCAAGGCCCGAGCATGCCCGCAGCGCGTTCACGAGGTGAACTGGTGGACGGCTTTCTGTCAGCCACCGAGGACGCGATGGCCTACGCACAGGGCATCAGCGGCGAACACTACGCTGGCTTCAACCTGCTGCTCTACGACGGAAACGATTTGATCTATACGTCCAACGTTTCGGTGCCGGGCACGCCTCGTCTCCAGGTACTGCCACCTGGCCATTATGGCCTGAGCAACGCCGAGCTGGGCGCAGCTTGGCCCAAGTGCGAAATCGGTGCGGAACGGCTTAGGCAGACCGTTCAACGCAACTATCATCTGAATGACCTGCTCGACTTGCTGAACGACAGACAGCCTCCTGCGGATGCCACGCTCCCAAACCGGGGGCGTCCGGTTGAGGAGGAGCGCCATTTGGCAGCATGCTTTATCGTGGGCGAGCATTACGGTACCCGAGCCAGTAGCGCCCTCTCCCTGGGGCGAGACCAAATCGCCTTTATTGAGCGTAGCTGGCTCGCTGGGGGCGTTCGCGGTGAGGACGTTGAGTTTTCTTTTCTTCGCAGATCAACCCAGCCCGCCAAACGGCTAGGGGCATAGGAGCAACCGATGGATGTTTCGTTAACCGGTCGCACCGC
>CENJ01042542.1_pt1 | contig 22926 bp, 22 predicted proteins | sample 356161 | NCBI WGS metagenome assembly CENJ01 (sample SAMEA2619531, study PRJEB7988) | marine metagenome | biome: marine biome (ENVO:00000447); feature: surface water layer (ENVO:00002042); material: "saline water (ENVO:00002010), including plankton (ENVO:xxxxxxxx)" | depth 5 m
CAGAAGATTTTGCAAAGTCTCATCCTGGAGGTACTTTGGGGAAAAGGCTACTCCTTTCTGCAAAAGATGTCATGGTGTCGGGAGATGACATGCCGATTATCAATCATGATGAGCTTTCAAAAGATGTTATTAAAACTATTTCTGAGAAGGGCTTAGGAGTTACATTTGTAAAAAATCAGGATAACAAGATTGCTGGTTTAATAACTGATGGAGATATTAGAAGGGCCATCGACAAATCAAATTATTTTTTTGATATGACAGCTCAAGATTTTATGAGTAAAAACTTTATCTCAGTAAATCCTGATGATTTAGCTTCTGAATGCCTAAAAATTATGGCAGAAAAAAAGATTGGCTGCCTTGCTGTTATGCAGGAAGAAATATTAGTTGGGATCATTAATCAAAAAGACTTAGTAAAGTTAGGCATCTAATGAAAATTTTAATAATGGGATTATCGGGAAGTGGCAAAACCTTCCTATCAAAACTTTTACAAAAAGAGCTTTCTTGTGCTTGGTACAATGCTGATAATTTGAGAGAGATGGCTAACGATTGGGATTTTTCAGACGAAGGTAGAAAAAGACAAAGCTTTCGTATGAAAGCTTTAGCCGACTTTGAAAAAGAGCATGGAAGAATGGTAATTTGTGATTTTATATGCCCAACAAAAGAGGCAAGAGATATTTTTGATGCTGATTATTCTATATGGATGGATACAATAAAAGAGAGCAATTATAAGGATACAGATAAAATCTTTGAGGAGCCTTTAAACTATAATTTAAAAATATCCGCTTGGAATCAATATAGCCCAAATGAGGTAGCAAACCTGATCAAAGATGTTTGATGCAAAAAAACCTACAGTTCTTTTGCTTGGAAGATGGCAGCCATGGCATGACGGACATCTAGCTTTATTTAAGAGAGCAGTTGCAAAAACTGGCCAAGTTGTTATTCAAGTAAGAGATGTTAAAGATTCATCTGGAGGAAAGGACCAGGATGATAACCCTTTCTCATTTTCAGAAATATCTAAAGACATAGAAAAAAAACTCTTAGCTTCTGGGTTTAAGTTAAATAAAGACTATATAATCCAATTTGTTCCAAATATTACAAATATCACCTATGGCAGAGGAGTAGGCTACAAAATTGAACAAGAATCTTTTGGAGCTGAAATAGAGTCGATAAGTGCAACTAAGATACGAAAGAATTTAAGGAATGAAGGTAAAATTAAATAATTTGGCTGGGTGGCAGAGTGGTCATGCAGCGGACTGCAAATCCGTGTACGCCGGTTCGATTCCGGCCTCAGCCTCCATTTAAGAAATGAAAGTAGCAATCATAGGCCTTGGTTTTGTTGGAAATGCTCTATTTAGAGCAATTAAAGATGATGTCCGTGTATATAAAGTTGATCCCAAGTTGGGAACCGCAATTGAAGATTTAATAGATTTTAAACCTAACATTATTTTTATTACCGTGCCAACTCCAATGTATGATAATGGTGATCAAGATACCTCAATTCTAGAAAAAGTTTTAGATCAAATTAATAAGCTTAATATAAATTCTATAGTTGTGGTTAAGAGCACAGTTCTCCCAAATAATCTAAAAAAAATCCAAGCCACATTCAAAGACCTTGTTTATAATCCAGAGTTTCTTAGAGAAAAAGAAGCATTTAATGATTTTGTTAATGGTAAGTTGATTTTATTTGGAGGCCCTATTGATAAATGTAAAGAAATTGCTGATTTCTATAAAGAACATACCTTATGTATTCATCAAAATTATCAATTTACAGACATCCTATCTGCTTCTCTTATCAAATATTCTATAAATAGCTTTTTAGCGACAAAAGTAATATTTTTTAATCAATTAAATAATATTTTTAAAAACATTGATACAAATGAAAGCTGGGAAAGTTTTATTAAGATTCTAAGTATTGATGAAAGACTTGGTAATACACATATGGATGTACCAGGTCACGATAATCGTTTAGGCTTTGGCGGTGCCTGTTTTCCTAAAGATACAAATGCAATAATTAGTTTTTCTAAAGCTATGAATGCAGAATTCACACTTCTTAAAAAGGCTGTTGAGATTAATAATGAAATAAGATCGGTATATAATGATCTAGATGTTCGAGAAAAAGAACAGAATATTAACTTTAAAAACAATGATTAACATGCCCAGGTGGTGGAATTGGTAGACACAAGGGATTTAAAATCCCTCGAAGGCAACTTCGTGCCGGTTCAAGTCCGGCTCTGGGCACCATAAAACTTTGGATATGGATAATTTAAAATTATTAATTGAGATTACTAGAAAAAATTTAATTCTTATTTTCTCAGTTTCACTATTTTCAATTGTTTTAGGTCTCTGGACATACTTTCTCATTAATCCAACCTTTAAAAGTGAAACGACGTTGTACGTTCAAGATAAGATTTCAATTTCTGAGGAGACATCAATATCTAATATAGCAGGTCTTTCTTTGGGCGGCATTTCAGGATTGGGAGGTTCTGGTGGAGTTTCCTCAAGATATAAGACCCAATTATTATCAAGAAAGTTTATTATTAACTTCATTAATAAAAATAATCTCAAACCATATCTTTTTGCAGTAAAAAGCTACGATAAAGAAAGTAAGCAGATAATTTTTGATGAAAAGAAATATGATCCAAATAAAAAGGTTTGGATCAAAAGTAAAAGAAATAAAAAAGGAAAAGAGCCTTCTGACATAAAATCATACAAAGCCTTTAAGAGACAATATTATCAAGTATCTGAAACGCAAGAAAATTTCGTAAAAATTATTATTTTCCATATATCTCCTGTTGTGGCTAAAGACACTTTAGATTTATTGATAAAAGACTTTAATAATTTTGTTCAAGAGGAAGAAGTTCAAAAAGCAAATGAAATTATTTCATTTTTATCTGAGCAGGATACTTCTATTCTGAGTCTTGAAGCTAAAAATGCAATTAATAAAATTTTAGTTAATCAGAATAGGATTTTAGCACTTACCTTAGCTACTGAAAATATTGCTTTTGTTCCGATTGATCCCCCATATGAGGAGGAGAGGAAAATAAGCCCAAGTGGCTCAATTATATTATTTTTATATCTTTCTTTTTCACTATTTGCAGTATATGCCTTTCTTCTAATACGCAATAAGTTTTTTTAGAGAGCTTTAAGCAGATTAGAGATAAATCTAAATGCAATGAAGACAATCTTTTTTACACCTAAGTTTCACCCAGATCCAAACTATTACATTAATGATGTTGTATTTGATATCAATTTACATGAAAAGATTGTAATTACTGGGAAAACAGAGGGTGAAAGTATCTTCAAATTTGTAAAATATGTTGAAAATATCAAGATCTACCTTATTCCTTATTTTCGCAGATCGAATAACAGCCTATTTTCTTTATTCTTAGAATATTTAACTTTTTTTATATCAAGTTTTATATTTACACCCATTATTCTTTTCATAGAAAAGCCACATTCGATTGTTCATTATGGTATTTCTCCTCCCCTATACGGACTGCCTATTATTTTCTTGAAGCCATTTCTAAAGTACAAATATATATTTTGGCTTCAAGATATTTGGCCTGAGTCAGTGTTTACAAGAATTAGAGGAAATAAACTTATTTATAGTACTTTAGAGCTGATAATGTCCTTTTTTTATAAATGCTCAGATGTAATCCCATCAAATGTTGATATTCTAAACGAATCCAGATTTTATCCTTATAAAAAGAAATTAGCATTTCTTCCTCAGGGGTATAAGCGCTCTCTAAAAAATAAAAGTATAAGCTCTCAAGCAGACAAAATTATAGAGGCAATTAAGAATGAAACTCGAAAAGTTATTATTTATGCAGGCAATATAAGTAATTCAATGTTTTTAGATGAATTTTCAGACGGAGTTGAGTCCTTTAAGGATGAAATATGCTTTTATATTGTTGGAGACGGTTCTTTAAAAAAGCAAATTTCTAATAAAAAACTATCAGGAACCTATATCTTTGAATTTGTACCTAGAAACGAGATCGTGGAGGTAATTGGTGAAGCTGACTTTGCTTATATTGGAAGAGAGACAAACTTGCAAACAGAAATCGTAAGCAAAGTTATACCAGGCAAGTTTGCCCTTTACTGCCTAGCCAAAACACCAATAATTAGTTTAAGTTCAGGATATTTAAATGCATTTATAAACAAGAGTATGGTAGGAATATCTTCAAGTTCTGTAAAAAAAGAAGATATTAGTAATTTATTAAAAGAATCACTTGTTTTAGATAATGATAAAGTTGACAGTATGAAAAGAAATCAAGAAAGTATTTATTCTGAAATATTTGATCATGAGAAAGTATTAAAAAAAATTAAAGAGTTTATTATTTTATGAGAATCTTAATTATTGGAGCAACAGGAATGCTTGGTCATGATTGCTGTGAACATTTTCTTAAGTTTAATTCCTATGAGGTTTATGCTACATGCAGAAATTACAAAGATTTGGCTATAGAGCCTCATGAAAATTTGCAAGTTTTTGATGATGTGGATATTTTAGTTTTCGAAAGAATAAAAGAACTTATCTTGTCTATAAAACCAGACTTAGTTATAAATTGTGCAGGTGCAATAAAGCAAAAGGAGATTGGTATAAATCCCATTCAAGCCATTGAGATTAATGGACTTTTTCCTCATAAACTAGCAACTCTTGCAGAAGATCTAAACTTCAAGCTTGTTTTGGTAAGTACAGATTGTGTTTTTAACGGAAAAAAAGGAATGTACACAGAAGATGATGCCTCAGATTGTATTGATATCTATGGGAAATCAAAATATATAGGTGAAATCATTGATAACGAAAATGTCTTAACTATAAGAACATCCATTATTGGTCTAGAAAAAAAATCTAACCTGAGTTTGTTAAGCTGGTTCCTTTCTCAGTCAGGAGAAGTAAACGGATTTAAAAATGCAATATACTCAGGAGTACCAACTTTCTTCCTAGCAGAATTTATTAGAAATAATCATGAACTAAGCGGCTTATATCAGCTTTCATCGCAGCCAATATCAAAGTTTGAGCTTCTTCATATTTTTAAAGACTACTTCAATCACAACATAGAGATTAATGAAGATACATTTTTTTCTATTGATAGGTCGCTCCAATCATCAAAGCTTGAGAAAGAAATTGGATTTAAGAAAGAGTCATGGGAAAGCTTAATTAAATTTATTCCAAAAGAAGTTTAAGTATGTATATGATGCTAAAATTCAGCTATGAAAATTAATGACTCGGTGTTTCTTATTACTGGAGGAACAGGCTCCTTTGGAACCACAATGGTTAGGCACTTAATTGCACTTGATGCAAAAGAAATTCGGATTTTTAGTAGAGATGAAAAAAAACAAGATGATTTAAGAAAGAATCTCGATTCTGAAAATGTAAAATTTTTTGTTGGAGATACTCGTGATCTTAGCTCTGTTGATTATGCAATGGAGGGGGTCGATTATGTTTTTCAGGCAGCTGCATTGAAGCAAGTTCCCTCCTGTGAGTTTTTCCCAATGGAGGCTGTTAAAACAAATATACTTGGAACAGAGAATGTTCTAAGAAGTGCTGAAAGGAATAAAATTAAGAAAGTTGTTGTGCTTAGCACCGATAAGGCTGTGTACCCTATAAATGCGATGGGTATGACAAAGGCACTAGCTGAGAAGGTAACTACTTCAAGACATTTATCTAAAAGTCAAACACCTACAATATATAACTGCACCAGATACGGAAATGTAATGGGATCTAGAGGTTCCGTTATCCCTTTATTTATCAATCAAATCCTTCAAAAGAGGGAACTCACAATAACTGATAAAAATATGACAAGATTTCTAATGTCTCTTGATGATTCGGTTGATTTAGTAATGCATGCATTTGAGCATGGAGGAAAAGGTGATTTATTTGTCATGAAGTCGCCTGCAGCCACTATTGAAAATTTAGTAAAGGGATTAGAAATATTGTTCAATGTTAAAGTTGATAAAAAAGTTATAGGCATAAGACACGGTGAAAAAATGCATGAGACTCTTGTTTCGGCTGAAGAGATGTTAAGAGCAGAGGATATGGGCAATTACTTTAGACTTTTGCCAGATGATAGAGATCTAAAATATGATACATATTTTGAAAAAGGCATGTCTGTAGAAGATATGAATGTTTATGATTCATCTAATACAACTTTACTCAATCCAGAGCAGGTTGCTACAAAACTTGAAACATTGGATTTTGTAAAAAGATTTCTGAAATCATGAAAGTTTTAACTGTTGTTGGAACAAGACCAGAAATCATAAAGTTATCAATGGTTTTAAAATTACTTGATAGCAAGCTTGATCACGTTCTAGTTCATACTGGCCAAAACTTTGATAAGGAGCTTAATGAAAATTTCTTTAGTGACTTAGGTTTAAGAAGCCCTGATTATTATCTAGATGCATCTGCAGATAATCCGATAACAACAATTTCTAATACGCTTGTAAAAGTAAATGAGGTTTTAGAAAAGGAAAAGCCTGATGCATTTGCAATATACGGTGACACAAATAGCTGCATTTCTGTTCTTGCAGCTAAAAGAAAAAAAATACCTATATTTCATATGGAGGCTGGAAATAGATGTTTTGATTTAAATGTTCCAGAAGAGGTTAACAGAAAACTAGTTGATCATTTAAGTGATATAAATTTTGTATTAACAGAGCATGCAAGAAGATATCTAATAAGAGAAGGGATTTCTCCAGAACAAATTATTTTAAGTGGATCACATATGCCCGAAATCTTAGAAGAGTATAAAGAGAAAATATCTACATCTAAAATTATGAAAAATCTTAATCTTGAAAACAATGAATTTGTTTTAGTCTCGTCCCATAGAGAAGAAATAGTTGATGATCACAATAAATTAAAAAAACTAGTTGAATGCTTAAATGAAATTTCAGATTCTTATAAAAAGAAAATTATTGTTTCAACACATCCAAGAACCAAAAATAAACTCGAAGAAATCGGTATTCCTATTAGTGATGAAAATAAAGCAATTTCTTTTTTAAAACCCTTTAACTTTACAGACTATATTAATCTTCAAAAGAATGCCTTTTGTGTTATTTCCGATAGTGGAACGATTGCAGAAGAGTCAGCTATTCTTAATTTTCCGGCTATAACTATAAGACCCACTCATGAAAGACCAGAAGTTTATGACTCCGGAACCTTAATAATGTCTGAAATAAATCCAGATAGCATTAAAAAGTCTATTGATTTGGCTAGGGATTTTATTAATAAAGAATCAAATAGTAATCTTGTTGAGGATTATCAATATAGAGAAACTTCTAAAATAATTGTAAATAATATATTTAGCCTAACTGCAAAAATAAATAAATATACTTGGAGAAAATAACCTCTAGTAGATTTATGAAATCGAAAAAAGAAAAAATATTAGTTTCAACACCATATTTCTTACCATATACTAATTTTGGCGGTGGATGTAAGACAATAGTTAATCAATATTTACACACATTCAATGATTATGATTACACAATATTCACCCGATCATACCAAAAAATAAATACCCCAAGGCTGAATCAAAAAGGAATATATTATTTTAAGAATTATATTTCTTTGTTAACTAAGGCTTTTTTAATTGATTTAAAAAAATTTAAAAGAATACAATTCAACAGTTTTTTTTCTCCATTTACCTTCTTTATGTTGGCTGCTTTTTTTTTTAAAAAGACTGAAAAAAAAATTTTAATCTTTCCGAGGGGCGAGCTTCTTCAAAGAAATTTAGCTTTTAAGAAGAGAATATATATAAAGTTTATTAATTTTTATGCATTTTTTAAAAATATCTCTCTTGTCGCTACCAGCCAAATCGAATACGACCAACTTTCAAAAATCTATAAAAATATAAATATTATGCAATGTTCTGATTTCTTGGATGTTTGGAATGAAGAGCTTAAACTAAATAAGTTTCATATAGATAAAAAAAAAATAAAACTTATTTTTATTTCTAATTTTTATCCCAATAAAAATATAATCTTTTTAATAAATATTATAAAAAACCTCCCTATAAACTTTGTTTTAGATATTTATGGAAATTCTAGCGATCAAGAATACCTCTCACTAATTGCAAAAGAAATTAAAAACCTTGATTTAACAGAAAGGGTTTCTCTTAACAAAGCTGTCCCAAATGAAAAGGTAATAGAATTATTTTCTAAATATAATGCATTCATTTTTCCAACCCTTTCTGAAAATTTTGGTTATGTAGTTTATGAGTCTATGAGAGCTGGTTGTATTCCCATAATTGCAAATACAACGCCATGGCAATTTCCTTGTCCAGATAATGGTTTAATTATTGATATTAATAAGAATGCATTTTATTGGTCAGAACAAATTATTAAATTTTTTAAACAGGATGAACTTGTTTTAAAAACAATATCAGAAAATTCTAAAAATTATGCTCGTTTTTATTACAAAAATATATCTGCTATAAGGCAGTTAAATAAAATATTTTCTTGATGAGAATATATAAGTTATTTTCTGCAAATTTTATTGGTTTTGTTTTTCCGGCACTAATAGGATTTTTTTCAATAATTTATCTTCAGCAAAAGATTGAGTACGCTGAATTTGCCACGCTATCATTCATATTTACTATTTTAACTATTCTTGGTATTTCAGATCTTGGTTTTTCAAGAATATCTGCAAGAGAATCAGCTGCATTTAGATTAAATAAAAAAAATATAAGAAATGTATTGGACGAAATTTCTGATGTTGTTATTTGTTCACTACTGCTTTCTATCTTAATAATGACAGTCTTAGTCTGTTTAATATATTTTTTATTATCTGACGAAATATACAAACAATATTTATATGCCCTGGCGATCTCAACTCCATTATTTGTTCTAAACTCTGTATTTAGAGGCGTCTCAGAGGGAAACAATGACTTTTATTTTGCAAATTTTATAAAAATATTTTTTAGCCTAATAATTTTTATCTTCCCAGTTATACAAGTCATTTTTTTTAAAGAGATTAATTTTTTAAATTATGTTCAAATTGTTATTTTTATAAGATTTTTAACATTAATTCTTTTTTATCTTAGAAATGTCAATTTATTAAGAGGTTGGGTAAGTCGTATTTTCAAATTTAACTCACTTAAATTTGACTATCTTGTAGAAGCGCCTGCTTTAGCCTTCGGCGGTATCCTAGGCTCAATAATAATTTTTATTGAAAGGGGTATTTTTGAATCATCATTTCCTGCAATTTACCCAATCTTTTTTTTAGCTCATGAAATAATAATAAAAGCATGGATAATGCCAGCTGCGCTATCACTTACAGTCTTTCCTACACTGGCAAACATTACAAAGGATTCATCTAAAAATAAAATTTACCAATACTTACCTTACATTATAGTAATGAGTTTGATAATCTTGATTCTAATTCCAATATTTATTTATATATTATCCAATTTTTTAGAACTAGCTTTTACTTTTTCCAATAATTTTTATTATTTATACCTCTTTATGACTTTAGGAGTCATAATAGGGTCGATAGCTCAGACATTAAACATTTATATTCTTGCTTCAAGGCAATATTTATTTATAGTTAAATACTCTTTATTTATCTTTGTAATATACTTCATAAGTCTATCTATAATTGGCAAAGTATCGATTTTATATTTTTTCATACTTTGGAACTTAAGATATTTAGCAGATTTTATTTTTATATATTTTAGATTTAAAAAAGAGTGAAAAGAGACTTTTACAATAAGCTTACAATTATAATTCCTGTATTCAACGGAGAAAAATTCTTAAGGCATGCTCTTAATAGCTTAATCAGTACAAATGCAAAAATTATTGTAAGTGATGATGGCTCCACAGATAGTACCAGAGATATTTGTAATGAATTTAAGAATAATATTGAATACAGATTTCATGAAAATATAGGTCAAATTAAAACATTAAATATGGAGTGGGCATTAGCAGATACAGAGTACCTATCATATTTAAATTGTGATGATCTATGGCCAAATGGGATGTATACCGAAGATGCAATTGAATTTTTAGATAATAATGGTGAGTTTGTGATGGTGACACCAAATGAATATATTATTGATAAAAATTCAAAAATAATAAAAAAAGTTTCCTTAGGTCAGGCAAATTCTTATGAAGCTCTTGTTAAAAAAAGATGTAATGTATCCCCAGGAGTAATTTTTAGACGAAAACATCTCTCAAAATGGGATCCAAATTATAGATTATTCGCCGATGTATTGTTTTATGCTGAACTTCTTTCTCAAGGTAAATCTAAACTTATGAAAAATTATTTTTCAAGCTTTAGATCTCATGATGGGTCCTATGCTTTTTCAGAAAGAGGGCCTCACATATGGTCTGGCTTGAGTGCTGCTGTTAGAAAAAGATTTAGAGATGGAATTTTAGATGACATACATAGAAATGAGGCTGTGGCATGGAATATTGCTCTAATTGCTAGAGAACATTTATTGACAGGTAATTTCAAAAGATTTTTAAAGCTTGCAGTTTTGTCTTTTAAAGTAATTCAAAAAAAAATAAAACCTGTGTTTGGAATAACAATTTTTTATATTAAAACCGTTTTAAGAAAAACATTTTTAATTATTTACAATTCTTGAAATGAATAAAGCAGGAATTTTTTATATTGTCATTACATATCTAATGTTTTTATATGGCCCATGGCCATATCCAGCAATATCATCGAACTTACTAATTTATTTTCTTTTACTTGTTTTATTAACTTTTATATTGAATTCAATGATCTTCAATGATCTAAATTATAAGATTTTTAGCATATCTTCCATTACAAAAAATTTGAAATATGTGTTTGTGCTTAGCATTTGCTCATTGGCATTAGCCACGATTGAATATTTATCAATTTTTACAGATATATTAACGTCAATATTTTCAGGAAATTTTGGAGAAGCGTACTTAAAAATCGCTTTGACTGATACAACTTATTTTAAAACTCCAATTTATATGTTTGCATCTGTTTTAACATCTCCATTTCAATATATTATGTTGGGCTGCTTATTTTTTTATGAGTTATTTCCAAAAAAAGCAAGAAAATACATAGTTATTTTCTCCATTTTATATATATTAAGGTTTTTAATCTTTGGCCAGCTAAAAGGAGTTATAGATATTGTCGGAGTCTTTGGGTTATCTGTTTTAAGGCGCGAAGGATTCAGAATTTATAAATTATTTCTTAAACCCCAAGTAATATTTTTATCAATTATATTTGGGATCATTGGTTTTTTAATACATTCTTCAAGGGGATATGGCTTAGAATACGGTACTTTTGGATATCCTTTATATATAACTACTGAGAGGCCATACTTTGATGATGATTCAATTTTTGAGTCTTTTTATGTATTCTATGAGCTTGTAGCTAGATATTTTGGACATGGCTATTATGCTCTGTCACTATCATTTACAACTGATTTTAAACCAGATCTTATTTCATTTTCTCTATTCTTAAATGATAATTTCAGAGAATTAAATATGGATACAAACGCATCTTTAATTAAACTTCTTGGTGATGAGCATGGCTGGGATTATCAAAAATTATGGCATACTCAATTCTTATGGTGGATATCTGGTTTTGGTTTCTTCGGCGCCATCATAATTATTTTTTTTCAACAGTTTTTTATTTTAAGTCTGCTATCAAGAGCATCATCTAATAAAATAGATATAATTGAAATTGGTGTTTTGGGTACTTTATTAATCAATTTCATTTATATGCCTCTAAACAATCAAATCTTTTATAATCTTCAAGGCGTGTTCAGTATTTTTGTTCTAACCTTACTAATGATAATTAATAGATTATTAAAGAATTAGATTAAATAATTTCTGAATTATGATTAAACAATAGGCACATCTTTAAGAGAATCTTCTTTGATGCTCGTTGAATTATTTATGAAAAGAGCCCTATGAGGCTCCTCAAACCTTAAATCACTCTTTGGTCGGTCAGAAGTATAATAGTATGTAATTAAGGACTTTCTAGAATTTCCAGCTGGCAAACTTAGCTCTTTGGTATGCCCATGCCAACTATGGTCATTTGTTGTAAAAACCATTAGCCTATTAAATTTAGGTCTTATAAGTCTCACACATTCCCAATTCTGATTTTTATCAAATGGGTCTAAGTCTTCATTTTTAGGAACCCACTGCTCATGATGGCCACCCCACGCATCTTGCCAATCTTTATTCAAGAATAATATAGCATTCAACCTTCTTTTAATATTCATCTTATGATGAGTAGTTCCATCTACATGAATTGCCAACGTTCCTGATTTTTCAATTTTATTTATCCCTCCTCCTGAATAATAGGGATCACATATTAATCCTTCAATTGAAGTAAAATTAGATAAGCAATTTAAAAACCTACCGCCATTCATAATAGAGAAGACTTTAAAACAGTTTTCGGGTATGTCCTCTATATTTTTAAAGTCAGATCTTGTTTTCACCTCTTCGCCTTTGATGTCTCTCACGTCTTTTTTATATTTTTCCTCATCTATTTCTTCAACTACTCTATTAAGTAAGTTGCTGTCAAATAAGCCATCAAAAAAGGTATATGGAAAAGGGTATTGGTTTAGATAATCATCTTGACTTATCTCATTTTCAAACCTGTCGTAATTAAAATTCATTATGTGTAATAAATATTTATGTTCAATTATAATACCAACACACTTTTTAAAGAAGTTATTTAAATGTTTTTAATTAAAGAAATAAATCAGTCAGAACCATATAAACTTTTTGAAAGAAAATTTAATGAGGCTTTAAATTCTGGTCAAAAGAACATTAATGCTATAGCAATTTCATCACTTAGCAAAAAAAAAATGGAAGTAGATTCTAGATTTGTAAATCTTAAATACATTGTGGATGATGAATGGTTTTTTTTCACTAACTATAACTCTCCTAAAGCAAAAGAATTTGAAGAACATAATCAAATTTCAGCTCTCTTATATTGGAATAAAATAGATACCCAAATAAGGATTAAAGCAAAAATAAAAAAAACAGATAATAGCTTTTCAGACGACCATTTTTCTGGCAGATCAAAAGAAAAGAATGCACTTGCAATATCCTCATCTCAGTCTCAGAAGGTTGAAGACTTCGAGATAGTTAAAAAGAAGTATAAAGATGTATTACAAAATATGGGAGACCCAAAAAGACCTAATTATTGGGGCGGCTTTTCTTTTTTTCCATTTTATATTGAGTTTTGGGAAGGTCACAAAAATAGGTTAAACAAAAGAATAGCTTTTAAAAAAGATAATAATATTTGGAAAAAATATTTATTAGAGCCTTAGCGATAAATTTATTGAAATAAAATCAGATTGTTATAAAATTTGCAAAGTGAAAATTCCAATGTCTGTTTCAATAGCCCCGCATAGTAACAAAATTATCTCTTACTACTATCGCTATCTCTAAAAATAAAAAAAACATAAGCATTAATGAAAGCATTAGTGCTGAGAATATAGTTCTTATAGATGTCGATGGCTCAAAATTGGGAGCTATGCCAATAGTTAATGCTCTTCAAAAAGCAAGAGATATTAATCTTGACCTAGTTCAAGTTTCACCAAAGAATACTGAACCCGTGGTATGCAAGCTTATGGACTATGGCAAGCACTTATTTGCCAAGAAGAAGAGTACTTCCACTACAAAAGGAAAATCAAAAAAAGTTAGTCTTAAAGAGATTAAATTTAGACCCTCCACTGACACAGGAGATTACAATATTAAACTTAAAAAAATAAAAAGCTTTATTATTGATGGAGATAAGACTAAAATAAGCGTCCGTTTCAGGGGTAGGGAGATTTTAAATAGCGATTTAGGTCTTGAACTGCTGAAGCGAATTAAGGATGAACTCTCTGATATATCACAAGTAGATCAGGAACCATCCCTTGAGGGAAGACAACTTTTAATGATCCTCTCTCCACTAAAGAAAAAAAATTAGAATCATGGGCTATAAATTAAAGACACATTCAGGAGCTGCAAAACGCTTTAAAAGAACTAGTAATTCTATAAAGTCTAGAAGCGCTAATAAGAATCATATACTCTCTAAGCAAACTACTAAGCGCAAAAGACATAACAGAGGATTAAATAAGTTGTCAGGTGAGACCTTAAAAATGGCATCAAAATTATTGAATTAAAATATGGCTAGAGTAACAAAAGCAAAGACTGCTAAAGCGAAGCACAAAAAAATCCTTACATCAACAAAAGGTCATTACGGTGCAAGAAGTAGGCTTTATAAGACTGCAAAGCAGTCAAATATTAAGTCTTTACAGTATGCTTTTAGAGATAGAAAAAATAGAAAGAGATCTTTTAGGTCTCTTTGGATATCACGAATAAATGCAGCTTTAAATGATTATGATATTTCTTATTCAAGATTTATAAATATGCTCAATAAGAAAAATATTTCCTTGAATAGGAAAGTTTTATCAGATATTGCAATTAATGACTCAAAAACATTCGAAAAACTAATTTCTGCATCAAAAGAATAAATCGCTATGCCTTCTGCTGATGAAATAAAACTCATCAAAGTTGACCAACCGGTTGGATCGATCCATCCAATTAATCAAATGATGATAAGAATATTAGGACTGCTTGAGGAAATTGGTTTCACGCATATACAAGGCCCTGAAATTGAAACTGAAACTTATAATTTTGATATGCTCAATATCAAAGCGAATCATCCAGCAAGACAAATGCATGATACGTTTTATGTTAATGATAAGTCATTTGTTTTAAGGACACATACCTCTCCTGTACAGATAAGATCGATGCTTTCAAACAAACCTCCATTTGCATTTGCTTCGGCTGGAAAAGTTTACAGAAAAGACGATGATGCAACTCATCTACCAATGTTTCATCAAATTGAGGGAATTTATATTGATGAGAATGTAAGTTTCTCAAACTTGAAAGCAATAATTTTTGAAATAATCCATAACTTATTTGGTGAAGATGTTGAGCTTAGATTTAGACCTTCATATTTTCCTTTTACAGAACCATCTGCAGAAGTTGATATACTTTCAGATTCTGGCAGTTGGTTAGAAATCCTTGGCTGCGGAATTGTAAATCCTAGAGTAATTAGTAATTGTGATATAGATAATAATACTTTTTCTGGATACGCTTTTGGTTTAGGTGTCGAACGTATCGCTATGCTCAAATATGGCATTCAAGATATAAGAGAATTTTATAAATCAAATCTTGACTTTCTCTATCAATTTAAATGAACATTCACTATAACCATCTCCTAGAATATCTTGATAAAAAACCCTCAATTAAAGATCTTTCATTAAAGTTATTTCAGCTTGGCCATGAACATGAAGTTGAGAATGAGATATTTAAGTTTGAATTCACCCCAAATAGAGGTGATTGTCTATCAGTTAGGGGTCTTGCTCGCGACTTAAATCCATTCTTTGGGTATAAAGATAATTTAGATTTTTTTAGTGATGAAATTCCAAACTTTGAATTAGATTTTTTTAATCAAAATCCCGATGTAAGCGGTGATATATGGTTTTTAAAACTAAATATTGAGCCATTTAAAGGAAAATATCAGAATTACTTAGAATCTTATTTTAAAGATTTAAATCTAAAAAAGATCAACCTTTTATCAGATATCTCAAACTATGTTTTATATGAAATGGGACAACCCACTCATTGTTATGATTTTGAAAAGATTGAAGGCATTATTTCTTTTAAAAAGCTAAAAAAAACTGAGACTTTTCTCACTCTTCATGGTGATGATATTAAAATAAGTGATGGTGATTTTGTTTTTTCCGATGATAAAGGAATAATCAATCTAGCAGGAATAATGGGTGGGAAGAGAACATCTTGCTCTTCAGAGACCTCAGATGTTTTAATTGAATGTGCAGCTTTTTCACCAGATGCAATAATTGGAAGACCTATAAAATATAATCTAAAATCAGAATCAGCCTATAAGTTTGAGCGAGGCATTGATAAATTATCTAATGAAAGGTTAATAAGACGATTTATTCAGATTGTTGAAGATCATACAAAAATAAATAATTTAGAGATTTTTAAATCAGAAAGTAATGAACGCTTCAAAAATAAATATATTAAATACAACAAACAGAAGATAAAAGATATCATCGGCATTAAAATAGATGATCTTAAGCTCGATTCAGTGCTGCACTCTCTTCATTTTGAACTTGATGAAAATATTAAGATACCTTCATTTAGAAATGATATTGAAGGAATACATGACATAGCAGAAGAAGTGTCAAGAGTAATAGGCTATGACAATATTCCAATTGCTAAAAGAGATATAAAAAATAACTCGTTGGGAGCGCTAAACTCAGAAAACAAGATTAGGCATTATTTATCGATGAACGGTGCTACAGAGGTTATTAACTATCCTTTTAGTGAACCTTCAAAAAAATCAAACATTTTTATAGATAACCCGCTTGATAAGAAAAAAAATTCTTTTAGATCTAACTTAGAAGTTTCATTAGTGACCAATCTTATTTTTAATGAGAGACGACAAAATGATTCCATTTTTCTTTTTGAAATCAGTGATATATATAACCTTGAGGAAAATCAAATTTCTCATGATAAGAAACTAGGCATAATTGCCTCTGGAAGGATCGGGAACAACTATCTAAATTTTAATAAAAAATTCAAGAAAGAGACTATTGAAAAATTAATCTCAGGATTTGCCCCAGTGGAAAAACTTTTAATCAAAGAGATTAATCGAAGTTTACTCCAATCAAAAATTAAGGAAAAGATTTTTTATTTTGAATGCAAACTCAGCGATCTGTCGTTAGAAAGTCTCGATCAACAACCCAAAGAAAAATTTTTAAAAGAGTATAAATATAAAAAAATATCTGAATTCCCATCAAGTCATAGAGACTTCTCACTTAGTATTATAAAAGCAGATTCATTGGCTGCTGTGATTAAAGAAATTGATAAAATTCATCATCATGACATTAAAGAATGCTTTATATTTGATTTCTATAAAAATCAAAAAAATGATGAAATTAAATTAGGATTTAGGATTATTTTTCAGTCTCTAGATGAAACTCTTACCGATGAAAAAATAAATCACTATTTAAGAGATATTTTAGAGCCAATCCTCAAAATAGAGTCAGTAACTATTCCTGGTTTGCAACATTCTTACTAAAAGTTAGAATATGATTATGAGCCATAGTAAATATGAATAAGACCCTTAAGTTTTTAATATTATTTTTTTCAATAAATAATGTTTTACTCTCGCAGACCATTGATGAAGGTATTTTAGATCAGCTATCACCAGAACAATTAAATCAGCTATCACCAGAACAATTAAATCAGCTATCACCAGAACAAATTGATCTTGCAAGTGAATTTTTGAGCAGTGAAGGAATCCAAGTTTCCGAAAAAAATGATGCACAAATAACAAATACTCTAACTAATGCGTCTGAGGAGATTATTGATGGAAATAACTTGAACGGTAGAAAGTTTGGGTATGATTTTTTTAAGTCAATACCAACATCAACTCTTGCAGTTGCTGATATTCCTCTTCCCAATGATTATAAAATATCTTTAGGTGATAAATTTTCAGTAATTTTAACTGGATCAAAGAAAGCTAGTTTTGATTTATCAGTTAAGCTTGATGGGACTATTCTTTTCCCAGAGCTTGGTTCTATTTCGGTGGTTGGAGAAACGTTCGGCACTTTGAAAACGAAGCTGGATAATATTATTCAACAGTCCTATGTAGGTGTAAATATTGATATTTCTATCAAAGAGTTGGGAGCAAAAAAAATATCAATTGTTGGAGCTGTCAAGACACCAGGAAGCTATCTCGTTAATCCATTTTCTACAATTACAGGAGCTTTAGCTTATTCTGGAGGCATATCAGAAATAGGCTCGCTTAGGGAGATCTTATTAATTAGAGCAAATGGACAAAAACTTTATTTTGATTTGTATGATTTATTAATCTATGGCGACAGATCAAATGATTTTGCGATCGAAGCTGGTGATACAATTTTAATTAAGTCAGCTGTTCAATTCATTGATTTACAAGGCGGAGTAAAGCGACCTGGCATATATGAGGTAACTAAAAAAGATAACTTATCTAACTTAATTGATTATGGACTTGGTTTTGAGAGGACAGCAAATAAATCAAAAATAGCAGTTTCAGTAATCAACAATTCAAATTCAAAGATCAATCAGTTTGAAACATCAGATTTAAAAGTAGATCTCAAAGATGTTATCCAGGTAGACATCTTTGAATATGGAAACTCGCCTAACTCTGGTGTTTTAGTTAGAGGACCTGTCAATGAACCTGGTTTTTATGATTTGAATGAATTTAAATCACTTAAAGATATTGTTAGTGCATTAAACTTTCAAGATGTTTATCCTTGGCTAGCTATTCTTGAGCAATTTGATAAAAAATCAATGACCAATCAAATAGTATTATTTAGTTTAAAAGACCCAGAAACCTATGAATCTGTAAAACTTTTACCAAATGCAGAGGTAAGTTTTTTAGATTTATTTGAAAGAGATTATCTTTCTGCAAAACCTCTAACACAAAGTTTAATTGAGGAATATTCACTAAGATTATCTATAAAGTCTTATGAGTATCTTCTTCCAGTCATAGGTAAGTTTAATATAAAAGAACTTATTGATTATCTCGGAATAGAAACAGATGATGTAAATACAGAAGCAATCTATGTTAGCCCGCTGGAAAAAATGACGATTACTAAAGATTTTAGTGAAATGAACTTTAAGGCAAAGAAATATAATTCAGTAACTTTTCGTTCACCTCAAAATGATTTAGTAACTGTAACAGTTAATGGAGCGGTTGCTTATCCAGGAACGTATACACTTGAATCTGGATCAACTCTCCAAGATATATTCGATTTGACAGGCTTTAACAATGAATCTTTTTTTAAAGGATTAATTTTTCAAAGAGAGTCTATTAAGCTTCAGCAGATTAAAGCTATAGAATCTGCTAAAGAAGTCCTCAAAGAGACCATCTTATTGAACTCTCAGAATAGTGAATCAATTATCAGCGCTGATATCTTGAGTCTTTTAGATTCAGAAATTGATTCCGATGCGCTCGGAAGGATATCAGGTGATTTTAGACCTAACTCTGAATCAGCCAAAAAAACAATACTTAGAAATAACGATAATATTTTTGTCCCTAAATTACCATATTCCGTTGCTGTTGTTGGTGAAGTTTTGACTCCAACATCATTTGTATATTCTGATGCTGTATCACTAAATTATGCCATTGAAATGGCTGGTGGTTTTAAAGAAACTGCAAGTGAAAGAGAGATATATATTATTAAAGCAAACGGAGCTGTTAAGAAAGGTTCCAAAAACATCTTTGCAAGTTCTCGCAGAGAGATAGAAGCAGGCGACACGATAGTGGTTCCTAAAAGAATTATTGCAGATACTCCAATCATAAATGCGGTATTGCCAGTAACTTCAATATTATCAGATTTGGCATTCTCTGCTGCAGCAATAGAGAGTCTGTCAAATAATTAATGAAGCATTTTTTTATCTTCATCTCTCTGGGATTAAATATTTTATTTTCTGAAATTAAAGCCGACAATTTTATATATAATACTTTTAACAATCATGGCGGCATTGGTTTAATAAATATGCCAACGGCTAGGTTTTATGATGAATCTTCATATGGCTTTTCAATTTATGATGGTTCTCCTGATCAAAAGATAACTATGACTTCGTCTCCTTTTGATTGGCTTGAAGCCTCTTTTTTTTATACTAATATTCAAAACAAGCCTTACTGCGCTGTTGACTATGATCCTGTATGTAATCAAGATTATAAAGATAAAGGATTTAATTTTAAGATTAGATTAAAAGAGGAGGGCGTTTTACCAGCCATAGCTATTGGAATTAATGATATAGCCGGAACTGGTTTATATAGTTCAGAATATATTGTTGGAAGTTATGGAGTTGATAAAACTGATTTTCATTTTGGTCTAGGTTGGGGCCTGTTAAATGGATCAGAAAGAAATTTTAAGAATCCACTTGGTAAGATAGCAGATAATTTTTATGATCGACCTATAGAATTTGAGGACGAGGGCGGGCAGTTTCAACCTTCAAGATATTTTTCAGGTGAGACAGTATCACCTTTTTTTGGTATTAGCCATGCAATCAATGATAAGTATTTATTAAAGCTTGAGTACGATACTACTGTTACCCCAGGAAAAATTGGATACGACGAGGGAGAGCAAGATTTTTCATTTGGTATAGACTTTAACTTATCCAAAAATTTCACAATTGGAATTTCATCTGAAAGGGGAAATTTTACTTCTATAAGATTCTCTTATAAGAATTATACAAAGTTAAGTAAGCCTCGTTATCAATTTAAAGAAACCAACCACAAAGAAACTGATAGCAAATATGTGAGATTTATTAGAAATCTTAATGAAAATGGTATTGGAGTTAATAAAATCCTTGAAGGAGCTGATCAAATAGGCATTGAAATGAGTCAATTTGTGCATCCCAATTTAGATATAATCGATGAGATTATCAGAAAAGCCTCATACAATGCAGGATTTGATAAACCAGTAAAAACAGATTTTAGAATTGCAGACTTAAAAGCAAGAGTAGAATATGATGAGACTTTTGAAAGTAGCGCAAAGTTAATATATCAAAGACAGGTTAAAAACAAATTTAAGACCAATACTAGGCTATCAATTAGACCCTTTCTAGCATCAAGGGAAGAGTTTTTTAAGGGCGCATTAGTGATCGAAAATAATAGCGAGTATAGTTTTTTTGATAATTTCATATTTTCCTCAAATTTAAAATATTCTCTTGCAGATAATTTTGATGATCTTAAATATCCACCTGTAAATACCTATCCTGCTCAAGTAAGATCTGATGTTAAGGATTATCTAAAAAACTTTGATGAGGGAGTATTTATTGGAAGAGCACAATTTGATTATTATTTAACTCCTAGAAAAAATCATCACATAATGATATCAGCAGGAATTTTAGAAGAAATGTTCAATGGCGCAGGCTTTGAATATCTTTATCATGAACAAGATTCAAGTTTTGCAATTGGTTTTGAAACGTTTGAAGTTAAAAAAAGAGATTATATGATGCGTTTTGGGACTCTCGATTATGGAAATATTACAGGGCACATAAATTTCTATTATAGAAATTATGGACGTATTCCTTTTGATGCAAAAATATCCTACGGGGAATATCTTGCTGGCGATGAGGGACTAACAATAGATTTATCAAGATCTTTTTCAAATGGAACAAAATTTGGTATTTTTGCTTCATTCACCGATGTATCGACTACTGATTTTGGTGAGGGCAGTTTTGACAAAGGGATTTACTTCAATATTCCCGTGTTTGGGAACTTGATTAATTATTCTTGGAGACCCTTGACTAAAGATCCTGGCGCCAAATTAGTTAGAAAAAACACACTATATGATTTACTAGTTAGGTTTAAACCAATTAATTAATAAAATATGTATTATATATATACATTTTTAATAAAAATATTGTTTTTAAATCAACTTTAATACATAATCACTATTTAGAGGAGACACCATTTATGAAACGTTTATTAGTTCTATCTTTGCTAGCATTTGTTATTTCACCTGGAGGTGTTATTGCAAACGAATCAGTAACAGATGAAAGAATATCTGAAATCTCTCAGAGGCTTGAGGGGTATAACGCTGATTCTTTAATCGTAAGAAGAGATTTTCTAGTTTCATATCAGGAAGGTGATGATGAAGCTGATAGTAATGGAGTCCCTGCAGGATCTGCCTCAGAAAGAGCCTTAGAAATTTCAATAATCGAAGCTATGTTGATTGCTCTTGGTGTAGTAATCTTCGATAACGTTTCAGAGGATTCAACAACTCCTCCAGATACTGTCTTCCCTGTAATAACTATTCTCGGAGACAATCCTGCAACTGCAGAGCTAGGTTCAACTTATACAGATGCTGGGGCAACTTCTGATGGTGGAGAGGTAGTATCTTCATCTGGTTCAGTTGATACTAATACTATTGGAACATATACGATTACTTATTCAGCCACTGATGCAGCTGGAAACACTAGCACCGCAACTAGAACAGTTAATGTTGTCGATACAACTGCTCCAGAAGTTACCCTTACTGGTGCAGCAACAGTTACTATTGAGCTTGGAGATACATATACAGAACTTGGAGCAACAGCTACCGATGCATCTGGAACAGTTTCAGTTGTTATTACAGGAACCGTAGATACAGATACAGTTGGCACATATGATGTTACATATACATCAACTGATGCTTCCGGTAATGCTGGCACTGCAACTAGAACAGTCAATGTTGTTGATACAACAGCCCCGGTAATAACCTCTTCAGATACTTTTGTTGCTGATGAGAATCAAACAGCTGTTGGAACAGTTACTGCAACAGATCTCCAAACAGTTACATTTAGTGTTTCCGGTTCGGAGCTTCAAATCACTTCAGGTGGTGTTTTAACTTTTGTAGTTGCGCCTGACTATGAAACTAAATCAGTTTATACAGCAACTGTTACCGCAACTGATGCTAGCTCAAATACTACAACTCAAGATATTACAGTTAATGTTAATGATGTTGGTGGTATTGATGATGATCCAGGAACAGGTACTGGAACTAGTACAAGTACAGGAACTGGAACTGGAACTGGAACAGGAACTGGTACAGGAACCAGCACTTAATAGTTGTCACTAACTAAAAAAGATTTAGCAAACAGTATTTCAAAAAAGCTAGGGCTATCAAAGAAAGATAGCCTTTTTCTTATACAGCACTTTTTTAAAACCTTAATTCAAAATAAAAATAAACACATAAACATCAGTAATTTTGGTACTTTTGTTTATAAAAAAACTCCAACAAGGATTGGCAGGAATCCAAAGACACTTCAAGAGTTTAAAATTAAGTCAAGGCAAAAATTAACTTTTAGGCCATCTGATGAGGTTAAGCAAAACATTAACTGAGAAATTGGTCGGGATGGCCGGAT
>CENJ01330813.1_pt1 | contig 22896 bp, 25 predicted proteins | sample 356161 | NCBI WGS metagenome assembly CENJ01 (sample SAMEA2619531, study PRJEB7988) | marine metagenome | biome: marine biome (ENVO:00000447); feature: surface water layer (ENVO:00002042); material: "saline water (ENVO:00002010), including plankton (ENVO:xxxxxxxx)" | depth 5 m
TAGATTGGATCTTTTAAATCCAATGGTTATACCTTTACTAACTATTCATTCTCAAAAAAATCCGAATAATGATTTTATAAATAGATCTATTGATGCCATATTAAACAATCCGAATAGACTCACTGAAAAGTGGGTATCTTCATTAAATAGGTGGGCAGACACTGTAATGAAAGCAATGTCTTTGGATCCTCCAGATATTTCGGAGGGTGAGCGGCATTCTATTGGTCCTGTTATTATCGTAAAAATATCTGAAGCAAGCATTAATGACGCTTATGGAACTCCATCTATAATCGCCGTAGATGATATAGGTTGGAAGTATTACTTTAAAACATCTAAAGCATTTTCTTTTAAAAAGGGCGATTCTTTAAATTTTAAAGCAAAAGTATCAAAACATGGAGAGGGCATTACTTTTCTAAGTAGGCCGAGTAGTATAAGACTGAGCGAATGCATCGACTTAGATGGCTCAAGTCATAAGCGTAATGGTAAGCCTAATGTCTGTGCGATTAATATTTTTGGAGAAAACAAATGATTGAATATGCAGACATTGTTGTTGGCTGCTGTTGGGGGGACGAGGGAAAGGGAAAGATTACTGCTAAACTTGCATCAAAAAAGAATGATGATGGAAGTCCTTTTTACTCCGCTGTTGTTCGGTGGGCGGGTGGCAATAATGCGGGCCATACTATATATAAGAATGGAGAAAGATTTAAAACTCATTTAATTCCATCTGGAATTTTCTACGGAATAGAGTCAATAATTGGTCCAGCATGTGTGTTAAATGTTAAGTCTTTCATGGAAGAGTTAAGTTATCTAGATGCAAATGGATTTGACACATCTTTGGTAAAGGTATCTCCAAGGTGTCATATAGTAACTGAAAATCATATTAATTTTGATAAAAATAACTTAGCTAAGAAACTAGGAACAACGTCTAAGGGTATAGCTCCAGCCTATGCTGATAAAGCAGCTAGAAAGGGAATGCTTGCAGCAGAAGTGCTGCCATCCCAATATATTTGGAATGAGAAGCTTTTTGGGAGAGTTTTATGCGAAGGGGCTCAGGGAGTTTGGCTTGATATGGATTATGGCTTATATCCATATGTTACCTCAAGTGTTACTCTGCCTTATGGTGCCTGTAGCGTTGGTTTTCCTCCGCAAAAAGTAAACAGAGTATGGGGAGTTGCGAAAGCATACGATACTAGATCTGGTGAGGATCCAAGGTTTCCCGAATCTTTGCTTGAAAATAAAGAGCTATTAAATATAGCAAACTTAGGTAGTGAATTTGGAGTTACTACCGGAAGAAGAAGAAAGGTTAATTGGCTAAATCTTTCTATGTTAATTGATTCAGTAAATTTATCTGGTGTTGATACTCTTGTAATAAACAAGTGTGACATTCTAGAGTCGGCTGGAAGTTATAGGTTGTTTTATAAAGATGAATTAAAGTCTTTTTCAAATTTTTCCCAAATGAAATTATTTATAGATAGTGAGCTTCATAATAAGTGTGAGTGCTTAGATAAAATTTTATACTCATATTCTCCGGAGGATATTTAATTGAGTAATACATTAGTTTTATATCATGCAGGTTGTCCAGATGGCTTTGGTGCTGCTTGGGCTTGTTGGAATAAGTTTGGAGATAATGCAAATTATATTGCAGTTAAGCATGGCGCTCCTCCTCCGAGTGTTAAAGGTAAAAATGTAATTATTGTTGACTTCTCCTATCCGGAGACTATTTTGCTTGAGATGCAGAAAGATGCGGATAGCCTGATTCTAATAGATCATCACAAGTCTGCCATGAGCGAGCTAAATCATCTTGATTTTTGCCACTTTGACATGAATTATTCTGGAGCCTACCTTGCGTGGAAATATTTTTTCGATGAAGAGAGTATGCCACTGATGATCAGATATATTTCTGACAGAGATCTTTGGAAATGGGAGATGGAGCATTCAAAAGCTATACTTATTGCTCTTGATTCCATTCCTAAAACATTTGAGAAGTGGAGTAGATTTAGCAAGCTATGTGACGAGATTGGATCTTCAACTTGGAGTCAAATTAGGTTCGAAGGGTATGCATTACTTTCTTATAAGAAGACTCTTACAGATAGGCTTGTCGCCAATAGCTTTCCCCTAAAAATAGGGGGCTACTTGGTTCCTTCTGTAAATACTTCAATTTTTCAGTCAGATGTTGCATCTGAGTTAGTAAGACCAGGCAGTTTTTCGGCAGCGTATTATTTTGATGGAGAGAAGTACAGGTTCTCTCTTAGGTCATCAGATGATGGAATTGATGTATCTGATATTGCGAAGATTTATGGTGGCGGTGGCCACAGGAATGCTTCTGGCTTTAGAATTAGAAGCTTGAGAGATTTGGAGGATTTTAAAGTTGAGTAAAGACCTGGAAAAGTTTCTTGATAAAATTTTGACTACCAATTGGAGAAATATGAGTGAGCTTAGTAGTTTTAATCTTTCTGATGAAAGCTTAATAAGGCTACTAACAGATAAAGAGGTGTATAAAACTTTTGTAAAAAGAGTTTCTGCCATTGGTAACACATGGTATGTCGCCACTATATTGGGGGCTCAAATTTCTAGATTAAAAAATGTTCCAGTAGATATACTGGAAAAATCATTAAATGATGACATTGTAATTAGACTTTTGAGGGCTGGTCATTTTCCTGATGTAAGCTACATAAATAATGTAGCCAAATCTAGGACGGGTGAAGCTCAGGTATATGCGGCTCATTATTGCGATATAGATACTTTAAAGGAAATAAGAAAATCAAAAAATTCTAAAGTTAGAGCAGTAGCCTATCAAAGGCTTGGGCCAGTCAACTATCTTGATGAAATGCTTTCTGATAGAAAAAAGGAAGTAAGAATAATGGGGCTAGAATTTGCTCCTGTTAATTATCCATTTTTATCAAAAATGGTTGGAGAATTATCACTAGAAGCTTTTAGAGTTTTGATTAATAAGGTAAATATTAATGATATTCCGTTGTTTCTTGGAAATAGAAATATGAAGCATCGTTATGTAAAAAGTGTAGTTGAAAACAGAATGCAGTAAAGAGGACACTATGAGCGCTTCAGAACGTTTAGATATGTTATTTAAAAAGATAAAATTAGAAAATGACTTCTTTCCAGACTTTTCATTTTATAAAAAATTCTTTGAAGGATCAATTAATTCGGTCATTGATAGTGGTTGGAGCGGCTTAGCTAGACTAAAGAAGTTCACAATAAGCCAGGATATGTTTCCGTTTTTATGGAACGAAGAAATATATAATAGACATAGGCTTGTTAACGAGATTACATCCAGAGATAATGGATTGTCTCGCCAATACAGAGCAGGTTTGGCGATCTTAGTTTCCGCTGAGTTGGAGAGGATATTTGAAGTTGAAACTGAAAGTAATTTTTATCCAGAATTTAAGAGAGATTGTGTAGAATTTAGAATTAAGCTTGCACATCTTTTGCCAGGAGACTTTGATTATCTTTACGAGATAAAAAAGCTTGATCCATCAAAAGACGAAGAGTATATTGGATTATGGAGAAGGGCTGGAATGAGAGCTTCAAAAGATCCAAAGTTTTATGAGTACTTTTGGAGTACGATAAAAAGAAAGCCAGGAGCCTCTAATCGAAAGTTAGAAGTTCTTTCTAAGATGGATTCGGCAGATATATATTCTGATGCCATTTTGGGTGAAGTTTCCAAGCGAGGTACAAAAAAGGTAAAGAGAGCTCTAGTATCAAGGCTTGCTCGTGATATTAATTCTCAAGTTTGGAATATAAAAAATGCAGAAAGATCTTTAAAGGAAGATTCAGAGCAAAAAGAAGTTTTGCTTAAACTAAATAAGTGGAAAGAAAATTTTGACAATCTTGAGTCTGCACTTATGCTATTTGCAGATTGTGATGATCGAGAAATACTGTCTGATATGATAGATGTAGTTTCGCATGAAAATTTGACTTGGCTAATTCCGGCTGCGTCAAAATATTACTATTTATCTCAGCGCATAGAATCAAAAATTGCGCGTGGAAGCAAATAAACGGAGGACCGTTATGAGCGTTGATCTAACAAATAACGAAGATAGGTATGCTACAATAAAGGTTGTAGATACAAGGGATAATAGAGTTTATGAGCATAAGAATGTTCCAATTGATCATGTAGAAATGATTAAGATGAACAAATCTTTAAAGGTTGAGGTAATAAGCACATCAAATTGGACTCATAGAAATAAAAGAGATAGATAATGAGGTATGCTTTAATCATATTTGTTTTATTGCAATCTTCATCTTCTGTTGCCGATATTCATGTAAATTTAACAGATAAGAATTTTATTACATCCAAAATAATTAGTGTTAGTAAGATGGATGTTAAATTAAATATGAAAATATTTTATGACAAAGAAACATGGAACGGAAATTCTTATTCAGAAGATTTTGTGAAGGGCGTAGCGATTGCGACTATTTTTCATCTTAATAATTTTATGATTAATAAAAATCTTAAAAGAATTAAGTGTGGCCAAAAACCGCAAAAACTATATATATACGTCTTAAGCAGGGAAACCTTAAATGATAGAAAAAGATTTTCAATAAGCCTTCTCGAAAATAAGAATGTTGCAGGAAAAACAATATTGATTGGCTACTATGATCCAACTCATTACGATTTTGATTCTGACACAATAATTGTAACAGATAATTCTAAAAATCGTAATAACAGATTATTAGCTCATGAAATATCTCATTATTTCTATAATAGATTTTGTATAAAAACTCAGACTCTTCAGAACACTGAGCCATTTGCATTAGATTTTGAAGATTACTATTCCAAACAAAGCGGCTTATAGTTATGAATGTAGATGATATATATAGAGGCGGGTTAGCCTTTGATGATGTTTTATTAGTTCCTAAATTTTCAGATATAAGATCAAGACTTGATCCAGAAACAGCGACTGTTGTTGCTGGTCAAAGTATGGGCATTCCAATTATATCAAGTCCGATGGATACGGTAACTGAGTCAGAGATGGCAATTACCGTTGGAAAATGCGGAGGTATGGGCATAATACATCGCTTTATGAGCATTGAAGAGCATGCTAAAAATATAGAAAGTGTTCTGGACTATAAAGATAAGAATGATTCTTCACTTCCAGTTGTTTTGACTATTGGTATCGGCAAAGATGAAGCGAATAGGCTAAATAAAATCTGGAGAGAGTTTGGCTCAAATATTGATTGTATACTCATAGACGTTGCAAACGGCCATTCAACCAGCATGAGAAACGCAATAGACTCGGCTAAAAACTTTACTAATGGTGAGGCAAAAATTATCGCAGGAAATGTTGCAGATGGATCGGGCTATTTATTTCTTGCAGAGAGTGGTGCAGATGCCGTAAGAGTTGGTATTGGAGGAGGTTCAATATGCAAAACGAAAATTATGACCGGCTTTGGACTTCCAACCTTAACTTCGGTTGCGTCATGTAGTATTGCTAGATTTAATAATCCATCTTATAAAAATGTATCTATAATTGCAGATGGAGGAATAAGATACCCTGGTGATTTAGTTAAGAGTATTGCTGCTGGAGCAGATGCAGTTATGGCTGGAGGAATATTTGCAGGAACCAGCGAAACACCTGGTGATATAGTTAGTGTGAATGGAGTTAGCAAGAAGGCTTATTATGGAATGGCCAGCAAAGAATTGCAGGACAAGAAGAAGGGCGGAATAAAAAAAGGTACATGCTCAGAGGGTGTGTCAACAATGGTGCTTATAAAAGGATCGGCAGAGATGGTTATTGAGGAATTTTCTGGAGGCATGAGATCTGCCATGACATATGCTGGAGCAATGAATATTGAATCCCTACGTAATAATGCCGACTTTATAAGAATTACAGGCGCAGGGCTGCTAGAAGCTCATGCTTATGGAACGAGGAAATTATGAGTGATAAAAGTATAGAAGAAGTTTTAAAGAGACTCTATGATATAGAGAAAAAGATTGATAATATGACTGAAACTGTAGTTGAGATATCAAAAGTTACTGAATCATTTACATCAGCAGAAGATATTGTTACAACTGAAGAGGCAGAAAAGGCAAGAGACTTTATAGGAAGCTTTGTTTCAAATGAGGATGGCGGAATAGAAGGTATGCTGGAGTCATTTAAAAGCCTTAGAAGCAGAATGACGGACCTTAGTGAGAGAATATCTGATGTAGATAAAGATAAAAATAAGTAACGTAAAACCAAATATAACCTATCTTAAATAAATTTTTATAATAAAAAAAAATGCTTTCTCCTAGCTTGGTGTAGCCACTGAGTAGCTAGGCGTCGGGCCTTCTATTCTTTTATTTATTGTTCCCGACTTTAAACTGAGCCCATGAGGGAAGAAAATGAATATTGAGCAAACAAAAAACATTCTTAAAAATATGCCATCAGACAAGTCTGTAATGCTCCATGCAAAGCATGGTGTTGGTAAATCATCTGTTGTTAAGCAGGTTTCAGAAGAAATGGCAGAGCACCTTGGCCATGAGGTTGGGTTTTATGATGTTAGGCTGTCTCAGTGCGAAGTTGGAGATATTAAGGGTATGCCCCACCTTGATATTGAATCTGGAATTACGAGATTCTTAAAGCAAGAATGGTGGCCGACAGATGAAAGCAGTCATGGTATTTTATTTTTCGACGAATTGAATCGAGCATCTAAAGATGTTTTGCAAGCCGTTTTTGAAATTTGTTTAGATAGAAGGCTTGACGGGAAAAAGCTTCCAGATGGCTGGAGGGTTGTTGCCGCTGTAAACTCTGATGATGAGTATGATGTGGTGGAGCTTGATCCAGCATTACATGATAGATGGTTTCATGTTGATTTTGACCCAACGCCTATGGAATGGGTTGAGTGGGCTAGACAAAACGAGGTTGAACCAGCTTGCGTTGAGTTTATTAACAGGAATCAAAATTTACTTGACCCGCCAGTAGGAAATCTTGAAGCAGGAAGAACATATCCATCAAGAAGAAGTTGGGTTGCTTTTTCTGATACCGTAAAGAAAATGGCTCTAATCGACAATCCAGAGGACGGGATGTTAACTCAGGTTGCAAAAGGTTGGGTTGGTAGAGAGATTGCCGTAATGTTTCAAAAGTTTGTAACTAATGAGTTTTCTCAGCTAAGGCCAGAAGACGTACTTGATAATTTTGAAAAGGTAAAGAGCAAGGTCGAGTCTGCGTGTAATGATATTGAAGTTGTTGCTGCATTAGCAAGATCTGTAGTTTCAGAGGTTAACAGCAGAAGCTTAACTAAGACTAAAGAAAAGCAAAGAAATGCTCTTAAAGAATTTTTTATGATGCTTCCAAATGATGTTGCTTCTCAAGCCTGGGTATCTTTGCTTGGTGGCGCTAAGTCAAAGAAGATTGTTATGGAATGGCAAAATGATGAAGATTTCAGAAACCATCTAAAGCAGATTTACCTATCTAATTAATATATATTACAATGCTCCAATGGTACGAATGCCATTGGAGCCATTTCACTAGAGGTGTGTTGTGGCAAATTCGAGAATTAAACAAAAGTTAGAATCAGCTATATCAAAATTAGTCTGCTTTCAACCCCTTTATGGTGAAGTATTTTTGCACCTCAATAAGAGGGTAGCAAATAATATGCCCACTATGGCAGTTGGAGTTATCAGGCGTGTAGATTTAGCTTTATTTTATAATGAAGATTTTATTGATGGGTTAACAGCCTCTGAGCTTAGAGCAGTTCTTAAGCATGAAGCTTTGCATATTTTATTGCACCATCTAACTAGATCTAAACATTTTGGCTATAATCCTCGTGGTTATAATATTTCTGCCGACCTTGCAATAAATTGTCACATAGAAGGACTGCCTGATGGTGCATTATTCCCCAACGCCTTTGATTTGGATGATAACGAATCTGCTGAGTTTTACTATGAGAAGTTGAAAAAAGAAGCAGATGAAAAAGGAACAGATTATGACGGCCTTATTGATGGCAAGGGCGATACCGTAGACGATCATTCAAAGTGGGAAGACTTTGATGATGATATTATTGAAGAAAAGGTTAGGGGGATTGCTGAGAAGGCAATCAAAGAGCAAGAGAAAAAGGGATGGGGTAATATCTCTGGAAAGCTTGCTTCTCAAATTATTGCTGCTAATAAGCCGAAAGTTAACTGGAAGAAGGAAGTAAGGTACTTCATAAACAAGCTTGTTATGATGGGCAGAAAAAATACTAGAATGCGTCCAAATCGTAGGTATGGCATTTCTAACCCTGGAACAAAAAGAAACTATACAAGCAGGCTTCTTGTTGCATTTGATACCTCTGGGTCGGTTTCAGATGAAGAGTTGTCATACTTTGCTACAGAACTTAATGGAATGATTGAACACGTACATGTAGATTTTGTGCAGTTTGACACAATATTGCAAACGGAGCCCAAGCCTTACAATAAAAAGGCTGGAAAAAAAGTCGATATAGTTGGTAGGGGCGGAACAAGTTTTTATCCAGTTATGGAGCTTGCTCATGAGTCTGATTACGACGGATTAGTAATCTTTACAGATGGGGAGGCACCCTTTCCACCTAAGCCAAAATATAGAATGCTTTGGGCTGTATGCCAGAATCAGTCAGGAGTTCAATTTCCCTATGGAAAGAAAGTGGTTATTGAGGCAAAGAAATAATAATTTATATTAAAATACATTAAGAGTATAATAGGGCGGTGGAGTTTATCTTCCGCCCTATTTTATTAGAGGACATATGATTTTTACATATAACAAAACGCACAGCAAGCTTTCTACAATAGTAGTTTCATTTCGAGCAGGTTCAAGAATTGAAAATTCTGGTGGCTTTAATTCTGGAATAGCACATATGCTTGAGCATTGTATATTTAAGGGAACTAAGAATAGAAAGTCCTTAGAGATACAAAGAGATATAGCATTTTTAGGGGGAGATATAAATGCATATACTTCACATGAAATGGTTGCCTACCACATAACAGTTCCTTATGAAAATTTAGAAAATGCGATGGAGATTTTATCCGACATAGTTTTTTGCTCGACTATACCAGATGAAGAATTTTTGAAAGAAAAAGAAGTTGTAAAAGAAGAAGAGTTATCGAGGCTTGATTCAGTTGGTTCATTTATATGGAATAAATTTTCAAAAGAGTTTTTCTCAAATTATATATCAGAACCTGTTATTGGAACTCAATCTAGCATTGAAAAGTTTACTTCCTCTGAGGTGAGAGACTTTTATAGAAAGTACTGCACTAAGGCTGATGCAGTTGTTTCTATATGTACTAATTTGCCAAAGAATAAAACTTCAGACCTTTTTAAGAAATATTTTGGTAAAAACACAGGAAAGATAAGGGGCGTAGGAGAGTTTGATGATTCTAAATATAAACCTTCTAGGGAGATCGTTATACATAGGCCAGGAATAGAGCAAACATATGTTTGGGTTGGCACCCCAGGAGTTAAGTCTGGATCTGAGTTTGAACCGGCTGTAAAGATGATGTCAACAATACTTGGGTCTGGTATGGATAGTAGGTTATTTACCGAAGTTAGAGAAAATAGAGGTCTAGCCTACAGTGTATCTTCATCTTCAAACGAATGGAGCAATGGAGGTCTGATGCTTATTACATCTTCTACAAGAGATGAGAATGTCCCAGAAATGCTCAGTGTTATAGATCTTGAGATAGACAAGATGAAGAGAGATCTAGTTGAAGATGAGGAGCTTCAAAGGGCTAAGAATAAAATTAGAACATCATTCTATTCTTTAATAGAGAGTTCATATGGTGTTGCAATAAGGTCTTCAAAAGAAAAGCTTTTTGGAAAAATTTCTCTTAATGAATATATTGATCTTTTAAATTCGGTACAACCAGAAGATATAAGGGTTGCTGCAAATAAAGTTTTTGATACAGAAAGACAGCTTACGATGATTTGTAAGAAAGAGGTATAAATGAGAGTTAAGATAAATGGAACAGTAAGAGATGTGGCAAATTCTGCTTGGATTTCAACGATTGATGATGTAAATGCAAAGCATAGAAGTGATGAAGAAGTTGATAGAGTCACAACTTTTTTGGCAAAAAATTTTCACACTTCTCCGTTTGAGTGTGTTAGCTTAACCTTCTTTTGGTTTGGAGAGCCATCCGAGTGTATTAAGGCCTTAGTCTCATCGAATTATTCGAGGTGCCACATTGCCGATACTAAAGAGTCAGATAGTCATCTAACGATTGATTTGTGGAATTTTACGAAAGTTGGTCATAAAGCGTTTGGTGAAGATTTTTTTAATTCTAAATCTTGGAATCTTTTTAAATCAGCAGATTCGGCATTGGCCGCCAAGTCGCGAATGTTTGACTTTTCTGCGCAAAAGTTTTACGAAACTTTCGATGCTGCCGAAATATTAGGAAAAACTAATATGAAGGTTGAATTAATCTCTTTTCACGATACTGGAATACAAAGTACCAGCAGGGCAACATGGAGAATTAAATGTCCACTTTCAATAGCTACTCAAATATTGAGGCATAGAACCGGAAGCTTTAATCAAGTATCTGGAAGATATAGGACTGTCAAAAATGAATTTCTATCAGATTTAGATGATATTTCATCTATACTAAAAAAAATATATAATGAAGATTTCTATTCTAAATATACAAAGACTATTTATAATAACATAAAAAATTATGAAAAATTAATGCTAGATGCTAAGAATAGTAAAAATGAAGAAATAATTTCTAATGAAGAATATAAAAGAGTAAGAGAAGTCGCAAGGTATATTCTTCCGGAAGGTAGAATGACAGAGCTTTATGTTACATTTTATTTAGACGATTTTGAAAGCTATTTAATCCTAAGAAACTCTCCTCATGCTCAAGTTGAACATATTTGGGTTGCACAAGAAATGAAAAAAGAATTAAATAAAAGCTTGATTTTTAATAAATAAATTTAATATTTATATTCTTTTACAGTATGATATTATCGAAAAAGATATTTTGGAGATAAATTTTGTTTGAATTTATTACAAATATACTTTCTGGAGTTGGATTAACTCTGATAGTTACAGAGAGCTTTTTGTTTCAGCCGTTAAGAGAGCGGATTTCTCAAGTATCAGAAAAGCTAGGGTACTTATTTAGTTGCCCCATGTGCATGGGCGTGTGGGTGGGTGCGTGCGTTAGTCTTTATTATGGCGCTGACGTATTTAAGTCAGCAATGTTAACCAGCCTATTTAGCTTAATAATAATGAGCATTATAAATTCATTAAGCTATTTGTCAGATTTTTTATTTTCGAAGATGCAAGAGGAAGATTTGTCAGATGAATAATTCTGAAGAAGCACAGAACGTGGGAAGAGTGTCGATATCTGGAAGGATTATCGATTTATTATGGATGGACGATGAGTTCTATAGAGAGGTTTCAGCCTTAAAAAAAGCTTCATCTTCAAATAAATTTCCAAGAACAGACCAATGGTGTGACTCTGATGGTTTTCATATGGCGTTTGCATTGGCTGGTTATTCTGTTGAAGATATTGATATTTTATTCTGTGGTAGTGAACTAATAATAACTGGATCTGGAAACAGAATGACGCCAGAGAATTTACCAGAAAGAGTAAATTCTGATAATAATGATTTGGACGATTACCCTCAAAGGGGTAAAAATAAGCAAATTCAACAGGGGATAATTGTAAGAGGAATAGCCAGAAGAAGTTTTAAGACAAAGTATTATATAAGCCCCAAGTTTGATTTGGGTCTAGCCCACGCTTCTATGAGGGATGGCTTGCTAGAGGTTATCATACCTCTATCTGGTAATAATAATTTCTCTAAAATAGATATTAACAAATAACTGCAAAGAGGTTTTACAATGGAAGAGTTAAAAAGTTTGACCTTAATAATGGTCAAAAGCATCGTCGATAAAGAAGATGGTGTTTCAGTTGAATTAAGAGAATCTGATAAAGGGCCACTACTAGAGATTAAGGTGGCCAAAGAGGATGTTGGTAAGGTTATCGGAAAGCAAGGTCGTATAGCCTCATCGCTTAGAACTATAGTTAGGGCTGCTGCTGCAAAGTCTGGACATAAAGTTCTTTTAAATGTATTTAATAAGCCTGCCTAATTTTATAAACAATAAAAATGTCAAAAGATTCAAATCCAAAAATAGATGCTATAAAAAAAAAGATAGTAAAGCTATATGAAAATTTTGGAATTGAAATTGACATTAATTATGAAGAAAATTTGGATATCATAATTGATTATTATTCAAGAAATCCCGAGCAACTTGGTAAGGATATAAAAAAGTCCGATAAGAATAAACACCTAATAGAAGACGAAGATATTCTTTGAAGTATAGAGGCGAAATACTATTAATAATCAATATTATTATGCGTACATATGCGTGTGCAGGTGTTGAAATGGATTTTAAATATGATTAATAAAAAAGGGTTGGCGGCAAAAGTAGCGCAAAAGACATGCGTAACCAAAAAGGAGGCGGCACAAATTGTTGATCTTCTTTTTGAAGAAATTGTAGAGGAACTAGAGAGGGGCGGAGACGTTTCAATAGTAGGGTTCGGTAAGTTTTTTCTTTACCATCATAATCCAAGGCCCGTTAGAAATCCAAAGACTCAAGAAGAAATGATACTAAAGCCTTATAAGTCTGTTAAGTTTAGAGTTAGTGATAAACTAAAAAAGCATTTTAAGGGAGTGGAATAAATGTCTGTAGATAGCAGAAAGAAGCTGACTGCGTTTTATGATTCAGGCAAAGTTGTCGTTACTAGTGAGTTTGTCAACTCGATGTTTGGAGGGCTTCACGGAACCTCTGAAGGTGATATAATAGCATCTGTAGATCCAAATGACCCCAGGGTAGTGGGTCATTTGCATGATGGTGTCCATGCCGATGGACATGCTGCAAAGATAAATTTAGAAAATCATGTAGAAGGCCAGCTAAGGCATATAAGTCTTGGTGATGGAGCGGTTAGAAAGAGCAATATACAGTGCTATCCTGAGGCATTAAAGCATAATGCAATTCCAGAATTTGAAGTTGATCCTGATACTGGCGAAAAGTGCTACTACTTAAACTTAGATCTTCCGTCAGGCGGGGGTGAGCCCGCTGGGAGTGACACTGAAATTCAATTTAATGATGGCGGAGAATTTGGATCTCAACCTGGATATGTTTTTAAAAAAGAAAGTCAGCAAAATAAAAAAGATGGAAGTATGGGAATTAACGTTCAAGATATTGAGCGAAACCTTCCGTACGCACTGTCTGTTTATGGCGATGAGCAGATATATTCTGACGAGAGCTTGGCCGAAAGTATTGATTTAAGCATTGTTTTCGATCATTCAACCAATGGAAGAAATTGGGTTATAGGTGGAGATGGATCATATGGTATAAAGAAGATAAATGATGTAATTCATTTTGATTCTTCATTTGGAAGGCAAGCATTTATAGATCGGGTTAATAAGTATATTTCTGACAATATATTGAAGGAATTAGAGGTAGTTTTGAATGACTCACCATTTGTAGGTGAAAAATATTTAGAGCCAGACCATCACCCAAGACAGTTTCTTGCTGCAGATTTTAACTTGGCAAAAAATAAGCCTCAAATTCAAGCGATGGACGGAGCAATAGAGTTTTTAGATGAGGCTATTAATGCTTTCCCAGATCCCCTCCCTTTGGAGGGCACAACCCTTTCTGCTCTTATTGAAAGAAGACTTGAAGTAAATAATATTTATTTAGATCTTATAGAGAAATTTAAAAATTTTTTCAACGTAATGAAGGACGAAAAAACAAGTCTCACTCCATATGATTCTAGTATGGGTCCTAAATATAGTAATGTCGCATCGGGTAATCTTGAAACTTCTGATGGAGTTTATCAGAGTTCTTTGCCTAATCATAATAACGGAAATCACCCATGGTCAACCGCTAAATCGACTGTTCCAGATGACCCAGATGAAATAGGTAAGTTTTTTATTCATTGGATTGTTTTCGACCTATCAAACAGTCGGGATAGCCACCTGACTCGTGAGGTTGAATTTCAAAAAATTGTTGATGATTACAGTAATTTAGACAGAGTGCGCGCCGATATTCGTGTTCCGCTTGATACATCTTCCGGAAGAGGAACTGTAAAGTCTGATAGATGGTATAAGCTTAGCTATAGCGTTAAAACTAATATTGGCTCTGCAAAATTAAGTATCCCAAATCTTTTTAAAACCAATAAGGGAAACATTACCACTGTTGCCTATATTACAAGCAAAAATCTTGAGTTAGATTCAGACGTTGGCGATCATTATTTATATTTTAAATCAAATCCATGTTTAAAAAAGTTGGAGGTTGGAGGATTATATGATTATAGCGATTTCACCGATACGATACCTTCGCTTTTATTCCAATTTATATCAGATTCACCTGGAGAAATAATTGAGCTAGAGAACCTAGAGTTAAGTGAGTTGGTCGATGGAGATCTCCATATATCTGGGATAATCACTGGAGGAGGAAGCAGAGGCCTTAGGCTGAGTGAAGATGGAGGTCTTGGAATAGGCTTGACGAGAAGTGAGTTTTGGAAACATAGTACTGACGTTTTAAAGCGTCAAAAATATATTGATAGCTTTGCAGAAAGACCTCAGGCTGAGCTTCATATTCGAGGAGAAACAGGTAGGCTCCATTACGATCCAGATGATGCTGATGATCAGATTGAGAATTTATGGCCAACCCCTGTTATAATAGAGGATATTCCTCCATGTTCATGGGAGCAAAATGGCCAAGAGAGATTTGTTAATGATATAAGAGGGACTCTTGTAATTAATGAATCTGGAAGAGTTTATGTGAATGAAAAAATAAAGTGTGAATCTGCTGGCGGTGGAATCCAGCAGTTAAATGGCGGTCAAGGCGAGCTTGTATTCTTGGGATCAGGAGGAATTTTGGAGTCCGACAGGGCCATCGCTATTGATAAATTTAATCTTGTAAATCCAACTGTCACACTTATTGACTCTCATGATTCAGATAATCTTTTTTCATTTTCTTCATTTCAATTTTCATCAGCAGAGGATGATGGTACGGGAACTGAGGTAGTAAGTCCTCTTGGTAGCATAACTTACTTAAGAGATAATTTGACTAATTTGAATCCAGATCAACAGCTTTCCATAGGAATGGTGGGCTCAAGTTCGTCCCAGTTTATTCCTCCAAGTGGAATGATAAATATAGGCACAACAAGAGGTGTCTTAGGAACTCAGGTTGGCCTCAGGGTTTCTTCAAAAAGAATGGTTGCCATTGGAGATGTAGAATCATTACACGAGGTAGTACTTTCATCGAGTGTAGGTACTTCTGGCCTTGATAATGGGCGAAAATATAAAATAACTGAAAATCCAAATGGTTTTGATTTTACTCAGTTTGGTGCGCCGAGCAGTAATGTTGGTCAAATTTTTATTTACGAAGGTGAAGACATTCAAGCTGGAGATCCAATTTTTTCTGATCCTAGCGCAAAAGTGGGTCGTGTTAATGATGGTCATAACAATAGAACTTTAGAAGTTGTAAATGTCGATCCGGGTAATCCTCCTGTTAGGTTTAGCGGGCTTACTATTGCGGATCAAAGCTCTGAAGTTGGCCCAAGCTTGCTCGTAAATTCTGAAGGAGATTTGTTTGAAAGCAAAGGCGGTGCGCAATTTGTTAAAGCAAAATTGCATTCGAGCATTACCAGCATACCCTCTGGATCTCCAGTGGTCATGCATTCATTTGATTCATCAGATGAATGCATGGTTGTTACAACTAATGGTAATGGCAGAATGAATGCTGCACTTAATATAACTGTAAACTCATCAGTTGGAATTGACGAAACTGTCCTTGGAGTTTCTGCCGAATCGGCTCAAGCTGATGAAATTTTTAATGTTCAAATTGCTGGAGAATTTATTGGTGATGCAAGAATATTTTTACCTGGATTAAATGGAATGACCCCTCCTGCTCAGCAAACTCCAGGCTTTGTAATCCCAGCAGGAACTCACGTTAGGGTATTTCATGATGTAACGTGGCAGAATAGACATTTTGATACTGATACGCCAACACTTGTTAGCGGATCTCCTACTGAGACTTGGATCGTTCCAGAATTTAGCACGTCTGGATCGCCTCAAGGGTTTATAAATAATTCCTCTGGCAGAGCTACTGTTGGGTATCTTCTTGAAGACATAGATTTAAATACTCATTTGGCAGATGCTCAATTGGACACAAATAGTACTGGTAAAATGGATGGAAAGCAGCTAATTGGTATGGTCAAAATATTTATTGATCCGAGATAGATTTGTCTAATATATTTTGATAATTTAATATTTATAAATTTGGGATGGTAAAAGTTGAATATAAATGTTATCCTTGGTTGTAATGGAAATGTTTCATCAAATAGGTTTTGTTACTGCGGGTCTGTTGAGAATATAATATTAGAGATTTCAAGAATTCCGATAAAAGAACAAGAAAAACTATTGGACTTTTTAGATGATACTTGCGGACTTTTTAATGAGCCTTGTTATGATTATTCAAAAAATGTAAATATAATAAAAATATTATATAAAACATTTGAAGTTATAGACGAACAAATGCTTGAATCAATTCAAGCTTTTATAAGGATGCATAGAAGCTGTGGGCTTATAATAAGACTGGAAGAAGGAAGTAATGAGTAATAAGATAAATGTTCCAAATAATAATCGATACGTAAACTCCAAAAAAAAAGATGCACAGAGAAAAGTAGAAAATGCTTTTGCAGATTATAAAAAGATTCTAGATGATAAAACGCATCCAGATAACCAGACAGAAGCATATAAAAACAATGTAATATCAACTCTTAACAGATTACTTGTCGCTGCAGATGAGATGGATTCTGAAAATCCTGGCGAAGGAATATTTGGATTAATTGTATTATCATTAAGATCAAATTTAAAATTAAGAGATGAAATAATAAAAACGAATGTGGAGATAAGAGATCTTAAGGTTGAAGTTAATCGATTAAAGAAGATGAAAAATTGAAGAATAAAGAAGAAGTAGTAAATCATTTAATTAAAAAAATTGGCAGCATTTCAGAAGAAAAAAGAAATCTTGAGGATTGGTGCAGGAAAGTTTTAATTGACCCGGAGCAGGATCGTGCCTATATTGCAATAGTGGCATATAGGTTGGCCTTGGTTGAACTTTTAGAAGATATAAAGGGTAATAATAATGAGCGGCTATTCGGAGAAAATAAGTCTTTTAAGACCAGAGGGAGGGGCTAAGCTATTTTCTTTGCTTAAATCTTTTGGGATAAGTTGCGACTCTATAGAGGTAGAGAGTAAGAAATTTTTCGACATATATGATTTGAAGCTTTCAAGCGGAGTGAGATCTTCAAGGATAGAAAAAGTGCTTGTTGACATTGGTATAGCAATGTCTGCGCTATCCAAGCCAATTGGGTATCCAGTATTAAAAAATGGAGTCTACAGAATTGAGATACAAACAAAGGAGTTTGAATCTCCATCTCTAAAAGATATTTGTAATGATTTTTCTCAGTCATATTATGCGCCCATAGCTATAGGAATGGATGATTCGGGGGATTATTTTCACGTAGACTTAAATAGCATACCAAACCTTTTGATAGGTGGTGTTCCCGGATCTGGAAAGAGTATGCTCTTGCACAGCATGATAATATCATTAATAAAAACAGGAGTAGACCTACATTTGGTTGATCCAAAAATGGTTGAGTTTGTTCCGTATGAGGGTGTTGGTGGTGTAAGTGGCATTTATAATTCAGTTGAAGATACTGAGATTGCAATAGAGTCTATTCGCCAAGAGATGGAGTCAAGATTTAAGTTACTTAGAAAGAGTTCGTGCAGGAATGCAGTCGAGTTTAACTCAAAAAATCAAAAGAAAAGACTAAAGCCAATCGTTCTGGTTATTGATGAGTGGGCAGATATTGTTCTTCAATCCTCTGGTATTCAAAAGTTATTATGCTCTGTAGCGCAAAAAGGTAGGGCCGCAGGAATTTCAATAATATTAGCCACCCAAAGGCCGTCATCAAAGGTCATCTCAGGCCTTGTTAAGGCTAACTTTCCAGGAAGAATCGCCCTTCAAGTTGCTTCTGCTACAGATAGTAGGATAATTCTTGATTGCAAAGGTGCTGAAGATTTGCTAGAAGTAGGTACAGGGCTATATCTTGACGGAAGGTCTGCGAAACCAAAGATGTTTAGAGCCCCGTATTTGCAGGATATTGATACAGAATTATCCAATTTTTCCCTAAATATCCAAAAGAAGGAATCTTTTTGGAAGAGGATTTTATTTTAATGGGGTATAGAAAGTCCGATATAATCAGTGCGGTTTCAATGGAAAAGGTTGCAGAACTGCTTAATATAGAGCTTGAGCCAATATCAACTGGAAACTTTACCGCAAGATGTAGGTGTCCTGGAATAAATCATAAGCATGGGTCAGAAAGAACTCCCTCGCTATATATTGATACAATAAATAATAATTATTATTGCTATGGCTGTAGCTCTAGTCATAACCAGATTGATTTTTATATATTGGCCACAGGATGTAGCTTTTTAGAGGCCCTTGATGCTCTCGGACCGCTGATTGATCCAAGCAAGATTGGATCATATCAAGATTCAAAAAAGACAAATTTCTCTGTGCTAATGGAGATTTCAAAATATATTAGAGGAATTATTATAAAAAATAAAAATGATATGAAGTGGATAATGAAGCTTCAAAAAAATATTGACAATTCAATATCTAAGATAGATAGATTCGACACTAAAAGGTCTGAGATGCTCTTAAGAAAGGTTAAGAGAGTTTGCAGAGAGAGGTATGATTTGAAATGAGAGCAGTTATATGTGGAGATGTACATATTGGTGCCATATTTGGCCTTGGCGGGGGGAATGGATCTGGTGGCAATACTCGGGTTGATGATTACTCAGAAAGTTTTAATCATATTATTAGTCACGCAATTGATTCAAAGGCTGATATTTTTATACAGACTGGAGATTTGTTTGAGAGCAGAAATCCGGCTCCAGAATATGTAAATATTGCAAATAAAGCTTTAAAGAGACTTTCTGATGCAAATATTGCAACTTTTGTAATTATGGGTAACCACGATTATATAAGGGGCGATGGAGGCTTTACTAGCGCTATATCTAGTATGGCAGCAAGTGAGTATCCAAATATAAGAATGGTATTAGAGCCAGAAGTTGTTACCTTTAAGAATTCTAAAGGAGAAGCAACGAATATAATTTTACTCCCATTTAGGGATAGAAAAATGTATTTAGACCATGGCAAAACATGCAGAGATCAGTCTCAGGCATATAACTCTGAAATAAAGCAAATTATAAGATCTATAGAAAATGATTATCCCACAATATCTGTGGGACACAACTTTTTTTACGAAGGTAGTTATAATGATTATGGCGGATCAGAACTTATGGTTGATCCTGATGCATTTTTTGGGACTGACCTTGCCGTAATGGGTCATGTTCACTCTTTTTCCGTTCTAAGAAAGAAGCCTCCTGTATGCATTTATTCCGGGAGCATGGAGAGAACAAACTTTGGAGATGCAAATATAGATAAGTACTTTATTGATTACGATATTTCTGATAAAAAAATAAAGTTCAAAAAAACACCTGTAAGAGAATTATTGGATGAAACAATAGATCTTACAGAAGATGATTTTTCTACGTGCAAAGAATCGCTAAAGAGTGCAATCGAATCAATGGATGTTAGAGGCAAAATAGTTAGAATTAAAGCAACTGTAAAAGAAGCCGTAATGCCAGCTGTAGATAAAGGATTTATTCAAAAATATTTATATGATAATGGTGCGCATTTTGTCTCAAAGGTAACGATCGAACCTGTAATTAACAGGGTTGTTAGAGATAGTGAAATTTTAAATCATACCAATGATTATGAGATGTTTGAGGCATTTATAGAATCACAATCTTTTGATTCTGAAATTCTAAAGAGCATACTAAAAGAGGGACGAAAGATTATAGAGGGCAAATGATTCCATTTAATATAAAGATAGAAAATTTTTATTCTCATAAGTATAGTGAAATTGATTTTTCAAAATTTGATTCAGTATTGCTCATTGGAAATACAGAAGGTGACTATGGCAAGAGCAATGGTAGCGGCAAAAGTGCAATATTAGAATCTATATTATGGTGCTTGTTTAATAAGTCTAGAGCTCCTATGATGAATGATATAATTCGGTGGGGCGAGACTAGCTGCTCTGTTGAGATGGAGTTTGATCACGATGATACTAGATATAAGATTTTAAGAACAAGAAATAGAAAAAACTCAACGTCAACAGTTGAATTTTCTTATTTGAACAAGCTTGGTGATTGGAGCGATCTTTCCGGATCAACCTCTGGGTCAACGAATGATATTATAGAAAAGACTATAAAATTAGACTATAAAACTTTTATAAACTCAATATACTTTAGGCAGAATGATATATCGGAGTTCGCAGAGGCAGACCCCGCAAAGAAAAAAGATATATTAAAATCTATAATAGATATATCTAGGTGGGATGAGTATGAAAAGCTGTCTAAAAAGATGGGCAGAGAAATATCATCAGAATGCAAAATATTGGAAGCATCAATAAGCAATTATGACGAGGTGGAGTCTGGCCTAATAGATGCGAAGAATTCTTTAAAAGATAAAACAACTATCTTGGCAAGTCTAAAGTCAAATAAAGCAGTAATAACTGAAAAGCTGGACAAAATATCAAAAGAATATGAGTCAGTAAAAAAGTCTCTAGATACAGATAATTATGATAGTACTATTGAAGAAATAGAAAACTTAAGACATGATGTAGAGGCGATTAAAAAGTCTTTGGAAGATGTTGATGCAAAGATTTCCGAAGAGAGATCAAAGATTGATACTTTAAAAGCAGATCTAAAAAAGAAGCTTGATGAAGCACCAAAAGTTGATCCATTTGATGATATTGATGATGTAATAAAAAATATACAGGATAGCATAACAGACGCCTCTTCAACAATTGCTTCATCAACAAGCTTGCTAAAATCACTCGAAGATGTTCATGTTATACATGGCGAATGCTATGTTTGTGGGCAAGATATTGATGACGATCTTTATGTGAGGCTTAGAGATACTCACTCTAAAAAGGTCGAAATGCATAAGGCGAATCTTGATCAGGCAGAGTTTAGCTTAAAGAAATTAAGGAAAGATTTATCTTCAAAAAAAGAGTTGAGATCAAATTTAATAAAACTTTCTAGTATTGAAAGTGAAATTGAATCAATAAAGACAAAGATTGATGCGAGGTCTGAAATTTTAGATTCTCATAATTCTACAAAAGATGAAGTATCTAAAAATTTATTTTCAAAAAAGACAAAACTTGCGGCTCTAGAAGAGATCCTAGAATCATTAAAAGATCCAAATTTTAAAAATTTACAAAAGAAAATACATTCTTTAAAGATTGAAAGAGATAGATTATCTTCAAGTGTAATATCTGAAGCAAAAGAAATTGGTTCATTAACAGAAAGAGTTTCTGCATTAAAAGAAAATTTATCTGAAATGAAAGAAAAGAAAAAAGACTTAACTCAAAAAAAGAAGCGAGTAGTAATTTTTGAAAAATTAACTAGAATGCTCGGAAAAAGTGGAATACAAACTATTCTTTTGGATGGCATAATAGATGACTTAGAATCTACTGCAAATCGAATTCTCGGATCAATTGCAAATGAACCGATATTAATATCCCTTGAAACACAGAGGGTTGGATCAGATGGAGTATCGGTTGTTGAGACGCTTGATTTAAAGATAAGAAAAGATGGTAACTTGCAGGATTTTAAGTCGCTAAGTGGTGGAGAAAAGTTTAGAATTTCATTAGCGTTAAGAGTTGCTCTAAGTGATTTGTCCTCAAGATATGGCGGTGCATCTTTAGAGTTTTTATTAATGGACGAAGTTAACTCTCCGCTAGATAGGTATGGGGTAGAGACGTTATTTGTTAACGTTATAAAGTCACTAGAGTCATCTTATAAAATAATGGTGATTACACACGATGAAACTTTAAAAGAAAAGTTTGATAATGTTATAGATGTAACAAAAATTAATGGAGAGAGCGAGATAGAATTCCTGTCAAGGTAGTCTATTAATTTATGTATAATATTTATGGCAGTTGAAATAGAAATTTTAGAATCTACAACAGAGATTATATCTGGTATTCCAGAATTTATATCCATAACTCCTATTGACGGAGTTGTGTTTTATTATTCTTTGGACGGTCAAGATCCAAGCTTGGATTCACTATTGGCAGATGGAAGCATTAATATGCCTACGGACGGTCGAAGTGTGAAGCTTAGGGTTGTCGGATTTTCAATGGATGAGAATGTAGGGGGCTTGATTCCAGCAACAGAGTTATTTGGAAAGGATTACCATCCAAGTCCGTATTATACGAGCGCATCCAGGCACTCCCATTTTGATGGAGTAGTGGTATCCCCATACGGAGAGGATGCTGTAAATAGCTTGTCCACTCTTTCCGATGGAAGTCCTGCACAGGAAAGTTCGATAAAATTTAGTGATCTTGAGATAAAAGCATCAACTCATTCTAGGTCTGGTGGGAAAATACCGAATGATTCAACAGTTTCTTTTATTAGAAAGCCAATCTCTAATGAGGTAGTTCAGAGTGATCGAACTAACTCTTCTGTAAATGATATTAACTTTAACCCCAAGGCAAATGTAATAGAAATTGATGGCAGAACTGAAGAGAGAAAAAACTCGCAGGTAGTCAGGATTGTAAATAGAAGTTATAATTCAATTGAGCCAGCTTCTAATTTTTATGACGAAAATTGGAAGAGGAATGAGCAAGTTATTACAGGCAATTTGGTCAGAACTGCTTATAATCGTGATACTGGCATTATTGTTTTTTACTATTGGGATAGTAAAGAGTCAAGATGGTTAATATCTAGGCAAAATATCGGTCCAAGCGGATCTTACGATATATCTGGGTATGCCCACCAGGGCAGGGGT
>CENJ01018818.1_pt1 | contig 22878 bp, 21 predicted proteins | sample 356161 | NCBI WGS metagenome assembly CENJ01 (sample SAMEA2619531, study PRJEB7988) | marine metagenome | biome: marine biome (ENVO:00000447); feature: surface water layer (ENVO:00002042); material: "saline water (ENVO:00002010), including plankton (ENVO:xxxxxxxx)" | depth 5 m
AGATTAAGAATAAAAATTATCGCAATTGCAAATTCAAAAAAAACCCTTGTTGAGGTAAATAGTATTGATGCAAAAAATTGGAGAAAAAAACTAGATAAGGCAAAAAAAACAAATCTCAATGATTTATTTGAAAAAGTAAAACAGCTAAATCTTAGAAACAGCATTTTTATTGACAACACCGCTGATGAGAGAGTTTCACTTGAATATAAAAGATATTTAGAAAACAACATTGGAGTTGTTACTTGTAATAAAATTGCCTGTGCAGACAATTTCAAAAACTATAAAACACTTAAAACCGTGTCTCGAAAATTCAATAGTCCTTTTCTTTTTGAAACAAATGTTGGAGCTGGTTTACCTGTAATAGATACACTTTCAAATTTAATTGCGTCAGGCGACCAAATAATAAAAATTGAAGCAATTTTATCAGGCAGTTTGAACTATATTTTTAATAATTTTAGGATAGAGGATTCCTTCTACAAAATCGTTGAAGAGGCAATGAAAAAAGGTCTAACAGAACCCGATCCTAGGATAGATTTAAGTGGAATCGATGTGGCAAGAAAAATTTTAATTCTCGCAAGAGAAAGTGGACTTGAGATTGAACTCAGTGATGTAGAAATAGATTCATTCCTCCCTAAAGAGATTCACGATATAAAAGAAACCGACTTATTTTTAAAATCACTTAAAAAATATTCATCACATTTTAATTCATATTTAAAAAGTGCTAGATCCAATAAAGCATCTCTCAAATATGTAGCAAGACTAAATCAAGGTAAGGCTAAAGTTGGCTTAAAAGAAATTCATCCTGGACATGATTTCTTTAATATAGAAGGGAGCGACAATATCATTCTTTTCTACACATCTAGATACAAAGACAACCCTCTTATAGTTAAAGGAGCTGGAGCCGGTTCGGCTGTAACTGCCTCAGGTATTTTTGGAGACATAATTAGAATAGGAAAAAGATGAGTAAAATAACCATTAGTGTCCCTTCATCTGTTGCTAATGTTTCTTGTGGATTTGATGTCTTAGGGTTTTGTCTAGAAAAGCCTTGTGATGAAATGACAGTTGAAATAAAAAAAAGCCAAGGTTTAGATATTGAAATTATCAATGAAAAATCAATTCCAACTAATCCTAAAGAAAATGTTTGTGGTGCTGTTGCATTTGCGATGATTAAAAAATTAAATTTTAAATATGGCTTTAAAATAAAAATTACAAAAAACATAAAACCCGGAAGTGGAATTGGAAGTAGTGCTGCTAGTGCGGCTGGTATAGCTTTTGCAATTAATCAATTAACTGGAAATAAATTTTCAAAGTTAGAGCTTGTTAAATATGCAATGTACGGTGAAGAAATCGCTAGTGGGTCAAAACATGCCGATAATTTATCACCTGTCATTTATGGTGGATTTACTTTGGTTAGATCACTGAATCCGTTAGATATTATTACTCTTCCTTCTTTAGAAAAACTGCACGTTGTAATAACTCATCCACTAATTGAATTAAAAACTAAAGATGCGAGATTATTAATTAATAAAGATATTAAATTGGAAAAAGCGATTGTTCAATGGGCTAATTTAGCTGGGTTTATAGCTTCATTGTACTCAAAAAATTATGAATTATTATCTAAAACCATTAAAGATGTTATTATAGAGCCGCAAAGAATAAAGCTTATACACAACTATAAGGAGATTGTAGATGGTGCTTCAAAATATGCTCTTGGCTCAGGAATCTCTGGTGCTGGCCCATCAATTTTTTCAATTTGTAATGGTGTAAAAAATGCTTCATTAACTTTAGAAGCTATTAAAAAAATAACTGATAAAAAAAATATTAATTATAATTTAATCTTGTCAAAGATTAATACACACGGAATTAAAATAATTAATTAATAATGTATTTAAGCTTAGGAAATAGTAAAGACATTGTAAGTTTTAAAGAGGCATTATTTAAAGGATTAGCTCCAGACAAGAGCCTTTATTTTCCAACTCAAATCGATAAGTTGAGTAATGATTTTTGGAAAAATTTAAAAAAAATGAATACCACTTCATTGGCATATGAAGTCCTTAGAAATTTCACGAAGAAAGAAATTCCAAAAGGAAATTTATTTGAAATAATAAAAAAGACTATTGATTTTGATTTTCCAACTGTATCAGTTGAAAAAAACTTATACAGTTTGGAATTGTTTCATGGACCTACAATGGCATTTAAAGATGTTGGTGCAAAGTTTATGTCTGGTTGTATGAATTATTTTATTGAAGCTGAAAATTTTAAAAATAAGGTGACTGTACTTGTAGCAACATCCGGAGACACAGGGGGGGCTGTTGCAAATGGATTTTTAGGAGTTGATGGAGTGGATGTAGTAATCCTCTATCCAAAAGGAAGAGTAAGTGAAATTCAAGAATTACAACTAACAACTCTGGGCAAAAATGTTTCGGCATTAGAAATTGATGGATATTTTGATGAATGTCAAGAAATGGTAAAAAAAAGTTTTCTTGATTCGGATTTAAATAAAAAGTTAATGTTAACATCAGCAAACTCAATAAATATAGCAAGATTGATACCTCAGATGCTTTATTACTTTATAGCATATAAAAATTTAAATATTGAAAATTTAAAAGTAGTTTTTTCTGTTCCAAGTGGTAATTTCGGAAATCTATGTGCAGGAATGTTGGCAAAAAAGATGGGTCTACCTATTAATCATTTTGTGGCCTCAACAAATAAAAATGATACTGTTCCTAACTTTATGAAAACGGGTGAATATAAAAAACAAAAAACTATATCCACTATTACAAACGCAATGGATGTTGGAGATCCAAGTAATTTCGTCAGAATACTAAACCTATACAATAATGATTTTCAAAAGTTAAAAAAGGAATTGACGGCCTACAGCTTTTCTGACAAAGAAACTATTTCGGGAATGCGAGAACTGTATTTTAAATCAAAATATTTATTAGATCCTCACGGTGCAACGGCATATTTAGGCCTAAAAAAATATTTATTAAATAATCCTAGGAAAATCGGTGTATTTTTAGAAACGGCTCATCCGATTAAGTTTTTAGAAACAGTTGAGAATGCAATAGAAAAAAAAATTATAATCCCTGAAAAAATATTAAAACTTAGGAAAAAGAAAAAAGAAAAAACATCTATAAAAAACTATAAAGAGCTAAAAAGTTTTTTATTATCAAACAACTGATATTTTAAATATAATCTTAAGTTATAATTTGATAAATTAATACTTAAATGAAGAAAACCGAACTTTATGAAATTCATAAATCACTAGGGGCTAACATGACAAATTTTGCTGGATACGAAATGCCAATTTCATATGGAAGTATAATAAAGGAACACAACTGCGTTAGAAATAGTGTAGGAGTTTTTGATGTTTCACACATGGGTGAGTTTTTAGTTAAAGGTGAAAATGCTGAAAATTTTTTGCAATATTGTTGCAGTAACGATATAAAAAAATTATTTGTTGGTAGGGCACAATATAATTACTTTCCAAACTTAAATGGAGGGATTATTGATGACTTAATAGTTTACAAATTAGAGGAAAAAAAATACTTATTGATTGTAAATGCATCTAATATTCAAAAAGATTGGGAACACCTAAATTTATTAAATAAAGAATTTAAAGTTGACTTGAAAAATATCTCAGACAAAATTTCTCTGCTGTCAATTCAGGGTCCAAATTCAACTAAAATTTTAAATAAAATTTCTGATTTTGATTTTGGAACTTTAGATAATTATATGAATTGTGTGACGAATATAGCTGGTATCAAAAATGTAATTGTTGCCTCGACAGGTTATACAGGTGCTGGTGGATACGAAATCTATTGTGATAATAAAAATGTTAAATATATATGGGATACACTATTCGACGAGGGGAAAGAACTTGATATGTTGCCGATTGGTCTTGCGGCGAGGGATTCCCTGAGGATTGAAATGGGATATTGTTTATATGGGAATGAAATTGACGAAAACATCTCCCCTATTCAAGCTGGCTTAAGGTGGATTACTAAAACAGAGACCAATTTTTATGGAAGCAATCTTATCAAAAAAAATATAGAGAACGGTTGTAAATATATGATTATCGGAATTAAATCTGAAGAGAGAATGATACCTAGAAATGGAGACATAATTTTCAATTCTGATAAAAATGAAATAGGAAAAATTACATCAGGAACTTTTTCCCCAACTTTAAAAAAACCAATTGGATTAGGTTTTATTTTAAAAGACAAACTAAATTATGACGAAGAGATTTTAATCGATAATAAAAGAAAAAAATTTAAAGCTAAAATTTCATCTTTACCTTTTATAAGATCCTAAGTGAATAATATTTTAATCCTTGGCGGCAGTGGATTTATAGGATACTCATTATATAAGGAGTTAAGTCCATTTTTCAAGACATTTGGCACCTTTTATTCAAATATTAATTTTAAAAAGAATAAGCATTTTTTTAAGTATGACATTGGAAGAGATGATATAGAAAAGCTTTTAACTAAATTAAAACCAAACGTTATAATTTCGTCATTAAGAGGACCCTTTGAAAATCAAATCATTCTACATAATTCATTAATTAGTTATTCAAAAAAATTCAATTTTAAGTTGATTTTCTTATCCTCATCAAACGTTTTTGATTCATTCCATAATTATCCCTCTTACGAATATGATAAGACTTTATCAGAAAGCAAATATGGTATCTTTAAAATTAAAATTGAGAATGCAATCCTTAGAATGGAGACTAAAAATTTTGTTATAGCTAGACTTCCAATGATATTTGGTGTAAACTGCCCTAGGATTAAAGAGATGAAGGATAAAATGGATGATAAAAAACCATTTGAGGTTTTTCCAAATTCAATAATCAATGTAAATAGCATTTTAAAATTATGTCAGCAAATTCATTTTATCATTAATCACGGATTGAATGGGATTTTTCACCTTGGAAGTACGGATTTAATAAGTCACCATGAGTTTTTTAAAAAGTTAGCAATTCACAGAAACTTTGGTAAAATAGTGTTTAAACAAGTATTTACAATAAATGACTTACGCTATATAGCTGTTTTACCTAGAGAAAATAAATTGCCAAGTCATTTAACAATAACATGTGATGAGGTTTTGTCTGATTCATATACAGATAAGCAGAAAAATGGGAAGAGCATTTGAATTTAGAAAAAGTAGAAAAATTAAAAGGTGGTCCTCAATGGCAAAAATTTTCACAAAGATTGTTAAAGAGATAACAATTTGCGCTAAAGAAGGAGGAACTGATCCCAAAACAAATTCAAAACTTAGAGCTTTAATACAAAATGCAAAAAGTGCTAATATGCCAAAAGAAAATATCAAAAGGGCACTTCAAAAAGCAAATGAATCTAATATGATTGGTTACAAAAAAATCCTTTTTGAAGGATACTCACCACATGGAATAGCATTATTGATTGAAACAGCCACAGATAACAATAATAGAACAGTCGCAAACATAAGAAGCTATTTTAATAAATTTGGAGGATCTCTTGGTGTTTCAGGTTCAGTAGAATATATGTTTGAACATAAGTGTAACTTTAGATTTAATCCAAAAGGTTTTGATCTGGAAGAACTTGAATTGGATTTAATAGACTATGGCATAGATGAACTTTTCACTATTGATGGTGATGTATATATTTATGGACCCTTTGACAAATTTGGGTCAATTCAAGAAAAATTAGAACACATATCAATTAATATTTTATCAGCACAATTTGAAAGAATTCCAATAAATACTTTAGAAATAGAAGAATCAAAAAAAGAAGAGGTAAATACACTTATAAATTTAATCGAAGAAGATGATGATGTTATAAGTGTTTTTAGCAACCTTAAATAAATTCTACAGATTGCTGTTTTCTGGGATTTTACCTTTTACCCCTTTAAACAATGATTTTAAAAGTTTTAAATCATTTGTGAAGTCATTTGTTGGAGTAAAAACCTCAAATATTTTAACCTCACGCTTTTTCCAATCAAAGGCAACTGGCAGTATCTTGCAATTAGCCTTCAAAGCAATATGATAAAAACCAGTTTTCCAATTATCTACAAGTTTTCTAGTTCCCTCTGGAGCTATAGCTATTCTAAAAATCTCGTTGTTTTTGAACATTTCTGAAATTTTTTCAACTGAATTCATATTACCATTTCTATCAATAGGTCTGCCACCAAGACTATTGAAAAAATTAGTAGTCAAAAAATTGTAATATTCTTTTTTAATTACAAAGTTGATTTCTTTACAAAGAAATGTTCTTACACCAATAGCAATAATAAAATCCCAATTACTAGTATGAGGAAAAACCAATACAATAAGTTTTTTATTGATTGGGAAATTACCTTTAACCTTGAATTTGAATATTTTGAAAGTGAGAACCTGACATATGTAGCTAAACATTTTAAATAGATTCTAAATATTTTTTTGCTTCTAGGAGATCATTTGGGGTGTCAATCCCTATTGTTGGGGTATCAATACAAATCATTTTTATTTTTTGTCCATTTTCAATAAATCTAATACATTCTAGCATTTCTATCTTTTCAAGTTTACTTGGTTTTAAACTTGAAAAATGACTAATCGATTGACTTAAAAAACCATAAACCCCAACATGAATGTAGAAACTAAAATTTTTGTCAATATTTCTTGGAAATGGAATTTTACTTCTTGAAAAATACATGGCAAAATTATTATTATCTGTAACAACTTTTACGCAATTTTCATCATTAATTATTTCAGGGTCATTTGTTTCATATATTAAAGAAACAACAGGAATATTTTTATTTTGTTTGTCTCTGAAAAAATCAATTATTTTTTTTATACTTCTAGATTTTACAAACGGTTCGTCACCTTGAACATTAATTACAATATCAGATTTAAAATTATTAGACGCCTCAGAGACCCTGTCACTTCCACAAAAATGTTCTTTTTTACTTATAAAAACTTGGCCTCCCTTATTTTTTATAATATTTGAAATTTCCTGACTATCAGTAGCAACAATGATTTCATCAAAAATCTTCATGGATAATAAATTTTGATAAGTCATGACAATCAAGGGTACACCATTAATTTTTTCCATTAATTTTCTCGGGAATCGTCTTGAGTTTAATCTCGCAGGAATTATAGCAATCACTCTCATTTACTCAAATATAACCTATTTTAAATTTGTAATTAAACAAACATTGAAGAATAAAAAAAAATTGTAGATTTGTCCAAAGCGTCAAAAAAATCTAAAATGAAAAAAGGTACTCTGGCTTTTCTTTGGATATTAATTATCTTTTTTAGTTATAAAATCTACGACTCAATCAATGGACCGATAGTTTTCAATGAAGTTAAAAATGAAAGATACACTAAAGTCATTAATAGATTAAAAATAATTAGAAAAGCTCAAATTGCCCATAAAGACGTAAGAGGTGTGTTCTCAAATAATTTTGACAGTTTAATTAAGTTTGTTGATAAAGGTATTTTCACTCTAATTGAAAAAAGAGATTCATCATACTTAGAATATGACCGAATATACAGAATAGACATGTTGAGAGAAGTTGTTGTAATTGACACCCTAGGAACTGTAAATGTAAAAGATTCCTTATTTAAAGAAAGTGAGGAATATAAAAAGATGGCTTTCATTCCAGTAGAAGGTGTAGAGGATAGTGTTTTTAAAATTAAATCAATGATAATTGACAAGAATGGTTATAAAGTTCCCGTATTTGAGGTTAAGGTTGCAAAAAATATTGTTTTGTTTGATCAAAACAAAGATTTATTAAAGCAGGAAAATGAAACAGTTTCTGTTGACGGTGTCAATGGGCCAGACATAATTTTGGGTTCTCTTTCCAATGTTAGTACAAATGGTAATTGGCCAACAATTTTTGATGCTACAAATTGATAAAAAAATAACTTCAGATGATCTATCTATATTAATTTTTCAAGATAGAATTGCTTTTTGTACTTTAGAACAGACCCTTTATTTTAACTTAGAAAAAAAAATTATTAATTCTGACAGCCTTGGTACTTGGATTAAATACCATAATATTAAAAAAAATAATACTAAGTGTATTTCATTTGAAAGCAATGGAGTTGTTGTTCCGGAAAAACTTTATGATGAAGCAAACAAGAATGTATATTTGTCTCTAACTGATGATGATTTAAAAAATAAAAAAATTGAGACAAAAATTATTAAATCAAATAATCAAGTTTTTATTTTTCCTCAAAGTAGAGATTGGGATTTATTATTTCAAAATTTGGGTGTCGATATTAAAACCACACACTTTGCAGCTGAATTAATATCTTTTTTGTCAAAATTAGCCAACACCAGCTTAAAAAAAAGTATTTTCATTCATCTTAGAAAAAACTTTTTCGATTTATTTATTTACCAAGGTTCGCAATTACTGCTCTTCAATTCCTTTCCACATCAAGATGATGAAGAATTTCTGTATTATTTATTTTTTGTATTGGAACAATTTTACCTTAAAGCAAATCAATTTGAAGCAATTTTTTTAGGTAAATATCTTAAATATCAAAGCTACTACGATGGCTTTAAACAGTTTCACTTAACAACAAATTTCACATATCCAGAAAACTTGGAAATAGACTCTAATCACCCAGCTCCTTTTTTCAATTATTTTTACTCATATGAGAATAATATCAGGAAAGTTTAAAGGAAGAAGAATAAAATATAATAATCTACAAAATGTAAGACCTACCACCGACAGAACTAAAGAGTCTTTATTTAATATTTTGAATCAGTATTTTATATTTGAAGAAATCAGTGCTCTTGACCTATTTTCGGGTAGCGGTAATATTAGTTATGAGTTAGCTTCAAGGGGTGTAAAAAAAATAACCTCCGTTGAAAAAGATATCAAATGTGTTAAGTTTATAAATAATTTTTCTAAAATGCTTGACATTAATTTAAATGTTGTTAATTACCCAGTATATCAATTTTTAAAAATCACAAAATCAAAATTTAATTTAATTATTGCAGATCCGCCATATGCATATTCAAAAGAACAAATAGAGGTCCTAATAGATTTAATCTTTGGAAAAAAGATTTTAAAAAAAAATGGAATTCTAATTATTGAGCACCACAAAAAAAATATAGTTGAAAAAAGTGAATTTTTATTTGATAGAAGAACATATGGAACAAATTCGTTAAGTTTTTTTAAATAAAAAAAGTGCAGGCCATAAGCCGGATTCTGTCGAGTCTTATCATTTATCTTGGTTTTTAATTACTTAAAAACTCAAACCGCCTACCCTTCTACAAAGAACGAGCAATTCTTAAGCGCAGATTTATTTGGCGTTTCACCGTATAGAGTTTACATGATTTCACTACAGCTTATCTGTACATTCTTTCTGTTGCACTAGTCCTAATTATCACAAAGATAATTGACGGGTGTTACCCGCTATACTGCTCTATGGTGTCCGGACTTTCCTCTCTAAAATTAGAGCGATAAGAAGACCTGCGTGACAAATGTATAATATTGTTAACAATTTTTATCTAATTTTAAATTTTGATTAAAAAATTAAATCAGCTTTTTATATTTTTGATTTAATGGATAATTACCAAATTTCAGCAACAAAATATAGACCTAAATCGTTCAAAGAGGTAGTTGGACAGGATGCTGTTACTAGCACTCTTGAAAATGCAATAAATAAAGGTAAGCTAGGCCAAGCTTTACTATTCTCTGGTCCTAGAGGAGTAGGTAAAACAACTTGTGCCAGAATATTAGCAAAGAAAATTAATTTAAATCAAGAGGGTAATAGCGATTACTCTTTCAACATTTTCGAGTTAGATGCTGCGTCAAATAATGGAGTTGACGATATTCGAAATTTGAATGAAAAAGTTAGAGTACCACCGAGAATTGGAAATTATAAAATATATATAATTGATGAAGTGCACATGCTATCAACTCAGGCTTTTAATGCATTTCTCAAAACACTAGAGGAACCTCCAAAGCATGTTGTTTTTATTTTAGCCACAACAGAAAAAACAAAAATTTTACCAACAGTTTTATCTAGATGTCAAATATTTGACTTTAGAAGAATAAGTGTTTTAGATATAAAGAAAAGATTAGAGATTGTTGTTTTAGACCAAAAAATAAAATACGATGATGAAGCTTTATTCTTAATTGCAGAATGTTCAGACGGTTCTCTTAGAGACGGTTTGCAAATATTAGACAGAATGATAAATTTTTGTGACAACGATATAAATATTAATAAAGTTTCAAAAAACTTAAATATAATCGGGTCTGAACTTTACTTAAATATTTGTGATAAAATTATTAATAATAATATCTCAGAAGTTTTAGTAGCTTTTGATAAGATAATTTCAAATGGATTTAGTGAAATAGACTTTATTGTTGGTCTCTCAAATCATTTTAGAAATCTTTTTTTCTGTAAAAATGAAAACACATTTAAGTTAATTGAAACAAGTGAAAAATTAAAGACTTTTTATTTTGATCAATCAAAGAAGGTCAATTTAGATTGGATTCGAAAAGCAATAAAAATTACTAATTCATTCGAAATAAATTTTAAAAATATAAATAACGAAAGAATTCATGCTGAAGTGTGTTTAATGCAAATCTCATTTATCGGAGAAAAAAAAAACACTAGAAAGAAACAAGGTTTAAATGATTTCGACAAAAGTCGGATTAATTACACAAATAAGATAAAATCAGAAAATTCTACTCTTAAAAACAACCCAGAATTAGAAGATGTCAAAAAAGAGGTCATTGAACAAAAATCATCAATGCTTGATTCAGAAATTAAAGAAGTTTCTTCTTTCTCACTAGCAAGTGTGGAAAAAAAAAAGACTTTCAAAGAAAGAAGAATAACTAACGATTTATCAAAATCAAAAACAACAAGTTATAAAAGTGATTTTACTCAAGAAGAGTTGGATAAGTGCTGGAATAATTACCACAATATTAAATTACAAAACAAAGAATTTAATATAGCCTCTTTATTAAAAATAAGTAAACCAAAAAAGTCAGGAAACAATATCGGATATAGTGTTTCTTCAGATATAAACAAAAAAGAATTGGAAGTTGAACTTCCAAAATTATTGGAGTATATTAAAATCTCCCTAAAAAATGATTCAATTGAGATAAAAGTTGATTCAAACATTTCAATTAAAAAAAATATCATCTACACTCCAACAGAAAAGTTTGAAAAATTAGTTGAATTGAACCCATCGCTTGAAAACTTAAGAAAAAAACTGGATTTAGATTATTAAAATTTTAAACCCGAAATTTACAATGAACCCCAGTTATGTTAATTAAACAATAAATACAAAAAAAAGTCTTTTCCAATTATGGTTACTTGGGACAAAAAAATGCAGGTTTTGCAGTATCATTTGTAAGTATTTTTTCAGAATTTATTTATTTTTAATTTCTTTTTTTATGTAAGAGTCTAATCATTCCGTCTGCTAAACCAACTTTAGGAACATAAATTTCTGTAGATCCTGACCATTCTAGTGTTCTTAAAAATATTTCTGCTGCTGGAATAATTACATCAGACCTATCTGGATTTAAATCCAAATTAATAATTCTTTCTTCATAACTCATTTTTATTAAACTTTTATAAATAGAATTAAGCTTTATGAGAGTTAGTGGTCTTGAATCCAATATTCCAGCCATTTTGAAAATTTTATTAATATTCCCTCCAGATCCAATCAGAGCAATTTTAGCGTTTTTACTAACATTAGATTTAATCCAAATCTGAATTTTATCCCAAACATCTTTACTAGTCATTTTATTAATTATTCTTACAGTTCCAATTTTGAAAGATTTAGACTTTTTTCTTTTCCCATTCACTATAATTGAAAACTCAGTACTACCTCCACCAACATCAACGTAAATGAATGTTCTATTTTTATCAATGGATTCAAAAATATTGTTTAGTGATATTATTTTTGCTTCTTTCCTACCATCAATGATTTCGATTTTTAATTTTGTTTTCTTTTTAACTTCTTGAATTACTTCTTTTGAATTATTTGCTTCTCTTAAAGCAGATGTAGCAAAGGCTAGTGAACTTTTAACCTCATTAACACTAATGATATGTTTAAATGCCTTAATGGTTTTAACTATTTTTTTTATGTTTTTTGACGATATTTCACCAATTGTAAATGACTCCTCACCAAGCCTTATAGGGACTCTCACGATTGAGCTTTTGATAAATTTTGTTGGAAAACTTTTTTTAATTACAACATTTGCTATTAGAAGTCTTATTGCATTTGAACCTATATCAATTGCTGCAAATTTTTCAATTTTCATTTATGAGTTAAATTTTTAAAATATTCATAGGTCTCAAATTGAGATCTTCTTTTTATAATATTTTTTTTAGTCATATTCTTTTCTTCAAAATCATTAACTAATCTGCTTTTTACATTGTCTATCCAGCTAATATTAAAAGTATCTAAAATTTGATTTTGGAGATCTGTATCATAAATTGGACAACTAACCTCTATTCTATTTTCAAAATTTCTAGTCATCCAATCAGCAGATGATATGTATATTTTAGGTTGACCGGAATTTTCAAATATGTAAATCCTAGGGTGTTCCAAATATTTATCCACTACGCTGATAACTTTTATATTCTCACTCATATTTTTTATTCCGGGAATTAAACAACAAACACCTCTCACTATCATTTCAATTTTGACACCTGCATTACTGGCTTCGTAAAGTTTTGATATTATCTTATAGTTTGTTATACTATTTAACTTTAGTCTAATTCTTGATTTTTTACCTAAAACTTTATTTTTTATTTCATTATCAATTAATTCTACCAATCGTTGATATGTGTAATGTGGAGAAACTATTAAATGTTTGTATCGTTTAAATTCATAATTTACCTCTAAAAAGTTAAAGACCTTGGATACATCTTTTAAAAGTTTTTGGTTTGATGTGAATAGTGTATAGTCAGTATAAACTTTTGCAGTATGTTCATTAAAATTACCCGTACTTACAAAACCATACTTTTTAATATCACCTTCTTCATTTCTTAAAACTAAACAAATCTTTGAATGAACTTTCAATCCTCTGACACCCATAATAATTTGAACTCCAGATTTTTCAAGTCTGTCAGCTATATTTATATTATTTTCTTCATCAAACCTTGCTTGTAATTCAATATATACAACAACTTTTTTTCCATTTTTCACAGCATTAATTAGAGAACTTACTACTTGGGAATATTTAGCCAATCTATAAAGAGTTATTTTAATCGTTTTAACATTTGGGTCAAGGGCAGCTTCCCTTAAAAACTTGATTAAATAAGAAAAACTGTGATAAGGGGTATAAATTAAATAATCTTTTTTAGAAACGGCTTGCATTATGTTTTTTTCCAATCCAAGATTTTTAACAGGCAAAGGAATGTTTTTTTGATACATCAAGTCATTTCTACCTAGACTTGGAAATTTCATATAATCTGCACGTCGATGATGACGACCTCCAGGGATTAGACTTTTTTGTGATTTTACTCCAAGTTTATCCATAACCTTTTGTAAAGTCATAGGGTCAATATTTTTGTCATGAACTAGTCTGACTGGATCTGCAAAAATTCGGTCTCTAACGCTATTCATTATTTTTTCCGCATAACTTTTACCAAAATTTTCTTCAATGTCCAATTCTCCATCACGTGTTATTTTGAACATATGACCTTGAATTTTTTTATAATCAAACATGCTGAAAATCAAATGAAAATGGAATCTTATGAGATCATCAAGCAACATTATAAATTGGTTGCCATTTTCATCGATTGGCAAAACAATAAAACGTTCTAGCTGTTTGGGAAGTTCAATGAATGCGTAAATTTTATTTTGTTCTAAAGGATTTTTGAGTTTTGAATTCAATTCCATTTTAATTGCTAAAAAAGTTTTATTGTCTGTAAAATCTTGATACTCTTCTTTTAAAATTACAGTTACTAAAGATGGGCTTACTTTTTCTAAAAAATAATCGGTCAGATATTGAATTTGATTTGGTTTAACTTGTTTTTCATTAATGAAGTAAATTCTTTCCTTCTTTAATTCATTTTCAATTTCATTTAAAATTGAGTTACTTTTTTGTTGATGCTCTATTACCTTATTTGTAATTGATTTCAATAGCTCTTTAGCCTCTATGCCACCTAAAACTTTTTTGCCTGACTTACTTGACTGAGCGATTCTTTTAACAGATGCAAATCTTACTTGAAAAAATTCATCTAAATTATTAGAAAAAATTCCTAGGAATCTAAGTCTCTCAATAAGGGGAACTGTTCTATCGGAAGCTTCTTCCAGAACTCTTTCATTAAAATTGAGCCAACTCAACTCTCTGTTGACAAAATCAAATTTTTTCTTTTTAGCTTTTTTTGGATTCATAAGTATAGCTTCCTAGATTAATCTTTGACCAATTGTTTTGCTTAAATTCTAGCATTATCCAATCAGATGTTTTTAATTCAGGGGGGGGTATTTCTGACAAGTGTTCAGCTGCTATTGAAAATGCTGGATTATGTCCAACTAAAACAACATTTGAATACTTATTATCTAATTCGTAAACATAATCGATTACATTTTTATAGTTAAATGAATATAATTCTTCTATTACTCTTAAATTTTTATAAGTATTAAAAACATTTCGAGTTAATATAGTGGCAGTGTGAAAAGCTCTATTTGCAGGGCTTGTTAAGAAAATTTGAAATTTTTTGAAAAAATTAATATTTTTTAACGATATCCTGTTAATGTCACTGATGCCCTTTAATGACAATGGTCTGTCACTATCATCAACATGATAATCCCATGAAGATTTAGCATGACGCAAAAAAACTAATTTTTTCATAATTACGGTGACAATCTATGAGAAATCCAAATATTACCATCTAGTTTAAATTCTAAACGATCATGTAATCTGTTTTTTCTACCCTGCCAGAATTCAAATAAATCGGGTTTAACTATATAACCTCCCCAATTTGCTGGTTTTTTTGGTTTAATTTTAGAGTAATAATTATTTAATTCATTAAATTTTCTTTCTAAAACATCCCTACTCTCAATAATTTCACTCTGATTGGATACAATAGCTCCAATTTGGCTGCCAAGTGGTCTTGAATTAAAATAATCATTCGATTCATTTTCAGAAATTTTGCTAGCCTTACCTTTTATTATTATTTGTTTTTCTAAAGAAGCCCAATAAAAATTTAGACATACGTTATCGTTATTTACAATCGACCTACCTTTATCACTATTGTAATTTGTAAAAAAGGTGTATCCATCTAAATCAAACTTTTTAAGTAAAACAACTCTGGACTTTGGTTGTTGCCTATTATTTATTGTTGACAAAATCATTGCGTTAGGTTCTAAAATTGTAGTATCTTTTATTGCCTCTTCAAACCATTTTTTAAAAATAAAAAAGGGGCTGAAACTTTTAAATTCATCAGAAATCAAACCCTTTTCATAAGATTTTCTCAAATTACTTAAATCTCCATTTTTATTCATATTCACTACCAAAATTAATAATTACATATAACTATCTATAAATTTTATATATCAAATTTTTTGCCTTCAATAGCAAGTTCAACGTCTTCAAAATGAAATTTTGCTTCTTTTAAAAAATCATCTTGACTTCTATATCTGTTAGAAAAATGTCCCAAAATCAATTTACCAACATTAGCCGCACTTGCAATTTTTGCTGCATCAGAGGCTGTGCTGTGCTTAGTTTTTTTTGCTAAATCAGAATGAGAATCCAAAAAAGTAGATTCATGGTAAAGAAAATCAACTGATTTAATAAATTCAATAATTTTTTCATGGTATGCAGTGTCACTACAAAATGCAAATTTTTTAGATTTCTTTGATTTTTTAATAAATATTGCGTTTTCTGCCTTTTTTCCATTTTTAAGAATAATATCTTCACCTTTTTTTATCTTCTTAATGTCATTTATTTCTAATTTATATTCCTTAATTTTTGATTTATAAATATTTCTTTCTTCAAATTTTTCTTCAAACAAAAAACCATTGGTGTATATTCTGTGATTTAGAGGTATCGTTTTAACTATAAAATCCTCGTTATTGAAAATGATTTTTTGTCTCTTACTTTTAAGAGTATGAAAAATGAGTTTATAATTTAACCAAGAACCTGACAACTTTAGTTGTAAATTAATTAATTCTTGCAAACCTTCTGGCGCATATATATTTAAATCATTTTCTCTTCCCAAAAGACGAAAAGTTGAAATTAGACCTATTAATCCAAAATAATGATCTCCATGTAAATGTGAAATAAAAATATGGCTAATCTTAGTAAAACTAACCTTAAATTTTCTTAATTGCATTTGTATTCCTTCTCCGCAATCAATCAAAATAAGATGATTTTTGATTTTTAAAAGTTGTGATGTAGTGTGTTTATTTAATTTCGGAGTTGATGCACTAGCGCCTAATATAGTTAATTTCATTATGAAAGTTCATTTTGAATTCTCTGATTTTAATTTATAATAAGGTAGCCTTAACATAGTTAATTAAAATCAGTTAAATCTTTTCTCTTTGTGGCTAAAAGGTACAAAACTGCCATTCTTATTGCAACTCCATTTTCAACTTGGTCGAGTACAATTGTTTTTTTATTATCCAATACCTCAGAGGTGATTTCAACACCTCTGTTAATAGGTCCTGGGTGTAATATCAGGATTTTTTTTCTCAATTTCTTTATTGAAGACATTTTGACTCCATATAAATTATGATATTCTCTCAAAGAGGGAAAATAAGTTTCATTCATTCTCTCATTTTGAACTCTCAAAACATTTACTGCGTCACACCATGCGAGACCATTATCAAGGTTTGACTCGTAACTGACATCTAAATTATTAATGAATTTAGGAATCAAACTTTTTGGACCACAAACTTTTATTTTCGCACCTAAAATTTTTAGAGCAAAAATATTTGATAATGCGACTCGTGAATGTAAAATGTCTCCTAAAATAAGGATCCTTTTATTATCTACTGTGCCTAATTTTTCTGTGATGGAGTATGTGTCAAGTAAACCTTGAGTTGGGTGTTCATGTGTTCCATCCCCTGCATTGATAATGCATGAATTTGTGTTCCTTGTCAAAAATTCAGCTACACCTGGGCTTGGATGTCTTATTATAATTATATCTACTTTCATAGCTAAAATGTTATTAACTGTGTCAATAAGTGTTTCGCCTTTTGAAATTGAAGATCCTGTTTTTGAGAAGTTTATTACATCTGCACTTAATCTTTTTTCTGCTAATTCAAAAGATAACTTTGTTCTAGTTGAATTTTCAAAGAATAGATTAGCAATTGTAATACCAGTGAGCGTAGGAACTTTTTTTATTTTCCTATTTAAAATTTCTTTAAAACTGTCAGCTGTATCAAAAATTAAATTAATATCGTCTTTCGATAGGTATTTTACTCCTAAAAGATTTTTAACTGAAATTCCTTTCATTATCATCTTTTAATATGTAAACAGCTTCTTCTATATTTGATTCTTGTAAATTTACATTTACTCTATCGTTTTGTAGAGTATCTACGTTAAGACCAACATAATCTGGTTGAATAGGTAGATGTCTTGTGAATCTTCTGTTTATTAATGTCAATAATTCAATCTTTATAGGCCTTCCGTATGACTCAATTGCAATTAATGCTGCTCTTATACTTCTTCCTGTGTATAAAACGTCATCAATTAAAACTACACATTTGCCCTCAATATCAAAATCAATATTAGAAAAACTGGCTCTAGGATAATCCTTCTTACTTCTAAAATCATCTCTAAAAAAAGTAGTGTCTAGTTTTCCAAACTTTAAGTTTGAAATTAAATATTTATTTTCTAGTCTTTCAACCAACTTATTGAGAACAAAAACACCTCTTGGTTGAAGTCCAATTAATATAGAGTTTTTAAAATCAAAATGATTTTCAATTAACTCACAACTTAATCTGTTTAACAATACATCTAATGTGGATTTATCAAGAAGTTTTTTTTGTTTCACGAATATATATTAAATATAATTTCGATAATTTAAGGCGTAAAGTTATTTAAATAACAAATACACATAAAAAAATTACTTTTTATCCATTTTTTCTTTCAGATCTGCTAGCGCATCTAAGTCACCAAGTGTAGCTTTTTCATTAGATTCCACCATAGATTGATTTTTTATTTTAGGTTTATTTTTTTTATCATCATTTCTAAATGTAGAGGTATGGGAAGCGACTACTCTTTTAAAATCCTTATTAAATTCAATAATCTTAAATTTAACTTTTTCATTGAGCCCTAATCTACTTCCATCTTCTTTTTCCATATGTCTTGATGGTACAAAAGCGGTTATGTTTTCATTAAAATTTATAGTAGCGCCTTTTTCAACTATTTCTGTCAACTCTATATCATGAACGGTGCCCTCAGAAAACTCTTTTTCGTATTTATCCCATGGATTATCTTGTGTTTGTTTATGACCAAGACTTAACTTTCTCCCTTGAACATCTAATTCCAAAACGATTACATCAATATTATCACCCACTGTCAAAATTTCAGACGGGTGTTTTACTTTTTTAGTCCATGATAAATCGGATATGTAAACCAATCCATCAATTCCTTCTTCTAGTTCAATAAAAACACCAAAGTTTGTAAAGTTTCTAACTATGCCTTTATGTTTAGATCCTACAGGATATTTAGAAGTAATATCAGTCCAAGGATCTTGTGTCAATTGTTTAATTCCTAGTGACATTTTCCTTGATTCTCTATCCATGGTGAGAATTTGAGCTTCAACCGGGTCACCAATATTTACAAAGTCTTGAGCAGATCTAAGGTGAGTTGACCATGACATTTCTGAAACATGAACAAGTCCTTCGACTCCATCTTCAATCTCTATGAAAGCACCATAATCTGCAATCACAACCACTTTTCCCTTAACAGTTGAACCCTCTTTAACATCTTCACCTAACTTATCCCACGGATGATCACTGAGTTGTTTCAATCCAAGCTGAATCCTAGATTTATTGTCATCAAAATCTAAAATAACTACATTAAGCTTTTGATCTAATTCAAGAATTTCGCTAGGATGAATAATTCTACTCCAAGATAAATCAGTTATGTGAATTAAACCGTCAACACCTCCAAGATCTATAAAAACTCCATATGATGTAATATTTTTGACAGTGCCCTCAAGAACTTGTCCCTTCTCTAACTGACCAATAATCTCTTTCTTTTGCTCTTCAATATCTGCTTCTATAAGGGCTTTGTGAGAAACAACTACATTTTTGAATTCATGATTAATTTTTACCACTTTAAATTCCATAGTTTTATCAACAAATTGGTCATAATCTCTAATTGGTTTAACATCAATTTGAGAACCAGGTAGAAAAGCTTCTATTCCAAATACGTCAACAATCATTCCTCCTTTTGTTCTACATTTAACATAACCATTTACAATTTCTCCGCTATCGTGCGCATTGTTAACTCGTTCCCAAGCTTTTATAGTTCTAGCTTTTCTATGTGATAGAATCAATTGACCTGTTTTATCTTCTCTCATGTCAACAATAACTTCAACTTTATCACCTACTTTTAAATTTGGATTGTACCTGAATTCATTTAGGGAAATAACTCCTTCTGACTTAGCATTTATGTCAATAATAGCCTCTCTATCTGTCATATATACAACTGTACCTTCAATTACATCTTCATCTGTTGTGTCTACAAAGTTTTTAGACACTAACTTTTCAAATTCTTCGATTTTTTTAGTATCGATTTCATCAAGACCTTCTTCGTAAAAATGCCAATCGAAAGATGCTAGGTCTTGATCAATTTTTTCTTTTACTTTCTTCGGTTTTTTTGAAGATGACTTAATTTTTTCTGTTTTCTCTTTTGTATCACTTTTAATTTTTGCAGACTCTTTTTCTACCTTTGATTTAGATTCAGTCTTTTTGGGAGAGTTTGCTTTGGTAGACTTGTAATCTTCTACTTTTTTAGATATTGGCTCTTGAGACTTGGTTTTAGCTGATTCTTTTTTTTCTGAAACTGAATTAGCATTCTTAGGTTTAGTTTCTTTTTTTTGTGCTTTACTAACCTTTTTAGTTGAAGAAGTTTTTTGTGAAGTTTTTTTGGTAGTTAGTTTTTTTGTGGTTGATGCAACTTTTTTTTTGGTTTCATCTTTTTTAGGTTTTTCTTTCTTTTCTTTTTGTCCCTTAGCCATTATTTTAAAATTTGTATCCTGTTAATAATTTGTGAAGCTTTAATTGAAATTAACAGAAGGGTTATTATTACTCCGCTTCACTTAATCAAAGAGTGTGCAAATATATACTTAAATCGATTATTAACAACGATAATTCTAAAATAATTCGATCAAATATTATTAAAAATTTGATTATTGAAATTAAAAAAGTGAACTTTTCTTCTACTCTTAATTGTTTTTTGTACATTAAAAAAATTTTTTAAAAAATTGAAAAAAAATAATTCTAGCGATAACGAATATTGGAGATCTAACTTAAAATTCGTTTCAATTCTGCTTGCAATCTGGTTTACTGTTTCTTTTGGGTTTGGGATACTCCTCGTTGAAAATTTAAATCAATTCCAAATTGGAGGTTTCCCTCTTGGGTTTTGGTTTTCACAACAAGGCTCTATATATATTTTTGTGATTTTAATTTTCATATACATCTATCTAATGAATAAGCTGGATAAAAAATTCAAATAAATGGAACTTCAAATATGGATTTGGCTTTTAGTGGGATTATCATTTGCTATGTACATTGGGATTGCAATATGGTCTAGAGCTGGAAACACGAAAGAATTTTATATAGCCGGAAGAGGTGTTCCTCCAGTAGCAAATGGTATGGCTACTGCTGCTGATTGGATGTCAGCCGCTTCTTTCATTTCTATGGCGGGGATTATATCATTTATAGGCTATGATGGGTCAGTTTATCTTATGGGGTGGACGGGTGGATATGTTTTGTTAGCATTGCTATTAGCTCCATATTTAAGAAAATTTGGAAAGTTTACTGTACCTGACTTTATCGGAGAAAGATACTATTCATCAACTGCAAGATTGGTCGCTGTTTTTTGTGCTTTAATAGTATCTTTTACCTACGTAGCTGGTCAAATGAGAGGTGTGGGTGTCGTTTTTTCAAGATATCTTGAAGTTGATATTAACACCGGTGTATTTATCGGCATGGCTATAGTTTTATTTTATGCTGTTTTAGGAGGAATGAAAGGTATTACCTATACCCAAGTCGCTCAATATTGTGTTTTAATTTTTGCTTTTCTGATTCCAGCAATTTTCATATCATTTCTAAGTACGGGTTGGGTTATCCCACAAATTGGATTTGGGTCTTCAGATCAAAATGGCATTTACCTTCTTGATAAATTAAATTCGTTACACAAAGATTTGGGTTTTAGTAATTATACGAGTGGAAATAAGTCAATGTTGGATATGCTTCTGATTACACTTGCCCTAATGGTAGGGACCGCTGGTTTACCTCATGTTATTGTTCGTTTCTTTACAGTAAAAAAGGTAAGTGACGCTAGAAAATCTGCCGGTTGGGCTCTTTTATTTATAGCTATATTGTACACTACTGCACCGGCTATTGCAGTGTTTGCAAGAATAAATCTTATTGAAACAACAAACAATAAGATATATTCAAATATGCCTACTTGGTTTAAAAAATGGGAAGAAACAGGTCTTATCGAGTTTACAGATAAAAACAATGACCAAATAATTCAGTACAGTGCTGATAATACCAAAAATGAATTAATTATTGACAGAGATATTATGGTTCTTGCAAATCCAGAAATCGCTCAATTACCAAACTGGGTGATTGCCCTACTTGCTGCGGGTGCACTTGCGGCTGCTTTGTCGACTGCTGCTGGTCTTTTGCTTGTTATTTCTTCGTCAATTTCTCATGACTTAATTAAAGGAATTATACATCCTAAAGTAAGTGAAAAACAAGAATTAGTCGCAGCTCGAATTTCTTCTTTTGTGGCTGTAATGTTAGCCGGGTATTTTGGTATTAATCCACCGGGTTTTGTTGCCGCTACTGTTGCACTTGCTTTTGGACTTGCCGCTGCATCTTTTTTCCCAGCGATTGTGATGGGAATATTTAGTTTAAAAATGAACAAAGAAGGTGCCGTTTGTGGAATGATAACAGGAATGTCTTTGATGATTATATATATGCTAAAATTCAAATTCGGATGGTTTGGAGGAGGAAATTCATCTCAATGGTGGTTTGGGATCTCACCCGAAGGATTTGGTAGTATAGCTATGCTATTTAACTTTTTAATTTCTATTACTGTTTCAAAATTCACAAAAAAAATTCCAGAAGAAGTTCAGAGATTAGTTCTAGAGATAAGAAAACCTTAATAAATAATATGCATTTCATATTTAAGATAAGTTATTAATTGAAAATTATTTTTATTTTTGCTGGTTATGTATAAAAACGTATTAAAATTTGACTTTTCAAACTTCAAAGGTGATTTTTTTGGAGGTATAACTGCTGGTATAGTTGCTCTCCCACTTGCACTGGCGTTTGGGTTAAGTTCTGGGTTAGGTCCTAGCGCCGGTTTATATGGTGCTATTTTTATCAGTTTTTTCGCAGCTTTTTTCGGAGGTACTGCGACCCAGATATCAGGTCCTACTGCTCCTATGACGGCTGTAAGCATGGTCTTTATTGCAGATATTTTATCCAATTTTGATGGATCTACAAGCAAGGCATTACCTATTATTCTTGCAGTATTTTTGCTATCCGGTCTTTTACAAATTGTATTGGGCTTTATTGGTGTTGGAAAATATATAAGATATATACCCTACCCAGTTGTTTCAGGTTTCATGACAGCTATAGGTGTTATTATTCTAGTCACCCAAATCGCACCAACGGTGGGTTATTACGTAAAAGAAGATAATGAATTTGTTGAAAATTTTAAAGAAAAGGCAGAAAGTAA